>Ga0164243_10013925_pt1 | contig 11258 bp, 10 predicted proteins | sample OricompcompostOP_FD_108781 | JGI IMG/M metagenome (GOLD analysis project Ga0164243, IMG submission 108781) | Organic Plus compost microbial communities from Emeryville, California, USA - Original compost - Organic plus compost (OP) | ecosystem: Engineered > Solid waste > Mixed feedstock >... | reverse complement strand
GCCGAGATCGCCAAGGTCAACATCCCCGTTGCCGGGCTCATCTGGCTGATGATCATCCCGATGCTCCTGAAGATCGATTTCGCCGCATTGCGCGAGGTCGGCCGGCACTGGCGCGGCATCGGCGTGACGCTCTTCGTCAATTGGGCGGTGAAGCCTTTTTCCATGGCGCTGCTCGGCTGGCTTTTCGTCGGCTGGCTTTTCAGGCCGTATCTTCCCGCGGAACAGATCGACTCCTACATCGCCGGGCTGATCATTCTTGCGGCAGCTCCCTGTACCGCCATGGTGTTCGTGTGGTCGAACCTGACCAGGGGCGAACCGCATTTCACGCTGTCGCAGGTGGCCCTCAACGACGCGATCATGGTCGTCGCCTTCGCGCCGATCGTTGCGCTGCTGTTGGGTTTGTCGGCCATCACCGTGCCGTGGGACACGCTCGTCCTGTCCGTCGTCCTCTACATCGTTATTCCGGTCATTATCGCGCAGGCTTTACGGCGGAACCTTCTGAGAAAGGGAGGCGAGGCTAGCCTTGAACGACTCCTGCGCAAACTGCAGCCGCTGTCGCTCGTCGCCCTTCTCGGAACGCTTGTTCTCCTTTTCGGCTTTCAGGGAGAGCAGATCATCGCGCAACCGCTCATCATCGCGCTGCTCGCGGTGCCGATCCTGATCCAGGTCTATTTCAACTCGGGGCTGGCCTATCTGCTCAATCGTGTCTCGGGCGAGCAGCATTGCGTGGCGGGGCCGTCCGCGCTGATCGGCGCGTCGAACTTCTTCGAACTGGCGGTGGCGGCCGCCATCAGCCTTTTCGGTTTCAGTTCGGGTGCCGCGCTGGCGACCGTCGTCGGCGTGCTGGTCGAAGTGCCTGTCATGCTTTCCGTCGTATGGATCGTCAACCGCAGCCGCAGCTGGTACGAGCGGGGCTCTGCCGTCGCGATCTCCCAAGCAAGGAGTCCTGCAGAATGACGGTGACCATCTACCACAATCCCGCCTGCGGCACGTCCCGCAACGCCCTGGCCATGATCCGCCAGTCAGGCGAGGAGCCCGAGGTGATCGAATACCTTAAGACGCTGCCGTCGCGGGACAGGCTGGTCGAACTCATCGCTGCGATGGGCATTACTGCGCGCGACCTGCTTCGTCGGAAGGGCACACCCTATGACGAACTCGGCCTCGACGATCCGAAGTGGAGCGACGACGATCTGATCGACTTCATGATCCGGGATCCGATCCTCATCAACAGGCCGATCGTCATCACGCCGCTTGGCACGAAGCTTTGCCGTCCGTCCGAGGCCGTTCTCGACATCCTGCCGAACCCGGACATCGGGCCTTTCACCAAGGACGACGGTGAAGTTGTCATCGACGCAGACGGGCGGCGGGTCCGCTGAGCGGATATTTCGATTTCTTTCGAAATAGCCCTTGACTGGAAGTGGGCATCAGGATATTTCGATGAAAGTCGAAATAATATGATGCGGAGCTGGAATGACAGAGGCTTAATCCATCGACACGTTTCCGAATATTGACGAGGCCCAGTTCAGGCCAATTGATCCTGCGGCGCTGTTCGACGGACCGCGGTCGACGCATCCGCCGCGGATCCTGATGCTCTATGGCTCCCTGCGTGAGCGTTCCTATTCGCGACTGGCGACGGAGGAGGCGGCGAGGATACTCCGCCGTTTCGGAGCGGAGGTGCGCATCTTCAATCCGAAGGGACTGCCGCTTCCGGATTCCACATCGGCTGATCATCCCAAGGTGAAGGAGCTACGGGAACTGTCGCTGTGGTCGGAGGGGCAGGTCTGGTGCTCGCCTGAGCGCCATGGCTCCATGACGGGCATCATGAAAGCCCAGATCGACTGGCTGCCGCTTTCCATGGGAGGAATTCGGCCGACCCAGGGCAGAACCCTTGCCGTCATGCAGGTCTGCGGCGGATCCCAGAGCTTCAACGCCGTCAACCAGCTCCGGGTTCTTGGACGCTGGATGCGCATGTTCACGATCCCCAACCAATCGTCCGTCGCCAGGGCCTTCAACGAGTTTGACGAGGCCGGCCGCATGAAGCCGTCGCCATATTACAACCGGATCGTCGACGTGATGGAAGAACTGATGAAGTTCACGCTGCTGCTGCGCGACTGCAGCGGCTACCTGACCGACCGATACTCCGAGCGCGTCGAAAGTGCGGAGGAGGTCTCGAAGCGGGTAAACCAGCGATCCCAATGAGGGGAATTTCGAGTATTGTCGAAGTTCTGTTGACGGCAACGTTTGGGAGGCATAGGTTAATTCCATGAAATTGGAAAAAGCAGCGTCGCAGCTCGAGGCTCTTGGCAACCCGACGCGGTTGCAGCTCTACAGGACTCTTGTCCGGGCGGGCGAAGAAGGGCTGTCCGTCGGCCGCATCCAGGAGAAGCTGGACATTCCGGCCTCGACGCTTTCGCATCATCTCAGGCGGCTCCTCGACACAGGCCTCGTTTCGCAAGAGAGGCAGGCAACAACACTCATCTGCCGCGCCCGTTACCCGGCGATGCAGTCCCTGATCGGTTATCTTGCCGATGAGTGCTGCGTCGACGGCTCCTGTCCGCCCGTCGCGAGGGAAACGGGAGTCACCTGACGCCAGCATTTTTTTACCCTTCTAATTCGAAGATGCCAGAAGGATCGAAGCTGTGAACGTGCCCCATTCGGATCTTCCGGTTGCCGTCATCGGCGCAGGCCCGGTCGGCTTGGCTGCCGCCGCCCGACTGGTTGAGCGTGGACTGCGCTTGGTCGTCTTTGAGAAGGGCGCTCGAGTAGGTACTGCCGTTCTCGAATGGGGGCACGTGCGCGTTTTCTCGCCTTGGGATTACAACGTCGACGAGGCTGCCCGCGAATTGCTCGCCACCGAAGGGGTGGCCGCGCCGTCCGGCGGCTACCTTCCGACGGGCGAGGAGATCGTGGTCCAGTACCTCGAGCCGCTGTCGCGCGTTCCTGCCATCGCCGCCGGCCTGCGGCTTGGCTCCGAGGTCACCGGGATCGCCCGGCTCGGCCATGATCTGATGTCAAACGAAGGACGGGCCGACGTCCCCTTCGTCATCCGCTATCGTGACGCGGGCGGCGAGCACCGCCTTCTGGCAAGGGCCGTGATCGATGCCTCCGGCACGTGGTCGAAGCCGAACCCGATGGGCGCAGATGGCATGCCCGTGCCGGGGGAAGCCGAAGCCTCGGAGCGAATTGCCTACGGGATCCCCGACGTCGCCGGCGCGGAGCGCCAATTCTATGCAGGCAAGCGCGTCCTCGTCATCGGCAGCGGGCACTCGGCCATCAACGTTGCGCTCGCCCTGCTTGAGTTACAGGCGGAAGCGCCGGCGACGGAGGTCCTATGGGCGCTGCGCCGGAACCGCATAGAGAAGCTGTTTGGCGGCGGGCTGAACGACCAGCTTCCGAAACGGGGTGCCCTCGGCCTCGCAGCCAAGAACGCGATCGATACTGGACGGCTTCGCATGCTCGCCCCCTTCACTGCCGAGAGCGTCACCAGATCGGACGAACGCCTGCGGGTGGACACGAACCTGGGCGGTATGCCCGTTACCGAAGAGGTGGACCGCATCGTCGTTGCCGCTGGATTCCGTCCCGATTTCTCGTTCCTTCGAGAGGTCCGCCTGGCCCTGGATCCCGCTGTCGAAGCGCCGCCAGCGCTCGCCCCGCTGATCGATCCCAATTTTCATTCCTGCGGCACCGTACCGCCACACGGGATCGATGAGCTCAGCCATCCGGAACCCGGGCTCGTGATTGTCGGCTCCAAATCGTATGGCCGAGCGCCGACTTTCCTAATGGCCACCGGATACGAACAGGTCCGGTCGGTCGTCGCCGAGATCGCGGGCGACCGCGCCGCCGCCCGGGAGGTCCGGCTCGTGCTGCCCGAAACAGGCGTGTGCAGCGCACCCGTGGCCACGTCCGCCTCCTCGTGCTGCGGCAGCCTGGCTCCCATGGGCGTGGGCGCATGCTGCGCTGACGATGCGGCTGCGAAGGAGAACGAAGAAGCCGGATGCGGCTGTTCGAAGAAGCCTTCCGAAACGGCCGTCGCCGCTCCGGCCGTCTGCTGCCGGAGCGCCGCGTGAGGGCAGTCCCGGAGGGTGCGGAAACCCGCTGGTTCATCAGTGCCCTCGGAGCGGCCCAGATTTGCTCCTGGGGGACGCTGTTCTACGGCTTCCCCCTTATCGCCGAGGCCATGAGGACGGACCTTGGCTGGTCGAAGACCGAACTCTACGGGGCCGCCACACTGGGAATGCTTCTGGCGGGATGCGCGGCCTATCCCGTGGGCGCGGCAATCGACCGGGGACACGGACGGGTGCTGATGTCAGGTGCATCGGTTGTCGCAGGACTGCTGCTCGCCGTCTGGTCGCAGGTCGAGGGACTCATCGTCTTCTATGCCGTCCTTTCGGTCCTTGGCTGCATGCAGGCCGCGACGCTGTACGAACCCGCCTTTGCGGTGATCGCTCGGCGCGTCGGACCGCTGAATGCCCGCAAGGGCATCACGGCGCTGACGCTGTGGGGCGGCTTCGCCAGCACCGTCTTCATTCCCGTCATCCAGTTCCTGATCGACACCCAGGGGTGGCGGGGCGCGCTTCTCGTCATGGCCGCCGTGAACGCGGTGGTCTGCGGTGGCCTATACTTCTTCGCCATCGATCCAAAGAAGGACGCGCCAGCCCGCATCCTTCATCCCGAGGAAGCGGCCCCGCTTGCCGGACGGGCTGCGGTCGCGGCGGCAATGCGCAGACCTGCCTACTGGGGCCTCATGCTGGCCTGGGTATCCTATGCGGCGGCATTCTCGTCACTTACCTACCATTTCTATCCGCTGCTGCTCGAACGCGGCCTCGATTCGACGGCCGCCGTGATGGTGCTGACCGTCATCGGCCCGGCGCAGGTCGCTGGACGTGTGTTGGTCCGGGCGTTCGCATCCGAGGCACCCGTGCGTTCGTTGGGATCGGCGATCGTCATCGTGTTCCCGCTGGCTGTCCTCGGCTTCGCCTTTGCGCCGCCGGACGTGCTCATCATTGCCTCCGTTGCCGCCTTCTACGGAGCCGCAAACGGCATGGTGACGATAGTCCGCGGGCTTGCAGTCCCGGAGATGGTCACGCGCGGGGCCTATGGGGCGGTGAACGGCTCGCTCGTCGCACCGATGAACCTCATGCAGGCGGGGGCACCCTTCGCGGCTGCCGTAATCTGGCAGGCGAGCGGTGGCTACGGTGCGGTGCTGGCCGCGATCTTCGCCGGGTCTCTGATGCTGTGCGTGGGATTCTGGTTCGCGGCTGCACAATCGAAGAGGTAGGCGGAACGGGGTAACCAAAAGAGACCCTCTCCTCAGACAAGTCTGAGGCATAAGCAGCGAGGAGATCGCCGCGGAACCGCGCCGGGATTGATTTCTGCGACCTCAGTCGGCTCGACAGGTCCGATCTAGTCTACCACCAGCGCCCCGGACAGCTGCCAAGAAGAAACTCTTCGGCCGCCCGGCCTGCCATCAGGAAATCAGCGTACCACAGAAGGGCTTCGGGCTGAGGTGTCCGTCTATGTTGAATATCCTATCTACGGTGAATTGAGCGTATTAAAGATGTGCGCCGGCGGTCGTAGGTTGCAGCTCTCCAGAGAGGTTGGGATATCCGCTACAAATCGCGTGGCTCTGCAGATAAAGCTGCGCAAGGCGATCGCCTGGGACAGGGAGGACATGGTCCCGAAGGTGCTGACGGGATCGACGGCGTGCGGCCGGCAGAAATCGGTCCTTCCACTTGGCTAAAGAAATGCCTGAGGCTGCCGAAAATCGCCCGGAGTCATTCTTTCGTGTCCCGGAGTGCGGCTCAGTCATGCTTTCACGGAAAGTTTTCGTGTCCAGAGCGAGCCGAATTCCCTCAATTTGCGGATTTCAGATTTTGAAGAGTCGATCTCTTAAGCGTCGTTGCACGGATCGACCGCAACCAGATCATCGACGTCTTCGCTATAGCGGTAATTTATCCCTGCCTGCGTGACAGTGCCTTCGTCGGGTGGAAGGGCAGGAGCTCCTTTTGCATGCTCCTCACACGCGACCTGCAATGATCCCTTATCACGTAGGTTTCCGGGGTTCCAGCAGGTCTCGCAGTATCTATATGAACGCAATTCAGCGAGCACTTCGGCCCTTTCAAGAGCGAGGCGGAGCGCTGGTGTTACGTTGCCTGCAGCAGTGGCTTCAATCCTTAGGCTTGGAAACGCACATCCCCAGGTATCAACGCGGCGATCTCCAAAAAATAGCGGTCAAGTACCTTTTCCCAGCCGGTGCCGCATTCGAAATGCAGGTTATGAGGAATCAACTCCGGGATGCCGTTCTCTCAGCGAAGTGAAATCGGTCATAGGTTATTTCCTCCCTTCTGGTTTCGATATCGCGGCCTAGCGCGGTAGCGAACAAGAAGTGAAGGTTCCGTTCATCTTCGGAAACTGCCAAGCAGGTCAGGCGACCCGATGCGAAAGCTCCGGTGTCTATGGCTAACCGGGAAGGTTTAACCTCGGGCAGGAGGTGCTTTGTGGGAGTGTGCCCATGCACGATGACGTGAGAGAATGCACCTTCATGATCGAGAAACGCTTCGCGGATCAGCATCAGATCCCGCGGATCCTGCTCTGCAATTGAATATGAAGGATTGATTCCGGCGTGAGTGTACGCGAAGCGGTTGTCGACTACGATGGAGGCAGCGTCGCTCAATACCTGCAGATGCAGAGGGTTCTCAAACCGAAACTTAAGCGCTGCCTCACTTATACTGGCGGACGAGAGTAGGCCGTAGCTTTCCATGGTCTGGTAGCCACCGACACGCGCCATCCACCGGGCAAACCGATCCCCGTTGATCTGCTCGCCACTCATGAAATCCAGGAAGTAGGCATCGAGATTGCCTCGGATGAGGCGCGACAACGGCCATTTCGAAAGCGCGCTGCAAACGAGGTCCATAGCTTCCCGACTGCATGGCCCACGGTCCACAATATCTCCCAAGAAAAGAACTCGAGGTTCTAATCGGGACTGGCGCGCCTCGTTGTCGATTGCTTCCAGAAGAACTTGAAGGAGATCGGCTCGTCCGTGGACGTCACCGATTGCGTAAGTGATGTAAGGCATGGGGTCTTCTGGTACGCACTCCACGTTAAGGAAGTCTCTTTGGTGATCGGCTCGTTTCGGCTTCGGCCCGGGGATATGCTGCGGTCATAGTGGAAAACCCGCATTCCCTGGACGCACCAAAAACACCGCCGTTGCATCGCCCGCCATGGCGGTTAATGTCCCTGAGGCAATCTGGGGTAGGGGAATTCATGGACGCGCAAGTTGAGGCTGTTGCCAGAGCCTCCATAAAGGACCGTCTTCTAGCGGACCGCCGCAGTCTGCTTGATCTGATTGATCAACGTACCGTTGCGTTCGCGACATGTACGAACCATTGAGCTCGTCGACGAGAAGGCAACAGAAGTATATCGGCTTCTGGTTGAGGGGAAAGGGCTGACGTTTCTTCCGGGACGACAACTCACGGAGGAGGAGAAGGCCGAACTGGGCGAAACCGACGATGTTACCGGGGGTATACCTCAACCGGACGAAGATGAGGAAGTTGACGAACGGGGGATCGCTGGCCGCCACCTCGATACACGCCTGCAGACCCGATTGACCTCGGAAGGGCTGCAAAAGCGGTTGTTCGACATCTGGTATGATGCCAGAACCTTCGAGGAAGAGCAGGGCGTCAACATCCTCTATCTTGCCCTGGGGCTTTTACGGTGGTTTGACGCCGACAGTTCGGATATCGAGCGTCACGCACCGCTTATCCTCCTGCCTGTACAGCTCGACCGCACTAGTGCTGCTGATCGCTTCACCTTGCGTTGGCGCGGGGAGCCTGCTTCAACCAATCTGTCGCTTCAGGCCAAGATGAATACGGAATTCGGCCTCAAGCTGCCGGATCTGGAGGGTGAGGAAGAGGCCGATATTGCAGGCTGCATATCGAAGATTGCCGATTCGATATCGAGCAAGGAACGATGGTCGGTGCTGCCGGACGGGATGGTCCTTGGCTTTTTCTCGTTCTCCAAGTTCCTGATGTACCGTGATCTTGATCCGGATAACTGGCCTGAAGAGAAATCCCTCGACCGGCATCCCGTCATTGAAGGATTGCTGGGAGACGGCTTTCCCATGCGAGAACCGATCATTCCCGATACGGGGCGCATCGATGCCTTCATCCCACCCGAGAAGACCCATCACGTGGTGGATGCAGACTCATCCCAGACGATTGTTATCGAAGAAGTAGCACAAGGCCGCCACCTCGTTGTGAAGGGACCGCCTGGAACGGGCAAGAGCCAGACGATTACCAACGTGATTGCGGCGGCTGCCAAGGAGGGAAAGAAGGTCTCTTCATGGCAGAGAAAATGGCGGCGCTGGATGTGGTCCATCGCCGATTGAGAGACGCCGGTCTCGGTTCGCTGACCCTGGAGCTCCACTCGGACAAGGCAAATAAACGGGCACTTCTGGAAGAGCTCCGCAGCACGAAAGAATTGGCGGGGTGCATCCCTCGGAGCGATGCCACTGTCATCACCCGCCTCAAGGAAGCGCAGAACCAGCTCAACAGCCATGCCGATGCGATGCATAGGGTGCATGAACCTTGTGGCATGACGCCATACCAGCTCATAGGGCATCTTGTCCGGATCGGTGACGGGCCAGGCCTTCCCGGATTCCCGCTCGCTGCCCCGGAGAGCTGGACACCGCTGGACTTCGAAAAACGAGTGGATGTCTGCAGTGAGCTGACAGATCGCTTCGGTTCTATCGGCCACCCTGTCGAACATCCCTGGTATGGCGTGCGGCGGGAGGCTCTCGATCCCGGTGAAATCGACCACCTTCGCCGGAGTGTAGCCGACCTCCGTTCCAATTTTGAGCGCATTATAGTTGTCGCGCAGGAAGCTTCCGCCCGCCTTGGAGCCGAGCAGCCGCAAGTCTTCTCCGATCTTGTGCATCTTTTGAAGGTGGTGCGGGCGATTTCTTCGGTTCCAGAATGTGACCGGAAAGCCTTTGCAGATCCCATCTGGCAGCAGCCGGGGCGGGTTGCCGAAGTGGTTGAGACTGGTGTGAAGCTCAAAGCTCTCCGGGAAACGGTGGACGCATCGTTTACGGAATCAGTCTGGATGTCTTCGTTGGCCGAATGCCGATCGGTGCTTGCAGCGAAGGGAGCGTCCTTGTTCAGGATCTTCAGCGGCGACTACCGCTCCCAGCTTGCACTACTGAAATCCTATCTCAAACAGCCATTGCCGAAGGAACTGCCTGCCAGACTGGCGTTGGTCGATGATGTGCTCTCCGCACTGGAAACGCAGCGCAACTTCAATGAACTGAAGACTGCGGGGATCGCGGCATTCGGAGCGCAGTGGAATGGCGAGAATTCGGATTGGGATCGAGCGGGCACGGTGCTCGATTGGCGTCGCGCAAACGAGACTTGTCTGACGCCCCATGTCCTCGCGTATCTTGCCAGCGCAACGGATCTCCCGCGCCAGGCCGAGATAGCCCGGGAAATGTCAGAGCTGCTGACGCGGTTTATCAAGGGTTGGGCGACCTGCACCGCTTTCTCGACCTTGATCTCCAACAATCACTTGGAACCGACAGCTTCTTGTCTGCCGATATCGGAGCCGTTTCCCGACGGCTGGGGCGGTGGGGACAGCAGTATCGAAGCCGTTACCAAATGGGCGGCGTTTTACGATGCAGGACAGCATCCTCACTTGGCCTTCAGAGCCTCGTCGAGGGCGTACTTCGTGGCGAACTTGGTGCGGAGACCTTGGTCCCGACTCTGGAACGATCATACTTCGAAGCACTTCGTACGGAATTCTTTGCGCGGGAGCCTGACCTCAAGCGTTTCGACGGCGAACTGCATTCCCGTCTGGTGGAATCGTTCCGTGGATTAGAGGCTGCCGGCATGTCGCTTGCGCGAGAGCAAATCGTCGCCCGGCATGCGACGGAATTGCCTCGAAGCAATGGCGGGATCGGTCCTCTTGGTGTCCTCAAGGGCGAGTTGGCGAAAAAGCGGAATCACCTACCGATACGACAGCTTCTCGACAGGGCTGCGCCCGTCATTCAGCAGATCAAACCGATCTTCATGATGAGTCCGCTGTCGATAGCCCAATTCCTCAAACAAGGCTCGGTCTCGTTCGATTTGCTGGTCGTCGACGAGGCTTCGCAGATCGAACCGATCGATGCGCTGGGTGCAGTCGCCCGGTGCGATGCGCTGCAAGCTTCTTTGTTTGGACCAGTTCATCGTGCCGTGCCTTGTCGGATGCATTTAGGTGGAAGCGATCATTTGGTTGGTGGAGTTTGGAGGGGCAACTCAACCATTTCGTTTGTTTCTCTGTTTGTTCCTAGTGGCGCGTTCCGGACAGCAACGCGCCCGGAAAGTTATCGAGGTATTTGCGCCGTCTAAACTGCAGCTTCCTACTGACTGACTAAGATCGGCCTTCAGCAATTAGCTGTGCTCATTGGCAATCGCAGACAACAGCAAGTCTCCAGTTTCTGATGCCCCGCAGTTTCTGGGACATCATCAAGCTGCCATTGCGGACATGTTAAGCTGCAGGAGGACAAACTATGTTGCCCTCCTTACATCATCCTCGGGCTTTCACGAGCACCCGCTCGTAGCCCCACAGGTATCGCACTTCTCACATGTCCCGTTCCGTACCATGGTGAAGTTCTGGCACTCGGAGCACATGTTGCCCGTGTAGCCCTGCATGATCGCCTGCTGGCGGCGGTGGGATTCAACCTTCTTGGCCTCCGCCGCCTCGTCGGCCGCTTCCTCGGTGAAGAGGGCGTTCAGGCCTTCCTCCTCGGCGGCTTCCTGGGCCAGTTCCTTGGCGCGCTCTTCATAGTCGCGGCGGAAGGCGGTCGCTTCCTCCTGCAAACCGGCATAGGCGGGTTTGAGCGCCGTAACGGTCGCGCCGGAAGAGATGGCCCGCACATTGGAGCCGCCGGACGCCGTGGTGGCGCGCGCCGGGGCAGGGGAGGCTGACGGTGAAGAGAACTCGCCCTTCGGATCGCCGCCCTTGCCGCTCACCACCTTGAAGGCGGGCGGGGTTGCGCCGCGATAAAGGCCCTTGGAGAAGGGGGTCGCCTTGCCCTCGTTGATGCCACGGCCCAGCGCGGTATTGGAGAAATCCGACGTGTCCACATGGGCAAGGTCATTGCGGCCGAGATAGGAGACCGCAAGCTCGCGGAAGACATAGTCGAGGATCGAGGTGGCGTTCTTGATGGCGTCGTTGCCCTGCACCATGCCGGCCGGCTCGAACTTGGTGAAGGTGAAGGCCTC
>Ga0164243_10013924_pt1 | contig 11259 bp, 11 predicted proteins | sample OricompcompostOP_FD_108781 | JGI IMG/M metagenome (GOLD analysis project Ga0164243, IMG submission 108781) | Organic Plus compost microbial communities from Emeryville, California, USA - Original compost - Organic plus compost (OP) | ecosystem: Engineered > Solid waste > Mixed feedstock >... | reverse complement strand
GATATCTACGCCTGTCGCGGCCTTATAGAGCGGTTGCGACCCCTCGTAGGCGCGATGAGGACCCGAGGCCGTGCCGCTGGTAGCCTTCACCCTCCAGGTCGGGTTGCGACCCCTTGGAGGGGCGATGAGGACGCCCGGGGACACGCCCAGACCTTCGGCGCACTCGTGTTGCGACCCCTCGTAGGGGCGATGAGGACCTGTCGGTATCCGGGTCGACGCCGACGCTCACGATGTTGCGACCCCTCGTAGGGGCGATGAGGACGCGGCGCAGCCTGATCCGGACGACACGCCACAGATGGGTTGCGACCCCTCGTAGGGGCGATGAGGACCGGACGCCGTCACTCCGATACCAAGGTCGGTACATTCTGGGTTGCGACCCCTCGTAGGGGCGATGAGGACGCTGGGACTCGTCCTCGTCGGTGTGGACGTGGGAGTTGCGACCCCTCGTAGGGGCGATGAGGACGTGCAGCCCTCGCAACCTTTCCTCCGGAGTCGGAAGGTTGCGACCCCTCGTAGGGGCGATGAGGACCTGGCGAAATGACCTTTCGTCGGGTTTGTACCCAGTATGTTGCGACCCCTCGTAGGGGCGATGAGGACCCGTGCAGGTCACGATCGTCTGCGCAGCAGACGATAAGTTGCGACCCCTCGTAGGGGCGATGAGGACGTCGAAGTAGCCGCGCTCGTCAGGCGCGGTTACCAGTTGCGACCCCTCGTAGGGGCGATGAGGACCGGGGAGCGCAGTACGCGCGCATGCGCGTCCTGCAAAGTTGCGACCCCTCGTAGGGGCGATGAGGACTGGCCTAAAGTCATCGAGTACTGTGCTAATGACGTTAAAGGTTGCGACCCCTCGTAGGGGCGATGAGGACCCAAGTAGGAAAGGATCTGTATGGAGATTAAGGGAAATAAGTTGCGACCCCTCGTAGGGGCGATGAGGACCCGAGGGTAAAGCCGCAGGTGAACGTCGATCTGGATCTAGGTTCTGAGGCCGTTTTTGCAGTGAACCTCCGGTAGTGCAGGAAACCCCGGAGGTTTGCTGCAAAACCATGATCGACTACGGCTTCCGAAGGGCTGATAGCAGCGTAACGTGGCGCGGTCGGGCGGGGCCAGGTGTCGTTACGGAGTCGCCGCGTTTGCGTATATGCCGTTGGTTGCTGTTTGTGAGCCCGCTTTGATGAGGCACGTGGCCTGTACGGTTCGGGACTGCGCATCACCGCCGCTCTGCTGTACGGCAGGCATCGCCGGTTGAGGCGAGTAGGACGTGCCCACTAGACAGACGTCTTGGTGTGGTCAGGCGTGGTGCGAGACCGAGAGCCGAACGCCGCCATCAAAGCGCTGGCTTCCGCAACCGTAGGGAGGGCCCGGTCGATGGACCCGTTCGACGTCGGCCTCGCCGCGCTCCGGCAGTTATGTGGAGTCCGCCGGTGCGGAACTGCATACGTGAACCAGCGGTATCGGACGGTAGTCGTACGGTCAAACGGGATGGATTGGCGTATACCGCTACAGAGCTTATGTTCTTGGCGTCGGCGGCATTTCAAGATGTACGTACCCGATAGTCTCAACCTGCTGGTTGCCTGCTAAAGAGGGAGCGTAGTCGTGTCCGAGGACTCTGGTGCCCAGTCGTTGGGTCTTGACACCAGCACGCCGCATCAAGCCCGCATCTGGAACTACCTGTTGGGCGGCAAGGACAACTACCCGGTGGATCGTGCGGCCGCTGACCAGGCGCGGGAGTATTACCCGGCCATCGCGGACATCGCGCGGCATTCCAGGGCCTTCCTGGGGCGGGCGGTCACCTTCCTCGCGAAGGAAGAGGGCATCAGGCAGTTTCTGGACGTCGGTACCGGGCTGCCGACGGTGGACAATACTCACGAAGTGGCTCAGCGCGTGGCTCCGGAGTCACGCATCGTGTACGTGGACAATGACCCCCTTGTCTATGTGCACGCCCAGGCGCTGCTGACCAGCCATCCGCTGGGGAAGTGCGCCTACGTTCAGGCCGACGCGCGGGATCCGGAGGCGATTCTGGCGGCGGCGGCCGAGACGCTCGACTTCACCCGGCCCATCGCCTTGATCGTCATGGGGGTCATGGGCACCGTCCCCGACGATGAGCGGGCCTACGCGATCATAGACACGTTCGTGCGGGCCTTGCCGTCGGGGAGTTTTCTGGTGTTCGAGGACGGTACGGCCGTGGTCCATCCTGAGGCCGCTACGGCGGCGGCGCAGCAGGCGGGCTACCAGTACCGTCTGCGTACACCGCAGGAGTTCGAAAGGTTCTTCGAAGGGCTTGAGCTGCTGGAACCGGGCATCGTGTCGGTCTCCCGCTGGCGGCCGGAGGCGACGCCGTGGGGCGAGCCCGACGAGGTCGACGCGTTCTGCGGTGTGGGTCGCAAGCCCTGAGGGGCCGCCTGGTTCTTGGGCGGTCGCCTAGGTGACGCGTCCGCTCCTCGGCGCGGGTCATCCGGAGGCGCCGCCCGTCCGGGCGGGTGCGGGTACGGCGTTGAGGGTTCGGGTGAGCCAGTCGGTGCGGGTACGGCGGGCCTCGACGGAGAGGGCGGCGTCGGGGAAGGACGCGTCGAAGCCGTGGAAGCCGCCTGCCCAGACGTGGAGTTCGGCCTGGCCGCCCGCGGCCCAGATGCGGGTGGCGTAGGTGACGTCCTCGTCGCGGAAGACCTCGGCGGAGCCCGCGTCGACGTAGGTGGTGGGCAGGCCGGAGAGGTCGTCGGCGAGGGCGGGGGAGACGTGGGCGGGGACCTGGTCGGCGGGGAGGTCGCCGAGGAGGGAGCGCCAGGCGAACGCGTTGGTCTCGCGGGTCCATGTGCCGGGCTCGCCGCCGTACTGGTGGCTGGAGACCGTGTTGTTGCGGTGGTCGAGCATGGGATAGATGAGGACCTGGGCGGCGATGGGCGGGGTGCCGCGGTCGCGGGCGAGGAGGGTGACGCCGGCGGCCAGGCCGCCGCCCGCGCTGGCGCCCGCGACGATGACGCGGGCGGGGTCGATGCCGAGGTCTTCGGCGTGGTCGGCGATCCACACCAGGCCCTGGTAGGCGTCCTCGACCGGGGTGGTGCCGCCGTGTTCGGGGGCCAGGCGGTAGTCGATGGTGATGACCGTGACGCCTAGGGCGTCGAGCCATTCCAGGGGGATGTCGAGCTGGGAGAAGCGGTCGCCCATGATCATGCCGCCGCCGTGCAGCCAGTAGACGCAGGGGGCGTTGGCGGGGGCGACGGGGGAGGTGAAGACGGAGAGGGGGAGCGGGGTTCCGTCCGCGGCGGGGACGGTGAGTTCGCGCCGGGTGACGGTGCGGCCGTCGAGGAGGGGTTCGACCGGGGTGGTGACCATCTGGCGCACTTGCGCGAGGAGCTCCGGGGTCATCTCGGCGACGAGCGGCATGTCGGCGAGGAGGGACTGCAGTTCGGGGTCCAGGCCGGGGCGGGGGAGGGGCATCGGTGGTTTCCTTTCAAGGCGTGCGGGGCGGGTTCAGAGGACGGCCTTGCCGCCGACCGGGACGAAGTCGGTGTACGGGGACTGGGCGGCCACGAGGTCCTGGACCTGCTTGATGATGGCCTGGGCGGCCTCGCCGGCGAAGAGGCGGTGGTGGTCCTCCTCGCTGGTCCAGCCCTCGGTGACGTGTACGAGGTCGGGGTTGGACGCGGACCGGCTGACGATGTAGACGAGGCAGTGCTCGCTGGAGGCGGGGCTGCCCTCCTCCAGGCCGGTCAGCAGCAGGGCGACGAGCCGGTCGCCCTGGCCGGGCTTGGCGGTGATGGTGGCGTTGAACGCGTAGCCGACGGTCATGGTTCGCTCCCGATCGAAGGGTCGGACGTGTGGATTGCTCCCGGCCGGATGACTCCGAGCGGGCCGGGGTGGGAACTGCGTTGACTCCATTTGACCGGCCTGGCGTGCGGAAACGTAGAACGAAGCTCTCGATGTCTTGCACGATCCTCTCGCGTACGGGAAAGCGACGGGATCGTGTGCTGGAATCGGGGCATGGGATTCGACGAGCTTCGCGCTCTGCTGGAACGGCATGTACGGCCCCGCGCGACCACGGCGATCGACGGTCTGACCATCGCGAAGGTCGAGCACGCGGAGCCGCCGTCGCCTTCGATGTCCGGCACGGTGCTGGCGATCCTCGTCCAGGGGGCGAAGCGGCTCGCGGTCGGGGAGCGGGTCTTCGAGTACCGACCCGGTCAATATCTCGTGGCTTCTGTTGATATGCCGGTCACCGGGCACTTCATCGGAGCAAGTCCGGAGAATCCGGCGTTGGGGTTGGCGCTCGTCCTCGAACCGTCCGCCATCGCCGAGCTCCTGCTGCAGGCCCGGCCCGGCGACCTGCCCCGGCCCAAGGCGGGCGCGCTGCCGGGCATCGCCGTCGGCGACGTGACCGACGAGCTGCTCGACGCCGTGACGCGCCTGGTACGCCTGCTCGACCGGCCGCGGGACCAGGCCGTGCTGGCGCCACTGATCAAACGGGAGATCCTCTGGCGGCTGATCACCGGCGAGCAGGGCGATGCCGTACGCCAGCTCGGCCTGGCCGACAGCAGCCTCAGCCACATCGCGCGGGCCGCGCGGTGGATTCGCGAGAACTTCGCCGAGCCGTTCCGGGTCGAGGAGCTGGCGCGGCTGTCCGGGATGAGCGTGTCGGCGTTCTACCGCAACTTCCAGGCGGTGACCGCGCTGAGCCCGATCCAGTTCCAGAAGCAGATCCGGCTGCAGGAGGCGCGGCTGCTGCTCGCCGCCCATCCGCACGACGTGACCGGGGTCGCCCATCGGGTCGGGTACGACAGCCCGTCCCAGTTCAGCCGGGAGTACCGCCGCGAGTTCGGGGCGCCGCCGAGCCGCGACGCCGCCCGTCTCCACTCGCTCGATCAGCGGCCCCGCGGCGAGGCGGTGGGCGCGTCCTCCGCGCCGAGGCCCGCCTCGGTGTGACCGCGCGGGCGGCCACGGCGCGAAAACACATGGGCGTGGGCGGTTCTTGTCGTTATGGTGGAGAACGTCCTCGCGGCTGCTGAACCTCGGGGAGTCCGCCGCCGGCCACTGCCGGGCGGCTCCACGCCATTCGTCACGCGGACGGATGGCGATCACGTCATTCCCTCTGACAGCAGCCGACGGGATGGTTTTCTTGGGTGGTTCCAAGCGGCGTGACGCCGTGATTTCTCAGCGGGATTTCGCGGCTGGTCCGCGTCGATGACGAATGGCTCCGGTTGCCCGACCCTTGGGGCGTTCCGGTGGAGATCTGCGCCGGTCCGGACGTGCCGATCGAGCCCGCGGCCGTGGACGAGATGGTCAACGTGCCGCGGACCGCCGAGACGCTGGAACGGCTCGGCGCGGCCTGCCGTACCGAGGCGGGATCGAGCGGGTCGTGCTCACGTCCGACTTCCACACGGGGGCGGGCATTCCGATCGGGACCGTGCTGCGTACGCGCGGCGCGCTGATTCCGCAGACGGTCGGCAACGACGTCAACTGCGGCATGCGGCTGGAGACGACCGCGTTCACCGTCGACCAGGTACGGCCGCGGCTGGACGAGCTGGAACGCCGGTTGCGGCACCTGTTCTTCGAGGGCGGCCGGCGGATCGCGCTGACCGGGGCGCAGCGGGAGGCGCTGCTGCGGGACGGGCTGCCCGGTCTGCTCTCGGCACGCCGTGAGCCGGCGACGGCGGGGATCTGGTCGATGCTGCGGCCGGACGACGGCGACCCCGGGCGGGTGCACGGGGCCGCGTATCCGACCACGACCGCCGAGGCGTTCCGGGACTGGATCGACAGCGCGGGCGGCGCCGGCTACGACAGCATCATCGGCAGCGTGGGCGGAGGCAATCACTTCGCCGGGGTGCAGTACGTCGCGGCGGTGCACGACCGGCGGGCCGCGTACGCGTGGGGGTTGCGGCCCGGGCGGGTGGTCACGATGGTGCACAGCGGATCGTTGTCGCTGGGGCATCAGGCGAGCGCGACCGGGCTGGATCTGGCCAGGAGGATGTGGCCGCGCGGCCTGCCCGAACCCGACAACAAGATCATTCCGGTGGCGCTGGACGAGCGGTCCGCGGCGGCGCGTCGCCGCTACCTCGACGTGCTCGGGAACGCGGCGAACTTCGCCGTCGGCAACCGGTTCTTCCTCGCGCTCCAGCCTGCGTCGGTCCGGTGTCGCCGAGCCGGTCGTGGAGCTTCGGCCGTTGCTGACGGTCAAAGGGTGACGCGGCGCGCACATCGCGGAGGCCGGGATCGCGAGGGGCCGGTCAGAGCGACTCCGGGGGCGGGTGCGGCAGGGGGTGGGCGGCTTCGGGGCGCAGGCCGTCGAAGATGAGCGCGAGGTAGCGGCGCCACAGGTCGGGCGGAGGGTCCGGTACGTAGCCGACGACGTGGTTCGGTACGCACATCAGGAGGATGACGTCCGTGCCGGTGACGTCGGGGCGTACCGCCTTGTGGTCGCGGGCCCGTTCGACGAGGGCGTCGATGGCCTGGAAGAGGCGCTTTTGAAGCCGGGTCATCTCGGGGGAGAGGCGGCCGGACCTCTGCAGGAACGACTGGTCGAACTCCTGCTGCCCGAGGGCCGCGAGGCCGAGGAACTCCAGCAGGGCCGCGCCCGCGTCCTCCGCGTCCAGCAGGCGTTCGGCGGCCTCGATGAGCCGGGTGATGCGGTCCTGGACGACGGCGGCGAGCAGGTCGTCCTTGGTGGGGAAGTGGCGGAAGACCGTGCCCTTGCCGACTCCGGCGCGGCGGGCGATGTCGGCGACCGACGCGTCCAGCCCTCGCTCGGCGAACTCCTCGGCCGCCGCGGCGAGCAGCAGTTCCCGGTTCCGCGCGGCGTCGGCGCGGAGGGGGCGGTGCGAGGTCACCCGGCCAGAGTACAACTTGACCGCGCGGTCCGTTTATGGCTACGGTCGGCGCATAAGGTGACCAAGCGGTCCGGTTATGGGAGGCGTACATGAAAGCGGTCGTGGTGAACGGCTATGGCCCGCCGGAGGAGTTCACGGTGGCGGACGTTCCGGTGCCGAGCCCGGGGCCCGGGCAGATGCTGGTCCGGATCGCCGCCGCGGCGATCAACCCGACCGACGTCGCGCTGGCCGGCGGCGTGTTCCGGGAGCAGGTGCCGCTGGAGTTCCCGTACGTGCCCGGCAACGACTTCGCCGGCGCCGTCGCCGAGGTCGGGGCGGGGGTGACCGCCTACAAGCCGGGCGACGAGGTGTTCGGGGTGGCCGTGCCCAGGGCGCTGCGCGCGATGGCGAGCGCGGCGCGGCCCTCGCTCAGCACCGGGTCCATGGCCGAGTACGCGGTGTTCGAGGCCGACACGCCGCTGATCGCGCACCGGCCCCCGGCGGTGCCGCCGGAGCACGCGGCGGCGCTGGCGAACGCGGGCCTGACCGCGCTGGCGCTGCTGGGCGTGGCCCGGCTCAAGCCGGACGAGACCGTCTTGGTCGTCGGGGCGACCGGCGGCGTGGGCACGGCGGTGCTTCCGCTGATCGCGCAGGCCGGGGCGCGGGTGATCGCGACCGCCACCGACGCGGACGCCGACGTTCTGCGCGGCCTCGGCGCGCACGAGATCATCGGGTACGACCAGGCGGGCTATCCCGCGGGCGTCGACGTGGCGTTCAATCTGACGCTGCCGAGCGACCGGCTGTCCGGGCTCGCCCGGGCCCTGCGGCCCGGCGGTCGCCTGTTCACCATCATCTATCCGCCGCCGCGGCCGGAGTCGATCGGCCGCGACGACGTGGAGACGCGGTTCGTGCTCGACGCGAACGCCACGTACGGCGGGATGCGTGAGGTCGGCGAACTCGCGGCGGACGGCCGCCTCCCGGCCACGATCGGCGGCCGCTACACCCTCGACCAGGGCGTACAGGCCTACGTGGACTACGTCCGCGAACACACCACCGGCAAGATCGTCGTGACCATGTGAGCCTCGCCTGATCCCCGGGCGGGTGGGGCCGAGGCCGGGCGGGGAGCGGTGGAGCCGGAGTCTCCGGTCACGGCCCAGGAGCGCGACCCGCGGAGCAGCGTCGGGCTACGGGTCCGGGGCACCCGCCATGATCCTCCCGTTCGTGCGGCCGGACGGCGATCGTCACTCCTTCGACCGGTGCAGGCGGAGGGCCGGACGCCTCTGGTGTTCGCCGACGTGGCGGGGCCAGGGGCGGGCGGATTCGAGCTGGGCGGCGAGGTTGAGGAGGTGGGACTCGCCGCCCGGCGGGGCGATGAGCTGGACGCCGATCGGCAGGCCGCTGGAGTGGGTGCCGAAGGGGACGGAGAGGGCGGGCCAGCCCGCCATGTTCCACTGCCCGGTGAGGGGGGCGAAGTTGACGTTGCGCAGGGTCGTGCGGAGCAGGCCGTGGCGGCCCGCCTCGTCGGCCGGGGGCGGGACCGTCGCCACGGTCGGGGTGACGAGCACGTCGACGTCGCCGAACCAGTGGTCGGCGCCGTAGGCGCGCCAGGCCTCGCGGACGCGGGCGCCGTCGAGGCGGAGGGCGGCGAGCACGCGGCCGGCCCGGGCGAGGGCCCGGGTACGGCGTTGCAGGCGGCGCTGGTCGAAGCCGCGTGCCTCGCTGAGCGCGGCGGCGTACCAGGTGGCGATGGTGGCGAGGGCGACGGAGACGGGGAAACGCCGCGGGTGGGCGACGACCGTGTGCCCGGCCGCGCGCAAGGTCTCGGCGGCCTCGGCGGCGGCGGCGCGGAACTCGGCGTCGACGCGCATGCCGACCGGCAGCGGCTGCGGGGCGACGGCGACGCGCAGGTCGGCGGGGGCGTCGGGGCCGCCGATCCGGTACTCGCGGCCGGCCATGACGCACAGGCCGAGCGCGAGGTCGGCGACGGTGGCGGCGATCGGCCCGCTCTCGGTGAGCCCGAACCAGGTGTTCTCGACCGGCGGCACCAGGTCGGGGCCGGGCTTGACGGCGGTGACGCCGCAGGCCGCGGCCGGGATGCGCAGCGAGCCGAGGCCGTCGGTGCCGTGCGCGAGCGGCACCATGCCCGCCGCGACCGCCGCCGCGCCGCCGCCGGACGAGCCGCCCGGTGTGCGGGACAGATCGTGCGGGTTGCGCGTGATCCCGAACGCGTTGTCGGTCGCCCCCACCAGGCAGAACTCGGGCACGTTCGTGATCCCGACGACCACCGCGCCCGCCTCCCGCAGCCGCGCCACCAGCGGGTGGTCGGCCTCCGCCGGGGCGTCGTCGGTGGCCGCGGAGCCGTTCCCGACCGACTCCCCGGCGACCGGGATGTTGTCCTTGATCGCCACCGGGACGCCGGCGAGCGGCAGATCCGCCAGATCGGCCCGCTCCTGTACGGCCAGCGCCTCCGCCCGAGCCTCCATCGCCCGCACGCGCCGGAACGCCTTGATCGCGTCGTCCCGTGCGGCGATGGCCGCGAGATGCTCGTCGACGACGGTGGCCGCCGTCGTCTTTCCGGTGCGTACGGCTTCCGCGATCTCGGTTGCCGAGCGTCCAACCCAGGACATGTCTGAAGTTTCATAGCAATCCGCATCTACGGCAACACCCGCCGTGCCGGAATTTCGGCCACCCCACAAAATCCCGAAATATCCAGGACATTCCTGGGACACCGTCACAGGCGCACCGGGACGCCGCCGCGTTTCCATGCCTGCCATGAGCACACAGACCAACCCCACCGCCGTGGGCACTCATCGAGCCGAGGCCGCGCCGACCGGCACGGCGCGCCCCGCGCCCGGCTACCGCCGGATCGTCGCGGGGATCGCGCTGCTGGTCTGGCCGGTGCTGGAATTCCTGGCGTTCGTCACCTCGCCGCCCGGCACCGACCACGACCCGGTCATCTTCCGCGCGCAGGACTTCAAGGTGCAGATCAGCGCGCTGCTGTACCTGTGGGCCGCGATGGCGTTCATCCCCGTCGTCCTCGGCATGGCGCACCTGCTGCGCGCCCGCCTGCCCCGCCTGTCGAACATCGGCGCCACCATCGGCCTGCTCGGCACCGCGCACGCGCTCACCCTGTTCACCACCGACTTCTACGACCTCGCCCTCGCCCACGAACTGCCCGCCGCGCAGGCCGAGCAGGTCACCGCCCGCGCCAACGAGCTGTGGGGCTTCGTGTACGGCATGCTGCTGCCGAGCTTCCTCACCCACGTCGGCCTGTTCATCCTGCTGGCCGGCCTGAGCGTGGCCCGGATCGCGCCGTGGTGGGCGGTGCCCGTCGCGCTCGTCGGCACGCTCATCCCGTTCTTCACCGTGGAGATCTCGCCGTTCGCGCAGTCCACCGGCTCGCTGCTGCACCTCGTCGTGTACGGCCTGCTCGCGCTGCGCGTGCTGCGCATGTCGAACGAGGCGTGGCGCGACGCCGCCGGATGACCGGGGCCGCCTACAGCCCCGCCTCCCGCGCCAGCATGATCGCCTCGGCGCGGTCGGCCGCCCGCAGCTTGCCCAGGATCGCGGACACGTGGTTGCGCACGGTCTTCTGGCTCAGCCCCAGCCGCTCCGCGATCTGCGAGTTGCCCAGCCGGGCCGCCATCAGCCCGAGGATCTCCCGCTCCCGCGGGCTCAACTCGGGAAACGGCGGCTCGGGCCGCCCGGCCCCGGCGAGATAGCCGGCGAGCCGTACCGCGATCTCCGGCCCGAAGAGCGCCTCGCCGTCCGCGACCGCCTGCACGGCCCGCACGATCTCGGCCTTGCGCGCCCCCTTGAGCAGATAGCCGCGCGCCCCGGCCCGGATCGCGGCCACCACCGAGCCGTCGTCCGCCGACATCGTCAGCGCGATCACCCGTACGTGCGGATGGTCGCGCACGATGCGCTCGATCGCCGCCACCCCGCCCATGCCCGGCATCGCCAGATCCATCAGCACCACGTCCGGCTGCACCGACCCGACCAGCGCGACCGCCTGCTCCCCGGTCGCCGCCTCCGCCGCGATCTCCATGCCCTCGGCGCTCGCCAGCAGGGCGCGCAGCCCGGCGCGGAAACCCGCGTGATCGTCGGCCACCATGATCCGGATCATCGGCGGCCTCGGCCGTCGCGGGACCCGGGCCGGATCGCCGTGACGATCCCGGCCGCGCCCGGCACGTCCATGAGCGGCCCAGAATCTCCGGCCGTCGTTCGTGTTCCGGCGGCTTCCGGTCGTGCGGCGCGGGCATGGGCCGGGCCGCCGTGGCGGTGTTCGTCTCGCCCGCGGGCGTCCGGGGTCGTGATCTGGTTCACCCGGCCCCTCCCGTGGCGGGCAGCAGGGCGCGGACCACGGTGCCGCCGCCGCGCCGAGGTTCGATCGTGCAGGTGCCGCCGAGTTCGGCGGCGCGTTCGCGCATCGAGGTGAGGCCGACGCCGCCGGGGCGCGCCG
>Ga0164243_10013923_pt1 | contig 11259 bp, 10 predicted proteins | sample OricompcompostOP_FD_108781 | JGI IMG/M metagenome (GOLD analysis project Ga0164243, IMG submission 108781) | Organic Plus compost microbial communities from Emeryville, California, USA - Original compost - Organic plus compost (OP) | ecosystem: Engineered > Solid waste > Mixed feedstock >... | reverse complement strand
GATCCTCGTCGCCGCCGCCTTCGGCCTCGCCGTCCTGCCGCTGATCTCGGTGATCTCCACCGTCGTCTCCAAGGGCGCGGCCCGCTTCGACTGGGCCTTCTTCACCGAGTCCTCGCGCAACGTCGTCGGCGCCGGCGGCGGCGCCGCCAACGCCCTCGTCGGCACGCTCGTCATCACGCTGTGTGCGACGGTCATCTCGGTGCCGGTCGGCGTCATGGCGGCCATCTACCTGCACGAGTACGGGACGGGCACGCTCAAGCGCCTGTTGACGTTCTTCGTCGACGTCATGACGGGCATCCCGTCGATCGTCGCCGGCCTGTTCGCGTACGCCCTCTTCGCCCTGATCCTCGGTCCGGGCATCCGCCTGGGGATCATGGGCGCGATCGCCCTGACGGTCCTCATGATCCCGATCGTCGTGCGCTCGACGGAGGAGATGCTGAAGATCGTCCCCAACGGCCTGCGCGAGGCGTCGTACGCCCTCGGCGTGCCGAAGTGGCGGACCATCACGAGCGTCGTCCTGCCCACAGCGCTGGCCGGCATCGTGACCGGCGTCATGGTCGCGATCGCCCGCATCGTCGGCGAGACCGCGCCGCTGCTGATCACGACGGGCACGTTCTCCTCGATCAACTGGAACCCGTTCTCGGGCCGCATGGAGGCCCTGCCCGTGTTCGCCTTCAACGAGTACAAGACCCCCGGCGTCCCGCCCGAGCCGTACTTCGACCGCGCCTGGACGGCCGCCCTGACCCTGATCGTGCTGGTGATGATCCTCAACCTCGCCGCGCGGCTGGTGTACCGCCGCTTCGGCACGGAGATCCGCGGATGAGCCACGAGACCGGCACCGAGCTGCCCGACGGCGCCGCCGCACCCTCGGCGAACGGGACGCCCGACAGGGCGCGGATACCGGGCGCGCCCGCCACGGCCGCCACGCCGCAGGCGAAAACGATCGTCGTCGCGGGGCTGAACCTCTACTACGGCGACGTCCACGCCGTCGCCGACGTCGACATCACGATCCAGCCCAACAAGGTGACCGCGCTGATCGGCTCGTCCGGCTGTGGCAAGTCGACGTTCCTGCGCGCGCTGAACCGCATGCACGAGCTCGTCCCGGGCGCCTACGCGCGCGGCAGCGTGCGCCTCGATGGCGAGGACATCTATGCGCCGGGCGTCGACCCGGTCGCCGTGCGTCGCGACGTGGGCATGGTCTTCCAGCAGCCCAACCCGTTCCCGACGATGTCGATCTTCGACAACGTCGCCGCCGGCCTCAGGCTCACCGGCCGCAGACTGCCCAAGGGCGAGCTGCACGCGGTGGTGGAGCGCTCGCTGCGCGGCGCCCACCTCTGGGACGAGGTCAAGGACCGCCTGGACAAGCCGGGCATCGGGTTGTCGAGCGGCCAGCAGCAGCGGCTGTGCATCGCGCGTTCGATCGCCGTCGAGCCCGAGGTCCTGCTGATGGACGAGCCCGCCTCGGCGCTCGATCCGGTCTCGACCCTCGCGATCGAGGACCTCATGCTCGAGCTCAAGCAGCGCTACACGATCGTGATCGTCACCCACAACATGCAGCAGGCCAGCCGGGCGAGCGACTTCACGGCGTTCTTCAACGTCGATGCGGTCGGCCAGCCCGGCCATCTCGTCGAGGTCGGCCCGACCGAAACGATCTTCTCCAACCCGCGCGAGCAGGCGACGGAGGACTACGTCAGCGGCCGCTTCGGCTGAGCGCCGGGACGCCTGCCGCAGCCATGTGAAGAAGCTGTGACGACGGCCCCGAATTCGCGTGATCGGCCCGGATCCGGCAGTACCATCCGGGCTATGGTCGAAGGAACGCCGGGCTCGTCCGGCGCGCATGCCCCGGAGGGACCGGCCGGCGCTTCGTTGCGCCTGGCTGTCCTCGACCGCGACAGCGGTTTCCTGCAGGTTCTCGGCAAGCGGCTGGATCGCCTGGGATGGCAGCACCGGGTGCTCGCCAGCCCCGTCGGGCCCGACGCGCTCGTCGCGATGCGCCTCAGCGCCCTGGTGGTCGACCTGGCCATCCTCGGCCCGCAGGCATGGGAGTGGCTCGAGCGCACGTGCGCCGCGCTGCCCGGCCTGGGCATCGTGGTGTGCACTGGCCAGTCGACCGTGGCTCAGCGCGTGCGCGGGCTGCGTCTCGGCGCCGACGACTGGGTCACCAAGCCCTGTCATCCCGAGGAGGTCATCGCCCGCGTCGAGTCGGTGATCCGCCGTCGCCGGCGCGCGGAGGCTCGTGTCGACGTCGCCCCGGTCGTGGCCGGCGAGATCGAGATCCGCACCGACCAGTTCCAGGCCTTCTGCAATGGCCGCTCGATCGACCTGACCCGCCGCGAGTTCGAGCTCATCGAGCTGCTGGCCAGCGCCCGCGGGCGCGTGCTGGAGCGGGAGGAGATCTACCAGCGCGTGTGGGGCTACACGATGGCCCGTGGCGACCGCTCGGTCGACGTGTTCGTGCGCAAGCTGCGCCAGAAGCTGGAGAAGGCGTCGCCCGGCTGGCGTTACATCCACACGCATTTCGGGATCGGCTACCGCTTCGCGCCCGAGCCGGCCGACGGGGCGGAGATCGTCGGCCCTGCGGCCGAGGCGCTTGTCCGCGAGGCCGCGGCTGGGGCTCTATCGTTGAGGCCGTGAAGCACGTCCGGAACTTCGCCATCGTCGCGCTGCTGGCGCTGGGCGTGTACGCGCTGCCCGGCGGCGACACCGCCGCCGACCTGTTCGGCGCGGCGCTGTTCGTGATCCTGACGCTGGGCATCGGCCTGCTGCTGGCGCGCTTCTACCAGGAGCGCCGTGTGGACCTCATCTCCTTGGGAGACACCTGGCGGCTGACGCTCTACGCCGCGATCGGCGTGATCGTGGTGGCCTTGGCGGCGTCGCCGCGCCTGTTCGACAGCGGCCTGGGGACCGTCGTGTGGCTGGCCTTGATGGCCGGGTCGGTCTTCGCGCTGTTCCGCGTCTGGCGTCACGCTCGCGAGTATTAGGCCCGGGCGGCGGCAGGCCGCCGTTCTCCGCAGTCTTGTTGCACTTCTGCAGCGCTTTTTTCGCAGACTGGTGCTGCGCTGTGACACCTGACCCGCCAGCCTTGTGCCATGCGATCCACGCGGGGTCAGGCGACCGTCGAGCTGGTGGGCATCCTCCCGCTGGTGGCGCTGCTGGGCCTGCTCTGCTGGCAGGCGGTGGTGGCCGGCCAGGCGGTGTGGCTGTCGGGGTCGGCCGCGCGTGCCGCCGCGCGCGCGAGCGCGCTCGACCAGGACGCGACCGCCGCCGCCCGGGGCGTTCTGCCGCGCGCGCTGGCGCGCGGTGTCTCGGTGGACGACGCCGGTGCCGGCGACGTCCGCGTGCACCTGCGCATCCCTGCGGTCGTGGGCGGGATCGACCTGGTCACCATCGACGAGCGCGCGCGGTTCGCCGCGCAGGGCGGCTGACGTGCGCTGGCGCGATGCCCACGGACAGTCGACCATCGAGGTCGTCGGGCTGCTGCCGCTGCTCGTCGCGATCGTGTTCGGCGCGGCCCAGCTGCTGGCCGCCGGTGTGGCCGGCGAGCTGGCCGACCACGCAGCGCAGGCGGGCGCGATGGCGTTGCTGCAGGACGGTGGGTCGCCGCGCGCGGCCGCGCGCGAGGCGCTTCCCGGGTGGGCGCGCAAGCGAGCCGAGGTCGACGTCCACGACGACCGGGTCTTCGTCACGCTGCGCCCGCCTTCGCCCCTGGGCGCGCTGGCCGACGCGCTGACCGCCCATGCCGTGGCCGATGCGGGAGCGGGCACGTGAGCGACGGACCGCGCATCGGCGCGGTGATCGCGGGCTGGTTCGTCCGGCCGGCAGGTGCGCGTGTGGTCGAACGGCCCGCACCGCCGGCGGCGCCGCTGGAGGAGCCCGTCGTGCTGACCGGTGGCGACGGCCCGGCGCTGGGTCTCGGCGCGGCGGTCGCGCTCTCGCTCGCCCGCGATGCGGTCGCCGTCGTGGCTTGCTGGCGTGTGCCGGCAGCAGGCCGCCGACGTGGCGGCCTGGCCAGCGGCCGTGCGCGGCGCCTGGCGGCGTCACTGCGGGCGCGGGGTGTCGAGGCCACGGCCGCCGGACGGCTCGTGATCGTGGCGCTGCCCGCAGAGGCGCGTGAAGCGGTGATGCTGCTGCAGCGCGTGGAGAGCGCATGCGGCAGCGCGATCTGCGTGCCCGTGCTCGGCGGCGCGCGCGATGTGGAATGGGATGCGGTGCTGGCCCAGCGGGGCGTTGCGGTCCTGCACGGGGCCGACCATGCGGTGCTCGAGCTGGCCGCGGGGCGCCTCGCCGGCCACGGGGTGGACGCACTGGTGCTCGAGGCGGCGCCGGGCCCGCTCGCGCGCGCGCTGGCCGTCGGCGGCTGGACCCCGCCCGGCGCCCGCGCCCTGCGCGCGGCGGTCACGCGGACGGGTGCGGGAGCCGGGGCCCGGGCCGGGGCGGGCGCGGCATGACCGGGCATGCCGGCGACGTGTGGCGTCTTCGCGTCACCCCTCGACGCCGATTCGCCGCTTCCCTGCGGGCGGCGGATGGGCAGGCGACCGTCCTGCTCGTCGGGATCCTCTGCGCCGTGCTGTTCGGGGCCATGGTCCTGGCGCTCCTGGCCCGCGGCGTCGGGGCCCAGGGACGCCAGCAGCGCGCCGCCGACCTCGGCGCGCTCGCCGCGGCCCGGCTGATGCACGACCGCTACCCGCGCCTGTTCGAGCCGGCGCTGCTGCCCGACGGCACGCCGAACCCGCGCCACCTGGAGCGCGCGGCGTACCTGGAGGAGGCGCTGCGCCGCGGCGAGCGCGTCGCTCGCGCCAACGGCGCGAGCGCCGTCGCCGTCTCGTTCCCGGAGGCCGATCCGATCGCGCCCGTGCGCGTGCGGGTCGCCGTGGGCACGCGCATGGCGCTGACGGTGGCCGGCGCGCGCGACAGCGTGAGCATCGAGGCGTCCGCCGACGCGGAGCTCGTGCCGGTGGTGGCGACGCCGTTCGCGGCGACGGGCGACGAGTACCGCGGGCCGCTGGCGTACCGCCAGGGCAGGCCGATGCGCCCCGACGTGGCGCTGGCGTTCGACCGGATGGCCGCCGCCGCCGCGGCGGACGGCGTGACGCTCATCGTCAGCTCCGCCTACCGCACGAACGCCGAGCAGGCGGTGCTGTTCGCCGCACACCCCGACTCGAAGTGGGTCGCGCCTCCCGGCGTCTCGTTGCATCGCTTCGGGACGGAACTCGACCTCGGACCGGCCTCGGCCTACGGCTGGCTGGCGGCAAACGCGGCACGGTTCCACTTCACCCAGAGGTACGGATGGGAACCGTGGCACTACGGGTTCACGCTCAACCCGGGGTCGAGCGCGGCGATGGCCCGCCGGCGCGGGGGAGACGGGGCGGGCGGCGGCGCGCTGCCGGCGTTCGTGCCCGAGGCGTACGCGGCGCCGATCGGGCGGGCGTCGCAGCGCTGGAGCGTGTCGGCGACGCTGCTGGCCGCGCAGTTGCAGCAGGAGTCGGGCTTCAACCCCAACGCGGTGTCCTCGGCCGGGGCGCGCGGGATCGCGCAGTTCATGCCCGACACGGCCGCGGCCTACGGGCTGGCCGATCCGACGGACGCGGCGGCGGCGATCGACGCGCAGGCGCACCTGATGCGTGACCTGCTGCGCCAGTTCGGGTCGGTCCCGCTGGCGCTGGCGGCCTACAACGCGGGACCCAAGCGGGTACTCGAGTGCGGGTGCGTGCCGCCGATCCCGGAGACGACGGCGTACGTCGCGGCGATCCTCGGCCTGATGGGCGGCGCGGGGGACGCGACCGGCCTGGGCGGACTGGAGGTGCGGCTTGTCCGGTGAGCGCGTGCGCGCCCGGCGCGGGGGCGCGGCCCCGGGGTGGAGGGGACCGCGCCCCGCTGCGCGCTGGCAGGGTGGCCGCTGCTTGGAGGAGGAGAGAGAGAAGCGGCGGCCTGGGAGCGTGATCGGCGAAACGCGCGCTCGGCTTGAGTCCGGGGGAGGTCAACGAAGGGGCCCGCGCGCAACGCCATCCGACGACCGGTGCGACCAGCGCGCGGGGCGCGCTCGCCGGGTAGGGTTCTCGCATGGCCGGCCCGCTGTTCGCCTCGACGGTCTCCACGATGGCGATCGTGGTCGCGGCCGTCGCCGCACTGCTGCTGCCGTTCTACCAGCTGCGCCGCGACGGCTTCCTGCGCTGGCGCGACCGGTAGCGGCGCGCAGCTGCGGGCGCTCAGTCGCCGGCCTGGACGAGCGCGGGGTCTGCGGCCAGCTCCTCCACCGGCTCCAGCTCGACGGGGATCCCGTTGAGGACCGCGGTGCCCGACAGCGGCTCGACGGCCAGCTCGTCGGTGAGCGTGTTGGAGTTGGCGCCGCCGGCGCCGGCGGCGAGGTTCCAGCCGACCCCGCGGACGCCATGGCCCCAGCCGTGCGGGATCGACACGACGCCGGCCATGACGTCGGCGGTGACCTCGACGGGCAGCTCGATGGCGCCCACCCGCGAACGCACGCGCGCTGGGGCGCCGTCGGTCAGGCCCAGGCGGGTCGCGTCGTCGGGATGCACCTGGACCGTGCAGCGCTCCGGGCCGCGGACGAGCAGGGGCAGGTTGTGCATCCAGGAGTTGTTCGAACGCAGGTGCCGGCGCCCGACGAGCAACAGGCCGTCGCCGGCGTCGTCGAGGGCTGCCTGGAGGCGGGGCACGTCGGCCACGACCGCAGCCGGCGCCAGCTCGATCAGCCTGCTCTCGGTGCGCAGCGCCTCGGGCAGGCGGGGCTGCAACGGGCCCAGGTCGATGCCGTGCGGCGCGGCGACGAGGTCGTCGAGCGTCAGCTCGTAGGGCCCGCTGCGCAGCAGCAGGTCCAGCAGGCGTTCCGGCCCGCGCCAGGCGCCCGCGACGGATGGGTCCAGGCCCATCCGCTGCGCGTAGCCGGCGGCCACGAAGTCGTCGAGCGCGTCGACGTCGACGTCCGGGCCCTGTCCGGCGGCGATTCCCGTCAGGCGCAGCAGCGTGCGCCACTCGTCGAGCATCCCGTCGGCTATCGGCAGGACCGCAGGCGAGTAGTTGGCCACGTTGCGCACCGCGAAGCCGTACAGCAGCACGTCGTAGTGCGAGCGCTCGAGCGGGGAGGGCGCGGGCAGGATCACGTCCGCGTGGCGGCTCGTCTCCGTCACGTAGATGTCGACGCTGACCATGAACTCCAGGGACGCGAGCGCGGCGTCGAGGCGGGCGGCGTTCGGCGTCGAGACGACGGGGTTGCCGGCGACGGTCACGAGCGCCCGCACCTGGCCGGGGCCGGGTGTCTCGATCTCCTCGGCCAGGCAGGCCACCGGCAGCTCGCCGAAGATCTCGCTCAGGCCGCGCACGCGCGACGTCCAGCGGCCGGTGCGGGCGCGGCCGGACCCGTCGCCGATCGCGGGCAGCGGGAACAGCGCGCCGCCCTCGCGGTCGAGGTTGCCCGTCAACACGTTGAGCACGTCGACGAGCCAGGACGCGGTCGTGCCGAAGGCCTGGGTCGTCGTGCCCATGCGCCCATAGACGACCGCGCGCGGGGCGGCCGCCAGCTCGCGGGCCAGGCGCCGGATCGTCTCGGCCGGGATGCCCGTGGCGCGCGCGACACGCTCGGGCGTGAACGGGACGGCCAGCTCGGCGACCGCGGCGACGTCCTCGTCGCGCACGAACGCGGCCAGGCGGTCGAGGGCCACAAGGTCCTCCTCGAACAGCACCGCCACCAGGGACATCAGCAGCAGCGCGTCCGTGGCCGGGCGGATGGCGATGTGCTCGTCGGCCATCGTGGCGGTCCGGGTGCGGCGCGGATCCACGACGACCACGCGGCCGCCGCGGGCCTGGATGCCCTGCAACCGGCCGCGGACGTCGGGCGCGGTCATGAGCGACCCGTTGGAGGCCAGCGGGTTGGCACCGAGCATCAGCAGGAAGTCGGTGCGGTCGAGGTCGGGCACGGCGACGGTGAGCGCACCGCCGAACAGCAGGCCGCTGGCCAGCTGCTTGGGGTACTGGTCGACGGTGCTCGCGCTGAAGACGTTGCGCGTGCCCAGCGCCTTGAGCAGGACGCGGCCGTAGAGCGGGCCGGCCAGGCCGTGGGCCGATGGGTTGCCCAGGTAGGCGGCGATCGCGTTGCGGTCCCCGCCGGCGCGCTCGAGCACGCCGCGCAGGCCGGCGTCGACGAGCGCGAAGGCCTCGTCCAAGGTGCACGGGTCAAAGCCCGATCCGTCGGCGCGGCGGCGCAGGGGCGTGCGCACGCGGTCGGGGTCGTCGTGGAGCTCCTGGAGGGACAGGGCCTTGGGGCAGACGAACCCGTGCGAGAACACGTCCTGCTCGTCGCCGCGGATGCGCTGCACGCGCCCGTCGGAGAGCGTCAGCTCCAGGCCGCAGGTCGCCTCGCACAGCGGGCACGTCCGGATCGCGGTCGCGGACATGCATGGACCCTACATCCGTCCAGTCGCCAGACAAAGCTGTTGCGCCGCGGACAGGCGAGGGTCGATCATCGGTGCAGCCATGGAGGCAACGACCCGCGCAACGGATGGCGCGAGGTGGCGCGAGTCTGTCGACCCTGCGGTCGCGGACAGGTTGGCCGCCGCCATCGACGAGCTCGCCCAGCTCCCTGTCCTGGACAGCACCGTCCTGGAGATCCTGCGTGCCGTCGACGATCCGACCTCGAACACGGCGGATCTCGTGCGGGTGCTCGAGGCGGACCCGACGTTCGCGGCCAACCTCCTGCGCTATGCGAACTCGGCTTCCCGGTCGCACCCGATCCGGGCGAAGTCGATCCGCCAGGCGGTCATGCTCGTCGGCCGTCGCGCGCTGCGCCAGCTCGCGCTCGAGGCCGCGACGTACCGCTTCATCGAGGAGGCGCCCGGCACGGCGGCCTCGCGCGGCGAGCTGCACCTGCATGCGCTCGGCGTCGCGAGTGCCGCCCTCGCCGGGGCGCAGCGGCTGGGGATCGCCGGCGACGACGCGCACCTTGCGGCGTTGCTGCACGACGTGGGCAAGCTCGTGCTGCCGGTCGCGTTCGGGGAGGCGGCCTGCGACAAGCTGGCCCGCGCCTACCCCGGCGGTGGGGAGCGGGCGCTGGCCGAGCGCGAGCGCCTGGGCGTCGACCACGCGATCGCGGGTGGGCTCCTGGCCGAGCGCTGGAACCTGCCCGAGGGCGTCGCCGAGGCGATCGCGCTGCACCATGGTGGGCCCAGCGGCCTGGCCTCGCCCGACCCGGCGATCGCGATCGTGCAGATCGCCAACGAGCTGCAGCGGCTGCTCGCGGGCGGCGCGCCCGACCATGCGCTGCTGGATGCGGCGATGGAGCGCTGCGACAGCGACGCGCTGCTGCTCGACGAGCTGGCCCGCCACGCGTTGCCCTACGGCTCGGCGCTGCCGGAGGCGGGCGCGCTGGGCCGGCGCCTCATCGACGTCGACCACCTGTCGGAGACCGACGACGTGACCGGCGCGGCCAACCGCAGGCACTGGCTGCAGACGACGCGCACGGCGCTGGCGGCCCGCCCGGGGGCGATCGTGGTCGTCCACGTCGGCGGGCTGGACGCGATCGACGCCGAGCATGGCGAGCGGGTCGCCGACACCGTGCTCAGCGAGGTCGCCCGTGTGCTGGCCCATCATGGGCGGGTGGGGCGCCTGGGGATCGAGCGCTTCGGCCTGCTGCTGGTCCAGCCCGACGCCGCCGCTCCCGTCATGAGCGCGATCGAGGCCGAGCTGGACCGCTCGCTGGGCGCCGACGGCCTCGCGCCCCCGCTGACGATGGGCGCGGCGGTCGCACCCCACGATGGCGACGACCTGGCCGACCTGCTCGACCTGGCGGGCGCGCAGCTGGCGATCCGGGCCACGGCGCCGGCACGCCTGGCCCCCGCCGCGCCGGCGCCGGCGCCGCGCACCCCGCGCAGCGAGGACCTCGACGGCGGTCAGGTCGGCTCGAGCAGGCCTCGCTCGACCACGAGCTCCCCGTCGAGCGTCTTGTAGCCCACGGAGTCGAACACGACGGTCAGCTGCTCGCCCTCGATGCGCCCGACCGTGCCGACGCCCCAGGCCCGATGGGACACCTTGTCGCCGACGGCGAAGCCGGCGACCCGCGGCTCCTCGGGCACGCCGAGACCGGCGTCGCACAGGTCGCAGTTGCCGCACGGCGGCTCGAAGGCCTCGCCGAAGTAGCCCAGGATGAACGCGCGCCGGCAGCCGCGGCGCTCCTCGGCGTAGGCGCGCATCATCTCGACGCGCGAGCGGTCGAAGGCGTGGCGGTTCTCCTCGGCCTGCGCGGCCGCCTCGACCGCCTCGTCCAGGCCGTCCTCGTCGCCCACGGCGCGCACGCGGCCGTCGTCCTCGACCTCGACGAAGCCGACCTCCTCGAGCCGGTGCACGGCCGTCGCGAGCTTCGTCTTGGACAGGTCGAGCTCCGCGAACATGTCGGCCGGGTCGACCGGCCCGCCGGCCAGCGTCAGCGTGTGCGCGACGCGCTCCATCGCCGCGCGGTCGACCGTCCCGGCGGCGAAGAAGCGCCGCAGGCCCAGATCCTCGGGCCGGTAGAACAGCACCGCCCGGGCCGGCTCACCGTCGCGCCCGGCCCGGCCCACCTCCTGGTAGTAGGCATCGACCGACGCGCTCACGTCGTGGTGGAAGACCCAGCGCACGTTCGGCTTGTCGACGCCCATCCCGAACGCGATCGTCGCGACGACCACGTCGACCCCGTCGTCGTGCATGAACGCGCGCTGCACCTCGTCGCGCGCCCGCGATCCCATGCCGCCGTGGTAGGCGGCGGCGCGCACGCCCCGCGCGACCAGCGCCTCGGCCACCTCCTCGGCGCCACGCTTGGTCGCCACGTACACGATCCCCGCGCCTGTCTGCACCGCCGCGGACACCGCCTCCAGCAGCGCCCGCTCCTTGTGCTCCTCGTCGCGGAACGGCTCGACGCCCAGCCAGATGTTCGGCCGGTCGAACCCGCGCACGATCACGGAGGGATCGCGCAGCCCGAGGATCTCGACGATGTCCTCGCGGACCGGGGGCGAGGCGGTGGCGGTCAGCGCGAGCACGGTCGGGCGGCCCAGGCGCTCGATCACCTCGCCGAGCGCCAGGTAGTCGGGGCGGAAGTCGTGGCCCCACTCCGACACGCAGTGCGCCTCGTCGACGACGAACAGCGACGGGCGCGCCTCGCGCAGGCGCTCGATGACCTCGGCGCGGGCGAGCTGCTCGGGGGCGAGGAGCACGTACTCGAGCTCGCCGTCCTCGGCCTCCTCGAAGACCTCCTCGCGCGCGCCCGCCGACAGGGTC
>Ga0164243_10013922_pt1 | contig 11260 bp, 9 predicted proteins | sample OricompcompostOP_FD_108781 | JGI IMG/M metagenome (GOLD analysis project Ga0164243, IMG submission 108781) | Organic Plus compost microbial communities from Emeryville, California, USA - Original compost - Organic plus compost (OP) | ecosystem: Engineered > Solid waste > Mixed feedstock >... | reverse complement strand
TGGCATTCGCTCGCGGGCGTTCCGACGGAATGGAGCGACCTCGATTTTGCCGAGAGCAGGATGGAAGAAAGCGTCGCCTGAAAGCGTCATTCCTTCTCCCTCAGGGAGAAGGTGCCCCGAAGGGGCGGATGAGGGGTCATCCCCTACGCCGAGCTGGCATCCTCAGTCATGGCGAGGATCCACTTCGCTGCTTACTTTGTTGATCGAGAGGTCGGCATGATAGGCCAAGATGGTGGTCTCAGCCGGCGAAGCCGTATCCCTTCAGAAATAGAGCAAGACCCGACGCGACGTTCTTCTCGATCTCCTCGCGCGGCGGCGGCTCGTTCAGCACGCCATAGAGGCGGGCTTTGACCATTCCGCCCTGAATGACTTCGCAGAACTGCGCAGCTGCAAGCTGCGTGTCGGGAATGTTGAGCCTCCCGGCGGCAACGTGGTGATCGAGATACTGCGCGACGGCATTGATCACGCGCACGGGTCCTGCCTCGTAGAACTCGGACCCGATCTCCGGCATCCGCTCGGCGACTCCGATGACGATGCGATGCGCGGCCACGACCAACGGCTGCGCCAACGTCGCGAGGATCTCGATGCCAAACTGCGCCAGAACCTCCGGAAGCGGTCGATTGATATCGAGCAGCGCCAGCTTTTCGGCGATGTTGCGATCCCGCTGCTCGGCGCAAATCGCAGTGAAGAGATGCTCTTTGTCCTGAAAGTAGACGTAAAGCGTTGCTTTCGACACCTGAGCCGATCGCGCGACATCGCTCATGCTGGTGGCGTCAAAACCAAGCTCGGAAAAAATCCGGTGCGCACCGTCTAAAATCTGCCGCCGCTTTTGCGGATCCGTTCCCGCCGCAGGCCGACCGCCGCGGCGCAATTCTTTCATCAACGGACGAGATGCCTGAGAGCCTTCCATGAATCACATCCTAATCCGATCCAAACCTGCGGTTTAGCCCAATCCGGTGCAAAAACGAACCGAACGGTTCAGTTTCTTGTTGATGTCCACCTTTGGAAGCGGTATGTCAAGCCAAATCGAACCGTACGGTTCAGTGTGAATTGAATTTCGAGCGAGACGGGCGTTATGGGCAGAAATAGTCTGAACGGCGTTTTGGCCATCCGATCGGATGAGCGCACAAAGAACGGTCCGGTCGCGGAGACCAATCGGGTTGAGCGCGAGGGATCGGCTGGACCGGCCAAGATCTCGCAGGTTCAGCCCCCGAAAGCCGACACCTCGCCGAAGGCCGAACCCCCGACAGCCCAGCCGGTTGGCGAACCTGCGACCGCACGCGAACGCAGCACAGACGCGCCAGCCAAGAACGAAACCGCGAGGTCGGGCTCACGCCGCAAGCCGATCCTCATCGGAATTGGTGCGCTGGCCCTCGTCGCGGGCGGCTACTTTGCCTACGACTACATCACCGTCGGGCGCTTCATGGTCTCGACCGACGACGCCTACGTCGGCGCGTACATGTCGATCATATCGCCGAAAGTCTCAGCCATCGTCACAGAAGTGCCGGTGGTGGACAATCAATCGGTCAAGGAAGGTCAGGTCCTCGTCCATCTTGACGAAGGTGACTATCGGCTCGCCCTCGATCAGGCGCAGTCGAAGCTCGCGACGCAAATGGCGGTCATCAAAACGTTCGACGCGCAGATCAAATCGGCCGAAGCAAATGCCGCCCAGGAGCGTGCCCAACTCGAAGCGGCGAAAGCCAACGTCATCAAAGCCAAAGCAGATTATGAGCGCACGCAGGCGCTGACGGCGAAGGATTACGCGACCCAGGCCGCTCTCGACGCAGCGATTGCTGCACGCGACTCCGCCATCGCGCAGGTGAAGGCCTACGAAGCCGCCATCCAAGCGGCGGACGCCAACGTCGCCTTGCTTCATGCCCAGCGCACGCAAGCGGAAAAGACAGCGAAAGAATTGCAAGTCGCCGTCGATCAAGCGAAGCGCGATCTGTCGTTCACGACCATCCGCGCCCCATTTGACGGCGTCGTCGGAAATCGCGGCGGCGTCCAGGTCGGTGACTACGTCACGCCCGGAAAGCGTCTGATGGCAGTCGTGCCGCTCGACAAGGTTTTTGTCGACGCGAATTACAAAGAGACCCAGCTCCCGCCGATCGTCGCCGGACAGACGGCAACGGTTTCAGTCGATGCCCTCGACGGCAAAACGCTGAAAGGCACGGTCGAAAGCGTTTCGCCCGCATCCGGTTCGCAGTTCTCCCTCCTCCCCCCGGAGAACGCCACCGGGAACTTCACGAAGATCGTGCAGCGCGTGCCGGTACGCATCGCGATTCCCGCATCCGAAGCGAAAGGCCAGCTACGGCCGGGTCTCTCAGTCGTCGTCAGCATCGATACGCGCACGACGCCATCGACGGGCAAACGCAAGCAGACCGCGAAAGAATAGACGCGTCGCGATTGCATTCCTGAAGAGGCCGCTGGTGCCATGAATACCGCCGCAACATTTGCCGATGAGCCGAGAAAGCTCGAGTGGATCGGCGTTACGCCGCGCCAGCTTGCCGGCTTCATCGCCATGGTGTTCGGCATGTTCATGGCGATCCTCGATATTCAGATCGTCTCGGCCTCGTTGCAGGAAATCCAGGCGGGAATCTCCGCGAGTTCCGACGAAATTCCGTGGGTGCAGACAGCCTACCTGATAGCCGAGGTCGTAATGATCCCGCTCTCGGGTTTCCTCGCGCGGGTTTTCTCGACGCGCACGTTGTTCTTCACCGCGGCGGTCGGCTTCACGGCAGCGAGTGCGCTCTGCGCGACGGCCACCACGATCAATGAGATGATCATCTACCGGGCCATTCAAGGCTTCATCGGCGGCGGCATGATCCCGAGCGTCTTCGCGGTGGCCTTCTCCCTCTTCCCGCGCTCAAAGCAGAACATCGTCTCGCCCATCATCGGGCTCGTGGCAACGCTCGCGCCGACCATCGGTCCGACCGTGGGCGGCTATCTAACTGACACATATTCCTGGCACTGGCTGTTCCTCGTGAACGTCGGACCCGGCATTCTGGTCGCAACCGCCGTCTTCTTCCTCGTCGACTTCGATAAGCCGAATTACGCCCTTCTCGATCGCTTCGACTATGTCGGCTTGCTGAGCATGGCGCTGTTCCTCGGCTCGCTCGAATACGTGCTCGAGGAAGGCCCGCGCTACGATTGGCTCGACGATCAGACGATCGCGACGTTCACCGTCCTGACCATCATCGGTGCGATCATCTTTTTCTGGCGCGCCGCGACAGCCGCCGACCCCATCGTCGAGCTTCGCGCCTTCAAGAACCGCAACTTCGCGTTCGGCTCGGCTTTCAGTTTCACGTTGGGCATCGGCCTTTACGGCTTGACGTACGTCTATCCGGTCTATCTCGGCCAGGTACGCGGCTACGACTCATTGATGATTGGCCAGACGATGTTCGTCACCGGCATCGCGATGTTCATGACGGCGCCCATCAGCGGACGCTTGGCGGGGACCGTCGATCCCCGCATCATGATGCTGATCGGCTTTGTCGGCTTTGCGCTCGGCACGTATATCGCCTCCTACATCACACCCGATTGGGATTTTTGGGAACTTCTCGTGCCTCAGATACTGCGCGGCTCGTCGTTGATGCTGTGCATGGTTCCCATCACAAATCTGTCACTCGGCACACTCCCGCCCGACCAGATGAAGAACGCTTCCGGCTTGTTCAACTTGACGCGGAATCTCGGCGGCGCCGTCGGCCTCGCAATGATCAACACCATCCTGAACAAGCGACTCGACTTGCATCTCGCACGTCTGCACGAGCAGGTGGCCTGGGGCCATCAGGTTGCCGAGGAAAGGTTGGCAATGATGCAGCAGAACTTCGCGAACGCGATGCATTCGGATGGCAACACGGCAGCCCTGAAGAAGCTCGCGATGATGGTGCGTAATCAGGCCAACGTACTGTCGTTTGCGGATTTGTTCCTGGTGCTCACCCTGCTCTTTGTCGTCGCCGGGCTCTTCACGCTCCTGATGAAGAAGCCCGCGCCAGTCCCGGCTGGGGTCGGCGGCCATTAACGAACCGAAAAAGCTAATTCGATAATTCAATAAAATGTGCTGGAAAGGCAGATGGCGCGCTCAGTAATTATGATGCGTCACCCTCTTGCGTTCGGCAGCGATCTGCTGCATTGCAACAGGGCTTAAACGACGCTCTGACGCCGGGAGCTTCGTCGTCTCCATAGCCACTCCCAGCTTGGTGATTGAATCATGGCCCAGCCCAACGGCAGCGCTTCAAAAAACGCTGAGAAAAACGTTCTGGTGCTGCAGGGTGGAGGCGCACTCGGCGCATACCAGGGCGGCGCCTACGAAGCACTCACCGCCGCCGGACTCGAACCCGAATGGGTTGCCGGTATTTCGATCGGCGCAATCAATTCCGCTATTATTGCAGGAAATCCGCCCGAGCGGCGCGTGAAGCGCCTCCGAGAATTCTGGGACCGGGTTTCAAGCCACCTGCTGCTGCCGCCCATCGCGACAGACAACGCCTCGCGGAAAATTTTCAACGAGACGAGCGCGGCGCTCGTCGCTTCGGTTGGCGCAACGGGATTTTTCGATCCCCGCTATCCGCCCGCGCTGCTGATGCCGCCGGGAACGCCCCAGGCAATCAGCATCTATGACACGAGCCCGTTGAGAAAGACGCTGCTTGAGCTAGTCGATTTCGATCTCTTGAACTCCGGCAAGGTGCGCTTCAGCGTCGGCGCTGTCGAGGTCGCGACCGGCAACCTGCAATATTTCGACAGCGCGACCGACCACATCATTCCCGAGCACATCATGGCTTCGGGCGCATTGCCGCCCGGCTTCCCTCCTGTGGAGATCGACGGCAAGCTCTATTGGGATGGCGGTATCGTCTCAAATACGCCGCTGCAGTACATCTTGGACGGCGGCACCCCCCGCACGGACATGTGCATCTTCCAGATTGATCTCTTCAGCGCCCGCGGCACCATACCCGAAACCCTCTTCGACGTTCAGACACGCGAGAAAGAGATCCGCTACTCCAGCCGCACCCGGCTCAACACCGATAATTTCAGGATCATCCAATCCCTGCGGCGGGCCGTGCGGCGGCTCGACGGCAAGCTGCCCGAAGAGTTCAGAAACACGTTCGATTGGAAACTGCTGTCGACATACAGCTGCAACGCGGCGATCACGATCGTGCATCTCATTCATCGTCGGGCTGTCTATTCCACGCAGTCGAACGACTATGAATTTTCCCGCTACACCGTCAACGAGCATTGGCGTGCAGGCATTGACGATGTCGAACACACGTTGACCAATCCAGCCTGGATCAATCGCGAACGACCGGAAGACGGTGTAATGGTGCTCGACCTCACCAAAGATCTCATGCCACCCATGCCCCCGGAGACCACAAATGAAAATTGACGACGTCAAAAAACGCGCCTTCGCAATGCCTTTGACGAGTCCCGCCTTCCCACCCGGTCCCTATCGCTTCATCAATCGCGAATATCTGATCATCGCTTACCGCACCGATCGCGAAGCTCTCGAAAAAGTCGTCCCCGAACCGCTGACTTTCGATGACCCGATCGTCAAATATGAATTCATCCGCATGCCGGATTCGACGGGCTTCGGCGATTACTGTGAGTCCGGGCAGGTCATTCCGGTCAAATTCAACGGTGTCGACGGCGGCTACACGCACGCGATGTTCCTGAACGATGGACCGCCGATCTACGGCGGCCGCGAGCTCTGGGGCTTTCCGAAAAAATTCGCGAAACCGACGCTTGCCCCCGACATCGATACTCTTGTCGGGACGCTCGATTACGGCAGCGTCCGCATTGCGACGGGCACCATGGGCTTCAAGCACAAGGCCCTCGATCCCGCGGCCGTTGCCAAGTCGCTCGCAGTGCCGAACTACCTTTTGAAAATCATTCCGCATGTCGATGGAACGCCGCGCATCCTCGAGCTTGTCGACTATCGCCTTGAAGACGTGACGATCAAAGGGGCATGGAGCGGCCCGGGCGCGCTTGATTTGCGGCCGCACGCACTCGCGCCGATCGCTGATCTTCCCGTGCGCGAGATCATTTCTGCGACCCACATCCTTGCCGATCTCACCCTCGGCCTCGGCAAAGTCGTCTACGACTACCTCGATACAAAATAGGAGTGTCCCCATGAAACTCGACGGCAAGGTTGCCCTGATAACGGGCGCGGCCAGCGGCATCGGCCATCAGATCGCCCGGCGCTACGTCGAAGCCGGCGGACGCGTCGTCATCGCTGACTTGAACCTCGAAGCCGCGACCGCTGCCGCGAAGGAGCTCGGCGGCGCCAAGGATGCCATCGCGGTCGCGATGGATGTCTCGAATGAAGAGCAGGTCAACGCAGGTGTCGAGAAGGCGGCAGCGACCTTCGGCACCGTCGACATCCTCGTCTCGAACGCCGGCATTCAGATCGTCCACCCGATCGAGGATTTTCCCTTCGCGGATTGGAAGAAGATCATGGCGATCCATGTCGACGGCGCCTTCCTGACGACGAAGGCCTGCGTCAAGCACATGTACAAGCAGAAGTCCGGCGCGCTGATCTACATGGGCTCGGTGCACAGCCACGAGGCCTCGCCGTTGAAGTCGGCCTACGTCGCCGCGAAGCACGCGATCCTTGGCCTCGGCCGCGTGATGGCGAAGGAAGGCGCGCAGCACAACGTTCGCTCCAACGTTATCTGTCCCGGCTTCGTGCGCACGCCTCTGGTCGACAAGCAGATCCCCGAGCAGGCGCACGAACTCGGCATCACCGAGGAACGCGTGATCAAGGAAGTGATGCTCGGCGAGACCGTCGACAAGGAATTCACGATGGTCACCGACATCGCCGAGGTCGCCCTTTTCCTCGCGGCCTTCAAGACGAATGCACTCACCGGTGAAAGCATCATCGTCAGCCACGGCTGGCACATGAACTGATTTCGCCTCCTTCGACATCCTCGGCCGAGTGCGCGGCGCGCATTGACAGGCAGAACGCCCCCTCATCCGCCCCTTCGGGGCACCTCTTCCCGATGGGAGAAAGAACGGCACCTCCTCTCCCGGAACGGGAGAGGATGCCCGCAGGGCAAGTGAGGGACTTCCGTTGCGAATGTTATTCTCGGCAGAAAGCCGGGGATCACATGCTTATTCTCCCGGTGCGGCCTGGGGTACGGCGTCAGCCTCAGCGTGATGTCTCACGTGACGGCCGTGCTTCGGATCCGTCGCAATCGAAATCCCCCAGAACACCAGACCGCCGACGGCGAGCGCCGCGCCGACCCAGCCCGTCGAACTCCAGCCATAGCCATGCGCAATGGCCAAGCCACCGAGCCATGGCCCGATGGCATTCGCCGTGTTGAATGCACTGTGATTGAGCGCGGCGGCAAGCGTCTGCGCATCGTCCGCCACATCCATCAGGCGCGTCTGCAGGGCGACCCCGAGTCCGCCACCGCAACCGATCATGAAGACGACCAACGTCACCGCGTAGATGTTGCTCGTCGCAAAGGGGTAGAGCATCAGCGAGAACAGGCTCCACAGCAGGAGACCGCCGGCCGTTGCCATCAACGCGCGGTCGGCGAGCCACGCCGCGACGAACGTTCCGACCGTCATGCCGAGCCCGAAAAAGACGAGCACGACCGGAACGACGTAAGGTGCGACGTGCGTCACCTCCACAAGTGTGGACGCGAGATACGAATAGACAGCGAACATGCCGCCGAAGCCAATGGCGCCGATCGCGAGCGTCAGCCAGACCTGCGGGCGCTTCAGTGCGCCAAGCTCGCGCTTCATGCTGGCACCGGCCAGCGGCTTGTCCGCAGGCACGAAAGTCCAAACGAGAAAAACCGTTAGCGATGCGAGAACGCCGACGACGCCGAACCCCACGCGCCAGCCGAGCACCTGCCCCATCCACGTCGCAGCAGGTACGCCAACGATCGTCGCAATGGTGAGCCCGATCAGCACACGCGAAGCGGCCTGCGCCCGCGCCTTCGGCGGCACGAGCGACGCGGCAACCAGCATCGCAACTCCGAAATAGGCCCCGTGAGGCAAGCCGCTCAAGAAGCGGAAGACGATCATCGTGCCGTAGGTCGGAGAAAACGCCGTCAGCACATTGGCGACGGCAAAACAGGCCATCAGCGCGAGAAGCAACTTGCGCCGCGGCCACCGCGCGGCAAGCACCGCAATCACCGGCGCGCCGACGACGACGCCAAGCGCATACGAGCTGATCGCGTGACCGGCCATCGGCTCCGTGATGCCGAAAGTCTGAGCGAAATACGGCAGAAGGCTCATGGCCGCGAACTCGGTCGTGCCGATGGCGAAGCCACCCACCGCCAGCGCGAACAACACCAGGCGCACCTGTCCCGGCGTTAGCGCGACAGGGGCTGCACGCACACCGTCGGCGCCGTCGGCTCTTGCGTCCATTCGCTGAAGTCTCCCGTGGCGGTTCGCTGCGGCGCGCAAATTTCGGCGCCTGCTTAACTAACCGCATATGTTATGGAATCCGTTCCCTGTCGAGGCAGAATGCCCGCCTATTTTGCAGATGCGAACTGTCGCACGCTCATGGCTTCACGGGTATGCGATCCGCTTTTTTCCAAAACGCACGCGGTGCGGCGGTAAGTCGTACCGCGCCTGCCGTCGTCTGTTCCCTACGGAACAGTGCAGGCCTTACATCCGGATCGACAAGAACCTATGTCCCCGCTGCCGGCCGGGTTCAGTCTGAACAAATCTTCGGAAGTCGGTCATGCACAACAGTCGTTTCACGTTTGCTGCAGTCTTGTTCGCCGTTCTGTCTCTTGCCGCCACGGCCCAACCCGCTTGGGCGCTTGACGATCCCTCGAGCCAGCGCGACGCGTCCGGAGAATTCGCCCCTGAGAAATCGTGAAGTCATAAGCCCAGCGACGTGACGGCCGGCGCTCCGTCGAATCGCGCACCGACGGAAACACAGGATGTTGAGAACAAACCTCCGCATGAGGCCGCTCTTGTCGCGCGCCCATACCTCCCTCGCCGATGTCACGACCTGCGCCTCTCACCCGGCAGGAGGCCAAAGACCATGACGCTCCTGCCGATCAACAAGCCCGAACTGCACTTTGCCCAGCCGCGCCGATCCGGCGACGTTCCCGTCGAAATCCTCTCGATCGCGACGGCCAATCCCGCGCATCGCTACAGCCAGCAGGAAATCCTGGCCAATGCATCGGAAGTCTTTCCGCAATTTTCGCGGCTCAATGGCCTCTTCGGCAATACGGGTATCGATCACCGATACATGTGTCAGCCGATGTCCTGGTATCACGAGCGCCACAGCTGGGAAGAGCGCACCGCCATCTATCAAAAGAACGCGCTCGACCTCATCGAGCGCGTCGCGATCGATGCGGTCGACCAGGCTGGCCTCAAACTTACCGACATCGACACTTTCGTGACCAACACGATAACGGGCCTCGCCGTCCCGAGCCTCGATGCGCGACTGATGAACCGGCTGAATTTCTCACCGAACGTCGAACGTCTGCCGATTTTCGGACTCGGATGCGGCGGCGGCGTCGCGGGACTTTCTCGCGCCGCTCGCATGGCGCGCGGACGCCCCGGCAGCAACGTGTTGTTCATCACCGTCGATCTCTGCTCGCTCTGCGTCCGCCCGAACGATCCGGCCCAGGCGATGTTCGTTTCGGCAGCTCTGTTCGGCGACGGCGCCGCCGCTGTCGTCTTGCGCACGTCCGACATTCCCGGTCTGGCGTCCGGGAGCGGCAGCCAACGTCCTTCCCTTCTGACCTTCGGCGAACACCTGTGGCCGAGCACGCTCCATATCATGGGATGGGACGTCAAAGAGGATGGTTTCGGAATCGTGCTCAGTCCCGAGCTGCCCGCGCTGATGCGGAGGACGCTCGCAGATGTGCTCGATCAGTTTCTCGATCGCAACGGGATGACGCTCGCAGAGTTCAAAGGCTTCTTGTTTCATCCGGGCGGTAGAAAGGTCCTCGAGACGGCCGAAAGCGTCCTGGGGCTCGAGCGGTCGCAGTTCGAGCATTCGTGGGCGGTCCTGCGCGACTTCGGCAATATGTCCTCGGCAACCGTCCTCTTCATTCTCGAGCGCGCGATGCGCTCGGGCGACCGGGGGCGCCACCTTCTGGCAGCGTTCGGACCGGGCTTCTCAGCATATTTCGCCGCGCTCGATCTTTAGAGCGCGGCGTTAGTGTTGGTGATTTAAGGTCGAGCGCGGTCAGGACATCGCGCCGGTTTCGCTCAACTCCGTCTGCCGACGCCGGCGCGACAAGCCTTCGTCTTCCAGCAAAATCTTGTACGCCAGCACCGCCGACCACACGGCACCCATGATGATGCCGAGAGCAAATGCGCCGAACACCATCGGCAGCAGAAAAGTCTCGGTAATCGTCACCGCGTAATTCGGATGCCGTAGGAAGCGATATGGCCCTTTTCGGACGACCTGTGCGCCTTCGAGTGTATAAATGCGATGCGTCCAATATCGCCCTAATGTTCCGATCACCCAATAGCGGACAACTTGTAGAGCCAGATATATCGTGGCCAGAATCGGATAAACGCTGGAATCGACGGGAATGAGAAAATAAAGGCTCGCAATCCAAGCGAGATGCGTGGTCGCGACGACCGGATAATACGAGCGCCCGACTTCCCGCGCCCCTTGAGCGAGCAATGCGCGCGTATTTCGGGCGGAGTAGAGCTCTTCAAGTCCACGTTGCAGAAGGATGATGAGCGCAATGATCTGCGGCCAACCAAGAGAATCGATGGTCATGGGAAAATCCTGCCAATTCGAGGGTTATCGATGCCGCCGGATTGGCAATAAATAGGGACCGGGCCGAAAAATCCCATCCCGGCCGCGCCTACAAATTTGTGAATGAAAGATTGCAATCGCCGTCGGAAATATCAAAGATCCGCCGGAGAATTGCCGATTTGCATTTTTGACGCATTGGCCAAACGAAGAATATAACTGCCCTGAACCGCGTTTTGACTCAAAATTAATGAAATAGCCTCAGCTTTGTTTTAAGTGGGGGAAAAGAGGGCGAAGATTGCTGTATTCTTTAGCAATTCTCGCCCCAGAGATCCTGTCCGCATCGCCAATGGGAAATGGGAATGCCAAGACTTTATAGCTTGGCAAGGAATGAACGTGTCATGTCGGCAAGCGGCGCGCACTCTTTCTCTCAGATCGGACGAATATATACGGCGGACGGCGAGGGCCTCGCAAGCGCCGCAGCCACCGCAACGATTTTCGGCATTGTGGCCTATCTCTCGGGCGCGTTCACACAGGACAACTCCGGTGTCGCGACGATTTGGCCCGCGAATGGCATTGTTC
>Ga0164243_10013921_pt1 | contig 11260 bp, 7 predicted proteins | sample OricompcompostOP_FD_108781 | JGI IMG/M metagenome (GOLD analysis project Ga0164243, IMG submission 108781) | Organic Plus compost microbial communities from Emeryville, California, USA - Original compost - Organic plus compost (OP) | ecosystem: Engineered > Solid waste > Mixed feedstock >... | reverse complement strand
TGCTGTCGGTCCTGCCCGGTCAGCTGTTCGCGGTCGCGCTGGCGCTCGCGAAGGGGCTGGACCCGGGCGCGCCCCGCAACATCCGCAAGGTCACCTCGGCCGCCTGACCATCGGGCGGGCGGGGTCCTCGGCACGGCGGCGCATCTCCGCCGTGCTGACATCTGCTGTTAAAAGATGTTTGAAACTGAGCAGTGCGTCGTCTTGCCCGTTTTCACGGTGAGATTTACGTTTTCTTGACATGGATCCGCTCGGGATCTACGGTTGCGCCATGTGACGCTGTGAGAAGTCGTCCGAAACTGTGAACTCCACCGTTCGGGCGATCGCGAGGGCGTCCGAGATCCAAAGGAGGAAGCGGTGTGAAACGCCTTAGCGCAATGCTCGGGGCGATGGGGGCCGTCCTGGTGGCGGCGGGAGCGGCCCATGCCGCGCCGGCCCCGCAGTACAGAGCCGGCAAGGCCGTCAAGATCAACGTGATGGGCGAATGGGCCCATCCCGACGACGACACGAGCATCATCGGCCCGTGCGGCGTCTGGCACCAGCGCTACGGCGTGAAGTGCGGAATCATCATGGTCAGCCGCGGCGAGGGCGGCGGCAACGGCGCCGGCACCGAGATCGGCCCGGCGCTCGGCCTGCGGCGCGAGAACGAGGACCGCGTCGCCCACTACCGCTCCGGCACGGTCGACGTCTTCAACCTCGACCGCGTCGACTTCTTCTACAACCTCAGCGCTCCGCTGACTCAGTACTTCTGGAGACAGGACGAGACGCTGCGCCGGATCACGCGGATCATCCGCATGACGCAGCCCGACGTCTACATCGGCTTCACCCCGACGCTCGGCGCCGGCCACGGCAACCACCAGCAGGCCGGCCGCTACATCTGGGAAGGGATGAAGGCCGCGGCCGACCCGACGATGTTCCCCGAGCAGCTGACGGGGCCCAACGCCCTCTCGACCTGGCAGGTCAAGAAGATATTCTCGGGCGGCTCGACCTCCGGCACCGGCGGCAACGCGCTCGCCGCCAACTGCACGACCGGCTTCGTGCCGGCGGCGGGCAACCTCGACACCGTCGCCGGCGTCTGGCTCGGCTACGACTCGCCGTACACCTGGGCCGCCGGCAACGTCCAGGGCAAGCCGGCCGGCAGCCCGAAGACGTGGGCGCAGGTCGCCTCCGAGGGCCGCCTCGCCTACCCGACGCAGAGCCGCACGATGCAGCAGGGCACGGCCGACCCGTCCTGCTCGCGCTTCGGGCAGACCCACGCGGTCGTGCCGTTCCAGCCCAACGTCCAGCCCGACGGCAGCGTCAACCCGCTCGCCGGCAAGGACGACGCGATCCTCTACGGCGCCACCGTCCAGGATCCCGGCGGCCTGCCGCTCGGCACGACGGAGCGGCTGACCTTCTCGCGCTTCTACAACACGCCCGGCACGCCCTTCCAGGCGACGCTGCGGCTGAAGTCGGGCGGCGCGCAGATCCCGGCCGGCAACGTGACGCTGAACGCCCCGACCGGCTGGAGCGTCGACTCCGCCACGAAGACGCTGCCGGCGACCGGCTCGACGACCGAGACGGCCGTCACCTTCACCGTCACCCCGCCGGCGAACGCGACCGTCAACCAGTACGCGAAGATCTCCGCGCTCGTCACCTCCGGGTCGGCGACCGGCTACACCGACAACGTCGTGCGGATCGTCCCGCCGGCCGAGGGCCGGCTGGAGCGGTTCGGCACCTGGGCCGAGTACGACGAGTGGGTCGAGGACGAGGTGCCCGAGGCGCGCCGGCTCGGCCGCTCTGGCGCGGTCCAGTCGATCGGCCTCGGCCAGACGAAGACCGTCTCCGTCACGGTCCACAACTGGTCTGAGACCGCCCAGAGCGGCGACGTCTCGCTGACGCTGCCGGCCAACTACACCGCGGTGCCCGCGACGCGCACGTACACGTCGCTCGCGCCCGGTGCCGAGACGACCGTCAGATTCGACGTCACCAACACCGACACGACGCTGCCGGCCAACCAGGTCTCGACGATCAGAGTCGTGACGAGCTGGAACGGCGGCGACAGCAGCAGCGAGGACGTCTCGATGGCCGTCGTGCCGACGACCACGATCCCCGAGGCGGCGAGCGCCCCGACCGTCGACGGCGTCCGCTCGGCCGGCGAGTACACCGGCGCGAGACTCGACGTCGGCCGCAAGTGGGAGGGCAGCAAGAACTGCGCCCCGGTCGGCGTCGACTGCGGCTCCGACGGCGCCGGCAGCGACAGCTGGGCGCAGGTCTCCCACAGAGGCGACGCGCTCTACTTCTGGATCCACGTCCAGGACGACTACCAGGGCTACGCGGTCAGACCGGCCGAGTGCGTCGCCCACTGGCTCGCCGACTCGGTCGAGATCCTGATCGACCCGCGCGGCAACGCCAACGACGACGCCTTCGACACGGCCAACACGTTCAAGCTCGGCGTCTTCCCGTACACCAACGACCCGACCGGCTCCAACGGCAACGGCCCCAACGGCCCCTGCTGGTCGCGCGACGCCGACAACCACCAGGGCTACTCGACCGGCCCGCTGGCCGACACGATCGCCAACGCCCCGAACGCCGCCGGCGTCGAGGTCAAGTCGACCGCCAGATGGGTCGGCACCAACGAGACGACCACGCCCCACGGCTACACCGGCGGCGGCTACGACCTCGAGGTGAAGATCCCGATGGCCGCGCTGCCGGCCGCGGTCGACCCCGACCGCATGGGGCTCAACATCACCCCGTACGACAACGACGACAACTCGGCGGCGGGCACCACGTCGCTGCGCCACATCGACCAGAACCAGACCCGCCTGGCGTGGTCGGCGATCGGCGGCGTCCAGGCGGCGCCGTACCGCTGGGGCCTGGCGCGTCTGACCGGCTACACCCCGCCGGCCGACCGCCCGACCAGAGCGCCCGCGCCGACGTTGACCAACGGCAACCTCGACGGCACGCGCTCGCCGCAGACGATCGCGCAGTCGGCCCGTGACGGCGTCCCGATCGCCGGCCGCACGCCGGCGCCGGAGCGCAACCGGCTGACGGTCGAGAACGTCCGCTTGGGAGCCGACTCGGCCGAGCTGGACGTCACCTCGAGCGGCAACGGCACGGCACGCGTCTACCTGTGGAGCGGGCTGACCGGCTCGATCCCGGTCTACACGAGCAGCTGCGCCGCGCCGACGAGCGAGTCGTCGCTGGCCGACCTGGCCAGCTACGGGCTCGACGCCTGCGCGCTGACCGACGGCGGCTACCCGACGTGGGGCAGCGACCAGAGCGGCCGCGTCGTCGCCGAGCGCGAGCTGGCCGTCACGGCCGGCACGCAGCACCTGTCGATCCCGCTCGACGCGGCCAGCCGCGCCAAGCTCGCCAAGGACGGCACGGCGCTCGTCTCGTACCTGACCCCGGCCGACGAGGTGCAGGCGCTGGCGCTGCCGCTGGCGCAGGCGAAGCTGACGGTCACGGCCGCCGAGGTGGCCGACGCCGACGGCGGCCGTGCGGTCGAGCTGAAGGCGCGCGTGCTCGGCACCGACCCGTTCCCGGGCCCGGCGACCGGCACCGTGCAGTTCCAGGTCGACGGCGCCGACGTCGGCGCGCCGGTCAAGCTCAGCGCGAGCGGCCGCGCCGTGCTCGCGACCGCGGCGATCGCCGCGCCGCAGGGCCACACGGTCACCGCCCGCTACAGCGGCGACGGCGACTACGCGCCGCGCAGCGCGAGCTACACCGCCAGAGCGGTCGAGGGGCCGCAAGGCCCGCCCGGCCCGCCCGGCCCGCCGGCGAGATCGACGCCGAGACGCGTCCGCGTCTCGGTCGCCTGCAAGGTCGTGAAGGGCCGAACGGTCCGCTGCACGGTCAAGGAGGCCGGCGCGACGAAGAAAAGCAGCAAGCTCAAGGCGACGCTCCGCCTCGCCGGGCTGCGCAAGCACGTGACGCGCAGCGCGCGCGGCACCGTCACGCTGTCGCTCAGATCGCCCAGACGCGTCACCGCCAAGCGGAAGGTGACCGTCACCGTCACCAAGAGCGGCAAGACGGTCCGCACGACGCTGACGGCGAAGGGCAAGCGGACGCTCTCGATCGCGGTCAGATGACGGGAGGGGAGCCGCCGCGCGCGGCTCCCGGCACGCGTGTCGCGGGGCCCGGCCGAACCTGGCCGGGCCCCGCCCGCGATCTGATACAAGTGCCCGCGATGTCCCGACACGGCAGCAGATCCGCGGCATCGCCGACCCTTCGCGCTGCCGGGCCCGGCCGATGAGAGAGACGCGTCAGCGGCACACGATCCCGGCGCTGCGCCGACAGGAGATGCTGCGCGTCGTGCGCTCCAGCCCGATGCACGTCGCCGACCTGGCGCGCAGCTTCGGCGTCTCGGAGATGACCGTCCGGCGCGACCTCGACGCGCTCGCCCGCGACGGCCACATCGAGCGCGTCCGCGGCGGCGCGGTGCAGACCAGCCGCGAGCAGTCGTTCGACGAGATCGTCGTCGTGCGGCTCGACGCGAAGGACCGCATCGGCAAGGCGGCCGCGGCGCTGGTCGAGGACGGGCAGACCGTCATCCTCGACATCGGCACGACCACGCTGCAGGCCGCCCGTCACCTGCACGGCAGAAGGATCACCGTCGTGACGACCAGCATGGCCGTCTACGACGAGCTGTCGACCGACGCCGAGATCGAGCTGATCCTGCCCGGCGGCGTGCTGCGCCGCAACTACCGCTCGCTCGTCGGCGTGCTGGCCGAGAGCACGCTCAGCCAGCTGAGAGCCGACCTGCTGTTCCTCGGCACCAGCGGCGTCGACGCCGCGCTCGGCACGTGGGACTCGACGATGGTCGAGGTGCCGATCAAGCGCGCGATGATCGACGCCGCCGCCGACGTCGTGCTGCTCGCCGACGCGGAGAAGTTCGAGATGACCGGCCTCGTGCACGTCTGCGACTCGCGCGACCTCGACCGGATCGTCACCGACCGCCCGCTCGGCGAGGCGGCCGCGAAGGCCGCCGACGAGGCCGGCGTCTCGGTGATCGTCGCCTGAGCGCGGGACGCTACCCGTCGGCGCGGGGCGGCAGCCAGTCGCCGCGGACCGGGCGGTCGTCGCGCGGCGGGGCCGGAGCGGGCGCCGGATCCGGGTCGCGCGCCGGCACCGGGTCGCGCGCCGGCACCGGCGGGGCCGGCTCGTACACCGGCTCGGGCACGGAGACCGTCGCCTGGGCCGGCGCGGTCGTGAAGCGCAGCTCGGGCGCGCCGCTGACCGGCTCGAGCCGCACGACGCGCGTCTTGGCGACCTTGTCGTGCAGGCACTGTCTCGATCTGTCCCACAGCGGCCAGAGGTAGTCGGCGACGGCGTAGAGGCCGTACGTGAGTCCCGCCGGCAGCTGACGGCCGACGACCTCGCGCAGCAGCCCGTTTCCGAGCGTCACCGGCTCGCCGTTCTCGCGCACGACGCGGATCTTCATCACCTGCTTGCCGAGCGTCTGCCCGTTGCGCTCGCCGCGGCGGAGCATCAGCAGCGGCGCGTAGGCGATGCCGAGCGGGACGCCGATCGCGTAGGCGAGCGTCTCGGCGAGGTCGCGCGCCTCGTCGAGGTCGCTCTCGGCGACGACGGCGCCGAGCGTGATCACCAGCGCGACGGCGACGAAGACGAGCATGTCGATCAGGTACGCCGCCGCGCGCACGCCCCAGCTCGCCAGCTCATAGGTGACCGGGCCGCTCTGCGGCCGCCAGGCACCGGCCGTCGCGCTCACCGCTGGCCGCCCACGCCCGGCGGCAGCTCGGGCCGGCTCAGGTCTCCGGCCGGGCCGCGGCCGTTGGAGCCGTTCTCGCGGTCGCGCTGGACCTGCGTCGCGCTGCGCGGCTCCTCGGTGCGCTCCGGGCGCATCTCCGGCAGGCCGGCCGCCTCGTAGGCGTCGGCCTCGTCGAGCGTCTCTCTGTCGAGCAGCCCGGCGACGAGCGAGTCGAGGTTGGCGCGGTGGTCGCGCAGCAGTCTGGTCACGTCGGCGTGCGCGGTGTCGACGATCCGGCGGACCTCCTCGTCGACCAGCCGCTGGGTCGACTCCGACGTCTCCGCGACGCCCGGCAGCAGCGGGCCGGCGCCGTCGGAGGAGAGCACCGCCACCGGGCCGATCGCCGGGCTCATCCCCCAGCGGCCGACCATCTGGCGGGCGATCCCGGTCAGCTGCTGGATGTCGGACTCCGCGCCGGTCGTCAGGTCGCCGTAGACGACCTCCTCGGCGACACGGCCGCCGAGCGCGACCTTGATCTTGCCGACGAGGTAGCGCTCGTCGTAGTTGTACTTGTCGGCGTCGGGCGAGGAGAAGGTGACGCCGAGCGCCTGACCGCGCGGGATGATCGAGACCTTGCGGACCGGGTCGGCGCCCGGCGTGAGCATTCCGACGATCGCGTGGCCGGCCTCGTGGTAGGCGGTGCGGCGACGGTCCTCGTCGCTCATCACGACTCTGCGCTCGGCGCCGAGCACGACCTTCTCCAGCGCGTCGGTGAAGTCGGCGCTGGCGACGGTTCTGTGGCCGCGGCGCGCGGCCAGCAGCGCCGCCTCGTTGACGAGGTTGGCGAGGTCGGCGCCGACCATGCCCGGCGTCGTCGACGCGATCGACTCGAGGTCGACGTCGTCGGCGAGCGGCACCGAGCGGGTGTGGACCTTGAGGATCATCAGGCGGCCGGTGCGGTCGGGCGGCGCGACCGTCACGCGGCGGTCGAAGCGGCCGGGGCGCAGCAGCGCCTGGTCGAGGATCTCCGGGCGGTTGGTCGCGGCGATCACGATCACCGCGGTCGACGGCTCGAAGCCGTCCATCTCGGTGAGGATCTGGTTGAGCGTCTGCTCGCGCTCGTCGTTGCCGCCGAACGAGCCGCGGCCGCCGCCGCGCGCGCGGCCGATCGCGTCGAGCTCGTCGATGAAGATGATCGCGGGGGCGGCGTCCTTCGCCTGTCTGAACAGGTCGCGCACGCGCGAGGCGCCGACGCCGACGATCATCTCGACGAACTCGGAGGCCGACATCGAGAAGAACGGCACGCCGGCCTCGCCCGCGACGGCGCGCGCCAGCAGCGTCTTGCCGGTGCCCGGCTGGCCGCTCAGCAGCACGCCCTTCGGGATCTTGCCGCCGAGCCGCTGGTACTTGGCCGGGTTCTTGAGGAAGTCGACGATCTCGTTCAGCTCCGCCTCGGCCTCGTCGATGCCGGCGACGTCTCTGAACGTGACGCGCTGGTCGCCGCCTTCCGAGCGGCGGGCTCTGGAGCGGCCGAACGACATCATCCCGCCGCCGGCTGCGCCGGCCATCCGCCGCGACAGGAAGACGAACAGCGCGATGATCAGGATCACCGGGCCGAAGCTGACCAGCAGCGAGACGAGCAGGCCGGGCCCGTCGTCGGGCGGCTCGGCGTTGACGACGACGTCGTTGTCCTGCAGCAGGTCGGTCAGCTGGTCGCCGTTGGCGAAGGCCGGCACCTCGGTCGAGAACTTCGACGCGGTGACCGATCCCTCTCTGCCTCTCGGCGGGTAGGTGACGTCTCTCTTGAAGTCGCCCTGGATCGACGCGCCGGTCGAGAAGATCTCCTTGACGTTGCCGTCTCTGACCTCCTGGATGAAGTTCGGCGTGTCGGCGGAGCCGCTGTAAGGGACCCGCACCCGCTCGGCCGGGTTGAGGAACAGCTGGCCGGCCCAGATGTTGAGCGCGACCAGCGCGACGACGAAGATCAATATCCCCCAGCGGCCGCCGGGCAGCGACGGCCCTCTGCGCGGGACTCTTCTCTGGGGCGCGCCGCGGCCGTCCGGAGCCGGCGTCACGCGCCAGTCGGGCGGCGATCCGGAGCCTCTCGGGGCGGGCGGGCGCGACGGCCCGTCCTCCGTCTGGGGGCGGCGTTCGGCTGGCAGTCGTTCGGCGCTCGGGCGGCGCTCTGGGGGATCGCCTGGCATGTTCTTGGTGAGAATTCTGTCAGGGCCGGCTACACGACGGATAAAGCCGGTCGTCGTCGTGCCACGACGACGGTCGCACCGGCCTCCGGCGCCCACGTGATCGCGTGGCGCCGGACCCGCTCGGGCGCCGGGTCGGCCGGGGTCAGCTCGGCCTCGCGCACCACTGCCGCGAGCACCGTCTTCAGCTCCAGCATCGCGAAGCTGACGCCGAGGCAGCGACGCGTCCCGCCGCCGAACGGGATCCACGTGTAGGTGCCCGCCGGCCGCTCCAGGAAACGCTCCGGGCGGAAGGCGTGCGGGGCGGGGTAGACGTCGGGGCGGCGGTGGACGAGGTAGACGCACGGCGCCAGCTCGGTGCCGGCGGGGATCGTGCGGCCCTGGAGCCGGAAGGGCGCGGTCGCGTAGCGGGCGACGATCGGCAGGATCGGGCGCAGCCGCAGCGTCTCCTTGGCGACCGCGTCGAGCCAGTCGCCGCCGGCTGGCCGCGCGGCCAGCTCCTCGCGCAGGCGGGCGAGCGCCGCGGGGTGGCGCAGCAGCCGCTCCAGCGCCCAGGCGATCGCGGTCGCGGTCGTCTCGTGGCCGGCGATCAGCAGCGTCACCAGCTCGTCGCGCAGCTCCGCGTCGCTCAGCGGGCGGCCCCGCTCGTCGCGCGCCTGCACCAGCAGCGAGAGGACGTCGTCGCGGGCGGCGAGCGCGCCGGGGTCGAGCGCCCGCCGTTCGCGGACGGTCTCGTCGAGCAGCGCGTGGACCGGGCGCAGGACGGCGCGCAGGCCGCCGAGGCTGCGATCTCTCAGCGGCGTCGCGGAGGCGAGCGCGAGCGCGACGACGCGCCGGCGGTCGGCGCTCCAGTCCAGCAGCGCGCGCAGGCGGGTGCGCAGCGCCTCGTCGCGCGGCCCGGCCTCGACGCCGAAGACGACCCGTGCGATCACCCGCAGCGTCAGCTCCTGCATCCGCGCCAGCAGCGGCAGCGGCTCGCGCAGCGGCCAGGAGGCGACCTCGCGGACGGCGAGCGCGTCGATCGTGCGCGCGTAGCCGGCGATCCGCTCGCCGTGGAAGGAGGGCAGCATCAGCCGTCGCTGGCGCAGGTGACGCTCGCCGTCGAGCAGCAGCAGCGAGTTGGCGCCGAGCACCGGCTCCAGCAGCTCGTTGGCGACGCCGGCGCGCAGCAGCTCCGGATCGGCGGTGAAGACCTCCCGCAGCGCGTCGGGGTCGGAGAGGAAGACCATCGGCGGGCTGTTCAGCAGCCGCACGGTGAACGTGTCGCCGAAGCGGCGCGCCTGCTCGTCCATGAACGCGCCCGGCCGGACGATCCAGCGAAGCGTCTGCACGGCGCGTGGGAGGCGCGGTCCGGGTGGCAGCGTGTCCATCGGCGTGCGTCCACCGTAGCGCGCTCGTTGACGGGTTCTTCCAATACCGCGCCGCATCGGGACGGTACGGTCCCGAGCATGGAACCGACAGACACGCTTCCCACCACCGAGCGCGGGGAGGGCTACACCCGCGTCAACCTGTTGTCGGTCGCGGACAGCGCGGCTCCGAACGGCTTCGGCGAGACGGGCGAGGCGCGCTTCGCGACCGGCGACCTCGACGCCGAGCGCACCGGCGTCGCGCTGCACAGCCTGCGGCCCGGCAGACGGCAGTCGTTCGGCCACCGCCACGAGCAGGCCGAGGAGGTCTACGTCGTGATCGCCGGCAGCGGGCGCGTGAAGGTCGACGACGCGATCGTCGAGCTGGCGCCGCGCGACGCGATCCGCGTCGCCCCGACCGCCGCGCGCTGCTTCGAGGCCGGCGACGACGGCATGGAGCTGCTCGCCTTCGGCCCCCGCCACCAGGGCGACGGGGAGATCCTCCCCGGCTGGTGGGGCTAGGCCGCGGCCCGCTCGACGGCCGCGATCGGCCTGCGCGCCTCGATCCCGTTGCGGGCGAAGGCGGCGCGGGCCGCCAGGCCGGCGGCGACGGCGACCGCGCCGCCGAGCGCGAAGGCGGCGCGCGGGCCGGCGGCGTTCGCCAGCCAGCCCATCAGCGGCGCGCCGATCGGCGTCGAGCCGAGGAAGACGACCGAGTAGAGCGCCATCACCCGTCCGCGCATCGACGGCTCCACGGCGAGCTGGAGCGCCGAGTTGACGGACGCTGAGAAGGCGACGCTGGCGGCGCCGACCGGGACCAGCACGGCGACCGCGGTCAGCTCGCTCGGCGCGCCGGAGAGCAGCAGCATCAACCCGCCGAAGGCGAGCGCGGCGGCGACCAGCATCGCCGGGCGCACACGGGCGCGCGAGCCGTTCGCGAGCGCACCGGCGATCGCGCCGACCCCCATCGCCGTCGTCAGCGTCGCGTAGACGCCGGCGTCGCCGTGGAAGGTGAAGTCGGCGAACAGCGGCAGCAGGATCTGGAAGTTGAAGGTGAACGTGCCGACGATCGCGGTCATCGCCAGCGGGATCCACAGCTGCGGGGTGGCGCGCACGTAGCGCACCGCTCCGCGGATCTGACCCGGCGCACGCTCGGTCACCGGGACGCTGTTGAGCGCGCGGCGGTCCATCCGCTGCAGCGCCGCGATCATCGCCAGGAACGAGACGGCGTTGACGGCGAAGCAGGGCGCGACGCCGACGGTCGTGATCAGCACGCCGGCGATCGCCGGCCCGATGATCCGCGCCGAGTTGATCACCGCGCTGTTGAGGCTGACCGCGTTGAGGACGTTGTCGGAGCCGACCAGCTCGACGAAGAACGACTGGCGCGCCGGGTTGTCGACGGCGAGCACGACGCCGCGCGCGAAGATCAGCAGGTAGAGCATCCACAGCGCGATCGCGCCGGTGGCGGTGAGCGTGAAGAGTGTCAGGGCGGGGAGCGCCATCGCCAGCTGCGTGGCCGTCAGCAGACGGCGCTTCGGGAAGCGGTCGGCGATCGCGCCGCCCCAGGCGCCGGCGAGCAGCATCGGCGCGAACTGCAGCGCGGCGGCGACGCCGACGAGGAAGCCGCTGTCGGTCAGCTTCAGCACCAGCCAGGTCTCGGCGACGGTCTGCACCCAGGTGCCGGAGACCGAGACGATCTGGCCGGTGAAGTAGCGGCGGTAGTTGGGGATCGCGAGCGAGCTGAACGACCGGCGCAGCGCGGCGGTCACGGCGCCGCGGCCGCCGGCGCGCTCGGCGCCGGCTCCTCCAGCAGCCGCTCGAGCAGCTCGGCCGCCTGCGACAGCGTCGCCTGCTCCTCCGCCGTCAGCGACCGCAGCCGCTTCGCCAGGTACTCGCTCTTGCGCGAGCGGATCCGCTTCAGCAGCGCTCTGCCCTCGCGCGTGATCGCGACGTGCGAGACGCGCCCATCGGCGGGGTCCTGCGAGCGCGAGACCAGGCCGCGCTCCTCCAGCTTGGCGACGATC
>Ga0164243_10013920_pt1 | contig 11260 bp, 10 predicted proteins | sample OricompcompostOP_FD_108781 | JGI IMG/M metagenome (GOLD analysis project Ga0164243, IMG submission 108781) | Organic Plus compost microbial communities from Emeryville, California, USA - Original compost - Organic plus compost (OP) | ecosystem: Engineered > Solid waste > Mixed feedstock >... | reverse complement strand
CGTGTTCCTCAGCCCCGGCACCGCCGCGCGGTCGATCGTCGCCCTACCGGATGCCCACCTCGTCCGCGTGCCGGGTGCTGGCCACGCGCCCTGGCTCCAGGCGACGCAACGTGTCGGCAACGCGGTGGCGCAGCACTTGAACACAGTGACGTCGGGGTAGCCCCGCACACCGCTCGACATCGTGAGCACATGGGCGTGCTTCCGCAGCGACGCAGCCGCACGCAACCATCATTGGGCGCCGGTGCACGGCGACTCCATCGCACATGCGACACGGCGAGCGGTCTCGAAGCCCGAGGTCGCCGCGTCCTCGACGGAGCCACTGACCGGGGCGAAGTAGTCGCCCGCGAAGCGGATGGTACTGTCTGGCCGCTCGGCGTGGCGCAGCACCGAGCGAAGTCGCTCCGCGATCTCCTTCTCCGACAGCGACCAGCAGGCCCCGGCCAGCGCGGTGCCCGCGTAGCACATCAGGCTTCCGGACGAGCATTCGCCCGGTCTGCACGCTCACGCACGAGGGCGCAAGACGGTGGCACTCAGGTTCGGCGACGGTGTTGGTTGACGGGATGATCAGGCCGATCTTGACCGGGCGTGTCACGTCTCCCCTGCTCAGAGCATGGAGGACAAGGCGCTTCGGACCGTTCGGAGACCCTCCTGGGGGTTGTCCCAGAACACCATGTGGCCGGCGTCCGGCACCTCGGCGAGTTGGGCGCCCGCGTTGCACCGCCGAGCCTCCTCGAGGCTCGCACCTGGCATCACTGGGCTCTGGGCGCCGTAGACGAGGGTGACCGGTGCGGGCACCGAGGGCCAGGACGAGAAGAAGTCCTCGGTCTCGAAGCCTCGGTGTGTGGCGATGACTGCTTCTTCTGCGCAGCTGGCAAGCCACCGAGCACGCAGCTCCAACTCGCGTCGTGGCCAGCGTGGCCAAGAGCGGGCAACCTCATCAGCCGTCGTCCCCTGCTGCGCCTGCCTCAACTGCTCGAGAAAAGCACGCAATGTCGTGGGGTACGGGGCGCGTCCCGGCCCGCTGGTTGGCGGATCGACTACGACGATGCCGCGGAGCGGGGTGCTCTTGCGCGCAGCCACGACCGCGGCGATGCGGGCGCCCATCGAATGACCCAGCACGATAGGGCGGTCCAGCGCCAGACCTGTGACCACCGCTTCGGCATCGTCGGCATACGCCGTCAGGTCATAGGCATCGCCGTTATCCGACAGCCCACGACCACGGGCGTCGAGAACGATCGGCCGCACGAGGTCGGTCAAGCCGCGCGCCACGAAGTCCATGCTGATCGCCGGGCTGGTGATACCCGGAAGAACCACGAGCGGCACACCCTCGCCGCCATAGTCCAGCAGGTGCAGACGAACGTCTCCCGACCGCACCCACCTGCTCCGTGCGGGAACGTCAGCCAGGTCTCCCAACGCCTCCTGCGTGATGCAGCGGCGAGCCTCGCCTCGCGTCATACGGACCCCCTCGGCGGCTTCGACTGTCCCACGTAGCGAACCGCGTCATCCAGGTCGATCACGTCTCCGTATTTCGCCTGGATGTCGAACAGATTCGCTTCATGGGGACCCACGGCCCGGTCACCGACACACTCCCGTACGACGAGCACGGAGAAGCCCGACTGCACCGCATCGACCGCGGTAGCGCGGATGCACCCGCTCGTCGTCGCCCCGCACAGGAGCACCGTGTCACAGCCGAGACCGACCAGGGTCGACGCCACCATCGTGCCGAAGAACGCCGAGGCGCCCTTCTTGGTGATCAGCGAATCCTCGGGGCGCATCGGCAGGCGGGGGTCGATCTCCACCGCGGGGCTTCCCTCGCGCAGGCTCCGCAACCCAGGGGCCTTCTCCAACCAGGTCACGGCCGACCCGTCCGCCTCAGCCGCCGTGTAGGCAATCGTGGTGAACAGGACCGGGATACCTGCGGTCCGTCCGGCATCAATCAGTTGACCGGTCGCTGCGACGACGTCGGTGAGATCGGACCCGGCGGGAAAGTGCTCCTCGGTGAATCCTCGGCTGAGATCGACGATGACGATGGCGGGGCGACCGCCTCGACGGACGACGGCACCGAAGCCCGCCCTCTCATAGACGCGTTCAGTCTCCGCTCCGTAACGATCTCTCACGACCGCGCGCCTCCCTGGGCGACCTCGCCGCTGAGAAGGCGGCCCGCATTCGGCACCACGGCAGGAAGCCCCAGCCGGTTCAGAATGGCGTAGGTCGTGGCGATCGCCGCGGTGAGTACCGGCAGCCCGGCCTCGTCCTCGACCGGCTGGACCGCGGCCAGCGAAGGCATCTGGACGCACGCCGACAGCACGAGGGCGTCAGCATCGGTCAGATCGAGCTTCTTGTAATGCTGGCGCAGGTCCATCGGATCGAGCCTTGCCACTGCCAGGTTGTCCGGCTCTTCCAGGCTGAGCGCGTCGACGACCTCGATGCCGGCATCTTCGATGTAGTCGGAAACGAGCTTCGTCAGCGGCTTGAGGTAGGGCGTCACGATCGCCACCCGCCGGGCGCCGAGTGCGGCGATACCCTCGAGCAGAGCGCCGGCGCTGGAGATGACGGGCGGGCTCGCGCCTTCACTGCTCAGTGCCGCCGTGATCTGTTCCTCCGCGGTGCAGTGATAGCCGGCGCCCTGGGCCATGATCGCCACGAGGCAGGCGGTCGTCACCACATCCGGGCGGGCGTCCGCGATCTCCAGTGCAGCGCGCTCGGTCTGGGCGTTCATGGCGCGCAACCCCTCTGGAGTCACGTGCTGCATACGCATCCGACTCGCATGGAAGACGAAGTCATCGTCAGGCATGACCGCCCGCCGGGCCTGCAGCATATGCGGCAGCTCGGTCTCCATCGTCAGGTTCGAACTCGGCACGATCATGCCGACGTGATGGACCGTCATCGACGGTTCACCGGTCGCATCTCGGACACGGCAAGCTCACCCGCGTCGACGATGAGGTCGTCGTCGAGGAAGAGACTGCATCCCCGCATGGGGATATCGAAATGGCACGGCGTGTCGTTCGGTCCGCCCAGCTCGTTGTTCGGTCCGATCGAGAACATCACGTTGCCGTAGAAGGAGCGCAGCTCCATGCCCATGCCGCCACCGAACTGGGTCAGCCCGTGCCAATGTGCCCGCTCGTCCAGGCCCCAGCCGACATGCGACATGCCGTATCCACGTGGGTCCTCGAACGACTCGATATAGGACTTCAGAAGCTCGGCATCGAGGCCGCCGCGAATGTCCTGGATGAACCCCTTCTCGATGGTGAGGGTCACGGGCGCCTGTACATAAGTGTTGAAGGGCAGCAGCACATCTCCCGGCGATAGCACGATCTGACCGTCGACGCCGTCGTCGGCGCCGCCGGTGAAGACGAATGCTGCTGGCCAGTGATCCCAGCGGCCAGGGGTGTCGGTGAAGCCGTACTCACTCAACGTCGGGTAGACCCCAAGGCGGTACGTCACGTCCGTGCCTCCAGGGCTGGTGATGCGCATCGTCTGCGCTCGTGCCAGCAGCTCGGCACCGATCTCGACGCGTTCGCGCAGCTCCAGCGTCGGTATGAGCCGGGCCAGCAAGGGGGCGGGCTCGACCGCCGTCAGGATCCGAGTGCCCGCGTCCTGGATGGCGAACTGCTCCTCACTGAAGAGCAGGAACGTCAGATCGACCACCATGTCTGCCGCCTTCAGCGCTTCCACGGCCAGGGGGTTGGCAGCGAGGCCCGAGTCGCCGACGGCCCATGCCCCGTCGATCGAGGACGGCGCGGGAAGCCTCATGTGGTACGTCGAAGCACCGAGCTGCTGCGCGGCCCACAGAAACGCGTCCGCATACTCGCCGCGTTCGGCGCCGCGAGAAAGTACAGCGACGGTCTCGCCCTCATGGACCGCCGAGAGATTCAGTTGCTTGAGGCAGATTTCGTTGAACAGGTTCTGATCCATGAACAGACTCCTTCGGTTGAGGATGCCGGAAGGGTCGTTGGCGACCCGCCGGGTTGTAGTGACTCCTGAAAGGGGCGTGCGTCTAGAAGATGACGACCGCAAGCGCCGTGGACACGCACAGTCCGGCCATCACCGGAAGGAAGCACTTGCGTGCCAGGTCGAGCACTGGGACGCGTGCGAAAGCCGCGACGGCGAGGAGGGACGACCATGCAACGAGAACGCCGCCGCCCGACCAGAGTGCGCCCATCTGTCCGATTGCTGCCAGTGTGCTCTCGTCCATGCCGACGTTCGGGCCGAGCGCGCCGGAGAGAGCGCCTGTCAGCGGGAGGCCGGACGAGCCGGATCCGTCCAGACCGGTCAGCAGGCCGATGAGGAGCACACCGAAGGCCACGAAGAAGCCATTGGCGGGGATGACGTTCTCGATCTCGGCGATCAGGTCCATGAAGAAGCCCGGGGCCGGCGCGTCAGGCTCCAGCCCGAGGATCCGACCCGCGAGCTCGGAGTTGCCCATGAAGAAGAAGCCGGCAATCGGGAGCACCACGCCCATGACCTTGAAGGCGAAGACCAGTCCTTCGGTGATGTAGTCACCGAACGACTCCAGGCAGTTGCTCGGCTCCGTGACAGCAGACACCACGAGCAGCAACAGGAGCCCCGTTCCACCGACGAGTGCTGCTGCCTCACCACCGATCATCTCGGGCACGAGGCTGGTGAACTGTCCCAGCAGCATGTAGGTGACGACGACAGCGAAGACGATCGGGACCAGGATCGCGAACATGCGCGACTTGACGACGAGGTTCGCCACCGTCGCCAGCCCCCCGGAGCCTTCAAGGACGGCGTCGGAATCGACGGTCTCCAGCGCTGCGCCGCTCTTGTGAGCCTCATGGGAAGGACCCAGCGTGGCGTCGGAGGACTGGTTGATGTCGACGAGACGCTCCTCCTCGATCGCCAGCTTGCCGGTGACGGGCGGCTCGCCCAGCGCCCCGCTGTCCATTCCCGAGCGCTCCCAGCTCTCCAACAAGGCCGGATCGGGGTCTTGGATGTGTCGACGCAGCGGGATGTAGACCAAGATGAGAGCGACGACGCCGGTGACGATGGAGAGCACCAGCCCTCGGTTGGCGATCTCCTCCATCGACGCGCCCGACGCCTTGGCGGACAGACCCGGCTGGAACCTGATGACGTAGTCGGCCGACAGCGCCATCCCCTGGCCCGCGATCGCGACCGCAGCACCAGCGCCGATGGCCGGAAGTCCCGCCCGGATGGCGGCGGGGATCAGAAGCGCACCGATCAGAGGCACCACCGGAGTCGGCCAGAAGAACAGCGACAGACAGTAGGTTGCGATCACCAGCACGACGAGGGCGATGTGGCCGTTGCGCATGACACGCACGAACGGCTGCACCAGGCGTTGGTCCGCTCCGACGGCACGCAGCGCCGAAAGAAGACCCACCATCACGGCGATGATCAAGAAGATGCTGAACAATTCCGAGGCGGCGACGAGACTGGCGGAGAATACCGATACAACCCCCTGCACTACCGATTTTGAGAATACCACCGCGGTGATGAAGGTGGCGAGCACAGCGGGGAGCACGACGTTCTTCCGCGCGACCATCACGGCGATGATCGCTAAGACACCGACCAGATACACCCAGTGGGCTGATGTCAATTCCATTCGATCCTCCAGATTTCGAGGCGAGGCACCATGGGTCCCGACCTTCTTGTCGTTACCGAGATCAATGAATCAGGCGAGTGAAGTGGTGAAGTCATTTGGTTGTAGAAGCGAATATCCATGGCGCACCGAACCACGCCGCTAGGAGATCGAGGGACACCCTTTTCGACTGGGATGCTGCTGAGGGAAGCACTCATGTCGGCCGCCATTGCGCCTGCCGCGGAACCGTGCGAAACCACCACACGGCGGCAATACCGAGAGCAACGAGGAATAGCAGGACACCGCCAGTCCAGCCACGCGCATAGTCCTCACCGGTGCCCAGCAATGCGCCGAACAGCGCCGGGCTCACCAACAGCCCGCCGTAATAGCCGGAGACCACGAGACCGGATGCGCGCGCGGTCGACCAGTCGCCCTTCCGTCGCAGCGCCGCCACCATCGCCAGGCTGTTCCAGGCAGCGGTCGTGGTGCCGAACAGGATCGCGGCCGGCCACAAGACCCACGCTCCGAGTCCTTCAGCGGCGACCACCATTCCCAGTGCCGCGGCCGAGCACATGGCGATGATCGCGAAGAAGGCCGGCGTGCGCTCGACCGGCGAGCGATCGATGTGCCGGGCCCAGACCAGCCGGGCGACGATGCCGACGGCGCCGATGCTGGCGAGGAGCAGTCCGGCCTGGATCTCGGGCATCGAGACCGCGCTCACCGCGTAAAGTGGGAGATAGGCAGTGACGGCGGCGTATCCGGCGCCGGTGAAGAATCCATAGCTGACCAGCCACCGAACGTCGGGGTGCTTCCATACCGAGCCGCTCCGCACCCCCGCGGCCTCCGGTGCCGCGACCACGGGCGGCACGACATAGAGGGCGACGACCAACGCCACTAGAACCAAGCCGGCGAAGGCGAGGACGGCAAGACGCCATGACACCAGCGAGGCGACGGCGGGCACGACCGCACCCGCGAGCAAGGCCGAGAGCTGAACGCCCGACTGCTTGGCACCGATGATCGTTCCTCGACGCTCGGCCCCGACTCTCTCCCCGATCACCTCGTTGGTGGCCGGATTCGAGAACGACAGCGCGAGCCCTGCCAAGAGGACCGCGATGAGAAGGAGCACATAGGAGCGCGCAAGGCTGAAGACCGTGAAGGAGACGGCGGAAGCGACGAAGACGAGCAGTAGCGCCCGGCGACTGCCCATCCGATCGGTGAGTCCACCCGCGACCCAGGAGCCGACCGTCGCGACCACGAAGAACGCACTGGTCAGCAACCCCATCGAGGCGACGCTGACGTCGAGGTCCTGGACGACGAACGGCCCGATCGCGCCGAGCGTGAACTGCATCAGGCTGCCGGCCGTCATCGCAACGGTCAACACCCCGGCCACCGTCCACAGCCGCAGACCGGACAGGTCGGCAGACCTCGGCTCCGCACGAGTCATCGAAGGTCCGGCTCGTCCGTTGACTCCGGAGGCCGAGCCGCCCATCCGGACGTGTTCACGAGCCCGAGCCCCGGTCGTCCGCGTCCACGAGGACAGCGCGGCTGTAGCCTGCGACAGCCTTGTAGCTGTCGAGGATGGCGTGGATCTCGTCGTTCGAGATCACGTCCTCCACCCGCTCGAACGTCTGGCCGCCCGTGCGCTCCTCGACGACTTCGATCAGGTGGTCCGGAGGAGTGACCCGGTTCTTGAGAACCACCGCATTGACAGCCTCGCGGCGCACCCGCTCGTAGGCCAGGAGCGCGTCACCGGTCTCGGCCTCCTCGGCGAGAGCGTCGGCCAGGGCGACGGTGTCGAGGATCGCCTGCATCGCTCCGTTGGAGCCGCGCGGAATCATCGGGTGGGCGGCGTCGCCCGTCAAGGTGACGTGGCCGAAGGTCCACCGATCGATCGGGTCGCGATCCGACATCGGATACTCGAGGATCGCCTCGGCGTCCCTGATCAGGGCGGGCACGTCCAGCCAGTCGAAGGTCCAGTCATCGAAGGCGGGCAGCACGTCCTCCACACGACCCGGGACACTCCAGTCGACGGGGCCTGCCTCCTCCTGCCGCACCTCGGCCACCCAGTTGACCAATTGCCTGCCATCGGGCAGGTTGCGGATGGGGTAGATCACCATTTTTCCGCGGTCCACCGTCCCGATGCGGAGGTGCGACCCACCCGACTGCACGGGCGGGTGGATGGTGGTTCCCCGCCACATGTTGACACCGGAGAACACCGGCGCCCCCTCGTCCGGATAGAACTGGGCACGGATCATCGAGTGGATGCCATCGCACGCGATCACCGCACGCCCCGCCCGCGACGGCAGCGGCTCGCGGGTCCGCGTGTCGATGAAGTGCGCTTCGGCCCCCGCAGCACCGTCGTCGACACCGATGCACGTGTGACCCAGCATCACGGCGTGGGCGCCGAGGCGCTCGTGGACCGCCTCGTAGAGAACTTCGTGCAAGTCGGCACGGTGGATCAGGAACTGGGGAAACTCCGAGACGGCCGGATCGCGGTAGACGAACTGGCCCTGCCTGGTGACGAAGCACGACTCGCGGAAGACGACGGCGCGCTCGCGCAATTCATCGAGCAGACCGAGTTGAGCAAGTGCCTTGGTTCCGTGCGGCAGAAGAGAGATTCCGACCCCGAGCGGCTTGATCTCTGGCGCAGCTTCGTAGATCTGACATGCGATATCACGTTGATGCAGGTGGAGGGCGAGGCTGAGCCCCGCGATTCCTCCGCCGACGATCACGATGGGTTCGCGGTCCATTGTTGTGCCACCTTTGCGCTGGACGTTGGGATTCAAAGTCGACCGAGAAGTTTGAGCGCGTTCTGACCGAGCACACCCGGAAGGTCGGCATCCGGAACATAAGTACGCGCAAATTCCAATGCTTTGCGCGAGGAGAAGTAGGGAAAATCCGTGGAGAACAGAATCTGCTCTGACGGCACGAGTTTCATGAGCAACTCGAGCGTCTCCGGCTCGTTGCAGACCGTGTCGAAATAGAGACCTTGCAGGTACTCGCCGAAGGATCGCTTCATATCGGGCCACCACCCCTTGTGTCGATACACCTCGAGGCGACCGTGAACATACGGCAGCGTTCCGCCAGCATGTGGGTGCACGATCTTGAGGTCCGGGAAACGATCCAGTACGCCTCCGACGATGAGCCCCATCGTGGCGAGGCTGGTGTCGAACATGTAACCCAGCGAAACCTCCATCCGATAGGGAAGCGGCTTCGGATGACGAAAAGACCGGGTGGGATGGAGAAAGATCGGCAGGCCTAGCGCTTCCACTGCCTCGTACACCGGATAGAGACGCTCTGTCGCGATGGTCTCGCCCGCCACATTGCCTGGCATCATCACCCCGGCCAGGCCCAGGCGGCTCACCGCGTCCTGGAGCACATCGACGGCTTGATCCGCGTCGGCAAGCGGGAGATGTGCGAGGCCGATGAAACGCTCGGGGTACGTGCTTTCGGCACGTGCCATCTCTTCATTCAGCAAGATGCTCAGTTCCACAGCCTCACCGGCGACCCGATCGCTGAGGTCACCGGCCACCGAGGCGCTCACGATGGCGGTATCGATTCCTACGCCGTCGAGCACCTTGACCTGGAAATCCAGGTCAGTCGCGCGCGCATCGTAGTTCCACGTCTCGTCTTCAGAGACCTCGTACACGTAACCGTCATCGGTACGCGAAGCGCGTGGGTACTGCGTGCGACCCAAGTGCCGATCAAGCAGCGCCGGCGGGTGCCAATGCCATTGGCTGTCGACGATCATCAAGAAGCCTAGTTCCTTTCGTTCCTGGTTGAACCGACCCGTTGCGCTCCCCGCCTGGCGAGCCGAGGCGCTGGCCCGCTGCCGCGCCCTCAACGGGTGCAACGCCTGGACAACATGGTGCAGTCAAATTAAGAGAACGTTTGCACGTCTGTCAATGGTTTGCGGGAAGATCGGCCGAGCGAACGGCCAGGGCACGATGGACGGCGGGCGAGGGCGCGTTGTTCGGCGCAGCGCAGGGCGCACCCGCCGGCGTGGCGACACGGCCGTCTTCGTTCCCGGCGCGGACCTCAGCGCGTCAGGTTGAAGCCGACACCACGGCGCTTCGTAACGTCGTCAGCCCGTCGTCGCGGAGGCCGACTCGCCGAGGTCGCCCCTCGTCTCGCCCATCCGTGGATCGCTCGAGTCACGAACGACAAGTCGAGGCTGCAAGCGAACCGACCGAACGGGGCGGCCTTCGAGATGATCGACGATCATCTGGCCGGCCACCTCGCCCATCGTGCGCATCGGGTTGCGAACGGTGGACAAGGGAATCGGGAGATCGGCCGAGACGGAGATGTCGTTGAACCCCACGACCGCCACGTCTTTGCCAGGGGTCAGGCCGTGGTCCCTCAAGGCGCCCATGACACCGATGGCCGCCCAGTCGTTCAGGGCGAAGATCGCCGTAGGCGGCGACTCGAGCGCGAGCAACTGCTCTGCTGCTCGGCGGCCGTCAGGTCCCGTCACGCCCGTGAGGAGAATCCGTTCCTCCGGAATGTCGCAGCCCCGCTCACGGACCGCTTCCAACATGCCCGCAATGCGATCCCGACCCGTGCTGGTGTAGGGCCAACCTCCCGTAATCGCGATGTCGCGATGGCCGAGGTCGACCAGATGAGTACCCACCAGCCGACCTCCGAGCTCGTCATCGCAACTCACCGAGAGATGATCGGAATAGCGCCGGCTCGCGAGCACGAACGGCAGGCGACAGGCGGTCAACTCGTCGACGTACCCACCTTCGAGTGATGCGTCGGCCACAATCAGCCCGTCGACCCTCCGGTTGATCATCAGCTTGAGACGACGTCGCTGCTCCTCGGGATCGTCCCTCGTCGTAGCGACAATGCTGTGGTAGCCAAGCGCTGTGACGGCAGCTTCGATCCCTTCGTACATGTTCGCGAGGGAGACGTCGGCCAGCCGCGGTACGAGCACGCCCAGCACCTTCGACTGTCCGCTCCGCAAGCCCGACGCGTAAGGATCCGGGACATATCCCAATCGACGCGCGACCTCGCGAACGCGACGAGCCGTCTCCGAGAGATTCTCCTCGCCGGCCTCGCTGTTGCGTCGCAGCACGCGTGACACTGTCGACACATGTACACCCGCCTGCTCGGCGATGGTGCGCATGTTGACGGGGGAAGGCTTGGCAGGCCGAGGCATGTTGCACATTGTTCCGCACGCACGCAACATTGCAAGTGGCGCGCAACGCGGCGTGCTGTGCATGCAGTCGCCTCGCAGCGAGGTCGATCGATGGCGCTCAGCACTCGATGACGTTGACCGCGAGCCCGCCGCGAGCAGTCTCCTTGTACTTGGTATGCATGTCGCGCCCGGTCTCGCGCATCGTCTTGATCGCCTTGTCGAGGCTGACCTTGTGCGAGCCCGTGCCGTTCACCGCCAGCCGGGCGGCGTTGACGGCCTTGACCGCGCCGATCGCGTTGCGCTCGATGCAGGGGATCTGCACCAGACCGCCGACCGGGTCGCAGGTGAGGCCGAGGTTGTGCTCGATGCCGATCTCCGCGGCGTTCTCGACCTGCCGCGGGCTGCCACCCAGCACCTCGCAGAGCGCGCCCGCCGCCATGGCACAGGCCGACCCGACCTCGCCCTGGCAGCCGACCTCCGCTCCCGAGATCGAGGCGTTCTCCTTGAAGAGGATGCCGATCGCGGCTGCGGTGAGGAGGAAGCGCACCACGCCGTCCTCGTCGGCG
>Ga0164243_10013918_pt1 | contig 11262 bp, 9 predicted proteins | sample OricompcompostOP_FD_108781 | JGI IMG/M metagenome (GOLD analysis project Ga0164243, IMG submission 108781) | Organic Plus compost microbial communities from Emeryville, California, USA - Original compost - Organic plus compost (OP) | ecosystem: Engineered > Solid waste > Mixed feedstock >... | reverse complement strand
TACCCCGGCGCGCCGTAACCGTTCGGCGCCACCCGTGCCCTCGGGGGTGGGGTCGTCCACGGCGTAGACGACGCGGGTCACTCCCGCCTCCAGCAGGGCGTCGGCGCAGGGGCCCGTGCGTCCCTGGTGGGCGCAGGGCTCCAGGGTGACGACCGCGGTGGCGCCGCGCGCCGACGGGCCGGCGGCCTTGAGCGCCTCGACCTCGGCGTGGGGGTGTCCTGCGCCCAGGTGGTGGCCCTCTGCGACGGGGGCGCCGTCCTCGCCGAGCAGTACGCAGCCGACGACGGGGTTGGGGCTGGTGCTGCCCAGCGCGGTGGCGGCGAGGCGGGCCGCCCGGCGCATGGCGTGCAGTTCGGCGGGCGACGCGGATCCGGGCCGCTGTCCGGGGGAGCTCATACGGTCTCCGCGAGCCGGAATCCCATGGCGTAGATGTCGCGTGCGTACCAGCCGTGCCGGCGCCGGCAGCGCGCGAGGTCGCCGAACCGGGTGAAGCTGCCGCCTCTGGCCACCCGGTAGCTGCCCCGGGTGCGCACGAGGTCGTCCGCGACGTGCTCACCGCCCGGGTAGGGGCGGTAGTCGTCGGCGACGTACTCCTCGACGTTGCCGGCCATGTCGTGCACCCCGAACGGGGACCGCCCGGCGGGGTGGACGCCGATCGGCACCGTGCTCAGCGGGCCGTTCTCCACGGTGTTGGCGCACTGCGGCCTGAAGGATTCGCCCCAGGGGTAGGCGCGCCCGTCCCCGCCCGTGGCGGCGTACTCCCATTCGGCCTCGGCCGGCAGCCGGAAGGGGCGGCCCGTGGTGGCGGCGAGCCAGGCGGCGTAGGCGTCCGCGGCCTCGGCGGGCACGGTCCACACCGGGTGGTTGGCGAGATGGACGGGGTAGACGCCGAACCGCCAGGACGTGGGCAGCCAGGTGTTCCCGGTCTCCTCCAGGAACGTGCGGTACTCGGCGTTCGTGACCGGGTGCAGCGCGATGCGGAAGGCGGCGAGGTCGGCTTCGTGGACGGGGCATTCCTTGGCGATCCACTCGCGTTCCACACCGGCGTGCCGCCACAGCTCGACGACCGCGTCCACCTCGTCGGGCGCCAGGCCGAGGGAGACCCGGGCCGCCGGCACCTCCGCCATCGGCGGGTCGTAGACGCGTACGCGCGGGTCACCGACGAGGCCCAGCACGGTCCCGGCCGCGTGGCGGCGGGAGAACTCCTGCTTGACGTCCTCGGCGATCCGGACGAGTTCGTCCGGTTCGGCGGCGAGCAGGTCGCGGTCGCTGCGCAGCAGCCAGGCGGGGGTGCGCGCGGCGAACGAGTCGGCCAGGCCCATGGCCTCGCGGTCGGAGAGCGTGTTGGGGTTGGCCATGACGGCCTGCGGCGGGCTGCTGGTCACACGTGCCTCCGTTGCGGTGACGGGAAGGGGATCCGGTTGCGGTGGCGTGGTGAGGCCGGACAGGGAAGACCGTCCGGGGCGGGCGGATACGTCACCGCCCCGGACGGCCTGCTCACGGTGGTCAGCCGAAAGGGTAGACCTGTCCGTCGTAGGAAGCGGCGAGGAAGGCCTTCTGCCGCGGATCGTAGGCGAGCGCGGAGATCCCTGCGGCGGTCGGCCGCTGCACGCTGCTCCACGTGCCGGTCTCCCGGTCGTGGACGGCAACCCGGCCGTTGTAGCTCCCGGTCGCGATCAGCCGCCCGTCCTGCGAGGCCGCCACGCACTTGATCGAGTGCGTGTGCGGGGTCTCCAGCGTGGTGACCTTCCCGTCCGGGTCCCAGACGCGCAGCTTCAGGTCCCGGCTGACGCTGGCGAACCAGCCGTCGCCCAGGCCGGCGCAGCCATTGGCGATCTTGTCGTGCGCCTCCTCGACCGTGGCGATCATCTCCAGCGTGGACGCCCGGTACCACGTCGCCGAGGAGTCGGCCGCCACCGAGAAGATGACATCGCCCGAGACGGCTACGCCCTTGACGGCGTTAGTGTGCAGCGGCAGGTCCGTCACGTGCTGGAGCGCCCCGTCCGCGGTCAGCCGGAAGACGAGCCCCTCCCCTGTGTAGGCGCCCACGACAGCGTGCGGAGCACCGTCGTGCTCGAAGACGGCGCCGCAGTTCAGCGGTGAGCGGTGCTGGTACAGCTCCCTGCCGGTCAGCGCGTCGAAGACCTTGCCCAGCTGGCCGCCGGTGAGCACCAGACCGCCCAGCGGGGTCAGGAAGTTGCACAGGCTGCCGGTGTCGGCGACGTGTGCGCCGTCGCGGCGCACCGTGCCGGCGTCGCCCACGGTGAGGACGGCGGCGGGCTCGGGCAGGACGGCGTTGACTCCCCCGGTGGCCGGGACGGGAGCGCTGTCCCACACGCGGGAGGCGTAGTCGTAGCCGCGGTAGGTGGCGCCGAAGGTCGCGAAGACCAGCCGCGAGCCGCCCGCGAAGGCGCACGAGCGGGGCCAGACGTCGTCGGGCAGCGCGGTGGTGTTGACCGGTTCGGGCCGCGGCCGGCTGACGTCCCACAGCCGCATGGTGCGGTCGTAGCTGAGGCTGACGAGCAGGCCGCGGGAGTTGTCCAGGACGAGGCGCTTGATCCCCGCGTCGTGCGCCGGGAGGACCTCGCGGGAGCCGGAGTCGACGACGATGATCTGCCCGTCGTCGTTGCCCGCGAAGATGACGCCGCTGGCGGAGATGGCGATGGTGTCGGTCTCCACACCGTTCATGTCGAGGTCCGACAGCAGCTCACCCGTCTCCAGCGACCACCGTTTGATGGTTCCGTCGTCGCTGGAGGAGATCAGCTCGTCGGCGTCCTTGGCCCACTCGACGGAGATGACGTCCGCGGTGTGCCCGGTGAACGTCCGGACCAGGCGTCCGGTGAAGTCGTACGCCCGCACCCGGTGGTCGCGGGACGCCGTCGCGATCAGTTCCTTGGACGGGTGGAAGACCGACATCTCCACGTCGTCCTCCTGGTCGTCGAAGACCGCGACCAGTCGGAGGTCGGGCACCGTCCACATGCGGGCCGTGTAGTCGCTGGACGAGGTGAGGAGGTACCGGCCGTCCGGGGAGAAGGTGCACTGGTTCGCGAGGTGGTCGTGGAGCGACCGGGAGAGGGACTCACCGGTGTCCTGCGCCCAGCAGATGACTTGGTTGTCGTAGCCGGCAGTCGCGACGTAACGGTCCTGCCAGGCGGCGATCCCGCTGATGGGGCCGCGGTGCTGAATCATGCGAACTCCTGCGTGATCTCAATGCTGTGACCGTGCTGTTCGACCTTTGCGCGGAGGTAGCGGATGTTGCGCTCGTTGGGGAACACGCCGGTCGGTACCACGTCGACGACGTCGATGCCGTACCGGCGCAGTTGCTCGGACTTGTCCGGGTTGTTGCTCAGCAGCCGCACCCGCGGGACCCCGAGGGCCTGGAGCATCTGCGCCGCCGGCCGGTAGTCGCGCAGGTCGTCGGAGAAGTTCAGCTTCCGGTTGGCCGCGAAGGTGTCCAGCCCCCGGTGCTGCTGGAGCCAGTAGGCGTCGAGCTTGTTGTAGAGGCCGATTCCGCGTCCTTCCTGCCGCAGGTAGAGCAGGATTCCCCCGGACACGGACAACAGCTCCAGGGATTCTTGCAGCTGGGGACCGCAGTCGCAGCGCGTCGAGCCGAGCACATCACCCGTCAGGCATTCCGAGTGGAGTCTGACAAGGGGAATGTCGGCCACTGCGCCGAATTCGATGGCGACATGCTCCAGCCCGTCGCTCAGGCCCCGGAAGGAGACGATCTTCGCCGTCTCGCCCGAGTCGTTCTTCAGCCGCAGCGGCACGTTGACCCGTGCTCTGACGCCGGCACCGCCCTGTTCCCCGCCGGCTTCTGCGATACGCGGGTGCGTATCCTCGCCTTTGAGTGCATCGGTCACTGAGTCCTCCAAGGGGAAGACCAATACGTGGGTCTCTTTCTGGGACGCACACGAGTCTCCGCAATGGATACCGCCTCCAACAATGCGTAGGCACCGATGCAGCCCCGAAGCATTTTCCGGTTGGCCCCGACCCGCCACCGAAGGGTGCCGCACGGTTGCGCGCAGCCGCCTTCCTGTGCTCGCACACGAGAAACCGGTGGTCACAGTCGTGACCACCGGTTCCGGGTGTTTCCGCGATGTTGCGCCGTATCAGTCGCGGTAGCCGGCGATCGGCCCGGAGGGCCCCGCCGAGGTGTCGGTGAAATGGTTGTCGTGTGCGAGGAAGAAGTCCAGCCGCTCCTCCTCACTCATTTGAGCCACCTCGCCCAGCCGCTCGAAGTATTCCTCGCGGGGCGCCCCGGGGGCGAACAGCATGAGGAAGGAGGTGAGTTCGCCGGTCTCGTTGCGGAAGGCATGCAGACCTCCGGGCGGCACATAGGCGTAGTCGCCCGCCTTCGCCTCGAACCACCGCTCGCCGTCGAAGAGACGCAGCTTCCCGGAGAGCAGGTAGAACGCTTCCGACATCGTCTTGTGGAAGTGGGTGCTCGTGCCGCTGCCGGCCGCCAGGTCCACGCGGTACAGACCGTAATGGCCGTCCGTGTCGGTTCCCCTGGAGAGGTAGTGCATCGCACCGCCGCCGCCGGAACGCACGTCGGGAGCGGTGTCTGCGGGCCGGTACACCGCACTGACCTCACCCTTGTCGCCGAAGTAGCGCTTCTTCGGGTAGGACACGATGGAATCCTCCTGCTGGTGACGCGACGCCGCGGAAACCCCGGCCCGCAGCGTCGTACTGCCGGCCCCTGCCGGGACAAGGAATGCGAAGGCCGCTTTACGGAGCCATCGTCCCCCGGGTACCCGCAGAATCAGGGAAATTCACCGCGGGAGAACCCTGACGGGTTACTCAGGTGACCTGCCTCTTACACACGTACGGTTCTCACCGAACGACCCGTAATTGCACTCCGGTTGAGCTCATCTGAATCCGCCGGTGTTTTTCGGACAGCATCGATGCCCGGGTGAGGGAGCCAATTCACCCGGGCATCGAAATTGCGGCGCGCGAGACGCGGGAAGGACTCAGGCGGTTCGCCCGGCCTCCTTCTGCACGGCCGGCGAGCCGGTGCCGTCCTCCTTCTCAGGCGTTTTCGCCGCTTCACCGCGTACGGCGGTGCGGATTCCCGCGCCGATGCCCAGCAGGGCCGCGAGCGCGGTGAGGGTGAAGACGATGCCCAAGGAGGTGTCCCGGCCCCAGTCGTAGGTGGCGCCGTAGGCACTCACGGCCGTGCCGAGGCCGGTGATGACGGCCACGGACAGCGTCTCGGACAGCTGGAGGTTGGAACTGGCCGCGCCCTCCTGGCCCTTGGGCGCGAGCGACAGCACGATGGTGGTCACCGCGGGGTAGACCAGGCCCATGCCGAATCCGGCGACCGCCCAGCCGATGACGGCGAGGGTGACGCTGTGGAGGCTGGTGCCGATGCTCACGGCGATCAGCGCGTCGCCGGCCAGCAGCAGGACGAACCCGGCCACGACCCTGCTGTGCCGGCCCCTGCCCTCGCTTCGCGCGTCCAGCTTCGCCTGGATCCAGGCGCCGGTCACCCAGGTGAGCGCGCCCGCGGAGAGGGCCAGCCCGGACTCCAGGGTGCTGAGCCCCAGGACCTGCGTCATGCTCAGCGGAAAGAACGACTCCGCGCCGTAATAGGCGGTGCTGACGAGGCCGCGCACGATCATGCCGGCCGGCATGCCGCGCCGGACGGTCAGCGTGCCGGGCGGCAGCAGTTTGCGCAGTGTCGGCAGGGTGACGGCCGCGCCGAGGACCACGAGCGGCAGCATGAGGGCGAGGTTCTGCTCCTCCAGTCCGGCCAGCAGGGCGCCCGCGCCGACGACGAGGAGCAGCGTGAGCGGGATGCGGCTGCTCTGCGGGGTGGTGCCCTCCGGGGGGCCGAGCTTGCGCAGCGCGGGCAGCGTCAGCAGGACCCCGACGGGCACCAGGGGCACCAGGGTCACGAAGACGACGCGCCAGTTGGTGGCCTCGGCGATCGCGGCGGCGACGGCCGGGCCCAGCAGTGCGGGGAGGGTCCACGCGGAGGCCACCAGGGCCAGCATCCGGGCCCGCAGCGCGTCGGGGTAGGCGCGGCCGACGGTCAGGTAGGCGAGGGCGAGGACGCCGCCCACGCCCGCTCCCTGGAGGGCACGTCCTGCTAACAGCAGGTACCAGTTCTGCGCGATGGCCGCGACCACACAGCCGATGACGAAGGCCGCGAAGGCCAGCAGGTAGGGGCGGGTGGGCCCGGTGCGGTCTGCTCCTTGGCCGGCGACCACGGTGCCGAAGATGTTGGCCAGCATGAACGCCGTGAAGGCCCACCCGAACAGCGAGAGGCCGTCGAGTTGTTCGGCGGCGGCGGGGAGCACGGTCGCCACTCCCAGCCAGAGGAACGCCACCAACGTGACCGACAGGATCAGCCCGGTGGTCAAGGACCGGTACCGGGGTGACCAGATGCCCTCCTCCCGGGGGCTCGTCCGAGCGGTCTCGCTCATGAACTCTCCGTCCTGCACAGCACGGCTGCGCGGTTCACGCGGGGGGCGTACTGGGCGCAAACCCGACCCACTGCTTTATAGGTTGCCTCTTATATAGGGCGCAAACTATATAGGCGCCGCTTGATACACTGTCAAGCGTGACGAACCATCAGGCGGACGCAGCGATACTGAAGACCCTCGGGCACCCGGTGCGGCTGGGGATCGTGCGGGCTCTGGCGGCGCAGCCGGAGACCTGCGCCTGCGACTTCACAGAACTGTTCGACGTCTCACAGCCGACCATCAGCCAGCACCTGAAGGTGCTGCGCGAGGCCGGAGTGGTGAGCTCGCGCCGGCGCGGCGTACAGATCTGCTACTCGGTACGACCGGAGGCCGTCTCGGCGCTCCGTGCCCTGGTGGAGGAGTTGGAGCCCGTGCGGCTGGCCGACGCGGGCTGAACCCCCGCAGCCCCGGGCGGCTCCGCTCCGAGGACAGCGGGGTGGCACGCCGCTCAGCCGAGGGCTTCGAACATGACGATCGGCGGGTTCGCGAGGAAGGCGTCCCAGTAGCCTTCGCCGAACCGCTCTTCGGCGTGCGCCGGCACCGCCATCGGCAGCCAACGCAGGGAGCCGAAACCGGCCTCGGTGAAGGCACGTTCGTACACCTCGGGCCGGATGAGGCACGTCTCGAACGTGACGGGCGGCTCAAGCGCGGCCGTGACCCGGATGTGCGTCCCGAACGGCGTGGTGGTGCGCTCCTCGAACACGAAACCGTACGGGTCGGGCCGGGGACCGTCGAAGGAGAAGCGCGGGTTCTGGGTGACGCCGACGAACCGTCCCGTCCCGAGGACGCTCCGCGCGCCCCGGCACATGTCCGTCAACTCCTCCTCGTTCCTGGCGTAGTTCAGCAGGTACGCCGCCGTGACCAGGTCGAAGCCGCCCAGACCTGACAGGTCGGGCCGCGCGGCGTCCCCGACCAGGTACTCGGTGCCCAGCGCGAAGCTCCGCTCGGCCGCCCGGGCCGCCTCGATCATCGCCGGTGACACATCCAGCCCCAGCGCGCGGGAGGCCCCCCGCTCCTTCAGGGAGCGGGTGTAGAAGCCGTCGCCGCAGGCGAGGTCGAGAACCCGTTTCCCGGCCACGTCCCCGACCAGCCGCAGGAAGCTGTCCCGCTCCGGATACACCGTGGGCAGGACCCTTGCGTCCTCCCATTGGGCTCCGATCGCGTCGTACTGGGGCGCGGTCTTCCGTCGGCTCATGCCGGGTCTTCCTTCCGGTGGTGGAGGCCGAGGATGTCCTCGGGACGGACGGGGAGGCGGGCCAGCGCGCGTCCGGTGGCGTCCCGGACGGCTGCGGCGACGGCGGCCGGTGACGTGACGTGCGGCATCTCCCCCGCGCCGCGCAGCCCGTAGGGCGCGTGCGCATCGGCGCACTCCAGGATCTCCGTCCGCATCCGGGGCACATCGGCCGTCGTCGGCAGGTGGTAGTCGGTGAAGGACGTCGTGCGTACCTCTCCGCGCTCCAGCAGGATCTCCTCCATCAGGGCGAGACCGAGCCCCTGGGCGCTGCCCCCGTGCAGCTGGCCGCGCAGGGCCGGCGGGTTCATCGCCCTGCCCACGTCCTGCACGCAGTCGAGCGCCACCACCCGCACCAGCCCCAGCTCCACATCGACGTCCACCACGGCGCGGTGCGCCGAGAAGGCGAACTGGAAGACGGAGTCGCCCTGTCCCGTCCCGTCATCCAGCGGCCGGGTCGGCCGGTGGTGCCACTCCACGGTCTCCGCCACCGCTCCCTCGGCCAGCACCTTGGCCAGGTCGAGGAGGACCGCGCCGTTGCCGTCGACGACCGCGCCCCGCGACACTCCGGCCGCCGGCCCCTGCCCGGCCCCCGCCAGCAGTTCGTCGGCCCGCCGCAGCACCCGGGTCCGCACGGCCTCGGCGGCGGCCTTGACCGCTCCCCCGGTGACATAGCTCTGCCGGGCCGAGGAGGTGGGTCCCGCGTCGCCGAAGCCGCTGTCGCCCTGCTCCACCAGCACCGTCTCCACATCCAGTTCCGTACGTGCGATCTGGGCCTGGAGGGTCACGAGCCCCTGCCCGACCTCGGCCGCCGCCGTACGGACCCGCACCCGGGGCAGCCCCTCGTGCAGCTCCAGCACGACGCGCGCGGTGGAGTAGTCGTCGAAGCCCTCGACGAAGCCGACGTTCTTCAGACCGGCGGCGAAACCCACTCCGCGCACGACACGCCCGGGCACCGGGGTGCCCATGCACAAGGCGGCCGTGGCGGAGCCGGACGGGGCCGCCTCCTGCCGCGGGAGGGGCATGGCGCGCAGCCGGCCGAGGAGTTCGGCGACCGGGGCCGGGTGGTCGAGCACCTGCCCGTTGGCCACCACGGAGCCCTGCCGGACGGCGTTGCGGGTGCGCACCTCGACCGGGTCGAGATCCAGTGCGCGGGCGAGCCGGTCCATCTGCGACTCGTAGCCGAAGCAGGTCTGTACGGCGCCGAAGCCGCGCATCGCACCGGAGGGCGGGTTGTGCGTGTAGACGGTGCGTACGTCGACCCGCACGTGCTCCACCTCGTAGGGGCCCACCGAACAGGTCGCCACCGTGCCCGTGACCGCCGGGGAACTGGAGGCGTACGCGCCCCCGTCCAGGATGATGTCGGCCTTGACGTAGACGAGCTTCCCCTCGCGGGTCGCCCCGTGCTCGTAGGTCATCCTGGCCGGATGGCGGTGCGCGTGGCCGAGGAAGGACTCCTCGCGGGAATAGCACATCTTGACCGGACGATCGGTGCGCAGCGCCAGCAGACAGGCGTGGACGTGCATGGACAGGTCCTCGCGGGCCCCGAACGCACCGCCCACACCGGCCAGCCGCACCCTCACCTTCTCCCCCGGCAGCGCGAGCGAAGCCGCGACCTGCTCGTGGTCGACGTGTATCCACTGGGTCGCCACGTGGAGATCGACTCCGCCGTCGGCCGCGGGGACCGCCATACCCGACTCCGGGCTCAGGAACGCCTGGTCCTGCACCCCGGTCTCGTACTCGCCGCGCACCACCACGTCGGCGTGCGGCAGCTCTCCCCGCTGCGCCGCACCACGGCGCACGCGTACGTGCCGTACGAGGTTTCCCTGGGGCTGCACCCGTACGGCGTCCGGGGCGAGGGCCGAGTCCGGGTCGGTCAGCGGCGGGAGGACCTCGTAGACGACCCGCACCAGTGCGGCGGCGCGGCGGGCGGTCGCCGGATGGTCGGCCGCCAGCACGGCGACCGGTTCGCCGTGGAAGCGCACGGTGTCCATGGCGAGCACCGGCTGGTCCACGACCATGGCGCCGTGCAGTTTGCGGCCCGGGACGTCCGCGTGGGTGAGTACGGCGTGCACGCCGGGGAGGGCCAGGGCCTCGGCGGTGTCGATCCGCACGATCCGGGCGTGCGGATGCGGGCTGCGGACGGTCGCCCCCCACAGCATCCCGGCGGCCCACAGGTCGGAGGAGTAGGCGAACCCTCCGGTGGCCTTCAGCAGACCGTCGGGCCGGGGTGCGGCCTCCCCGATCCGGGCCCCGCGTCCCTCCACGTCCGGCTGGGCCGGAAGGGCGACCGTCTGGCTGCGCCGCGTCGGCGCGTCGCCGCTCACGGGGCGCCGTCCGGCTGCACGAGGGCGCCGCGCTCTGCCCTGCGGTACTCGGCGGCCAGCAGCACCGCTTCCACGATGTGCTGGTAGCCCGTGCAGCGGCAGATGTTCCCCGCGAGGGCCTGCCGCACCTCCGCCTCCTGAGGGTCGGGAGTGTGCCGCAGCAGGTTGTGTGCCGCCAGCAGCATCCCGGGCGTGCAGAAGCCGCACTGCACCGCGCCCGCGTCCAGGAACGCCCGCTGGACGGAATCCGGTCCGTCCTCCTCGCCGGGCCCGCCCTGTCCGGCGAGGCCCTCGACGGTCGTCACCGAGCACTCCCTGGCCTGCACGGCGGGCACCAGGCACGAGCAGCAGAGCATGCCGTCGAGCAGGACCGAGCACGAGCCGCATCTTCCTTGCTCACAGGCGTTCTTGGTGCCCGGGAGCCCCACCCGCTCCCGCAGCACGAACAGCAGGCTCTCGCTCTCCCGGACCTCCTCCAGCATGTGCCGTTCGCCGTTCACGGTGAGGTTCATGCGCATCGGTGCCGCTCCGTCCTGTAGTTCTCCCATGCCTGAGCGAGGCTTCTGCGCGCGAGCACGGACAGTGCCCGCCTGCGGTACTCGGCCGTGGCACGGACGTCGTCACCCAGCACTGCCCCCTCGGCGGCCAGTTCGCCGAAGTGCCGCACCACCTCGTCCGGCAGACGCTCGCCGGACTCCCACGTTCCGTGCGCGGCCAGCTGCCCGGCCAGGAACGCCTCCGCCACCGCAGCGGGAGCCGGCCGGTCCGCCCCTCCCACACCGGTGAGCACCTGGCGGGTGGAGGGCCACAGCGCCACGGCGAAGGAACAGGTCGCCAGGGTGGCGACGGCCTTGCGGCCCACCTTGGTGAACAGCTGGGGGCCTTCCGGCCGGGGCAGCAGTACGGCTTCGATCAGTTCGTCGCCCTCCCGGGCCGTTCGGCCGGGGCCGGAGAAGAACTCCCGTACCGGCACGCGCCGGCTGCCGCGTACGGAGGCCAGTTCGACCTCGGCCCGGCAGGCCAGCAGGGCGGGGTGCGCGTCGGCGGCGGGCCAGGCCGAGCCCAGACTCCCCCCGAGGGTGCCCCGGTTGCGGATCTGCCGGGAGCCCACCGCGCCGGCGGCTGCGGCGAGGCCGGGCAGTTCGCCGCGCAGTTCGTCGGTCAGGGTGCTGTAGGTGGTGTTCGCGCCCAGCCGGTACCGTCCCTCCCCGTACCGCCGGCGGGACAGATGGCC
>Ga0164243_10013916_pt1 | contig 11265 bp, 9 predicted proteins | sample OricompcompostOP_FD_108781 | JGI IMG/M metagenome (GOLD analysis project Ga0164243, IMG submission 108781) | Organic Plus compost microbial communities from Emeryville, California, USA - Original compost - Organic plus compost (OP) | ecosystem: Engineered > Solid waste > Mixed feedstock >... | reverse complement strand
CGAGTACGTGCGTGAGCTCTAAAACGCTGCGGATCGGCGAAATCCGTACGACAAGAAAAAACGACGGAGAGAGTGGCTGGGGTGGAAGGATTCGAACCTCCGAATGGCGGGATCAAAACCCGGGATGCTCACCTGCATAATCAGCAACTTGCTGATCTTGCTGACCCGCTGGTCCCCTCCACCCCCTTTGCTTCCCCGTCGCTGCCACCAGAGCTGCCACTAGACTCGAACGCAATCGACGACGAAAAGCCCGGAGCGGCCAAACGCCCTGGACCCCACGCACGTCCCGTTGGTGGTCCAAGCAAACACATGAGATCAGCTGGTGCTAGGCCGCGCGGCTGCAGCTCAGCATACCTCGCATCCTCACTTGTCCGCATGCGCGCCTCCGAGTGAGCGTCATGGGTCGCACTTAGTCGCATTCGGTCGCACGGGGCCTGATGTTGCATCTGTCAGTGCCCGCCATCGGCCAGGAGCGGAAGTTCGCGGAACTACGCTGATTTTCCTGAAAGCGGACATTGAACGTCCGCGCTCAGTCGTGTGCCGCTTGGCATGTCGGCTGCAGTGCATTGGTATGGTTGCCTTGCAATGCCTTCAACAAAGCCAGAGTCGCTTCTTCGAAACGCATCGATTCGAAGATGATCTCCGACATGCCTAGTTCTCGGGCGACCTGGTTGATGACGGTGCACGTCTTGTCTATGAGTTCACGGATTTCATTTGGCGTGACTCCATTGGCTTCATAAATCTCCTTCCGAATCAAACCCGTCTGATTATGCGCGACGGTTTGATTCCGAATGGTATCGATGCGAGCTACGCGAGCAGTAAGCGGAGACAGCTCGGCCTCCACATATTCCGCGAGTGCAGCCCTGTTTTCAGCGTGAAGTGCGGCTTTGAGGCTCGCGAACCCAGATGCCCGGGTGTCCCGATCAAAGACCTTCGATAGGGCGAAGAAGATCATTTTATAGTGGCCGGAGTTCGAGAGATGAAAGAAGTCGACGTACTCCCACTTGTTCATTGTAGGGAGGAAATCTGGGATGGCGAGATTTCGCAGCGCCCACCACGTCTGGAAATGCGCGCGCGCAGCCTTACCTTCGTCGATCAGGTGCTGCACGATTGTGTTTAGGGTGCTCATTTCTTCAAAACATCACGGCTGTGCTGAGCGCCGCGACTGCGGCTGTTTGGGCTTGGCACCTTATCTCTCACGCTTGCGCTCCAGCGAGGTGTTAGGTTGCGCCACCTCAAAGAAACTAGCGACACGACGCGAAAGTGCATCTAGCGCGCCAGCCTCGAAGGAAAGTGGCAGCTCAACCCGCCCGGTATAATTTGCATCTCGCAAAGTTACTCTGAGCGTGATGTGTCCGGTCTTGTCACTCGTAGCCTTGAAGCCGACACGATGCTCAAGATCTTCCCAAGTCTTCGCGCCGTCCCAGCCCCGCCACGATTGAGCGATGTCAGCAAAGAAATTGGTGGGCGGGCCATGCAGGTACGTTGAAACTTCCCCCGATGCTTTGGCCCATCCCACATCCACTGCCAAACAGTAGGTGAGCTCATGCGCAGTGCGGCCGATAGCGGTAAAGCGCAGCGAGCTACCGTCGCCGTCGAGCACCTCAAGTGGTGGCACCTCGTTCATGCGCAACCTAACGACAACCATCAGCCTCGTGCGGCCTCGCACGTCGGCTGCATCGTTTTGTTAGGTGACCGGCGCGGCCGGATAGGCACGCACGGTTCCTGTGCTGGGATCGTTGAGCTGGACGATCCATACGCCACCACCTCCAAATAAGTGAACAACATGCCACTCGAGAAGCCTGCGGATGCGGTTCACCCACTCCTGGAGCGGTTTCTCTAAGTCCAGAATTCTTGAATCAGTGCGATACGGATTCCACTCATGAAGCGCATTGCTGCATGTATCGAAGAGGAATACAAACTCATCCTTCGTCAGGTAGCCGTTCATGATCTGAGACAACTTCACGGTTCGACTACCGTCTCGTTCGACTACAATCGGTTTAGGATAGAATTCTGCGTGCAGCTTTCCCATCCTTTCCAGCAAGCCCTTCGCCTTCCAGTGCGTATAGAAGTCGGCGTAAGCCTGCGAGTAGATTTCTTTATGTGCCGCGACGGAGGAGAACGCTATCAACTCGAGACATTTCCTGAGTTGTAGACACGCAAACTCTGCGTCTATGGATTCGTGATCAATCGTCAGATCGCCTGAACAGAGCTTCTCGACCAATGCGAGACGTAACTTCGCCGACTGCAGGCAGTTAATATAGACCTTCAGATCAGCATGCTCGTCCATGTTCGTTATCATCTAGCGCCCAGTTCGACTTGAGCCCCGCCAAAGAGCTTAGTCAGGAATCCCCCAACCTTTTCCGCCGCATCAATGGCCTTGCCGGCCGTCTTGGCAACTTCTCGGGGTGCCTTCGCTGCTTCTTCTTCCATGATGTTCCTTCGAGCCCCAGATGAAGCGTGCCGGACAGCGCTGGCGGGGTCAATGTCCGCTCAGGGTCGACAGCGGACATGCTCGTGAACGAATCCCTTGAACCCGGCCCGGCGGAGAAGTGCTCACAGTGGCATAGCGGAACGGAACGAAGCCGCTTCAGGAGTTCGCCCATCCTTGCCCGCCCTTCCAGTGCTTCGGCAACTTTTCGCCGCGTGAGATGGCGCGAAACATCGGCATAGCGAATGTAGCCACGTCTTGGATAACCTTGGCGAACGCGTCTGCAAGTTCGCTCTCGCCCATCTTCTTCACGAAGGCATTCCATTGAACGCGATGGGCGCCCACGAACGTCGTCGTGAACGCTTCAGGTTCCTCTTCCGGCACCGGCGTTTCGCGATTCCTGAACGTGGCCCCGATGGCTTTGAGCAGGGTAGCTGTATCGAAGTCCAGATGACTCGAGCAAATCGACACGTCGTAGAAGTCTTTCATGCGGCTATTGGCACCACCCAACGCCACCATTGCTTGAAGCTTCTCTGCTATAGCGGACTCGACGGGGTAGGCAAGCAGCTGGATCGTGTCGCCGCCCAGGAAGACCGGATAGTCGATCATCCGCGCGCCGGGAACCATGACATCGCCCACGCCGAAGTCGATCTGAACTCTGAGGCGCACGTTACTCATGCGCGCGTCCATGAGGATCCGGGTTCCCTTGTACTCAGAGTCCTTCGCAATGTCTTCGGACACAACGCTTTCGGGCAGGAAATCGAGCCCATCTGGATCCACCTCGAGCGTCGCGCATTCCCTGACCAGCGCCACCAGCGTCGCTTGATCGGCCTTCCCCTGGCGCAGCATGTCAATGTCCATAGTCGGCCGTGCATTGGGAATGCCGATCGTCTTCAGCAGTAGCGCCCCTTTCAGGACGACTCCATTGGCATGCTTCGACTTCGAGATGCGATGAAGAAACCGCTCGATCGCATACTGCTGGAGAACCTGCTGGAACGGCGCCCCGCTCGACTTCGACTTGTTGCGGAGTCTCTCAAGCACCGAGGCCGCAACGTTCTTCGGCTCCTTCGCACTCATTCGATCGCCTGCAAATACGGTGACATCGGCTTCTCCACACGAAGCAGACGCGCGTAGCGGAGGAGCTCCCGGTTCTGCACGCGTTTACGTTGTCTTGCGAGACGCAGCGCTTCGAGCGCGACATCGAGGCCGAGCTTGTTCCTGAACTTGAAGCAATCCACCACCGTCCTTGCGGGACTGTATATCTTCAGCGGCATGCCGCCGACCTCTTGAGTCTCCAGCCCGGCGCTGAACGTCTTGGGGTCGAAGCGGTACATAGTGACTGGCATCGGGAGCTTCACGCGGTAATAGCTGCCGCGCGGCACGGCTAGGTGAACGGAGGACGGAATCTGCGTCGTGATCTCGTGATACGAGAGAGCGCTGATTAGACAGACCGCCGCGTTGGGCACGCGCGCCGCGACCACCGCGAGATCTGGATACTCGGCTTCGTCGATATCCGCCAGGCGATATAGGCCGCGACCGAGCTCGATAACCTGACCACTTTCACGCAGGGCGTAGAGCGCATCGGTATGCACGCCAAGCGCGATCAGGTCACGGGTGCGAAGGGTGCCGCCCTGCTTGCGGAACGCCTTGACGGCAGTGTGGAGGTCCCGGCTTTTCATGGTGGGTAATAGTAGCGCCACTTATAAATAAGTGGCGCGCTTTTTACCCAGCCTGTGCAGTAGCTGCCACCAAGCTGCCACTAGACACGAACGCGGGGGTGCACTAGCCCCGTCAACGGATTGGAAGCGAGGGGACCCGCAGGGACTTGTTTTATGTGGGAAAACGGTCCAAGAAAGTTGGCTGGGGTGGAAGGATTCGAACCTCCGTATGGCGGGATCAAAACCCGAAAAAAGGCTAGCGAAATCAACAAGTTATTGATAGTTCGCCGCCTCCGGTCCCCTTCCCCACCCCCGAATCCCCCGCGCTGGCAATAGAGCTGGCAATAGGGAAATGGGCGCCAGCCAACTACAAACCGGGGTCTCCAAATCGGCGCGGATCATACACGATCTCCGCCGGGCTCGAACCGAGCCCCCAGTCCTCACCCGCGGCCCCGGTCTCGGCTCGAGCGGTGCTATACGGTTGCCAAGTGTGAACCCGTGCAGAGGGCCGCAATCGTCAAACACCGTTCGAAGATCGAATCTGTTGCTCTCCGAGTTCACGCACCTGCCCACTCTCGCTGCAGGCGGGCAACACTATGAGACGCGCCGGGTATGCGATTGCGGCCGCTGGCGTCGATACTCGTTGCGTCCCAGTTGCGATTCGTTGCACGAGGTCGCCGAAGTCCTTACGGCGGGCTGTCGCACTACGTCGACTGAAACGTAGTAGGTATTCAATCTGCGCCTCATCGGCGCGTGAATTCGGAGGAGGTGAAGTGGTGTGGAGCTACGCGCAACATCCTAGATCACCGAATCCGAAGAACTGTGTTTGGCTACGGCAAGACATTGAACCTGTTGAGGTAGGTCTGCAGCCGCCGAAACGCACCGGTATCCTCCAGCTCGGGGCTCGCCTCACGTATCTGTCGCAGGCAGGCCGCGAGTTCCTCGCGCGCGGGACGTTGACTGTCATCCACCAGCAGATCCAGCAGGCTGAGCGCCGCTTCGGGAGATTCGCTGCAGCGGCCGGACGCGTCGAGCTCGCGCGTCGCGAGATAGACATCGTGTGCCCTCACAAGGAGGCTTCTCACGAGTTCGAACGCTTCACGGAACTGAGTACCGACCGCAATGCACACCCGCGCGAGTGCGACGGAGATACCCGGGCTTCGGTGGTCAGCAGCTTTGGGCCAGATTCGCTCGAGGAACGGCCTTACGCGGTGTACCCAGTACTCGGTCCGACTTTCGCCCGCTTCCTTTACTGCTCGCAGCAGCATATTGGCTGCGGAGACCCGCCCCTCGCGCGGGAGCTTGGAGAATGCCGTTCTGAGGTCCTGCTCCGGGAATATCTCAGGTAACTCCAGAGCAGCGAGCGTCAGGAGATCGGCATACTGCTCTCCATGCTCGCCGAGCTGTTCGTAGTGCGAGGCAGTGGCTAGAAAAGACGCCTTGAGCGCCGTAAGTAAACCCTTGTGCAGCCTCGGCATCCACAGAAACCCCTCCCACGCGCTCTGCGCTTCGGCCGAATCACGCCACTCAAATCTTGGCAGCAAGTTCGCTTTGGCCCACGCCGGATCTACCCGGAACAGAGCAATCGCATGCGCAGCCATCAGAAGACGGCCGTGTCGGAATATGCGGATGTTCGGATCGGCGACGCGATTCAGAAACGGAAAGGTTGCATCGTGCAGCCCACCATCATCTCGCGGCTTTGTCGCATACCACCACAGCAGCACCGCCTCCGTAACTTGCCCTACAGGATGGTTGATCGCGCGAAACACCACATCATCATCGTTCTCGATGGCGTCATCGACAGAAGCGTCGAGCACCTGGTGCGCAAGCAGGAAGAAAGGCTCGGGATCAGGATGCGTCGCCTTCGTGGTCGCTCGCAGCCACCAGCTGATCGCACTCCGCAATTGATGAATCGCGTCGACAGGAGCAAGTCTCAGCAGTTGAGCCAATGCGTCCCAGCGTTGAGCGACCAACGCCTCCTCGCTGAACGTTTGCAGTGCCTGCCTCCATATCTCAACCGGCCAAAGATTCCGGTCAGCCAATTGCCTCAAGGCGGCAATCGCGGTCTCACCATCGCTCCGACACAGCTCCTGCCAGTCATCCTCGTACCAATAGTCCGCACCGGGACGAGCTTCTAGCGCCGTCACAAGTGCCGCCAGCTCCCGCGGTAATGTCACCTGTTTGCGCCAGCTATCATCCAAGCCCATCCAGAACGGAAACTCCTCCTGATTGTCGGGTTGCAGCTGCCACTGCGGATGCAGCGTGCGTAGATCCGTCAGGCGCTGGCCCGCAGGTTCGCTGAGTGCGCCCCCTGCGGTGGCATACTTCTCCAGCAGCAGCCAGGTTTCCCGGTCGCGGGCGCGGTCGAGGTTCTCCGGCTCCACATCGTCCCGGAACAACTCACGCGGCGGACCTTCGAGTATCGTCGCGAGCAGGCGATCAGAAGCCGGGCCGTCGAGCCGCGGAGCGAGCGACACGAGAAGGCGAATCGCCTCATGCTGTGTCTCAACGGACCAGAGCCACCACGCATCTTCGGCAAGAAGGAACCTCAGGGCCTCCTCTACGGCGAACACGCGGGGTTCGGTCGCGGCGAAGAAGGTCAGCCGACGGAACAGTGGATAGGGAATCTCCCACCAACGCGTGGCTATGCGCTTCGCGCGCTCCGGATCGCGCTCGGCTGCCGCGACCCAGGCATCGCGGCACAACTCGACGAGCGTCGTCCACTGCTGGAAATGCCGATTCTGACGATGCGGAGTTATGGACGGTTGATGTACATACGAGGAATCGTGGCGCGGATCGGCGCCCCCAAGTTCCTGCATGAGATCCAATGCAACCCGCAGCTTCTCGGTCAACTCCGGAAGCATATCTGCAATTGCATCCTTCCAGCCCGCCGCTTCCGAGAGGCCGCCGAACTCCGAGTGCAGGTTGCTCTCCCGGAGCACAATGTCCCAACGCGCAAAGTCCCGGACGCGCGGGCTTGTGTGCTCGTCCTCGCCCGCATTCTGTTGAGGTGTCACGAGCGCTTCGCTGAATCGAACGCAGGGCTCCAGCAGCTGTAGAAACTCCTGTCGAATCGAAGGCACCCATCCCCATGTGCGCAGGCGGTCCTTCCACACAAAAAGATCACCCCGCGCACCATGGGACTCCACGCGCCCAGTCACGAACATGCGCCACACCACTGCAATGTGGCCTGGTAGCGAACTGGAAGAGAGTGCGTCATCGATCAATCGCAGAAACAAATCATGGATGCGACCGCCCCGCCGAAGCACCCAGGCGAGCAAGTCAGGCTTGTCGAGATGGCGCGCCAGCCAGCGAGCCAGCTGGAACATCACTTCATCGGGCTGCGGATGCATGCCGCCGGGGAGACTGGCAAGTGTCATCCAGGGCGCAAGACGGTACGGCGTCGGACGATGTGTCAGAGAGAATGAAAGACGCGCATCGTCTTCAGGACGTGGGTCGATTCCGAATCGCGTCAGGTCGCCGAGCAAGTACCGCCGTTCGTCCAGCGTCGCCAGCCATTCGATCGGGGGCGCAGGGGTCATATCGGCAAAGGCGCGTGCCGGAACGCCCGAAGGATCGCAGAGCGCCCACAAGACGCGGCCTATTTGACCATCTCCGACGACAGGAGACGGCTTTGCTTGGGCTTCACGAGTGATGATTGCCTGTTTGCCCAGCAATCCGTCTCGATAGATTCTTGCCCACTCGGATAACGACCTGTGCAGCAGCGCATGCGCTCCCGGATTCCGGCGTTCTCTGTAGAGAATTGGGATGACTCCCTTCGCCCGCCACTCATCCTCTGCTACTTTCTCTTTGCCGCGTTTATAGCTGCCGAACGCGTATACGTCGACGTTGCGTTCGCCCATGAGACGGTCCGCAGAAAGCGCGTCCATCATGTAGCGAAGAACGGGATCGTTGATGCTGTATCCGACGAAACAGATCGTGTAGTAGCGGAACAGCTCGGTGACGAATCGACTGGCCCATCGTTCAGTCAGGTACGCAAGGCCGAAATCGCCGCTCGAGGCGACCAGTCGTTCCAGCGCTGCGGCGTCATCAGTTTCCGGCAAGAGGCCATGCAAGTAGACAAGACCATCCCACCGGCTCCTCTTGGGGACAGGAAGGAGCGGCGCCGCGATACTCTGGATGGTCGGGTCAACAGCGCAAAACACACGGTCAAAGTTTGTCGTGAGCAGCCGAGTCCGGTCGTCGCGCGTCTTCGAGAGTGTCAACAGCGCACGGTGTGTGTCCGTTGCCCCTGCCAAGGAGAGATTCGGGCGGAGGGCACTTGCGATGCTCTTTCGGACGCGCTGGCGGTCCCCCAACCGCCGTTCAAGCAGATCGATCACTGCATCGAATCGCTCCTGCCTGTACGCCAAAGACTCCGATGCGGACTGCGTCTCGCCGATCTCGTCGTAGATCCGGTCTACGAGACCGCGGAATCCTGGCAATCCCGCCGGGTACGAGATGCCAGCGCCACAGAAAAATACAACACCGCCATCTTGGTGTAGCTCGATCAGTTTGTCCGGTACATCAGGGCCGTCTGAGACAAATCGCATGCAGTCCCGTCTCCTTACTCTGTCTTCTCCGAGGTCGATGTTCGCGGGAATGTCGGCCGCACAGTTCGGGAATCTGCGTTAACCGGCGCATTAGGTCCGCCCCAGCCAGAAACGACGTGCATCTATAACGATGGAAGCGCGCTCGGCGCCGGCACATGTAATACGAGTACCGTGTCTGCGCCGGCCCGCTCCCTGCCAAATACTTCAAAATCTCGGCAAGCATAGCCGTTGAAGTGCTATCTGCGGCGACGATCGCGGGCCGCGACGGTACGGGCCTGCTCAAGTGCCAATCGCATGTAGCAGGAGCATCACGACCACTCCCGCAATCATCCCGCCGATAAAAGACCAGCCCCGACCTGACGGCGGACTCGTTTCCGCCTCCCGCAGAGATCCAACTCCCCTCTCCACAGCGTTGATGCGCCCGACCGTCGTTTCGAATCGCAGTTCATTCAATTCGTCGGCGGCCGTCGCAGCACGCCTAATTTGGGTCGTCCAGTTGTTGGGAGTCAGCACGTCGAAGGCACTAAGGAACTGCGCGCGCAGCTCTTTCAATCGCGGCGGCTTCCAATCGCAATCGTCATCCTCAAAAGAATCGTCCTCGCGCACTTCGCGAGGTTTCAAGTACACGGACGGATCGCGCTCGAACAGCGCTTCCGCGGTCCGCATGCGCCGATGCCGCATGATCTGACGATTTTCCCAATCGCCGGTTGAGTCAGATGATTTTGGCGAATGAAGAAGCGACTCGTATTCCGTGGCCGCATCCCGATGGTCTGCTCGGTAGAGGCATTCGTTCTCCAACGCTGCCTCAAGAAACTCGTCGCCGTCCCTTTCGTAGTCGGCCGTCACCTCCTGGGCAGTGCGATAATCCCGAGCGATGTAATAGCCGAGACGACAGGCCTGATCGTCACTGTCCTTGATCGCATCGAGAAGCTCTCGGGGATAACGCGGCAGAATCTGCACAATGCTCCGGCGAAGGTAGATGAACGGGAAAGGTTCGCCGCCTTTCTCATCCAGCAGCTCAGCCGGCGCCCTCCAGCGGCGCAGTAGGTTTTGCAGCTCCTCGAGCGCGCGTGACCTGCGTTCTTTGTGCCACGCTTCGCTTCCGATCTCGAGTCCTTCACGCGGTGGGACATCCGTTGCCGGGAGATCGAGTTCGGCCACTCGGTGGAGATGATCGCTCAGTGCGTCGGCTGCGACACCGCTAACCTCAACCGTTAACAAGAGGCGAGTGACAGCAGCGAAGAGATCCCGTACCGCCATCCCTTCGGGATAGGTCGGGTAACGGCTCTCTTTGGGTTCTTCATGGAGGAGTGGATTGGCAAGCGCGGCCCCGCAGAGCTGAATCCACTCCTTCTCTGCCATTGCATCAAAAGGGGCTCGCCGGCTGAATAGCCGATTGAGCCATCCAGTGCCGGTGCGCGGGTTAATGACGAACAGCGCCAGTTGCTGCGGATCTGGCGAGGTGACGAGCTCTTGGAGGCGCTGCACGGCCGCTTCTCCGCCATGCACGCGAATGCCTTCGGAGCTGACATCTGAGCCCTCGTGGAATACCAATCCGGGGCCGACAACTTCGTTCACCAGGATGGCGTGGCGAAGCTCCCGCACTCCGCGGTCCCACAATCGCTTCAGTTGTTCGGAGTCATCCGAGAATCGCGCGAGACCAAGGTCAATGAGGCGCTCGCCGCGTTCTTCGAGGGCTCTCAGGAGTCCTTCTGAAAATTCGGAGTCGCGCCAGAAACCGTCCCCCGACGACTTCGCGCCGAGGCATTTGAGTCGGGCGTAGACCTCGACCGCTGGGAGGCTCATGATTTCCGCGCACTCGAGCACGGCGGTCGAGGGCGTAGCAGCTGGGTCCGGCCTGATGCGCATGAAAGATCCTTGCTATGAGTGCTCTTGTACAGATGATCGCGAAGTTGTCCCGGGCGTTCAAATTCACTCTTCACGAATAGGCGCACTGGAGCCGATCCGTACGCGCGGCAATTTGGGCGAAGCTTCCTGATGGCGGGCAGAGCTGCGCGGTCTTGATCACCGCCCTCGTCGAAACTCAGTGCTGACCAAGCCTTCGCATCGCGAAGTGCCCCACCCTTGACAGGGTCCGCTTCCTTTGAGCACCAGCGCCTCATGGCGGACTGCTGTGAGTGAATAGAACATACCGAGCACGGCATCCTTGTCGAATCCACCGGCCATCTCTCGCGTCGCCCGAAGCGGCGGTAGCACCAATCCGGCCGTTAACGGGTCTGCCACCCGCTCAAAGAGGGACGTTAGGAAATGATTCCCACTCAGGGAAGTAGGCACCGCCGAAGACGATGGTTTCGGGCAGAGGTTGCGGAGTCATCTGCCCTTGCCAGTACCGATGCGCATTGCCGTCCCAGTCTGACGGCTGCGCGTTCAACAGGACCGAATCCGCTTTGTGGCGGACCGCACTCGTGAATAGATGGCATCCGTATAATTTGGTGGGAGTTCCCGTAAACCATGTCTGCTGCGCGTGGGCCGCGTGCGCTAGGGAAGATCTGAAGAACTCGCGAAAATGCTGACGCGAATGGCAGACGTTGCGGAAAGATGCGCCCGCAGGTCCATGGAAGAGCTGCAATCGGGCCGAGCGAGCGCTGCGCTCATGCTTTGT
>Ga0164243_10013915_pt1 | contig 11266 bp, 8 predicted proteins | sample OricompcompostOP_FD_108781 | JGI IMG/M metagenome (GOLD analysis project Ga0164243, IMG submission 108781) | Organic Plus compost microbial communities from Emeryville, California, USA - Original compost - Organic plus compost (OP) | ecosystem: Engineered > Solid waste > Mixed feedstock >... | reverse complement strand
TTTTCTCACTGCGGGATCTCCACCTTGAGTAGCTGACCTACGCGGCGTTGGAGCTGTCCTCGCGAGAAAGCCTCTGAGAACCCGCGGCGGTGCGAGTGGCGGGGGGTGGGTGGAAGCGGCTTGCGCCGCTTGCGCGCGGGTGAGTGCGTAGTCCGCTGGCGGGCGCGGTTTCGGTTGCGTGCTTGGGGGAAAGCGGGTTTGGGGTTCGGTAACGGTTCGCCGCTCGGGAGTTGGTGTGCCGGTCGCGGCGTTGTGCGGATTTTCCCGGTGGTTGAGGGGGAAAACGGTCGGTCGGAATTGTTGGGAGGGACGGTGTGATGACGGACGTGCACGGGGTGCGGATCAGCGGGGATGAACGGGTGGTGGAATGCGCCGGGGAGCAGGCGGTGCTGGACGCCTGCCTGCGGGCCGGGCGGTGGCTGCCGCACTCGTGCACCCAGGGAACCTGCGGCAGCTGCAAGATGCGCGTGGTCTCCGGCGAAGTCGACCACCGCGGCACCTCGGACTACACGCTGCCCGCCGAAGAACGCGCCGCCGGGATCGCGCTCGCCTGCCAAGCCACCCCGCGCAGCGACCTGCACCTCGAGCCGATCGAACCGATCGACGACGACGCCCCGCACCACCCGCTGCGCGACCACACCGGCACCGTGGTCGAACTGGCCGACATCGCCCGCGAAACCCGCCGCATCGTCGTCGAACTCGACGAACCCATGACCTTCGACGCCGGCCAGTACGCCGAGATCACGGTGCCCGGCACCGGCCTGTCCCGGCAGTACTCGATGGCGAATCCGCCGTGGGAGCAGCGTTTCCTGGAGTTCCACGTGCGCCGCACCCCGGGCGGCGCGGCCACCGACGGGTGGATGTTCCGCACCCTGCGCTGCGGCGACCCGGTGGAGCTCACCGGCCCGCTGGGCGATTTCGGGCTGCGCGCCCAGGAAGAGCCCGCGATCCTCATCGCCGGCGGCACCGGCCTGGCCCCGCTGAAGTCGATCGTGCAGGACGCGCTGGCCCGCGACCTCGCCCCGCAACTGCACCTCTACCACGGCGGCCGCACCGAGGACGACCTCTACGACGTGGCGTTCTTCCGCGACCTGGCCGAGGAGCACCCGGCGCTGACCTACCGCCCGTGCCTCAGCGAGTCCACATGGGACGGTGCGGTCGGGTTGGTGACCGACGTGGTCGCCGAGGACTTCCCGTCGTGCCGCGGCATGAGCGCCTACCTGTGCGGGCCGCCCGCGATGATCGAAGCCGGCGGCAAGGTGCTGAAGAAGCGCCGGATGGCGCCGCGCCGCATCCACCGCGAGAAGTTCCTCGACGCCTCGCACGCGGCCTGACCCGGCGGGGCGCCCGCGGGCACCCCGCCGGGAACGGGCTCACGGCTGCGGCGCGAACTCGTGCAGCGGGTTCGGCACCTTGCCGTGCACCGCGGCGTGCGGGCGCTCCGGCCGGTCCCGGTAGGAGTCCAGCAGCAGCCGGTTGCGGTTCAGGCACAGCCGCTCGATCTCCGGGGTGAGCAGGTCGAACATCGCGAACCGGTCGGCCAGCTCGGGGTTGCGGGCCTGGTAGTCCAGCACCTCGGCGCGCACCATCGACCAGAACAGCTGCTGGCTGACCCCAAGGTGCTCGGCCACCAGCGGCGCCAGGTAGCGGAAGTGCCCCACGAACAGCCCGCTCTGGATGAACTGGCACAGGAACTGCGGCTCCTCCCGCAGCAGCACCTGCGAGACCTCCTCCGGGACGTCGGCCAGCTCGGGCAGGTCCGCGTCGGCGATGTTGACGTCGTCGACGAAGTCCTTGACCGCCAGCCGCCCGGGCACGTCGTGCTCGTCGAACAGCACGATCGCGTTCTCCCCGTGCGGGGAGAACACCAGCCCGTACCGGTAGAGGAAGTGCAGCAGCGGCGGCAGCACCGCGCTGAACAGCCGCTGCAGCCAGGTCTCGGCGTCCAGCCCGGAGCGCTCCACCAGTTCCCGCACGAACGCCCGCCCGTCGGGGTCGACTTGCAGCAGCGCGGCGAGGGTGCGGGCGCGCTCGCCGTCGTCGAGCGCACCGGCGATGGGCTGCCGCCAGATCGCCCCGAGCAGCTCGAGGTACTGGTACGGCACCTGCGGCACCGCCTCCAGCACCGGGTGCTTCACGGTCACCGAGGCGACCTCGCCGAGCAGCACCACCCGCGCCTGGTCGCGCAGGAACTCGTCGTCCCCGGCCAGCCGCAGCACCCACGAGGTCAGCGCCGGGGCGGCCACCGTGCGCTCGGTCGGCAGCCCGCGCCACACCAGGGTGTTCAGGATGGACAGCGGCAGCTTCACGTGGTGCCGGTGCGGGTGGTCGATGTTGGTGAAGGTGCGGATGGACTGCTGCGGCCGGTAGTGGTCGGTCGTCTCGCCGAGCGGCACGATGCGCTGCGCGGCGATGTCGGCGGCGAAGGCGGGCAGCACGACCTCGTCCCACTGCCACGGGTGCACCGGCATCCAGGTGTACTCGGCCGGGTCGAGCCCGCGGTCGGCCAGCCGCCGGGTGAACTCGTCCCGAGTGGACTCGTCGAGCTCGTCGGACAGCAGCTTCTCGGCCGGAAGTCCCGCCACGGCGCGGTATTCGGCCAGCGAGTCGTGCACCGCGATCCACGGCAGCCGCAGCGAGGTCCGCGCCTCCGGGGCGTAGCGGGCGGCGTCGGCGGCGGAGAAGCCCATCCGGCCCTTGTTCGGGATGATCCACGGGTGCCCGGCCTGGTGGCCCTCCAGGTCCACATAGGACATGTCGGCGAGTTCGGCGGCGCTGCGGGCGGAGGCGCGCAGCCGGGCGTCGGCCACCAGGGTCGCCGACAGCTCCCGCGCCAGGTGGCCCGCGGTGTCGCCGCTGATGCCGAGCACCTCGCGGGCGTCCAGGAAGAACTGCTGCGGATCCGAGGCGGGCCGCGAATCCTCCGCGGTGGCGCGCTGGATCGAGTCCGGCCGCACCGTCCAGTGCCCGAACGCGCCGCGGTGGGCGGTGAACCAGTAGGTCGCGGCACCGGGCAGCTCCACCCGGTAGCGGTCGAGGCCGACCTGCTCGGGCTCCAGCAGCAGCTCGTAGGACAGCTCCGCCAGCGACTTGGCCAGCAGCTCGCGACCGGCCGCCTGCCAGTGCGCGGCGTCGAGCTCGGCCGGGCCGGCGGACGGGTCAGCGGGAGAGAACGGGGACATCGGACACCTCCGGAGGGGTTCGGGTACGGGTGGATCGGAGGGCGGGGGCCGCGGCGGCCAGCACGGCGAACAGCCCGGCCCCGGCCAGCAGCGGCGCGGCCAGGTCCAGCCGCGCGCCCGCGGCGGCGACGACCGGGCCGAACAGCAGCCCGGTGTGCTGCGCGGCCGCGACCACGCCGTAGCCGCTGCCGCTGACCGCGCGCAGCACCCGGTGGTCGAGCCCGGCCTGCAGCAGCCCGAGCCCGGCGCCGAACACGACGCGGCCCAGCGCGAGCAGCGCGGGCTCGCCGCTGACCGCCTGCAGCAGCAGCCCGGCGGCGGCCAGCGCGGCCGGGCCGGGAAGCCGTGGCACCGCGCGGATCCGCAGCACCGCGACGAGCGCGGCCAGGTGCGCGGTGACGAACAGCAGCGCCCCCATCGGTTCCGAGGCGCCGCCTGCCGCGGCGAACTCGGTGAAGAACGGGCGCACCACGGCTCCCGCCAGCGCGAACAGCAGCACCACCAGCGCCAGGGGAGCGACCCGGGACGGCGCGGACGACGTTCCCGGCCCCGCTTCGGGCACCGGGCCGCGGAAGGCGACCAGGCAGGCCACCAGCAGCCCGGCCTCGGCCACCGCCAGCAGCGGCAGCGCCCGCATCGGGTCGGGCACGCTCACGATGCCCGCGCCGAGGACCGCGGCCAGCGCGGTGGCCCCGTGCAGCACCGCAACGTACTGGCACACCCCGGCGGTCAGCCCCGCGGGGTGCGCCCCCGCCACGCGCGGGTGCGCGAGCAGGACGACGGACTTCGCGGCCACCAGCGCCATCCCGATCGCGGTGAACACCGCGAAGCTCGGAGCCAGCGCCAGCGCCCCGGTCAACACCACCGCCGCCGACTGTCCGAACAGGACGAGCCGGGACAGCCGCCCGCGCCGGGCTGCCAGCCCCCACAGTGGCAGCGCGACGACGGCGGCGACCCGGCTCAGCGCCAGGAACCAGCCGGTGGCCGCGAAGTCCTGCACCCCGAACGCGGCCCGGAACAGCGCCGGGTAGAACGGGGCGAGCGCGGTCTCGGTGACCATGTGCATGGCCGCCGCGAACAGCAGCACGTGCCGCGAGCCCGGACGGCTCGGCAGTCGCGTCATCCGGCGGCACCGAACGTGGTGTAGGCGGTGCGCTCGGGCAGCGGGTACAGCGCGTGGCCGGACGCGGTGTTCAGGATGGACGCGGCCCGGTGCGCGCCGAGCCCGAGGTCCGGGGCGCCGACGCCGTGCGTGTGCATCTCGGCGTTCTGCACGTACAGCGAGCCCGGCACGTGCAGCGCCACCCGGTAGTCGTCGCCGACCTGGTAGCGGCCCTGCTCGTCCCAGTCGACCACGTCCACCAGCGGGTCCAAACAGGACGGTCGCCGGGCGGCGAACCCGGTGGCCAGCACGACCTTCTCGGTGCGCACCGAGAACTCGCAGTCCTGCTCGGCGTGGTGGCAGTCCAGCTCGATGCCGTCGGCGACCCGCCGCGCCCCGGTCACGGCGACGTTCGGCATGAGCGTCGCGTCCGGCATCCGCCCGCCCACGCCGCGCTCGTAGAGCAGGTCGTGGATGGCCGCCAGGGTGCTCGCGCTGCCGGCCTTGTACAGCTGCCACTGCTGCGGCACCAGCCGGTCGCGGGTCTCCTGCGGCAGGGTGCGGAAGTACCGGGTGTAGTCCGGGGTGAAGTGCTCCAGCCCGAGCTTGGAGTACTCCATGGGCGCGAACGCGCGGGACCGGGTGTACCAGCGCAGCCGCTGGCCGGTGCCCTCCAGCTCGCCGAGCAGGTCCAGCACCACCTCGGCCCCGGACTGCCCGGAGCCGATGACGGTGACGTCCTCGGCGGTGCACAGGTCCTTGCGCCGGTCCAGGTATTCCGAGGCGTGGTGCACGTCGACGCCGACCAGGTCGCGGAACGCCTCCGGCACCACGGGTTCGGTGCCGACGCCGAGCACCACCTGGCGGGCCGCGCACTCGCTGCGCTCGCCGGTGGTGACGTCCTCGGTCTCCACCCGGAACAGCTCGTCGCCGGAGTCCCAGCGCACCGCGGTCACCCGCTGCCCGAACCGGCAGGACGGCAGCGATCCGGCGACCCACCGGCAGTAGTGCTCGTACTCCTGCCGCGAGATGTGGAACTTCTCGGCGAAGTAGAACGGGAACAGCCGGTCGTGCTCGCGCAGGTAGGACAGGAACGACCAGCGGCTGGTCGGGTCGGCCAGGGTGACCAGGTCGGCCAGGAACGGCACCTGCAGCGTGGTGCCCTCGATGAGCAGCCCGGGGTGCCAGCTGAACTCCGGTTCGGCGTCGAAGAACGCCGTCTCCAGCCCGATCACCGGGTCGGCCAGCGCGGCCAGCGACAGGTTGAACGGGCCGATGCCGACGCCCACGAGGTCGTAGGTGCGGCTCATGCGGGCACCCCTTCCGCGAACGGGTTGGCGATGTCGACGTAGACCGACTGCGTCTCCAGCGGACCGACGAGCTCGTCCATGCCGCCGAGCCGGGTGCGCAGGTTCGCCTTGCAGCGCAACGTCTTCGCGTCCAGCAGCTCGGCGACCGGGGTCAGGTCGGAGAACGAGCGCAGCCGCGCGGCCAGCACCGCCAGCAGCCGGCGCTCGTCGGCCAGGCCCTGCGCGCCGAACGCGCCGACCAGGCCGAGCAGGTTGTTGATGCCGACGTAGTAGCCCAGCCGCTCGTCGATCACCGCCTCGTCGACGCGGTTCTCCCCGGCCGCGCCCACGCCCGGCAGGAACCGCTCGAGGTCCGCCGCGCGCTGCTGTGAGATGTAGTAGCCCTGGTTGTCGCGGTACCAGCCGCCGCAGGGCCAGCCGTGCTCGTCCAGGCTCAGCAGCGAGTTCTGCTGGTGGGCTTCGAGCCCGAGACCGTGGGTGCGGTACAGCCACAGCACCGGCGCGACGAGGTGGTCGAAGTAGCGGCGGCACCACTGCTCGGCGACCTGCTGACGGGATTCGCCGGTGCGCGCGGCCAACCCGTCGACGAGCCGGCGCAGCTGCGAGCCGCCGAGCTCGGGCCGCTCGGCCAGCAGCCCGGCCACGCAGGCCACCCGCTCCTGCCCGAACGGGTTCGCCCGCAGCACGACCTCGAAGCCGCCCTCGTCGTGGCCCGGCACGTCCACGGCCATCCAGGCCGGGTCGCGCACGATCGAGAAGGTCGGGTGCGCGGCGGCGATCTCGGCGCCCAGCCCGGCGTCGAGCAGCCGGTCGATCTCCACGCCGCGGCGCAGCTCCTTGCGCAGGTTCTCCCGCTTGGAGTTGGTGATCGGCAGCCCGAGCGAGAGCTTCAGCTGCACCGGCGAGTCCGGGTGGTACACGGTCCGGATCGACGAGGTGGGCGACCAGTGCGCGCCCCGCGCGCCGAGGTCGGTCAGCAGCCCGGCCGCCAGCAGCTCGCGGGTGCCGGGGTCGGCGAGCAGTTCGCGCGCCTGCCACGGGTGCACCGGCACCGCCGCGGTGCCCTCCGGGACGTCCGGGGCGAACCCGGCCAGCAGCTGCTCCGCGCCGCCGTCGGTGGCCAGCACCGAGCGGTCCACCGCGAACCAGTGCAGCGCGAAGTTCCCGCGCAGTTCCGGGGAATACGCCGCGGCCTCCCGCTCGGTCCAGCGGGTGCGGCTGTTCGGCGTGGGGTGCAGCGGGTGGCCGAGCACCAGCGCCTGCTCGGCGGCCAGGAACGGGGTGGCGGCCTGCTCGCCGCTGCCGCGCCGGGCGCTGAGGTGCCGGGCGGTGCGCTGCTGCGAGTCGGCGACCCGGGCGATCAGGTCGATCGCGCCGTCCGGCGCGCCGCCGCCCGCCGCGGCCGCGTCCTCGGCGGCCAGCAGCGCGGCGACGGTGGGGGCGTTCACCGCGGCACCACCGGGCAGCCGCACCGGGCCGAACCGGTGGTGCCCGGTGGGGGAGCGGTGCCGGACCGCGGCGCGCAGCGCGGTGCCGGTGGCGGGCAGCGCGATCTCCACCTCACCGGTCTCGGGCACCTGCCCGCCGGTCTCGCGCAGCCAGCAGCGCAGCAGGCCTTCCGCGGTGATCGCGTCGGCGAGCGCGGAATCCCCCGCGTGCGGCGGGTTCTCCGCGGCGGCCGGTGCCGCGGGGGAGCCGTCGGTGATCATCGGCGGTCCTCCTTGTCCCCGGCGGCCAGCACGTCGGCCAGCAGGCCGTCCAGGTCCTCGCCGGTCGTGTTCGGGTTGAGCAGCGTGAACTTCAGCCACACCGCGCCGTCGAGCTCGGTGCGCCCGACCACCGCGGTCCCGTCGCGCAGCAGCCGCCGCCGCAGCTCCGCGTTCACCGCGTCGGCCTCGCCGCTCTCCGGCAGGTAGCGGAACACCACGGTGGTCAGCACCGGGTCCCGGTACAGCTGGAGCCGCGGGTGCGCGCGCACCGCCGCGGCCGCGTGCAGCGCCTGGTCGTGGCAGCGGTCCACCAGCGAGCCGAGCCCTTCCCGGCCGAGCGCGCGGAACGTCGTGGCGATCTTCAGCGCGTCCGGCCGGCGGGTGGTGCGCAGCGACCGCCCGAGCAGGCTGCCGAACCCGGCGGCCTCGTCGTCGGCGGTGTTCAGGTACGCCACCCGCCGCTCCACGGGCGCGAAGTCCGCGGCGTGCCGGGTCAGGAAGGTGCCGGCCGCGACCGGCTGCCAGCCGAGCTTGTGCAGGTCCACGCTCACCGAGTCGGCCCGCTCCAGCCCGGCCAGCAGCGGCGCCAGCCGGCGGGAGAACAGCGCGCCCCCGCCGTAGGCGGCGTCGACGTGCAGCCAGGTGCGGTGCTCGCGGGCGGCCTCGGCCAGCTCCGGCAGCGGGTCGACCACGCCGAGGTCGGTGCTGCCCGCGGTGGCCACCACGGCGATCGGGATCTCGCCGTTGTCCCGCAGCCGCCCCAGGATCCGGCGCAGCGCGGCGGGGTCCATCCGGTGCTGCGCGTCGACGGGCACCGACACCACGGAGTCCTCGCCGATGCCGAGCACACCGGCGCTGCGGGCCACCGAGAAGTGCGTGGTCTCCGCGCACAGCACCCGCATCCGCCCGTGCGCCTCCGCGGGGATCCCGGAGGCGACCGGGTGGACGCCCAGGTCGGCGGCCAGCGCGTGCTCCCGCGCCAGCAGCAGCCCGGTCAGGTTGGACTCGGTGCCGCCGGAGGTCACCGCGCCGGAGGCCACCTCGGGGTCGTAGCCGACCAGCCCGGCCAGCGCGCGCACCACCGCGGACTCCGCGCGGTTGCCGGACGGCGCCTGGTCCCAGGAGTCCAGCGAGGAGTTCAGCGCCGCGCCGATCATGTCCGCGGCCACGGCCAGCGCGAGCGGCGGCGTGTGCAGGTGCGCCACGCACGCCGGATCGGCCGGGTCGGCGGCGCCGGCGGCGAATTCCTGCACCACGTCCGCCAACGCGGCTTCGGCACCGGTTCCGGTCTGCGGCAGCGGATCCGCCGACAGCAGCGAATCCACCGCGGCGGGACCGCCGGCCGGCAGCGGCCCGGCGCGTTCCACGACGCCTTTCGCGAGGGCGTCGAGGGCGGTCGCCAGCAGCGGGCGCAGATTTCCGGATCCGCTGCCGCCACCCGCGAGCTGGGGGTGGGTCGTCACTTCGCGGTTCACCTCGTGATCGAGTCGTGCGGCATCGCGCCGCGCGCGGGTTCGCCGCGCGGCGTGCGTGCCGGCTGTCGGGGGTCCCGGACCTGCGGGTCGCGGGACGTCGAAGCAGTGATCAGGACTTATTAGGGTTGCCTACCCTGAACGCGCCGAGACCGTAGCCAACCGGGCACCCGGACATCAACACCCCGAAGCGCCTCCCGCGCCGCCGCCGGCCGCCATTCCTGCGCATGCCTGCGAAAACTCCCCGAAATGTGAGTTGCGGAATTTTCTCCGCGGCACCCGGATGCCTCCGGCGAAAGCGCTCCCGCGGTCGCTGCTGCCAAAAATTGGCGACTGCGGGCGCATTTTCGGAGGCCGTTCTTCCGTTTTCCGCCGATCACTGCTCCTTTCCGGTCAACTACGCATCGCGGTTCCCCCAGGTGTCCTCGGAAAAATGCCGGGCGGAATGCGGCGGGGGTTTCGTGACGCGCCTCTCGGGGCCTTTACTGGCGGATTAATTAGGTTAGGCTCACCGACCTCATCGCCCGAGAAGCACAGGGAGCCCCATGTTCGGTATGCGACGAGTGCTGGCCGCCTCCGCGGCCGCGCTGACCCTCACGGCCGCCGCGGCGTGCGGCGGCGCCCCGCAAGCCCCGCCCGCCCCGGACGCGCAGGGCGGGCCGCGGGTCGTGCACCACGCGATGGGCACGACGACGATCCACGGCAAGCCCAAGCGGGTCGTCGTGCTCGACACCGGTGAGCTGGACGCCGCTCTCGCGCTCGGCGTCCGCCCGGTCGGCACCGTGCTGCCCGACGCCAACCAGCAGCTGCAGCCCTACCTCGCCGAGAAGGCCGGCAACCCGGCCATCGTCGGCACCGTCAGCTCGGCGAACCTGGAGCAGATCGCCGCGCTCAAGCCGGACCTGATCCTGTCCAGCAAGACCCGCGACGGCGAGAAGTACGGGCAGCTGAGCCAGATCGCGCCGACCGTGTTCGCCGAGACCGTCGGCAAGACCTGGAAGGAGAACTTCCTGCTGGACGCCGAGGCGCTCGGCGAGCGGCCGAAGGCGCAGTCGATCCTGGACAGCTACGCCGCCCGCGCCGCCGAGATCGGCAAGCGCGCCGGCAACCCCGGCGCGGTGCGGGTCAGCATGTTGCGGTTCGCCTCCGGCGACATCCGGCTGTACGGCAAGGGCTCGTTCATCGGCACGATCCTCGCCGACGCCGGGTTCGGCCGGCCCGCCAACCAGCAGGGCGACAAGACCTTCCAGCAGGTCAGCCGCGAACAGGTCGCGCAGGCCGACGGCGACCTGCTGTTCCACGCCGGCTACGGCGACACCGGCCGCAGGCAGATGCAGGAGGTCATGCGCTCGCCGCAGTGGCCGGCGCTGGGCGCGGTGCGGGCCGGCAAGGCCGTCGAGGTCTCCGACGACACGTGGTTCCTCGGGTGCGGGCCGCTGGCGGCCAACCTGGTCCTGGACGACCTGGACAAGCACGTCCACCCGAAGTGACCCGCCGCGGGCCGGGGCGCCACCCGCCCCGGCCCGCGAAAGTCCTATTCGGACTCTCGGGTGAGGTGGTCGCGCTGGAACACCGCCATGCGCAAGGCGTTGTGGTAGCGGCCGCCGGCGAAGAACTCCTCCTCCAGCTCGCCCTCGGTGCGGAAGCCGAGCTTGCGGTAGACGTGGATCGCCGCCGGGTTCTCGGTGCTGACGATCAGGTAGATCTTGTGCATGTTCAGCACCGAGAACGCGTAGTCCAGCGCCCGCCGGGTCGCCTCCGCGGCGAGCCCGCGGCCCTGGTGGTCGGGCGCGACGATGATCTGGAACTCGGCGTTGCGGTGGATGTAGTCGATCTCGACGAGCTCCACCAGGCCGCCGCGCGCCCCGTCGACCTCGATGACGAACCGGCGCTCGCGGGTGTCGTGGATGTGCCGGTCGTAGATGTCCTGCAGCTCGACCAGCGCTTCGTAGGGTTCCTCGAACCAGTAGGGCATGATCTGCGAGTTGTTGCTCAGCCCGTGCACGAAGGGCAGGTCCTCGCGTTCGAGCGCCCGCAACCGGAGTGTCATACCCGGCATCCTGTGCGCCGCCGCTGCGCACCTCAAGGCGAATCGCCGCGAACCCCCGCCCCGGCCGGATCCGACTACCTACCGCGGCGGATCACTGGCGGCGGAAGCGGACGGGCCCGATCCGCGGCCGGGCGACCGCGCGCCCGATGCTCCTTGCCGGTATCCGGACGGGAGGCCGGTCGGCTTTTCGGCCTGCAGCGCGGTGGCGGGTGGAGGCTGTGCGGATTCGGTGTGCGGCCGGAGGAGGTGCCGGGCGTGCGGGCGGAGGAGGTGCCGCGTGCGGGCGGTGGGAGTCGCCGTGCTCGAAGCCGAGGGGTGCGCCCGCGCCGCGTACTCGGCCGAGGACGGGGAGCTGGTGCTGGTGCGCCCGGACGGGCACGTGGGCGCGCGGGGGCGCACGCGCGCGGACATCACCGGCTACCTGGAAGGGATCGGCTTGGG
>Ga0164243_10013913_pt1 | contig 11266 bp, 9 predicted proteins | sample OricompcompostOP_FD_108781 | JGI IMG/M metagenome (GOLD analysis project Ga0164243, IMG submission 108781) | Organic Plus compost microbial communities from Emeryville, California, USA - Original compost - Organic plus compost (OP) | ecosystem: Engineered > Solid waste > Mixed feedstock >... | reverse complement strand
TGTCGACCCGCTCGGGGCCCAAGGTGGCCAGCATCGCGCGACCCATCGGGGTGGTGTCGGCAGGCACGCGTGTGCCGACCATCGACGGGATCGAGTCGAGCGCCGGTCCGCCGAGCTTGTCGAGGTAGTGCAGCAGTCCGCCCTCGAGCACGCCGAGGTGCACCACCGCGCCGGTCTGCACGTAGAGCCGGTTGAGCACGCGCGCGGCCGCCGTGCGCACGCCGCCGTAGTCGTGGGTGCGCGGCGACATCCCGAGCGCCCGGATGCCCAGCCGGTAGCCCTGCTCGTCGTGCTCGAGCCAGCCCAGCTCGACGAGTTGGGTCATGATCCGGAAGGCCGTCGACCGCGGGAGCCGCGTGCGCGCCATGACGTCGTCGAGCAGCAGCCGGTCGGGGCCGAGCTGGAACGCGCCGAGGATCGACGTCACCCGCTCGACCACCGACGCCCGCGCCGGTCGGTCGTCGGTCTCCTCCGCGGGGCTGACCCCGGCCTCGGTCTCGGGGCGGTCCTGCAGGGCCGTCATCGCCTCTTCCTCCCACCAGTCGCGGAACCAAGCAATTGCTTGGTCCCAGTATGCGCCGGACACGGCGATCGCACCAGCGATTCGGTGACATCGGCGAATATTTCTGTTAGTAATACTCCGAACAGTCCTACGTAGAGCGAGGGAGTCGGTGGACTTCGAACTGGATGCCGGCCAGCAGGCCTGGCGCGAGGAGGTGCGGGCGTTCCTGCGCGAGAACGTCACCGACGCCCTGCGCCGCGAGCTCGCCGAGCACGACCTGGAGAAGCGCGACGGCGAGCTCGCCGCCTTCCGCCGCAAGATCGGCGAGAAGGGGTGGTTCGGGCTGAACTGGCCCGTCGAGTACGGCGGCCTCGGACTCGGCCCCGTCCACCAGCACCTGCTCGTGAGCGAGTTCGAGTACTGGGGCGTGCCCGGCCCCGACCTGACCGTCACGTCGGTGGCGCCGATGATCATGAGGCACGGCACGGAGCGCAACAAGGCGGAGTTCCTGCCGCCCATCGCCCGCGGCGAGATGGTCTGTGCCGTCGGCTACTCCGAGCCGGGTGCGGGCACCGACCTCGCCAGCCTGCGCACCCGTGCCGTCCTGGAGGGCTCCCCGGAGGACGGTGTCTGGGTGATCAACGGCTCCAAGATCTGGAACTCCGGCGCGCAGCGGGCCACCCACGAGTGGCTCTGCGTGCGCACCGACCCCGACGCCCCCAAGCACCAGGGGATCTCCGTCATCATCGTGCCCGTCGACGCCCCGGGCGTGACCATCCGCCCCCTGATCGCGTGGTCGGGCTACCGCACCAACGAGGCGTTCTTCGACGACGTGCGGGTGCCGGCCACCAACCTGATCGGCGAGGTCGACCAGGGCTGGCGCTACATCACCGGCGCGCTCGACCTGGAGCGGGGCGCGCTCACCAACGCCGGTGACCTGCGCCGCGGGGTCGACGACCTCGTCGAGCTGGCGCGCACTCCGCGGCGCGACGGCACGGTGCCGGCGCACGACCCGGTCGTGCGCCGCCGGATCGCAGCGCTCGACGCCGACGTCGAGGCCGCCACGCTCATGGGCTTCGAGGCCGCCTCGCTGCTCGCCGAGGGCACCATCCCGAGCGTCCAGGTCAGCACCGAGAAGGTCTTCACCAGCGAGCTGCGGCAACGCATCGCCGAGGTCGCGCTGGACCTGCTGGGTCCCGACGGCCTGCTCGCCCACGGCTGCGCCGCCGCTCCGGCCGGCGGCCGGTTCGAGCGGCTCTACCGCACCGCGCCCCTGCTGCGCTTCGGCGCGGGGACCAACGAGGTGCTGCGCGACGTCATCGCCCAGCGCGGGCACGCCATGCCGTCGTACGGGCGCTGAGGGCCAGGAGCAGAGAGGAGCCGAGCATCGTGAGACTGGTGACGACGGAGGAGGAGCGCGACCTCGCGGCGACGCTGCGCGGCCTGCTCGCGACGCACTGTCCGCCCTCCCTCGTGCGAGCGCTCCGCGAGCCCGGGGGCGAGCGCTTCCCCGACCGGCTGTGGACCGAGCTCGTCGGGGCGGAGGTCCTCGCACTGCCCTTCGCCGAGGACGTGGGCGGTGCCGGCGGGACCCTCGACGACGTCGCGGTGCTCTTCGCCGAGGCCGGCCGCGCGCTGTGCCCGACCGTCGTCGCGAGCACCCTCTTCCTCGGACTGGCGGTGGACGCGCTCGGTGACGAGGAGCAGCGCCACCGCGTGCTGCCCGCGCTGGCCCGCGGCGAGCTGCGGGGCAGCACCGCGCTGGCCAGTCCGTACGACGCCGCGGTGGTCCGGCCCACGCTGCTGGCCCAGCCCGTCAGCGACGGCGTCGAGGTCAGCGGCCGCGTCGACTTCGTGAGCGACGCGGACCTCGCCGACCTGGTCCTCCTCACCGCCCGGCTGGCCTCCTACGGCGACACCGGCCGCCGGGTCGCGCTGCTCGTCGACCCCGGCGCCGACGGCGTCACCCTGACACCGTTGCCCACCAGCGACGGCGACCGGCTCGCCGCCCTCACGCTCGATCGCGTCGTGTTGCCGCCGGCAGCGGTGCTCCTCGGACCCGACCGGGCGGGGCTCGCCGACGACGCGCTGCGGCGGGTCGCGCTGACGCAGCGCGCGCTGCAGTGCGTCGACATGGTGGGTGGTGGCGAGGCCGTCGTCGAGCGCACGGTCGCCCACACGCGCGGCCGGGAGCAGTTCGGCCGGCCGATCGCGTCCTTCCAGGCCGCCCAGCACCTCGTCGCCGACATGCACATCGCCCTGCAGGCCGCTCGGCTGTCGGCCCGCAGCGCGGTCTTCTGGCTCGGCCGCGGGCGCCGCGGGGTGCGAGAGACCGCGGTCGCGGTGATGCATGCGGCGGCGGCGTACCGCCGGATCACGCTGGACGCGCACCAGTTGCACGGCGGCATGGGCTACGTCGTGGAGACGGACCTGCACCTGTGGTCGGAGCGCGCTCGCCGCCTCGGCGTCGACGGCGGGGGTCCGGACGTGGCCGCCGCCTGGCTGGAGGAGGAGATCGGTCTTGGCTGACACGCGCGCGGGGTCGGCCCAGGCGCTGTCCGGCGTCCGGGTGATCGACCTGTCCCGGTGGGTGGCGGGGGAGTACGCCACCAAGCTCTTCGCCGACTTCGGCGCGGACGTGGTCAAGGTGGAGCGGCCCGGCGCGGGCAGCCTCACCCGGGCCTGGGGACCGTTCCCGGGCGACCGGCCCGACCCGGAGCGCAGCGCGCTGTTCCTCCACCTCAACACCAACAAGCGGTCGATCGCCCTCGACCTGCGCGACCCCGCCGACCGGGAGGTCCTGCTCGCGCTGGTCCGGTCCGCCGACGCCCTCGTCGAGTCCTTCCGCGCCGGCCATCTCGAGGGGCTCGGGCTGGGCCCCGACGTGCTGCGCGCGGTCAACCCCCGCCTGGTCGTGACCCGGATCAGCGCGTTCGGCCAGACCGGCCCGCTGCGCGACCGGGAGGCGAGCGGTCTCGTGCTCCAGGCGGCCGGCGGCCCGATGCACGCGACCGGCCAGGCCGAGCGCGCGCCGCTGCGCAAACCCGGCCTGCTCGAGCACTACACCGTCGGTCGTTCGGCCGGTCAGGCCACGATGGCGGGCCTGCTGCGGGCGCGGCGCACCGGCAAGGGGGCCACGATCGACGTCTCCGGACAGGAGGTGCTGCTCGCGGGCGCGGACCGCCGGGCGTCCTACCTGCTGTCCGCGTCGTACTCCGGTCTCGTCGCCCCGCGCGGGGCGCGCAGCCCGCACCGTCACGGCGCCACGTTCACCGGCCCCTTCCGCGCCGCGGACGGGTTCGTCATGGTCTACGTGACCAACCAGGCGTTCTGGGACCGGTTCGTGGAGCTGGTCGGCGCGGAGGACCTGGCGTTCCGTGAGCGCTTCCTCGGCCGGCAGACGGTCGCGGGTCGCGACCGCGAGGACTTCCTCGCCCACGTCGCCGGGTGGATCGCCGCGCGTCCCAAGGTCGCGGTCATGGAGGCGGCCGAGTCCGCGCGGATCCCGGTCACCGCCTATCTGTCGGTCTCGGAGGTGCTCGCGCATCCGCACTTCCGCGAGCGCGGCGCCTTCGTCGCCGCCGACCACCCCGTGGCCGGGCGGCTGGAGTACGCCGGTCCGCCCTGGCGCACCGAGCGCGGGTTCGCGCTGCGGTCCGCCGCACCGCTGCTCGACCAGCACGGTGCGCAGATCCGGGCCGAGCTCGGCGAGGCCGCGGAGGTCCGGGCATGAGCGCGCTGCCGCCGTACATCGCCGACCCGGAGCTGCCGCTCGCCGGAGTGCGGGTCGTCGACCTGACCGTGGTCTGGTCCGGGCCGGGCGCCACCGCCCTGCTCGGGGACCTCGGCGCCGAGGTGATCCGGGTGGAGGGCAACGACCGGGTCAGCCGGCAGGTCTCGGCCCGGACCACGAAGGAGTCGATCGCGAGGACCGGCTATCACGGCGGCACCTACCCGGACAAGGACCCCGGCGAGCGGCCCTACGACCGGTCCGCGCTCTTCAACTGGCACGCCCGCAACAAGCTGGCCGCGTGCATGAACCTCGACACCCCCGAGGGCCACGCCGCCTTCCTGGACCTGATCGCCGTCAGCGACGTGCTGGTCGAGAACAACTCCAACGGGGTCCTGGAGAAGCTCGGCATCGGCCACGACACGCTGCTGGCGGTCAACCCCCGACTGGTCGTCGCCCGGATGCCCCCGCTGGGGATGACCGGACCGATGAGCGACTACCTCGGCTACGGGCCCAACTTCAACAGCCTCGTCGGGATCGCCGCCATGGACGGCTACGAGGGCGAGGAGCCCGACTCGGCGGGCGAGAACTACCACATGGACGAGGCCGCCCCCGCCGGGCTGGCCTTCGCCGTGATGGCGAAGCTGTGGGACCGGGAGAGCACCGGTCGCGGCGGGCTGATCGAGTTCGCCCAGGCCGAGAACGTGATGGCCGAGATGGGGGAGTTCTTCCTCGACCACCAGGTGAACCGACGCGACCCCCCGATCGTGGGCAACGGAGATCCCTGGGTGCTCCAGGACGTCGTCCCCGTGGCCGGTGAGGACGCCTGGGTGGCCTGGAGCGTCCGCGACGACCGTGACTGGCGGGGGCTGCACGCGGCGGTCCGCCTGGGCGCGGGTCTCCCGGGCCCCGACGCCGACGGCCCGGCACGCCGGGCCGCCACCGCGGGGATCCGGGCGGCGGTCGCGGCGTGGGCCGCGGGACGCACGGCGCCGGAGGTGGTCGGCACGCTCGCCACGCACGGCGTCCCCGCCCACGAGGTGCTCACCGAGCCGCAGCTGCTCCACGACGAGCACCTCGCCGCCCGCGGCTGGTGGCGCGAGCGCAGCCACCCCTCCGTCGGGACGCACCGCTACCCCGGCCACCCGTGGCGCAGCGACGACTTCGACCTGGCGTTCGGGCGCCCGGTCCCCGGCTTCGGCGAGGACAACGAATACGTCTACCTCACCGTCCTCGGCTGGCCGCGCGAGCGGTACGACGACCTGGTCGCCCGCGGACTGATCACCGATCGGCAGCTGGCGTGACACACGGCCGCGCATGGCCCACGCGGCCGGCACCGACGCACGCACACAGGAGAGGAGACGACCGTGAGCACGAGCAGCACCGATGCCCCGGAGCTGATCCCGCCCGAGGCACGCGAACGGGTCGGCGAGGTGGTGGCCACGGCGGTCGGCACCGTCGAGCGGCGCGACTGGCAGCGCTGGGCCGTCGCCGTGGGCGAGGACAACCCGCTGTGGTTCGACGCCGACCATGCGCGCGCCCACGGCTACGACGACGTCGTCGCGCCGCCGCTCTACGTCCAGTACGCCGTCCTGGGCGTCACCCGACTCGAGGAGCTGCGGGCGGACGGGTCGTCCGGTGCCGCGTCGGGCAACCTCGCGTTCCCCGCCGCGCCCAAGCGGATGGCCGGCGGGGAGAGCACCGCCTTCCACCGCCCCTGCTACCACCGCGACGAGATCACCATGGAGCGGCGCATCGACTCCATCGTGCAGAAGCAGGGGCGGTCCGGCCCGTTCGTCCTCGTCACCTGGCGCACGACGTACACCAACCAGCGCGACGAGCTGGTGGCCGAGGCCACCACCTCGATGATCGCGCGTCCCTGAGGAGGCCCGATGAGCCAGCTGCACTTCGAGGACGTCGCGGTGGGCGACGAGATCACGCCCCTGGTCGTCACGCCGGACGAGACCCAGCTCTTCCTCTTCAGCGCGGCCACCTACAACGCGCACCGGATCCACTACGACAAGCACTGGGCCCGCGAGCAGGAGGGCTATCCCGACATCCTGGTCCAGGGCCCGCTGCAGTCCGCGCTGCTCGCCCGGTCGGTCACCGACTGGATCGGGGGCGAGGGCCGCCTGCTGGCGTTCTCGGCGCAGAACCGCGCCGTGGCCCACCCCGGGCAGGAGCTCACCTTCGGCGGCCGGGTCGCCGCAACCCGGCGCGAGGGCGGCCGCGGTGTGGTGGACTTCGAGCTCGCCGGCCGCCGCGGCGACGACGTGCTGATGCCGGGCAGCGCCACCGTCAGCCTGCCGCTGCGCGAGGAGCGGTGATGGGTCTGCGGGGGGAGGCCGCCATCGTCGGGATCGCGGAGCTGCCCGCGCAGCGGAGGCAGTCCGGGCCGGCTCGGTTCACCATCGAGCAGTACGCCCACCTGGCCCGCCTGGTCGTCGAGGACGCGGGCGTGCCGGCGTCGGTGGTCAACGGACTGGTCACCCACGGCGTGCAGGAGTCGGAGATGTTCGCCCCCGCGACGCTCTCGGAGTATCTCGGGCTGCCGCTCGACTTCGGCGAGCGGGTCGACCTCGGTGGCGCCACGGCCGCCGGCATGGTCTGGCGCGCCGCCGCGGCCGTCGAGCTCGGCGTCTGCGACGCGGTGCTCTGCGTCGTGCCGGGGTCGTCGGTGCTGCCGCAGTCGGCGCGCCGGCCCGCCGCGGCGCCGTCCTGGCTCGGCGCGTCGAGCGGTCGCTTCGGCTCGCCGCAGGCCGAGTTCGAGATCCCCTACGGCAACGTCGGCCAGAACGCGCCGTACGCACAGATCGCCCGGCGCTACGCCGCCGAGTTCGGGTACGACGCCCGGGCCACCGCCAAGATCGCCGTGGACCAGCGGACCAACGCCTGCGCGCATCCCGGTGCGGTCTTCCACGGCAAGCCGATCACCGTCGACGACGTGCTGGACAGCCCGGTCATCGCCGACCCCATCCACCTGCTCGAGATCGTGATGCGGGTGCAGGGGGGTGCCGCCGTCCTGGTCGCGAACGCCGACGTGGCGCGGCGCGCCCGCCACCGGCCGGTGTGGGTCAGGGGGTTCGGCGAGCACATCGCCTTCAAGACCCCGACCTACGCCGAGGACCTGGTCCGCACCCCCATCGCGCGCGCCGCCGACCGCGCGTTCGCGATGGCCGGGCTGGACCGCTCGGACGTCGACATGGCCTCGATCTACGACTGCTACACGATCACGGTGCTGATGAGCCTGGAGGACGCCGGCTTCTGCGCGAAGGGCACCGGGATGTCGTGGGTGCAGGAGCACGACCTGACCTTCCGCGGCGACTTCCCGGTCAACACCGCCGGAGGGCAGCTGTCCTTCGGACAGGCCGGCACCGCCGGAGGCATGCACCACGTCGTCGACGCGACGCGGCAGCTGATGGGCCGCGCCGAGGCGGCCCAGGTCGCCGAGTGCCACACCGCCTTCGTGACCGGCAACGGCGGGATCATGAGCGAGCAGGTCGCCCTCCTGCTCCAGGGAGAGTGAGGACGCGATGACCGATCCCCGAGCCGCCGCGGTGACCGAGCCGCGCCCCCTCCCCGAGCCGACGCCGGTCTCCCAGCCCTTCTGGGACGGCCTCGCCGAGGGACGGGTGATGGTGCAGTACTCGCCCTCGCTTGCGGCGTACGTCTTCTATCCGCGACTGCTGGCGCCGGGGACGCTCGCCGACGACCTGGAGTGGCGGGAGATCAGCGGTCGCGGCACCCTCCACACCTTCACCGTCGCCGAGCGCCCGACCGCGCCGCCGTGGGCCGACGCCGTCCCGCAGCTGCTCGCGGTCGTCGAGTGGGACGAGGGTCCGCGGTTCAGCACCGAGCTCGTCGACGCCGACCCGGAGCGGCTCGAGGTCGGCATGCGCGTCGAGCCAGTCTTCTGCCCGGTGCCTGACGCCGGCGTCACCCTGCTGCGCTACCGGCCGGTGCCGGAGACGGCCCCGGAAGCGGCTCAGGCTGGGTGAGCGTGAATGGAATCAGTCCGGTCCGAACTATTTCTAAACGCTATAGTCCATCGAATCCGGCCGGGTGCCGGCGCTACGGAGGAGGAACCAATGAAGCGACTCAGGACGGGTCTCCGGCCGGCGGCCGCGCTGGTGGCGGCAGCGGCCCTCGTGCTCAGCGGCTGCGGTGGCGGGTCCGACGGTGACAAGGGCGGCTCCACCGACGGCAAGTTCGAGTACGTCGAGGGCTTCTTCGGACCCGCCGACGACGCGAGCGAGCCGAAGGACGGCGGGACCCTCAGCTATGCCGGCTACTCCGAGCCGCGCAGCCTCGACCCGGCCGTGACCATCGCCGCGGCCTCGACCGGGGGCACCGAGCTCGTGGCCCTCTACGACAGCCTGATGCGCTACGACGCGGACGCCGAGGAGTACGTCCCCCAGCTGGCAGCGGGCCTGGAGAGCAACGCCGAGCTCACCGAGTGGACGCTCACCCTGCGCCCCGACGTGAGGTTCTCCGACGGCACCCCGCTCGACGCCGCCGCGGTCGTCGCCAGCCAGAAGCGGTACGCCGCCACCACTTCGCCCGACGCCGCGCTGTGGAAGGCCAACGTGAAGAGCGTCGAGGCCACCGACGACCACACGGTCGTCTACACGATGAACGGCCCGTTCGCGTGGTTCGCCTCTCTCCTCAGCGGCGGCCCGGGCATGATCGTGGCAGCGTCGGCGGGCCCTGTCGGTGAGGGCTTCAAGCCGGTCGGGGCCGGCCCGTTCGTCCTCGAGCGCCAGGCGGCCGGCGAGGAGCTCGTGCTCGAGGCCAACGAGGACTACTGGAACGGCCGACCCCACCTCGACGAGCTGCGCTTCGTCTACCTCGGCGAGCAGACGACGGTGCAGGACTCCTTCGAGGGCGGCAGCATCGAGGGCGGCTACTTCCGCGACCCCGACGTCGTCGACGCGGTGCTGGCCTCCGGCAGCCGTGGCTACGCCAACCTCGTGGCGATGAGCGACACGGCACTGATCAACAGCGCCGAGGGCCGCCCCGGCGCCGACGTGCGGGTCCGCAAGGCGCTCCAGCTGGCGATCGACCCGGAGATGATCCGGGCCCGGGTCTACGACGGCCACGGTCTGGCGAGCACCCGCATCTTCCCGGAGTACTCCCGCTGGTACGCCGAGGACGTCGACGGCATCCAGCCCGACGCGGAGGAGGCGAGGAAGCTCCTCGAGGAGGCGAAGGCGGACGGGTACGACGGGAAGATCACCTACCTCGACTCCAACACCTCCGCCGCCCGCGACACCGGCCAGGTCATCAAGGCCGCCCTGGAGGCGATCGGTTTCGAGGTGGAGCTCGAGCTGGTGCCGACGGTCACCGACCTGATCGCCCGGATGTCGGTGCAGCGCGACTACGACCTCGCCGGCTACGGCCTCAACTACCGCGAGGGCGACCCGTACTCGAAGATGTTCAGCACGATGCACAGCACCGGGACGCAGACCAACGGTGTCGCCACCAGCCCGGAGATGGACGCCGCGCTCGAGAAGCTCCAGGGCGCCGTCGACGACGACGTCGCCCGTGAGGCGCTGGCGGAGGTCCAGCGGGCCTACAACGAGACGGTGCCGTTCTTGACCTGGATGCCGTTCGCGGAGATCAGCGCGTGGGCCGACAACGTCCACGGGGTGAAGGGCGGCGCGAACTCGATGGTCCACTTCGACGAGGCCTGGATCGACTGAGGCGCCATACCCTCCGGACCGCCCCACCGCACCGACGAGAGCGCCTCCGGCCGCACGGCCGGAGGCGCTCTCTCGTCGTCGGGGGCCCGGCCGGGTCGGGGGCCCGGCGCCCTTCAGCCGAGGACGAGCCCGGGGTAGCCCTCGGCGGCGACCTGGGCACAGCGGTCGCGGTAGGCCCCGACGCCGCCGATGTAGGGGAGGAACACCCGGGGCTTGCCCGGGATGTTGGCGCCCATGTACCACGAGTCGGTCTCCGGGTAGAGCGTCGCCGCGGCGACGTCTTGGACATGCCGGGTCCAGGCGCGCTCGGCCGCGGGCTCCGCCTCGGCCAGGCCGGCGCCGGTGGTCTCGAGATGGTCGAGCAGGTCGGCGACCCACTCCACGTGCTGCTCGATGGAGATCACCGCGTTGCTCAGGGCCGACGGGCTGCCGGGGCCGCAGATGGTGAACAGGTTCGGGAAGCCGGAGACCGTGACGCCGAGATAGCTGCACGGGCCCGCGGCCCACTTCTCGCGCAGCGACAGGCCGGCCCGGCCGCGGAGGTCGATGCGCAGCAACGGCCCGGTCATCGCGTCGTACCCGGTGGCGAAGACGAGTGTGTCCACCGGGTGCTCGACGCCGCCCGCGACCACCCCCGCCGCGGTGATCCGCTCCAGCGGGTCGCGGCGCAGGTTCACCAGCGTCACGTTCGGCCGGTTGAAGGTGGCGTAGTAGCCGGTGTCCAGGCAGGGGCGCTTGGTGCCGTAGGCGTAGCCGCGGGGCGTGAGGTCGTCGGCCACGCGAGGGTCGTCGACGATCTCGGCGATGCGCCGCCGGACGAAGTCCGCGGCGTGCTCGTTGGCCTCGCGGTTGCGCACGTGGTCGGTGTAGGCCTGGAGGATGCCGGTCAGGGTGCCCTCGTCCCACCGGCGGCGGTAGGTCTCCTCGCGCTCGGCGTCGGAGACCTCCAGTGCGCTGCGGGTCGGCGGGTCCAGCAGGATGCCGTAGGAGGAGGAGCGCAGTGCCTCGCGGGTCGCGGGGTAGTCGGCGTGCAGTCGCTCGACGAGCGCCGGGTCCGGGGTGCCGTTGCGCGCCGGGAGGGAGAAGTTCGGAGTCCGCTGGAAGACCGTCAGGTGCTCGGCCTGCTCGGCGACGAGCGGGATCAGCTGGATGCCGGAGGACCCGGTCCCGATCACGCCCACGCGGCGGCCGGTGAAGTCGACCGGCTCGTGGGGCCAGGCCCCGGTGTGCAGGATCGGCCCCGCGAAGTCGTCGCGCCCGGGGATCGCGGGCAGGTTGGTGCTGGACAGCAGGCCCACCGCCAAGACGACGTAGCGCGCGGAGACCTCCTCG
>Ga0164243_10013912_pt1 | contig 11266 bp, 8 predicted proteins | sample OricompcompostOP_FD_108781 | JGI IMG/M metagenome (GOLD analysis project Ga0164243, IMG submission 108781) | Organic Plus compost microbial communities from Emeryville, California, USA - Original compost - Organic plus compost (OP) | ecosystem: Engineered > Solid waste > Mixed feedstock >... | reverse complement strand
TCGAGAAGCCCTTCGACGCGCAGATGATTCAGCAGCTGGTGGGAGAGGTGCTGGCGGTGGAGTCCACGGACATGCCGCCGGCCTGAGGTCGTTGACGCGCGCGGGATGGGCCCGCGCGCACGAGCAGAGGGAGTCGACTGGTGATTGGCGGCGGATTCGTCATTGATGCGGTGACACACGCGTACAACCTGCACCCGTCCAACTATCGCGCCGGGAGGTACGCCGAGTCCCTGGCGCAGCTCATCTTCGGGCTGCACTCGGGGCTGTCCGGCGACACGCATCGCGTGGTCCAGCCGGAGCGCTTCCTGAAGGACTGGTCCGTGGACGAGCTGGCCCACATCCTCTTCGTGGAGAGCGACGTGGACCTGGCGGTCCACCACGTGCTGCCGCTGCAGACGCTCTACTCGGACGGCCTGTGCTCGTACGAGAAGACGCTCGACATCAAGAAGCGCTACCCGGACCGGTTCCTGGTCTACGCGGGCGTGGACCCGCTGCGGGGAACGGCGGCGCTGGAGGACCTGGAGCGGCAGGTGGAGGAGCTGAAGCCGGTGGGGCTGAAGCTCTACCCGGCGGCGTGGCTGGGGGACTCGTTCCGGCACACGGGCTGGCGGATGGACGACCCGAGCATCGCGTTCCCGCTGTTCGAGCGGGCGCGGAAGCTGGGCATCAAGAACATCGCGGTGCACAAGGGCCTGCCCATGGGGGCGGTGCCGCTGGAGGCGTACAAGGTCGACGACATCGGCGGGGCGGCGGATGCGTTCCCGGACCTGAACTTCGAAATCGTCCACGGCGGCATGGCCTTCCTGGACGAGACAGGGATGCAGCTGTCGCTGTTCCCGAACGTGTACGTGAACCTGGAGGTGACGGGAGCGCTGCTCGTGAAGCGCGAGCGCTGGTTCGCGGAGTCGCTGGCCGCGCTGCTCAAGTGGGCGGGCCCGGCGAAGATCATGTGGGGTTCGGGCACGGTGTTCAGCCACCCGCAGCCGGCCATCCACAAGTTCTGGCACGACTTCGAGCTGCCGGAGGAGCTGGTGAAGGTGGCGGGGATGCAGGTGACGCCGGAGGTGAAGCGGATGATCCTCTGCGACAACTACGCGCACTACGCCGGCATCGACATCGAGAAGGCGAAGGCCCGCATCGCCGACGACGCGTTCTCGAAGAAGAAGGCGCGAGGGGGAGTCACGCCCTACAGCTACCAGCCGGAGGCGCGGTGATGACCGAGCAGGAGCTGCGCGAGCGCATCCAGTCGATTCCCGACCCGTGCAGCCTGGCGACGGGCGTGCCGCTGGGCATCGGGGAGATGGGGCTCATCGAGTCCGTCACGGCGCAAGAGGGGAAGGTGACGGTGCGCATGCACATCACCTCGCCCATGTGCATGATGGCCGCGTACTTCATGCGGGAGATCGAGCAGCGCCTCCAGGGACTGGACGGCGTGGACGCCGTGCACGTGGAGTTCGACCAGGAGCTCAAGTGGACGCCCGACGACATCCACCCCGACGCGCGTGAGCGACTGGCGGCGCGGCGCATCACCATGCTCGGTGGGCGGCTGCTGCCCCGCGCGGAGGCCCCGGCGCAGGGCGGCTCGTGAGGCATCCGTGAGCCGGTGACGGAGTCCGCGTCACCGGCCACGGCGAGCGGCTACAGCACCTTGCGCACGAGCTGCGGGAACACCTTCGACACCTTGCCCAGCAGATAGTCGCCATACGTCCCCTGGAACGCGTGCACGCTCGCGCCGTCCCACCGGCGGGCGTGGTCGTCGTCCACGTCGACAGGGCGCACGCGCGGCAGTGGCGGCACCTCCGCCGCGAAGTCCGGGTCGAAGAACAGCGGATACGAGAGCCGATCCCTCCCGCTCACGTTCTTCACCCGGTGCGGCGTCGAGCGGTACCAGCCGCCCGTCAGCCGGTCCAGCATGTCCCCGAGGTTGCACACCAACGTCCCCGGCAACGGCGGCGCCTCCACCCAGCCTCCCTGGGACTTCACCTGGAGCCCACCGTTCGAGTCCTGCGCGAGCAGCGTCAACAGCCCATAGTCCGTGTGCTCCCCCACTCCCCACCGCTCCTCGCCATCCTCGGGCTCCGGCTCCGCCGGATAATGGAAGACGCGGAACAACACCGTGGGGTCCGCCGTGTACGCCTTCGCGAAGTAGTCCGCCTCCAACCCCAGGCTCAGCGCCACGCCCTCCATCAACGCATGCCCCGCGCGCGTGACGGCGCCCATGTACTCGAGCACCACCTCGCGCAGCTCCGGCAGCGCCTCCGGCCACAGGTTCGCGCCGTGCAACGGCCAGCCCTCGCGCACGCGCGGGTGCTCCGGCCCCAGCTCCGTGCCCAGATAGAGCCCTTCCTTGCGGTCCGGCTTGCCCGACGTCAGCTCGCCGCCCAGCGGGAACCACCCCCGCCACGCCGCGCCTCCCTTCGGCATCGCGATGGCCTCCTTCGCCTCGCGAGGCAACGCGAAGAAGCGTCGGCTCTCCCGCTCCAGCCTGCCCAGCAACGACTCCGAGACACCGTGCCCCGTCACGTAGAAGAAGCCCATGTCCCGACACGCCCGCTCGATGTCACGCGCGACGCGCTCGCGCTCGGACACACGCTCGCGGTCGAACAGCGCCGAGATGTCGATGATGGGCAGGCGTCCACCCGAGAGCGAGGACACATCCCCGTCGGACGGACGACCAGGCGAGAGGGGGGCTCGGACCATGCCCGGAGCGTACACCGGGACGCGGACCCTCCGTGCGGGCGGGCATGCATCCAGGTGACGCCATCCAAAAGCTGGCGCCATGCCCGTGGGCAGGCAGGCGCGCCGCGCGTCACGCCGTCCTGGACTCCCGCCGCACGTCGAGGGAGAGAGGGCGCCCGAGCCTCATCATGTCGACGCCAGCATCCACCCAATCCCCTCACGCCACGCTCAGCTCCGGGCTCGTGTGGCTCATGGCCATCGCCTGCGGCGCCACCGCCGCGAACCTCTATTACAACCAGCCCCTGCTCGGAGACATCGGCCGCGAGCTGGGCGCGCAGGGCAGCGCGCTCGGGCTCGTGCCCACCCTCACCCAGGTGGGCTACGCGGTGGGCATGCTGTTCATCGTCCCGCTCGGTGACAGCCTGGAGCGCCGCCGCGTCATCGTCACCATGACGGTGCTGGTGAGCCTGGCGCTCGTGGGCGCCGCGCTCGCGCCGTCGCTGGCGTGGCTCACCCTCGCCAGCTTCCTCATCGGCGCCACCACCGTCGTGCCCCAGCTCATCATCCCCTTCGCCGCGCACCTGGCGCCCGACTCCCAGCGCGGCCACATCGTCGGCATGGTGATGAGCGGCCTGCTCGTGGGCATCCTGCTGTCGCGCACCGCCTCCGGCTTCGTCGGCACCCACCTCGGGTGGCGCGCCATGTTCTGGGTCGGCGCGGCGATGATGCTCGTCCTCGCCCTGGTGCTGCGCTTCACCCTGCCTTCGCAGCCCGCCGTCGCCGCCATGCCCTACCCGGCGCTGATGCGCTCCCTCGTCCACCTCGCGCGGACGGAGCCCGTGCTGCGCCTGCACTCCGTGCTCGGCGCCCTCACCTTCGGCGCGTTCAGCGTCTTCTGGTCCACGCTCGCGCTCTACCTCCAGAGCCTGCCGCAGCACTACGACGCGCAGGTCGCGGGGCTCTTCGGCGTGATAGGCGTCGTCGGCGCCCTCATCGCGCCGTTCGTCGGTCGCTACGCGGACGCGAACGGTGGCCGGCGCATGAACATGCTGGCCATGGGCGTGCTGCTCCTGTCCTTCGTCCTCATGTGGCCGCTCGGCCAGTGGTTGTGGGGCATCGCCATCGGCGTGGTGCTGCTCGACATGGGTGTCCAGGGCAACCACCTGTCCAACCAGACGCGCGTCTACGCGCTGCGCCCCGAGGCCCGCAGCCGCCTCAACACCCTCTACATGGTGATGTACTTCGCGGGCGGCGCGGCCGGCTCGTGGCTCGGCACCGCCGCGTGGACCCACGCGGGATGGACCGGCGTCTGCGCCGCGGGCGCGGTGCTGTCCCTGGCGGGCATCGTCATCCTCGCGCTGGCGCGCAACCGCCCGTAGCCCGTCACCCTCGTAGGAAGGCCAGCCCAGGCGCTGGCCCTCAACCACGCGTCGCTCGTTCCTCCTCGCAGGAGGGGCAGCCCTCGTGCGCGCCACGCGACCGCCCGTTCCTCCTCGCGAGAGGGCCAGCCCTCGAGCGCGCCACGCGACCGCTCGTTCCTCCTCACGGGAGGACCAGCTCTCGAGCGCGCCGCGCGACCGCCGGTCGCCTGACCCGCGCTACCGCTGCGCCACCGTCAGCACGACCTTGCCGCGCCCATGGCCCGAATCGAGGCGACGGTGCGCGTCCGCCACGCGCTCCAGCGGCAACACCTCCGCCACGACGGGGCGCAGTTGCCTACGCTCGATGAGCACCGACAGCTCCTCCAGCCGGCGCCGCTCACGGTCGAGGAACACCCCGTGCAACGTCTGGTTGCGCGGATACAGGCCGCTCACGTCCCCCACCACGTCGAGGATGGTGGCCAGGCGCCCGTACCGCCGCGTCGCGGGGATGCTCGGGATGATGTTCTTGCCCACCGTGTCGAAGACGGCGTCGACGCCCTGCCCGCCCGTCTCGCGCAGGGCGACCTGCGCCACATCCTCCTGCTGGTAGTCGATGGCCAGGTCCGCGCCGAGCTTGCGCAACAGCTCCAGGTTCCCCGGCCCCGACGTCGCGAGCACCCGCGCGCCCATCGCCTTGGCCAGCTGCACCGCGAACGAGCCCACCCCACCCGCGCCTCCGTGGATGAGCACCGTCTCCCCCACGCGCACCTGGAGCCGCCGCACCACCGCGTCCCACGCCGTGCCTCCCGCGAGCGGCACCGCCGCGGCCTCCTCGTGCGAGAGGCTCGGCGGCTTGCGCGCGAGAATCCCCACGCCCACCACGTTCAGCTCCGCGTACGTGCCCAGCGGGTTGCCGAAGATCTCCGGCGTGTAGAAGACCTCGTCCCCCGCCTTGAAGTCGGTGACACCCGGCCCCACCTGCTCCACCACGCCCGAGGCGTCGTAGCCCAGCACGACGGGAGGCTTCAGCCCCGCCCAGGTGCCGTCATGGCGGAGCTTCGCGTCGACGGGGTTCGTCCCCGACGCGACGACCCGGACGAGCACTTGTCCGGGACCGGGGGTGGGAGCGGGGACATCCTGGACCTGGAACAACTCCGGACCGCCGAAGCGGGGCAGAACGATGGCGCGCATGCCCGCCGGGCTAATCGACGACCTCGACGCTCGCAACCCACGGAGGCCACGAGCGTCGATGGTCCAACACCCGCTCAGCCCTCCGCGCTCTTCGGCTTCGGCTCGGGCTTCAACTCGACGAGCAGCTGCTTCGCGGACACCTGTCCACCCACGGACGCATTGACGGCCTCGACGACACCCGGGATGTCCGCGACGAGCTGGAACTCCATCTTCATCGCCTCCAGCACCACGAGCACGTCGCCCGGCTTCACCGTGGCCCCGGGCTTCGTGTCCACGCGGAGGATGCGGCCGTCCATCGGCGCGAGCAGCCTGCCCGTCCCCGCCCCATCCGCGCTCGCGGGAGGACGGAACGTCACGTCCGTGAAGCTCCGCGCACCCGCGCCCAGGTCCAGCCAGAGCGAGCTCCCCTCGTGGAGATACCGCGCCTTCTCTCGCGTCCCCGCGACCGTGAAGTCGAGCACCCCGTCCGCCATGCCCAGCACGGCGAGCTCATACGTCTCCTCGCCCACCGAAGCCTCGTACCGCGCGGTGTCCACCGGACGCACGGAGACCTTCGACTCGCCCGCCCGGTCCTCGAGCTTCAACGCGACGGGGTGCGCATGGGCCGTGTTCCAGTTCACCCACGAGGGGTCGAGGCCCGCCTCGCTCGCGAGCGACAGCGCCTGGGCGTGGTACAGCGCCACGGCCGCCAGCGCGCGCTCCTTCGCCGTGGGCTGGTACAAGCGCTCCAGCGTCGCCGCGTCCGCGTGCTTCCCGATGAAGCCCGTGTCATAGGCCCCCGAGCGGAATGCCTCGTTCCCCAACACGTGCAGCAGCAGGTCCTTGTTCGTGGTGACGCCGAACACGGTCAGCTCGTGCAGCGACTCCACCAGCCGCCGACGCGCCAGCTCGCGGGTCGCCCCGTACGCAATCACCTTCGCCTGCATCGAATCGTAGAAGGGCGGGATGTCCTGCCCCTCGCGCACGCCGTGGTCGATGCGCAGGCCCTCGCGCGACGGCAGCCGCCACGCGGACAGCCGGCCCGCCTGCGGCGCGTAGTTGTTCGCCGGGTCCTCCGCGCACAGGCGCACCTCGATGGCGTGCCCCGTCCAGGTGATGTCCTTCTGCGCGCGCGGCAACGGCTCGCCCGACGCGACACGCAGCTGCCACTCCACCAGGTCCAGGCCGGTGATCTGCTCGGTGACCGGGTGCTCCACCTGGAGACGGGTGTTCATCTCCATGAAGTAGAACTCGCCGTTGGGCGCGAGCAGGAACTCGATGGTGCCCGCGCCCTTGTAGGCGATGGCCTTCGCCGCGGTGACGGCTACCTGGCCCATGCGCTCACGCAGCGCCGCGTCCACCGCGGGGGACGGACTCTCCTCCACGATTTTCTGGTGGCGCCGCTGCACGGAGCAGTCGCGCTCGCCCAGGTGGACGGCGTTGCCGTGCTCGTCCGCGAAGACCTGAATCTCCACGTGGCGCGCGTTGACCACGGCCCTCTCGAGGATGAGCTCGCCGCTGCCGAACGCGTTCGTCGCCTCCGAGCGCGCGGCTCGCAGCGCCGCGGCGAGCTGCCCGGGCTCGTGGACGAGCCGCATGCCGCGCCCGCCGCCACCGGCCGCCGCCTTCACCATCAGCGGAAAGCCGATGCGCTCGCCCTCCTTCGCCAGCGTGGCGTCATCCGCGTCGGACGCCTCGTAGCCGGGGATGCAGGGCACGCCGGCGGCGATCATCCGCAGCTTCGCCTGCCGCTTGTTCCCCATCAGGGTGATGGCCTCCGGGTCCGGGCCGATGAAGACCAGCCCCGCCTCCTTGCACGCGCGGGAGAAGGCCGCGTTCTCGGAGAGGAACCCGTAGCCCGGGTGGATGGCCTGAGCCCCCACCGACTTCGCCGCCGCGATGAGCTTCTCGATGACGAGGTAAGACTCCTTCGCGGGCGACGGGCCGATGGGCACCGCCTCGTCCGCCGCGAGCACGTGCGGCGCCGCGCGGTCCGCCTCGGAGAACACCGCCACCGTCCGGTACCCCAGCCGCTTGCAGGTGCGCATCACCCGGACGGCGATCTCGCCCCGGTTGGCGACGAGGACCTTGCTGAAACGCTCCATCCCGTCCGCTCCTCTCACAGGCGTGCCACGCCGAAGGTGTTGGGGTTGACCTGCCGGCGCTCCGCCTCGCGGCAGATGGAGAACGCGAACCCGAGCACCCGCCGCGTGTCGCGCGGGTCGATGATGCCGTCGTCGAACAGGCGCGCGGACGCGTTGAAGGGGTGCGACTCCTTGTCGAACTGGTCGACGATGGGCTGGGTGAAGGCGCGGATGGCCTCCTCGTCCACCGTCTCCCCGCCGCGCGCCAGCTTCTCCCCGAAGACGATGGCCATCACCTTCGCCGCCTGCTCGCCGCCCATGACCGCCGTGCGCGCGTTGGGCCACGCGAAGATGAAGCGCGGGTGGAACGGCCGGCCGCACATGCCATACGTGCCCGCGCCGAACGAGCCCCCCACCAGCAGCGTCACCTGCGGCACCGTGGCGTTGGCCACCGCCTGGATCATCTTCGAGCCGTGCTTGACGATGCCGCCCTGCTCCGGCTGCGAGCCCACCAGGTACCCCGTGGTGTTCTGGAGGTAGAGGATGGGCGTGCCCGACTGGCAGCACAGCTGGATGAACTGCGCCGCCTTCGTCGCGCCCCGGGGGCTGATGGGGCCGTTGTTGCCGATGATGCCGATGGGCCCGCCGTAGAGGCTCGCCCAGCCGCAGACGGTGTGCGCGTCGTAGGCGTCCTTGAAGCCCGTGAAGTCCGAGCCGTCGACGATGCGCGCGATGACCTCACGGCAGTCGTAGGGCTTGCGGTAGTCCGGAGGGATGGCGCCGGCCAGCTCGTCCGGCGAGTAGAGCGGCTCCGCGTAGGGGGCCTTCGGCTCGGCGGCCAGCCGCTCGTTCCAGCCGAGCTTGCCCACGATTTCGCGCGCCATGCGGATGGCGTCCGCGTCGTCCTCCGCGAGGTAGTCCGCCGTGCCCGCGACGGTGGCGTGCATCTCCGCGCCGCCCAGGTCCTCGTCGGTGGCGATCTCCCCCGTCGCCGCCTTGAGCAGCGGAGGACCGGCGAGGAACACCTTCGCCTTCTTCTTCACCATGACCACGTAGTCGGACAGGCCCGGCAGGTACGCGCCGCCCGCCGTGCTGGAGCCGTGCACCACCGTGACCTGGGGGATGCCCGCCGCGGACATCCGCGCCTGGTTGTAGAAGGTCTCCCCTCCGGGGATGAAGATCTCCTGCTGGTACATCAGGTTGGCGCCGCCGCTCTCCACCAGCGACACCATGGGCAGCTTGTTCTGGAGCGCGATGGCCTGCCCGCGCAGCGCCTTCTGCACGCCCCACGGCGACGCCGTGCCGCCCTTGATGGCGGAGTTGTTCACGAAGACGAAGCAGCGCACGCCGGACACGTAGCCGATGCCCGCGATGCTGTTGCCGCCCGCCAGCGAGCCGTCGTTGTCGTCGTGGTAGCCGTACCCGCACAGCGTGGACAGCTCCAGGAACGGCGAGCCGCGGTCGAGCAGCAGCATCAGCCGCTCCCGGGGGAGCAGCTGGCCGCGCTTGTGGAACTTCTCGCGCGCCTTCTCCTCGGTGGCGCGCACCTTCGCCTCGATGTTCCGCAGCTCGCCCAGCCGCGCGAGCATGTCCGCGCGCTGCGCCTGGAACACCTCCGAGCCCGTGTTGACCCGCGATGTGATTCTCGCCATGGACCTCACCCCTCTCCTTCGCGCAGCAACGCCTCGGGAATGTCGACGTGACGCGAGCGCAGCCACTCGCCCAGCGCCTTGCCCTGCGGGTCGAACCGCGTGGACGACGACACGCCTTCCCCCAGGATGCCGTCGATGACGAAGTTCAACCCACGCAGCTTCGGGAACACGTGTCGCTCGACGGGGAACGCCGCCGCCTCCGGCAACAGCTCCTTCACCTTCTCCGCCGTGAGCGTGTGCGCCAGCCACCGCCACGCCGCGTCCGAGCGCGCCCACACGCCGATGTTCGCCATGCCGCCCTTGTCACCGCTGCGCGCCGCGACGATGCGCCCCAGCGGCACGCGCCGCGTGGGCCCGGCCGGGTACGCCTCCGGCAACACAGGCGCCTCCACCGCCGCCAGCGCCAGCGACTGCTCGGAGGGCGCGATGTCCACGCGCGACTCGTCCGGGAGCACCGCGACGTGCGGCACCCGCCTGGCGTCCACGTAGGCCGGCGTGTAGACGCCATATGGCGCGCCATCCGAGGGCGGCGCCGTCATGGTGAAGCCCGGGTAGCTGCCCAGCGCCAGCTCCACGGCCGCGCCGCTGAACGAGCGCCCCACCACCTTCGGGTCCGGGTCCTTCACCACCACGCGCAGGAAGGCGGCGGCCTGCTCCTCGGTGGCCGCGTCCTCGCGGTCCGTCCGGACCAGCGTCCAGTGCGCCTCCTTCGGCTCGCGCGTGAGCGCCGCCTCCAGCTGCTCGCGGATGAGCCGCGCCTTCTCCTCGATGTCGAGGCCCACCAGGATGAACGTCGCCTCGTTCTTGTAGCCGCCCAGGTGGTTGAGGCAGACCTTCACCGTGGGCGGAGGCGGCTCGCCGCGCACGCCGGTGATGCGCACGCGGTCCTTCCCGTCCGGCGACAGCTGGATGGAGTCGAAGCGCGCCGTCGCGTCCGGCCCGGCATACCGCGCGCCGGTGATTTCGTAGACGAGCTGCGCGAGCACCGTGTCCACCGTCACCGCGCCGCCGGTGCCCTCGTGCTTGGTGATGACGGACGAGCCGTCCGCGTGGAGCTCCGCCAGCGGGAAGCCGGGGCGGCGGACGTCCACCTCCTTGAAGAAGGAGTAGTTGCCGCCCGTGGCCTGCGTCCCGCACTCCAGGACGTGGCCGGCGACCATCGCGCCCGCGAGCTTGTCCCAGTCGTCCCGCCTCCAACCGAAGTGCGCGGCGGCCGGCCCCACCACGAGCGACGCGTCCGTCACGCGGCCGGTGACGACGACGTCCGCGCCCGCGCGCAGACACTCCGCGATGCCCCAGCCCCCCAGGTACGCGTTCGCGGTGAGGGGGGTCCCCAGGCCCAGCTCGTCCGTGCTGCCGGAGAGGTCATCCCCCTCCACGTGCGCGATGCGCGCCTTCAAGCCCAGCTTCCCGTTGAGCGCCCGCAGCGCGGCGGCGAGCCCCGCCGGGTTGAGGCCGCCCGCGTTGACGACGACCTTCACCCGCTTGTCGAGCGCCAGCCCGAGGCACTGCTCCATCTGCCGCAGGAACGTCTTCGCGTAGCCGGTCTCCGGGTCCTTCATCCGGTCGCGGCCGAGGATCAACATCGTCAGCTCCGCGAGGTAGTCGCCGGTGAGGACGTCCAGACGACCACCTTCCAGCATCTCCCGGACGGCCGAGAACCGGTCGCCGTAGAAGCCCGACGCGTTGCCGATTCGGAGGGGGGACTCGCTCATGCGCTCTCCACTCGGCCAGGACGCTCGCTCCCTCGGGGCATGGGAGCCCCAGGTCCGGCCTGAATGCGGGGGAGTCTGGGAGGCGGGTCCAAAAAAAGCAAGCGCGCTTGCTTTTTTCGAGGCTGGCTCACAAGCTGGGTCCGTGAGCGAGGCCACGGGGAGGCAGGAGCAGGAGCGCAGCCGCATCACCCGTCAGCGGTTGATGGAGGCGGCCATCAGCGCCCTGTCGGAGCTGGGCTGGACGGGGGCGACCATGTCGGTCATCTCCGAGCGGGCGGGCGTGTCCCGTGGCGCGTGCCAGCACCACTTCCCCACCCGGAGCGACCTGGTGGCGGCGGCGGTGGAGTACTTCGGCCACCAGCAGGTGGAGGAGCTGCGCCGGCGGGCCGCCCAGCTGCCGGCCGACGGAGGGCGGACGGAGACCATCCTCAACATGCTCGCGGACTTCTACACGCAGCGCACCTTCGTGGTGGCGGCGCAGCTGTGGACGGCGGCGGGGACGGACAAGGAACTGCACGCGCAGCTGCTGCCGGTGGAGACGCGGGTGGGCCGGGAGATGCACCGGCTGACGGTGGGGCTGCTGGGGGTGGACGACCGCGAGCCGG
>Ga0164243_10013909_pt1 | contig 11267 bp, 9 predicted proteins | sample OricompcompostOP_FD_108781 | JGI IMG/M metagenome (GOLD analysis project Ga0164243, IMG submission 108781) | Organic Plus compost microbial communities from Emeryville, California, USA - Original compost - Organic plus compost (OP) | ecosystem: Engineered > Solid waste > Mixed feedstock >... | reverse complement strand
CCGTCCTCGCCCAGGCCGATGGAGTCGTGCGTGAAGACGTGGATCACGCGCTGCTTCATCAGCGCGGCCATGCGGATGGCGTTGCGGCTGTAGTCGCTGAAGGTGAGGAAGGTGCCGCCGTAGGGGATGTAGCCGCCGTGCAGCGCCACGCCGTTCATGATGGCGGCCATGCCGAACTCGCGCACGCCGTAGTTGATGTGGCGGCCGATCTGGCCGGCTTCCGTCTTGACCACCTCGCCCTTGGCGTCGAAGCGCAGGTCGGGTGTGGCGGCGGTCTTGGTGAGGTTGGAGCCGGTCAGGTCGGCACTGCCGCCCAGCAGCTCGGGCAGTTGGGCGGTGAGGGCCTCCAGCGCGAGCTGGCTGGCCTTGCGGCTGGCGACCGTCTCGGCCTTGGTGTGGGCGTGCAGCACGGCGTCCACGACGGTCTGGTCGAAGTGCTTCGGCAGCTCGCCCTGCATGCGGCGCTCGAACTCGGCGGCCAGGTCGGGGAAGGCCTTCGCATAGGCGGCGAACTTCTCGTTCCATGCGGCCTCGGCGTCCGCGCCGCGGGCCTTGGCGTCCCAGTCCTGGTAGACGGCCTCGGGCAGCTCGAAGGGCGCATGCGTCCAGCCGATGGCGCTGCGCGTCAGGCCGATCTCGTCGGCGCCCAGCGGCTCACCGTGCGCCTTGGCGGTGCCGGCGCGGTTGGGGCTGCCCTTGCCGATCTGCGTCTTGCAGATGATGAAGGACGGCTTGTCGCCCTTGGCCTTGCGGGCCTGCGCGATGGCCTTGGAGACGGCCTGCGCGTCGTGCCCGTCGACCGGGCCGATCACGTTCCAGCCGTAGGCCTCGAAGCGCTTGGCGCTGTCGTCGACGAACCAGGGCGCGACCTTGCCGTCGATGCTGATGCCGTTGTCGTCGTACAGGGCGATCAGCTTGCCCAGCTTCCACGCGCCGGCCAGCGCGGCGGCCTCGTGGCTGATGCCCTCCATCAGGCAGCCGTCGCCGAGGAAGACGTAGGTGTGGTGGTCGACGATGGCGTGGTCAACACCGTCAATACGGCGGTTGAACTCGGCGGCCAGCAGCTTCTCGGCCAGCGCGAAGCCCACCGCGTTGGTGATGCCCTGGCCCAGCGGGCCGGTGGTGGTTTCCACACCGGGGGTGATGCCCACCTCAGGGTGGCCGGCCGTCTTGCTGTGCAGTTGGCGGAAGTTCTTCAGCTCCTCGATCGGCAGCGCGTAGCCCGTCAGGTGCAGCAGCGCGTAGACCAGCATCGAGGCGTGGCCGTTGGAGAGCACGAAGCGGTCGCGGTCGGCCCAGTGCGGGTTGGCCGGGTTGTGCCGGAGGTGCTCGCCCCACAGGGCCACCGCCATGTCGGCCATGCCCATCGGGGCGCCGGGGTGGCCGGAATTGGCTTGTTGTACGGCGTCCATCGCCAGCGCGCGGATCGCGTTGGCCATCAAGGCGTGGTTGGCCATCGGAGAGAGGCTTTCGGGGGGTTGGGGTGAGGGAAAGCCCTCGATTTTAGCCGGCGGGGTATCGCCACACGGCGGACCGGGCGCAACCGCGCTGGACACGGCGCCGGGCGCTCATCTATTCTTCCGCTTACAAAAACCGAGCTGTCACTTCAGGGAGTTGCATATGCGAACAAGAATTCGCGCGCTGGCATGCGCGCTGGGATTGAGCCTGCTCGCAGGCTGCGGAGGAGGCGGAGGGGGCGGCGGCAGCGGCTTCCTTCCGATCGCGGGCACGCCCACGGGCCCCACCACGGGCGACACGTCCAGTCCGCCGACCACGCCGACTACGCCCACCACCCCCACCACTCCCACCACCCCGACCCATCCCTCCAATCAGGAGACGGTGCTCACCGGCCAGGTGACCGCCGGCGGCGCGCCGGTGGCGGACGCCGCGGTGAGCGCGGGCGGCGCCGCGGCACGCACCGACGCCGAGGGCCGCTACCGCCTGGCCATCGCCGACGCGCAGGCGCCGGCCACGGTCCTCGTCAAGTCCAGGGGGCACCTGACGATGGCCAAGGAAGCGCCGCGCGCCCAGGGACAAACCACCACCCTGGACGTGACGCTCCAGCCGGTGGACGTGCAGCGCACCTTCGAGGCGGCCGGCGGGGTGGTCGCCGTCGTCAACGGCGCCGTGATCGACATCCCGGCCGCCGGCATCCAGGACGCCAACGGCAATCCCTACGACGGGCCGGTGCATCTGGCCGCGGCCTACCGCAACCCCACCACCGCCGCCGGCGTGGACGCCTTCCTGCAGCCCTACCGCGGCGAGGACAGCGGTGCCGCCTACCACCTGCAGACGGTGGGCGTGATCGAGGCGACGCTGACCGACCCGGCCGGCAACCCGCTGCAGCTCAGCCAGCCGGCCACGCTGGTCTACCCCGGCGTCAGCCGCGTGGACCGGGGCGAAGCCTCGATCCCGCTGTGGTACTACGACGAGCAGCGCATGCTGTGGATCCGCGAGGGCCAGGCCACGCGGCAGAGCGACGGCAGCTACCTCGGGCAGGTGTCGCACTTCAGCGTCTGGAACCTGGACCAGCAATGGGGCGGCGCCTACACCGGCGTCACCGTCAATGTCTGCGTGAATTACCAGAACGGGGCAAGCAGCCGGTTCGGCACCTATGTGTTTCTGAGCACGTGGGGCTATGCGCCCAACGGCTACGGCAATCCGCTCGACGCCGGCACCCACCAGTTCGTCAATGCGCCGGCCAATGCACCGCTCACGCTGACCTTCACCGATCAGGGCGGCGCACTCCAGGTGGTGAACCTCCCCGCGGCCATCCCCGGCCAGACGGTGAGTGCGCCCTGCGTCACCCTGGTGGGAACCGCCGACTACGTACCCCCGCCGCCCCCTCCGCCCCCCACGCCGACGCCGGCCGATGCACCGCCGAGCCTGTTCGACGGCAGCCACGGCGTGTTCTTTTCGGCCGACGCCTCGGACTACGACTACGGCACTTTCAGCCTGAACGTGAACGCAGGCACGGTCACCGGCACAGGCACGGCCGGCACGCAGCCGCAGGGCAGCAACTACACCATCACTCTGACGGGTCAGTTGGCCGCCGGCGGCTATGTGAGCTTTACCGGCGCCGGCTCGCCCAACGGGCCGATCCTGTTCACCGGCCGGTTCGAGACGCTGTCGGGCGGGCCCACCGGCACCTGGACATACCTGTCGCCGCCCGCTGGGGTGACCACGCCGCCAGCAGCGTTTTTCGCCGACGCGACGCCCAGTTGAAGTCCTGTCGGCTGCGCTAGAGTCGGCGGCATGCAGGGACTGCACCTCACCGCCGACCTCCACGACTGCCAGTGCGACACGCGCTGGCTGACCGATGCGCAGGCCCTCGGCGTGCGCTGCGTGGCCGCCGTCCAGGCAGCCGGGCTGCAATCGGTCGGCCAGCTCTTTCACCGCTTCCCCGACACGGACGCCGGTCCGGGCGGCGTGACCGCCACCGTGCTGCTGGCCGAGTCGCACCTGTGCGTCCACACCTGGCCGGAGCGCCGCGTCGTCACGCTCGACGTGTACGTGTGCAACTTCGGCGGCGACCATTCGGCCAAGGCGCAGCGCGTTCTCGACGGCCTCCTGGCCCTGTTCGAGCCGGCGGCCGCCGACCGCCAGGCGCTGCAGCGCGGCCGCGCGATCGCCGCCGCCTCATGACGCCGACCGCACTCTCTGCATCCGGCCCGCGCGCCTGCGCCATGGTGCTGGCCGCCGGCCGCGGCGAGCGCATGCGCCCGCTCACCGACACCTGCCCCAAGCCGCTGCTGCCCGTGCACGGAAAGCCGCTGATGCAGTGGCCGATGGAGGCGCTGGCGGCCGGCGGCTTCACGCGGCTGGTGGTCAACACGGCCTGGCTGGGCGAGCAGATCCCCGCGCGCTTCGGCAACCGGCACGGCGACATGGCGATCGCCTACTCCGAGGAAGGCCGCGACTTCGGCGACGCGCTGGAGACGGCTGGCGGCATCGTGCGCGCGCTGCCGTTGCTGGAGGACGTCTTCTGGGTCGCGGCCGGCGACGTGTTCGCGCCGGACTTCCGCTTCACGCAGGACGCGGCGGACCGCTTCGCCGCCGGCGGCGCCCTCGCCCACCTGTGGCTGGTGCCCAACCCGCCGCACAACCCGAAGGGCGACTTCGGCATCGGCCCCGACGGCCGGGCCCTGAACGCGCCGGCCGGCGCGGACGTGCCGCGCTTCACCTTCTCCACCATCGGCCTGTACCGCAGCGCCCTGTTCGCGCCGCCGTACTGCGACATTGCGCCGGGCAACCCGCAGGGCGTGAAGGCCCCGCTGGCACCGCTGCTGCGCGCCGCGATGGACAATGGCCTGGTCAGCGCCGAGTTGTACGCCGGCCGCTGGACCGACGTCGGCACGCCGGAACGCCTCGCCCAGTTGAACGCCACCCCATGAGCCGCAGCGACACCCCTTCCTCCCCCTATGCCGCCCGCCGCGCGCGCCTGGCCGCGCAGCTCGGCGCCGGCGGCATCGCCATCGTGCCCACCGCGCCCGAGCGCCAGCGCAACCGCGACAACGACTTCCCGTTCCGGCACGACAGCTACTTCTACTACCTCACCGGCTTCACCGAACCCAACGCCTGGCTGGTGCTGGACGGCAGCGGGCGCTCCACCCTCTTCTGCGCGCCCAAGGACCTGGAGCGCGAGATCTGGGACGGCTACCGGCTCGGGCCCGAGGCCGCGCCGGGCGTGCTGGGCGTCGACGAGGCCTTCTCCGTCGCCGAGCTGGACACGCGCCTGCCCCGGCTGCTGGAGAACCGCGAGACGGTGTGGTTCCCCTTCGCCACGCATGCGGGCCTGGAATCGCGCGTGGACGGCTGGCTGCAGAAGGTACGCGCGCGCGTGCGCTTCGGCGCCCTCTGCCCCGAGCAGCAGCGCGACCTGTGCGGCCCGCTGGACGAGATGCGCCTGATCAAGGACGCGCACGAGCTGGACACCATGCGCCGCGCCGCCGACATCAGCGCCCGCGCCCACGTGCGCGCCATGCAGACCAGCGCCCGCATGCTGCGCGCCGGCCAGGACGTGCGCGAGTACCACCTCGACGCCGAGCTGCTGCACGAGTTCCGCCTCGGCGCCTCGCAGTTCCCGGCCTACGGCTCCATCGTGGCCGCCGGCGCGAATGCCTGCGTGCTGCACTACCGCGCCGACGCCGCGCCGGTGCGCGCGGGCGAACTGGTGCTGATCGACGCCGGCTGCGAGCTGGACGGCTACGCCAGCGACATCACCCGCACCTTCCCGGCTGACGGCCGCTTCAGCGGCCCGCAGCGCGCGCTGTACGACCTGGTGCTGGCCAGCCAGGAGGCGGCCGTGGCGGCGACGAAGGCCGGTGCACGCTTCAACGACCCGCACGACGCGACGGTGAAGGTGCTGGCGCAGGGCATGCTCGACCTGGGCCTGCTGGATGCGAACAAGGTCGGCAGCGTCGACGACGTGATCGAGCAGCGCGCGTATTTCCGCTTCTACATGCACCGCACCGGCCACTGGCTGGGCATGGACGTGCACGACTGCGGCAGCTACGTCGAACCCTCGCAGGTGGGCGAGGTCAGCGAGCGCAAGGACCCGCTCTCGGGCGAGATCATCAAGAACCGGCCCAGCCGCATCCTGCAGCCCGGCATGGTGCTGACCATCGAGCCCGGCATCTACGTGCGCGCGGCCGACGACGTGCCGAAGCCGTTTCACGACATCGGCATACGCATCGAGGACGACGCCGTCGTCACCGAGACCGGCTGCGAGCTGATCACCCGCGGCGTGCCGGTCCGGGGCGACGAGATCGAGGCGCTGATGCGGGCCTGAGGGCCGAGGTCAGGCAGCAGCAGCCCGCGCGGCCGCCACGCGCGCCAGCTTGTCCGGGTTGCGCTGCGAATGGATGCGCACGATGCGCCCGTCCTCCCACTCGAAGGACTGCACCGACTCGAGCACGCCGTCCACCCAGCGCAGCAGGCCGGGCGCGCCATTGACCTGCGCCACCTCGACGCGCAGCGCGCCCGGGTGGCGCCGCGCCACCGCGAAGTACACCTGCGCCACCCGCTGGCCGCCCACCAGCGGCCGGCCGAAGGAAGGCACCTTGCCGCCGCCGTCGCCGATCAGCGCCACGTCCTCGGCCAGCAGCGCCTTCAGGCCGTGCAGGTCGCCCTTGGCCGCCGCCTCGGCGAAGCTGTGCAGCAGCGCCAGGTGGCGCTCGCGCGGCACGGCGAAGCGCGGGCGCTCCTCCTGCACCGCCGCCTTGGCGCGGTGCACCAGCTGGCGGCAGGCGGCCTCGCTCCTGCCGAGCGTGGCGGCGATCTCGGCGTAGTCCACCTCGAACACCTCGCGCAGCAGGAAAGCGGCGCGCGCATCGGGCGCCAACCGCTCCAGCACGGCGAGGAAGGCCACCGACAGGCTGTCGGCGCGCTCGACCAGTTCCTCCGGGGTAGGCGGCCCGTCTTCCCGGGCGGCTTCCACCACGGGCTCGGGCAGCCAGGTGCCGACGTAGTGCTCGCGCTGGACCTGGGCCGCGCGCAGGCGGTCGATGGCCAGGCGCGTGGTCACGGTGACCAGCCAGGCCTCGGCATTGTCCGGCGGCTGCCCGGCCGAGGCGTGCCAGCGCAGCCAGGCGTCCTGCACCACGTCCTCGGCCTCGGCGACGGAGCCGAGCATGCGGTAGGCGATGCCCTTCAGGCGCGGACGGTGGCGGGCGAAGGTGGCGGTGGCGGCGTCCATGAGGTCAAGACGGACGGCGGCCGCCCGATGTGACAAGGCGGCCCGCGCCGCCTCAGGCGCCCTGGTATTCGGGCTGCGGGCCGAGCCGGGCCGCCAGTTCCTTGCGGTAGCGGTTGAGCTCCTGCACCGTCTTGAAGCTGTGGCCCAGCAGCCGGCTCAGGTTGTGCAGGATGCGCTCGCCCACCTTGCCCTCCCAGGCGGCGTCGAACTTGATCTGGGTGTCGAGCCAGCGCTCCAGCCAGTCCGGGTCGGGCATGCGGCTCTGGATGGTGTCGCGCGGGAACAGCGCCTTGTTCACGTGCAGGTTGGTCGGGTGCAGCGCCTGCGCGGTGCGGCGCGCGCTGGCCATCAGCACGCCGACCTTGGCGAAGGCGGCGCGCGCCTCGTCGCCGAACTTCTCCATCGCCCGCTTCATGTAGCGCAGGTAGGCGCCGCCATGGCGCGCCTCGTCCTGGCTGAGCGTGGTGTAGATGTGCTTGATGACCGGCTCGGTGTGCCACTCGGACGCGCGGCGGTACCAGTGGTTCAGGCGGATCTCACCGCAGAAGTGCAGCATCAGCGTCTCCAGCGGCGGCGCCGGGTCGAAGTCGAAGCGCACGTCGTGCAGTTCCTCCTCGGTCGGTGCCAGGTCGGGGCGGAAGCGCTTGAGGTATTCCATCAGCACCAGCGAGTGCTTCTGCTCCTCGAAGAACCAGATCGACATGAAGGCGGAGAAATCGCTGTCGTGCCGGTTGTCGCGCAGGAACATCTCGGTGGCGGGCAGCGCCGACCATTCGGTGATGGCGTTCATCTTGATGGTCTGCGCCTGCTCGTCGGTGAGCAGGCCGGCATCGAAGTCCTGCCAGGGGATGTCCCGGTCCATGTGCCAGCGCACGGATTCGAGTTGCCTGAAGAGTTCCGGATACAGCATCGACGTCCTTCCCATGGGGCGTTCGATTCTAGGAGGCCGGGCGGCGGGGCCCCGGGACGCTCCCGGGGGCCTTGGCCTTCGGCGTGCGAAGCGCGATGATGCGCCTTGCGCCGCCGCCCGGGGCCGCATGCCCCCAACGTCGACAGGAGCATCGCCATGCGCACCCTCGTTCTTCTCGCCGGCCTGGTGGCCGCCGCGCAGCCGGCGATGGCGGCCGAGCCCGCCGCTTCCTGCCCGGCCATCCTGCAGCACACCTTTCCGCGGCTGCAGGACGAGACGCCGCAGCCGCTGTGCCAGTACGCCGGCAAGGTGGTGCTGGTGGTCAACACCGCCAGCTTCTGCGGCTTCACGCCGCAGTACCGCGGGCTGGAGGCGCTGGACCGCAGGTACCGCGACCGCGGCCTGGTGGTGCTGGGCTTCCCCTCCAACGACTTCGCGCAGGAGTCGGGCTCCAACAAGCAGATCGCCGAGTTCTGCGAAAACACCTTCGGCGTGAAATTCCCGATGTTCGCCAAGTCGGCCGTGCGCGGGGCGGACGCGAACCCGCTGTTCCGCGAGCTGGCGCGGGCCAGCGGCACCACGCCCAAGTGGAACTTCTACAAGTACCTGATCGCCCGCGACGGACGGGTGGTGCGGGCCTGGTCCAGCATGACCTCGCCCGACGACCTGGGCTTCGTGCATGCCGTCGAGCGCGAGTTGGCGGCCGTGCACTGACCCCTGCGACACAAACGTTTACGAAGTCGCCGGAACCGTCGCCCTCCGCCTACGTTCCCACACTTCGCCGCCACGCATGATGGCGGCACGGTTTGCTGCTGCGAAGCCTTCCGGGCCTTCTCGGCCCCGGCTGCAATCCCGGAGCGACTCTTCTCCTCCTCCCTCCCTCCCTCCTTTCGTTTCGGGGCGCTTCGCAGCATTTTTATTTCCGCCGACCTGCCGATGCAGGCGGCACGAACGCAAAGGGCGCCCGACGAGGCGCCCTTCTTGCGTTTGGGAATTGGGCGACGCGTCTACTGCGGCAGGGTGTCGGCGAAGCTGGGCCGCTGCAGCAGCTTGTCGTGCAGGCGCGCCAGCTCGGGGTGCCGGCCGCGCCAGTCGACCTCGGGGAAGCGGAAGGCGATCCAGCCCAGCGCGCAGCCCACCGCGATGTCGGACAGGCTCAAGTGGATGCCGCTGCAGAAGGGCTTGTCGCCCAGGCCCTTGGCCATGGCGGCGATGCCGGCCTCGACCTTGCCGCGCTGGCGGTCCATCCAGGCCTGGCTGCGCTCGCCCTCGGCGCGCTTGGGCCAGATGGCCTCCATGCGCCACAGCACGCCGGCGTCCATCACGCCGTCGGCCAGCGCCTCCCAGGTCTTGACCTCGGCCCGCTCGCGGCCCGAGGGCGGGATGAGCTTGCCCACCGGCGAGAGGGTGTCCAGGTACTCGACGATCACGCGCGAGTCGAACATCGCCTCGCCGCCGTCCATGACCAGGCAGGGCACCTTGCCCAGCGGGTTGGAGGCGGAGATGGTGGTGTCATCGGACCAGACATCCTCGTGGATGAACTGGCAGTCCAGCCGTTTCTCGGCCAGCACGACGCGCACCTTCCGAACGTACGGACTGGCGGTCGATCCGATGAGTTTCATGCGCGGGCGCCCCCGGGGGGCGTGGTCATTGTGGCGGCCGGATTCTACGGGCGCGGCCCCGCGCCCGCGGCCCGCCCGCGGGAGGCCGGCTCCTACAATTCCGGGATGAGCTTCTCCCCCGTTTCCGCCCTCTCCCCCCTCGATGGCCGCTACGCCGGCCGGCTCGCCGCGCTGCGCCCGCTGATGAGCGAACAGGGCTACATGCACCGACGCGTGCAGGTGGAGGTGGCCTGGTTCATCGCACTGTCGGACGCCGGCTTCGCCGAGTTCAAGCCGCTCACGCCCGGCGCGCGCAAGTACCTGATGGGGCTGGTGTCGCACTTCGGCGAGGCCGACGCGCTGGCGATCAAGGAGATCGAGAAGACCACCAACCACGACGTCAAGGCGGTGGAGTACTGGATCAAGTCCAAGTTCGAGGCCCGGCCCGAGCTGGAGTCGGCCGCCGAGTTCGTGCATTTCGCCTGCACCAGCGAGGACATCAACAACACCAGCCACGCGCTGCAGATCCAGGCGGCGCGCGAGCAGGTGCTGCTGCCGGCGCTGGACGGCATCGTCGCCACCCTGAAGAAGATGGCGCACGACTTCGCCGCCGTGCCCATGCTCAGCCGCACCCACGGCCAGACCGCCAGCCCCACCACCGTGGGCAAGGAGATCGCCAACGTGGCGGTGCGCCTGGCCAACGCGCGCGAACGCATCGCCGCCGTCAAGCTGCTGGGCAAGATGAACGGCGCCGTGGGCAACTACAACGCGCACCTGGCGGCCTGGCCCGGCTTCGACTGGGAGGCCTTCAGCCGCAAGGTGGTCGAGACGCCCGCGCCGCAGGGCCTGGGCCTCACGTTCCAGCCCTACAGCATCCAGATCGAGCCGCACGACTACATGGCCGAGCTGTTCGACGCGGTGGCGCGCGCCAACACCATCCTCGTCGACTTCTCGCGCGACGTGTGGGGCTACATCAGCCTGGGCTACTTCAAGCAGCGGCTGAAGGCCGGCGAGATCGGTTCCTCGACCATGCCGCACAAGGTCAACCCGATCGACTTCGAGAACGCCGAGGGCAACCTGGGCCTGGCCAACGCGCTGCTGCGCCACCTCTCCGAGAAGCTGCCGATCAGCCGCTGGCAGCGCGACCTGACCGACAGCACCGTGCTGCGCAACGTCGGCGTGGCCTTCGGCTACGCCGTGCTGGCCTATGCGAGCCTGGCCACCGGCCTGGGCAAGCTGGAGCTGAACGAGGCCGCGCTGGCTGCCGACCTGGACGCGAGCTGGGAAGTGCTGGCCGAGCCGATCCAGACCGTGATGCGCCGCTTCGGCGTGCCCGGCGCCTACGAGAAGCTCAAGGAAGTCACGCGCGGCCAGGCCGTCACGGCCGAGGCGCTGCACGCGCTGATCCGCTCGCTGGAGATCCCCGAAGCCGAGAAGGAACGCCTGCTGGCCATGACGCCCGGCAGCTACACCGGCAAGGCGGCCGAACTCGCCCGGCGCGTCTGACCCGGTGGCGCTCAAATCCACCGTCTTCAAGGCCGAGGTGGCCGTGGCCGACATCGACCACGGCTACTACGCCGACCACGCCCTCACCCTGGCCCGGCACCCGAGCGAGACCGACGAACGCATGATGGTGCGGCTCGTCGCGCTGGCGCTCAACGCGCACGAACTGCAGGACCGCTGCAGCGGCGACGGCACCCTGGCCTTCGGCGCCGGCCTGTCGGACCCGGACGAGCCCGACGTCTGGCTGCGCGACTTCACCGGGCGCACGCGCCTGTGGATGGAGGTGGGCCAGCCCGAGGAACGCCCGATCGCCAAGGCCTGCGGCAAGGCCGATGCCGTGCGCCTGTACGCCTACGGCCACGCGGCCGAGGTGTGGTGGCGGGGCATCGAGGGCAAGCTCGCGCGCCTGGCCGGCCTGGAGGTGTGGCGCCTGCCGACCGCCGCCGTGCAGCAGCTCGGCGCGCTGGCGCAGCGCAGCATGCGGCTGCAGGCGACGCTCCAGGAGGGCGTGCTGATGCTGGGCGACGGCACGCGCTCGGTGGACATCGAGCCGGTG
>Ga0164243_10013908_pt1 | contig 11268 bp, 8 predicted proteins | sample OricompcompostOP_FD_108781 | JGI IMG/M metagenome (GOLD analysis project Ga0164243, IMG submission 108781) | Organic Plus compost microbial communities from Emeryville, California, USA - Original compost - Organic plus compost (OP) | ecosystem: Engineered > Solid waste > Mixed feedstock >... | reverse complement strand
TGCAGCAGCAGCGATTCGTGACGTTCCAGCGCTCGCTATGTTGCGAGGTTGTGTCCTCTCGTTGACGGCGACTCGGCGCTGTGCCTACGTTAAATATCGACAACTGCCAATGTAGTGCTAGGGAATGGGAGCAGCGATGAGCCAGGGGACTGACGTGCGAGAGGTCGTGCGCGAGCGCTACGCCGACGCCGCCAAGCAGGTCGCCAGCGGCGCCACCACCAGCGGCGTCGAGGCGGCCGAGATCCCGTGCTGCGGCCCGGCGGCCGGCGGCACCGAGCACGTCTTCGGCGGCGCGCTCTACAAGGACGGCGCCGACGGCGCGACCGACGCCGCCGTCAACGCTTCGCTGGGCTGCGGCGTGCCGACCGCCGTCGCGGACCTTCACGAGGGTGAGACCGTCCTCGACCTCGGCTCCGGCGCCGGCGCCGACGTGCTGATCTCCGCCCGCCGCGTCGGCCCGACCGGCAAGGCGATCGGGCTCGACATGACCGACGAGATGCTGGAGCTGGCTCGCAGAAACGCGGCCGAGGCCGGCGTCGAGAACGTCGAGTTCGTCAAGGGCTTCATCGAGCAGATCCCGCTCCCCGACAACTCCGTCGACGTTGTGATCTCCAACTGCGTCATCAACCTCTCAGCCGACAAGCCGCAGGTGCTGCGCGAGGTCGCGCGCGTGCTGAAGCCGAGAGGCCGCTTCGCCGTCTCCGACGTGCTCGCCGACCCCGGCATGGACGAGGCCACCAGAGCCTCGATGCAGGAATGGACCGGCTGCATCGCCGGCGCCCTCACCGAGACCGAGTACCGCGACATGCTCACCGCCGCCGGCTTCGAGCACCTCGAGATCCGCGAGACGCACCGCGTCCACGAGCACGCCGCCGCCGCGATCATCCGCGCCGCCGTCCCCTGCGGCTGCTGACAGACCCGGTCCCCGCGCCTCGCCGCGCCCCCTCCACCGCGCCGGCTGGTCGAACTCGACCGGCCGGCGTGGGCGCCTCCCAACTGAGCAGCGCGCAGATCCTCGAGAGGCAGAAGACGGACCCACCACCACGGCACCTGCTTCTCCCGGCTCCGCTACGGCCGCAGACCCTGTGACGCCGACCGCATCCCCGCGCCCGCGCTCGAAGCCGCCGTGCCCCACCGTCGGCGAGATCCGAGTCGCGGGGCGCGACCGGATCCTGCCGACGTGCCTGCACCCGGCCGGGATTCGCATACCGGCCGGGTCAGTACCCCCAGGGGGTCGTAAGTCGAACCCGGTGGCGACGATCGTTGGCGAGGCGATCTCGCTGCGGCGCTAATCCCGGTCGGCGCAGCGTTGGCAGCGGTTCTTTACGGTCCCGACCATGGTCGAGAGGCTCATTCCCACTCCTTGCCGCCATCATCGCGCCGCTTGCCGGCGTCGCGCTCCAAGCGTCACGCCGGACCCGGCTTCGGCATCGCACAAGCGAGCTGCTCAGACTGGCGGACGAAATCCAGGCGCACGATGAAGCCGCAGCAACCGCGCTGCGGCGCGTCGCGGGAGAAACCGCTCAGGAGCTGGCACGACGAGATCAGAAGTGGCTTCGACGAAAGGTCGAGCTGTGCTGGTCCTGAGCGTAGCTTTCCTGTGCTCTCCTGGAATTGCAGCCATCTATTTCGCGGTTCAATCGGATCACGGTCTGGACTGGCTGGTCGCGGTGGTCGGGGGCTTGTGGGTGCTGGCCTGGATTGCCGGCGGAGTGGCTCAGGTGTCGAGCGCTGCCGCCGAGTCCACCTCCTGATCAACGATGACCGCGGGTTCAGCTTCGGACCTGGCAGCGTGAGCGTCGCTGTGTCCAGGCGATGCGACGACGAAAGGATCTCACGCCGTAGCCTGTGGTTCGCCGAGGCGCCTACGGCCCAGAGACCGGCATTCTCGCGATGGCGTCACCAAGGGTGCGAAGCGTTGGGTCGTCGGGAAAGGTCCATCTTTCGCCCGACAGACCAGATGGCTTTCGCCACGCATCCAAGAGTGGAACGGCCTCCGTAGGTGTTGTGAGTTGCGGTGGGGGCGTTCGCGTGAGCGCGCGCCAGCGGCGGTGAGCCCAGCCCTCCGGGACCAACATGACTTCTCGGTCCATCACTGCTCTGCTCGTGGCCTCGCGATAGTCCAGCAGCGCTTGAGTTTTCGCATCGGCGATTGCTCTGTCCGTTGCTCTCCGGCTGCCTTCTCGCTCGTTTCCTGCCAACCCTGTGAGGGCTTCGAGCGCTTCATCTCGCGTCGGGTCGATCGCGGAGGCGCGCAGCGATTCGCAGTCGCGTCGGAGCTTGAAATTGCGGTCTGCGATCCAGATCGCAAGCGCTTCGTCACGACTGCGGATCGCTGCATCGACCGAACGCACCTCGGTCGGAATGTTCAGCGCTCGTGCGGCTGCCGCAAGGAGAGCGCCGGCAGCACCGCCGACCAGTGCCAGTGCTGCGTCGCTGATAGCCGCCAATTGGTCGCTCCGCCTAGTCCTACGAGAAGGTCCAGCCTTGGTCACGGATGAACTGGACTACGCCGACGCAGCGCACATTGAAGTCCTGACAGACCGAAGGGATCTTGGGCTTCGTCGGCGTGCCGCCCTTCTCCTCCGTGACCACCGTGAGACCCTCAGCGCGGGCGACGGCGATCACGAACGGATCGGCTTGGTTCCGGTTCGATGTGGCTTTGACGAGAAACGGATGTCTCGCAAGGACTTCTCGCACGGAGGTCTGCACCGCACTATCGAGCGGGACGAAGATGTGCGGACGCTGCTGGACCCAAAGCGTCAGATCGTCCTCTTGCTTCTCCAACTCTCGCCGGACTTCCTCAGGAGCCACGATCTGCTTGTACGCGGCGAGATCGCTCAGCTTGTCCCAGAGGCCGGGGAAGATGTCGGGCGGGTAATAGCGAGTCCAGCATTCAAGGAATGCGCTGGTGTCGAAGCAGTACGCCATCAGTCACGAGCACCTGTCAACGCCAACTCAGCCTCGAGCTTCGGCAACTGGTTGATCTTGATTTCCAGGTACTCCGTCAGGTCCGAGCCCGTGATCTCATGGCGGTAATAGGCGTCGAGAGCGAGTTCGATGTAGGGGCGGCCGAGGTCGCGGACCTTCATGCGATACCAACTGGGCCCGCCAGCCTTCTCTTCTCGGCGTTGGCGCGCGAGTTCCTCGCGGTATGCCTCGAAGCCCTGGCGGTATTCGTGCCGCTTCTCTTGCAAGAAGTCCCAGGTTGTGAGATCAAGCGTGTACAGCCGCCGCACCACCGCTTCCTGACTCACTGAGTACCGGGCAGACAGGGCCGCGACCGCTTCGTCTGACCACCGGCCATCCGCTGGCGTCAACCTCACGACGGGATCGCTCTCGAACGCGGACGCGGGCATCAGGGCCGCCGCCGCCGCTCGGTTGCAAAACACCTCCACCTCGTCAGATGGGTTTCGCGCCCGCTGCCGGGGAGTCAGATCGCAAATTCCGGACGAGTTTGAAAGCACATGAGCGAACTCGTGGAACAGCGTGAAAATCCGACCACGGGGAAAGTCGCCACCGTTCAGGACAACCGTGGGAAGAGGCGCCGCCGACACCGAGAACCCGCGCATCTCAGCAAGGGGAATTCTCTGGACCTGAAGCACCAGCACGTCGAGTGCCGTGAGTGCGTCTATCCATTCGTTGAGGGCGCGCCGTTCGTCTCGCCACCCCGTTTGCTGGCTGAGGCTCACACCGAGGAGGTTGCGCATCTCCTCACCGAACCGCTCAGGATCGCTTGGCGCGGGATCGAGACGCGGGGGATCGGCGATCGTTTCACCGGCCAGCGCGCGCAGGTCCATCGCCGCATCGCGCAGCGCATGAGCGCGCCGGATCGCATCGTGCAACTCGGGAGTCAGGTGTCCCACCTCGGCGTCCGGCGGGCGTCGATAGTCCCGAAGCGCTTGGAAGTCGCGCGGTGGTCTGGAGAGAAAGAAGACAGCGAGGGGTCGCTTGTAGACCTGCGCGATCATTCGCAGCTGAGCGACCGTCGGTCGGGCTCGTCCCTCTTCCCAGCTACTCAGCCGCTCGGCTGAGACACCGATGCGTCTCGCCGCTTGCGCCGCGTCGAAACCTATGCTCTTGCGAGCCCAAACCAGGAGTTCTGGTTCGACTATGGCGTCGGGAGTTCTCATCATCGGCCCGATCCAAGCCTACGTACTCGGCAGGCGTCTTTGCAGCAGGTAGATCTCGTCGACGTCCGATCCGCGAGTCGACATGCGGCGAGCGCTCTTTCTCCGGTGAGGACCGTCGTCGTGGCTTGCATTCGCCCGCGCGTCTTGATCTTGTGGCCGATCGACAGAATCGGAAATAGTGGTCCGGACGGGCGCGGTCACGCCCGCCTGGACCGGTTGCACCCGAAGCGGTCACGTCGGCGCATCCACACCGTAGACCGCTCGGGTTGTCTCTGGCGCAGTCGCGTTCGCACGACTACGACGCTTGCTCAGCGGCGCTGAGGCGTGCTTGCGACCCTCGTTGCACGCGATTGGTGCTCGATCGAAAGGAGCGGCCATGACTGCGCCGTTGGCTCTTGCATGCGAGCAGACCGATCCGAACCTGCTGCCCCGCGAGCAGCGGGACCGGATTCGGACGGCAGTGATCGACGACCTCGCCGAGCCGATGCTCATCGCGGTCGACCTGGAGCCCGGAAACGTCGTCGGCGCCCGCCAGCGGCGCGCACAACTCGCCGACGACCTGCTGCTGCTCGACGACCTCGGATGGGAGGAGGACGACGACCGCGACGGCTTCGCGCTGACGATGGACCCCGAAGCGCTGCGCGATGTCGGCTCGCGTGCGCGATTTGGACCCCGACGACGAGGAGGCGCACGCGCCGCTGGCCGAGGCGGTCGGCTACGCGTAGGCGCTCGTGCGCGACCGTCCGGCGCCGGAGGCTGCGCGGGAGTGCGCGACGGCGTGCGCCGCGATCGGCGACGTGCTCGCCAACGTGGAGCGGTCACAGACAGCCGACGCCGCTGCGGCCTGATGGCCGGGGCCAAACCGCTGGACCACGTGGCGTTCGGGCGCAGAAGACGGACCTACCACTCCTACACCTGCATCCCGACTCCGCTACGGCCGCAACACCTGCGACTCAGACCGCATCCCTACCCCCGCACTCGAAGCCGCCGTGCTCGACCAGCTCGCCGGTCTGCTCCAGCAGACCGACCTCGTGACCGACGCGATCCGGGCTGCCGTCCGCCGACCTCAACGCGGATCGGCCCCGCTGGGAGGAGGAGCGCAAGCAACTCGATGCCGAGATCGCGAGAACGGACGCGGCGCTTGAACGCTACTTCCGAGCCTTCGAGAACGGCACCCAGGCCCGAGCAGCAGTGCGGCCAGCGCATCGACGACGCCTTTAGCCGCCAACTCACCGGCCTCAAGGCCCGGCGCGAGGAACTGACCGCCGACGAAGCCGATGCCGACGCGACGGTGCTGACCGACGACGACATCGCCGCCCTCCAGGCAGAAGTCACGCAGACGATCCGCGACGGCGACGCTCCAACGAGAAAGGCGCTCCTGCAAGCGCTGGTCGGAGAGATCCGCGTCGAAGGGCGAGATCAGATCCAACCGACCTACTGCCTCCCGGCGGCGCGGGTTGCACCACCGGGAGGGTCAGTACCCCCAGGGGGAATCGAACCCCCGCTACCAGCGTGAAAGGCTGGCGTGCTGACCGCTACACCATGGGGGCGGGTGGCGGGAGGGACATTGTAGATGGCGGCGCGATTTCGGCGAGCGTGCGACGATGGGGGGGCGCCTCTAGCTCATCGGGTTAGAGCACCGGACTTTTAATCCGGCGGGCTGGGTTCGAGTCCCAGGGGGCGCATCGCGCTTCCTCGGTGGAGCGTCAGGCCGGACGACAGGGCGCGCATCGGGGACGACGGCGCGCGCCCCGTCGCTCAGGAGGCCTCCGCCAGACGGACGCCGTTGGCGCCCTCGGGCTCGAGTATGCCCTTGCGCTTCAGCTGCGAGATCGTCGTGTGGACGGTCGGCTTGGCGATGTTGGTGATCTCCGCGACCTCCGCGGCCGAGATGCCGGGATGCTCGCCGACGACCTTCAGGATCGCCTCGCGGTTGGCGCCGCGCGGCGCGCGACGCGACTTGCCGCCGGCGTACGGGGCGCGGGCAGGCGCGGAGGAACGCGCGCGCGAGCGCGCACCGGCCGTGGCACCGCCGTTGGGGACCTGCTCGCCGTTGAGCGCGGCCAGCACCGCCTCCAACTGCTCCTTCTCTTCGATCAGCGGCCGCAGTTCCTTCAGACGCTTCTCGATGTCACGTTGAATTTGCGCGACGAGATCTGCCATGCACGTAACTCCTGTGAGGGGGCGACCAAGGCTACCAATCGGAGGCGCTGGATTGAACCCTCGTCATCCGCACACATCAACGTGGCGTCGGGCTGTTACGAATTTGATTGGTGAGGGAAGGCTCAAGAGCTGACGCAGTCGGCCGTCAGCGCCTCATGCAGCGGCGCCGGGCGCCCGACGTGGAACCCTTGCGCATAGTCGACGCCGAGCTCGCGCAGCAGTTCAACCGTCGCCGCGTCGCCGACGTACTCGGCGATCGTCTCCTTGCCCATGCCGCGCGCGATCTCGACCGCGGCGCGCACCAGCAGCTGGTCGGTCTGGCTGGTCGTGCAGGAGCGGACGAACTCGCCGTCGATCTTGAGGATGTCGAACGGCAGGTGCTTCAAGTAGTAGAACGACCCGAAACCGGCGCCGAAGTCGTCCAGCGCGAACCGGCATCCCATCTCCGCAAGTCGCTGAGCGAACTCCTGCGCGCGGGGAATGTTTGAGACCGCAGTCGTCTCGGTCACCTCGAGCACCAGATTCACCGGATCGACGTCGTTGGCGGCCAGCTCGCGTTGGATGATCGTCAAGAGGTCCGGGTCGCCGGTCGAGGAGCCAGAGATGTTGACTTCGAAGACCAGCTCGCGACCGAGCCGCCGCTGCCGTCCCATGTGACGGATCGCGTGCGCAACGACCCACCGGTCGAGCTCCTGCATCAGGTCGAACCGCTCCGCGATGCCGATGAACGCGGCCGGCGGGATCACTTCACCTTCCTCGTCGAGCATCCGCAGCAGCAGCTCGTGCTGACGGACCTCGCCGCTGCTCAACTCGACGATCGGCTGCGCGTAGAGGGTGAAGCGATCCTCCTCCAGCGCGTCGCGGATCCGCTCGGCCCAGGTGATGCGCGCCTTCATGCGCGAGGCGCTGCGCTCGTGCGAGGAGAAGGTCGCCGCGCGGTCGCGACCGGCCTCCTTCGCGTCGTACATCGCCAGGTCGGCGTTGACGAGCACGTCCTCCGCGCTCAGGCCGTCGGCCTCGCCGAACAGCGCGATCCCCACGCTGGTCGTGATCGGGCGCCGCCTTCCGGCGGTGGTGAGCACCGACTGCGCGCGCACCGACGCGAGGATCGACTCCGCGACCGCCTCGGCCTCCTCACGGCCGCCTCTGGGCAGCAGGACGGCGAACTCGTCGCCGCCGAGTCGTGCGAGCACGTCGCTGTCACGCAGCCGTGTGCGCAGCGTCTGCGCCACCTTCACGATCAACTCGTCGCCGACGTTGTGCCCGAGCGTGTCGTTGATGTGCTTGAAGCGGTCGATGTCGAGCACGAGCGCGGCGCCCTCGGCGCCGTAGCGGCGGACGCGGTTGATGTGCTGGTTGAGCTCGCGCTCGAACGAGCGCCGGTTCAACAGGCCGGTGAGCGGGTCGTGGTCGGCCATGTGCTGCAACTGCGCCTCGTAACGGACGCGCTCGCTGACGTCCTGGATCTGGCCGAGGAAGTGCTGTGGGCTGCCGTCGGAGGCGCGCACCAACGTCGCGTGCACCGCCACCCAGACGACCTGGCCGACGACGTCGACGTACCGCTTCTCCATCCAGTAGGTACTCTTCTCACCTGAAAGCAGGCTCTCCATCATCTCCCGGTCACGTGCCGCGTCGGCCGGGTGACTCAACTCCGAGAAGCTCATCTCCTCGAGTTCTTCGCGGGTGTAGCCGGTGATCGCGCAGAGCGCGTCGTTGACCTGGATGAAGCAGCCGTCGAGGTCGCTCAGCGCCATCCCGATCGGCGCCGCCTCGAACGCGGTGCGGAAGCGCTGCTCGGCGACGGCGATCTGCTCGACGCTCTCGCGCAGCGCCGTCTCGGCGGCGACGCGGTCGCCGACGTCGCGGACGATCGCCTGCCCCTCACGCATCTCGCCCGTCTCGGGGTCGACGACCCGCCGCACGCGCGCCTCGATCCAGACGTAATGGCCGTCGCGGTGTCTGATCCGGCTCGTCACCGTGACCGTTCCGTCGTGGGCGCTGACGACGTCACGCACGCTGACGACGTCCTCCCGGTCGTCACTGTGGACGAACTCGCGCGGCTTGCGGCCGATCAGCTCCTCCGGCTCGTAACCCATCAACTCACGCGAGGCGGGTGACACGTACGTGACCGTCCCGCTCGGATCGAAGACGAGGATCATGTCGGTCGCGTTGTCTGCGAGCAGACGGTGGCGCTCCTCCGCGGCTCTGCGTCCCTGCTCGGCGCTGTCGCGCTCGGCCATCCGCTCCTCGACGAGCTCCAGCGCGTAGCGCTCCCGCCGTGCGGCCATCCAGATCAGCAGCCCGAGCGCGATCGTCAGCACCGCGCCGGCACCGAGGATCGTCCACGTGACGCCGTACGACGAGCTCGGCCGCCCCATGGCGAACAGCCACTCGTGCCCGCCGCCGGCGAACCGCTTCGTCAGCGCGCTGGAGCCCTCCGGCGGGTCGCCGGCTATCCAGCGGCCGCTCTGCATCAGTGCGTACGGGACGTCGGCGGGGATCAGCGCCTCCAGCCCGATCCGCACGGTCTCGACCGGGTAGGCGGCGACGGTGAAGGCGACGGCCGCTCTGCGCCGCGCCGCGACGGTCGGCGGGACGGCGCCGCCGCGGTAGACCGGCGCCGCGAAGGCGATCGCCTCCCACGGCAGGCCGGGGATCCTCATCACCGGCGTCACCTGCGGCGTGCCGAGCTCCATCGCCGAATAGAGCGCCGCCCGCAGCGCCGGGACCCGCGCGAGGTCGTAGCCGGCGGGCAGCCCGCGCAGCCTCGTGCGGGCGTAGGCGAGCCGGTAGCGCTCCGGCCGCCCGCCGGCGTCGCCGGGCGTGCGGCGCACGAGCCAGACGGCGCCGAGCCGCGCCTGCGTCAGCAGCCGCTCGCTGCCCAGCTCGAAGGCGCCGCGCCCGGCGCGCGGCATCCCCATCAGCGTCGCGAGGTCGGCCAGCCGGGCGCTCGCGGTCGTCATCGTCGAGCCGAGCAGCGACAGCGCGCGGGCGTGGAGCTCCTGCTGGCGCTCGACCGCGATCTCCCGCTCATGGCGGGCCGACGCCCACGCGCCCGCGAGGGTCGCGCAGGCGAGCACGAGGACGCCGAGCAGGGCGATCGGCATGCGCCGGCGTCGGAGGGTCATCGCAACCCTCCGCGCATCGCGCAGGCATGCCAGCTTGTGGGGTCGTCCAGCGTCACCCCCGTCCCTATCGGCAGCGGGGGCGCGCGGCTGTAGCTCAGGGAGCGGGCCGCCGCACGGCCGTCGCCGCGGCGGCGCGCGTCGGCACGACCGGGAACAGCTCGTCGAGCCCCATCACGCTCAGGATCCGCGCCGTGCCGGGATTCGTGTTGACGATCGCCAGACGCCGGTCATGGGCTGCCAGGCGCCGCGCCGCTCTCAGCACGACCTGGCAGCCGCTCGCGTCGACGAAGGTGCAGGCGGTGAGGTCGACGACCACGTGCGGGGGCTCGACCGCCTCGGTCTGTTGGCGCAGCGCCGCGCGCAGCTCCGGCGCCGTGAACAGGTCGAGCTCGCCGCGGACCGCGATCACGACGACGTCCGCGTCGTCGAGGCGCGACTCGGTCAGACCGAACGACGTCGGCGGAGCAGGGCTGTGGCGTGGTTGCTGCGTCATTACCGGATGACGGGCGGCGCGCGGGCTTGCGGCCGACGCCCCGCCCGAGAGCCTCCGGCGGCCTTCCCCTACCCCCGTGGCGGAGGCGGAAAACGAAGGCCGCGGATGAGATCGGTCAGATCAGTGCTTGAAGTGGCGGCGGCTGGTGAAGACCATCGCCACGCCGGCTTCGTCGGCCGCCGCGATCACTTCCGGATCGCGCACCGAGCCGCCGGGCTGGATGATCGCGGTGACGCCCGCGTCGAGCGCGAGCTGCGGCCCGTCCGCGAACGGGAAGAAGGCGTCGGAGGCGAGCACGGCGCCCTCCAGCGAGCCCTCGCGCGCCTTCTCGACGGCGATCCGGACCGAGTCGACGCGGCTCATCTGGCCGGCGCCGATCCCGACCGACGCGTTGTCTCTCGCGAGCACGATCGCGTTGGAGCGGACGTGCTTGCAGACGCGCCAGGCGAACAGCAGCTCGCTCCACTCCTGGTCGGTCGGCTGCCGTCTGGTCGCGACGGTCATCTCGGCACGCTCCTGCGTGTCGAGGTCACGGTCCTGGACCAGCAGGCCGCCGACGACCTGCTTCATGTCGGGCTCGGCGAGGTGGAGCGGCAGGTTCTCGTCGTCCTGCAGCACGCGCATGTTTCTCTTCACCGACAGGACCTCGAGCGCCTCCTCGGAGTAGCCGGGCGCGAACAGGACCTCGATGAACTGCTTGACGAGCGCCTCGGCCAGCTCCTTGTCGACCGGCCGGTTGAGGCAGACGATCCCGCCGAACGCCGACATCGGGTCGCAGGCGAAGGCGCGCTCGTACGCCTCCAGCGGGGTGTCGCCGGTCGCCACGCCGCAGGGGTTGTTGTGCTTGACGATCACGCACGCGGGCGCGTTGAACTCGCGCACCAGCAGGCGGGCGCCGTTGAGGTCGAGCAGGTTGTTGAACGACAGCGGCTTGCCGCCGAGCTGGCGGACGTTGCTGAGCAGGTGGGTCGGCGAGCCGACCTGCGCGTAGTAGGCGGCCCGCTGGTGCGGGTTCTCGCCGTAGGAGAGGTCGGTGACCTTCTCGAAGGCGCGCACGAACAGCTGCGGGAAGTCGTCGCCGCGCTTCTCCGCGAACCAGCGCGCGATCGCGGTGTCGTAGCGGGCGGTGTAGGCGAACGCCTCGGCCGCGAGCGACTCGCGCGTGGCGAGCGACAGCATCCGGTCGGAGGCGCGCAGCTCGTCGAGGATCGCGTCGTAGCTCTCCGGGGAGACGACCGGCGCCGCGAAGGCGAAGTTCTTCGCCGCCGCGCGGATCATCGTCGGGCCGCCGATGTCGATGTTCTCGATCACCTCGGAGTCGGCGACGCCGCGGCGCGCGACGGTCTGCTCG
>Ga0164243_10013907_pt1 | contig 11268 bp, 9 predicted proteins | sample OricompcompostOP_FD_108781 | JGI IMG/M metagenome (GOLD analysis project Ga0164243, IMG submission 108781) | Organic Plus compost microbial communities from Emeryville, California, USA - Original compost - Organic plus compost (OP) | ecosystem: Engineered > Solid waste > Mixed feedstock >... | reverse complement strand
TGTCTCGGAGCTGCTCAACACCATCTGCACACCCTCACAAGTCGGCTGCACCGACGAAGGCGCACCGGTTTACAAATACGACCCCGCGCTGGCCAAGAAACTGCTGGCCGAGGCCGGCTATCCCAATGGATTCGACATTGATATCGTCGCCTATCGCGAACGCAATCAGACCGAAGCCATCATCAATTATCTGCAAGCTGTCGGTATCCGCGCCAAACTGAATTTCCTGCAATACGCCGCGATGCGTGACATGATCCGCGCGGGTAAAGCGTCGCTCACGCATCAGACCTGGGGCTCGAACCTGGTCAACGACGTGTCGGCCTCGACGCCGGTGTATTTTGCGTTCGGCAATGACGACGTGACGCGTGATCCCAAGGTCCGCGAATTACTGGACAAGGGCGATGTGACGATAGACAGCACTGCCCGTAATGCCGCCTATAAAGAGGCCCTCACCATGATTGCGGAACACGCCTACGCCGTGCCGCTCTGGTCGTTGCCGGTGTATTACGTCGCCAGCCAGGACGTGGAGTTCAAGGCCTATCCTGACGAGCTGGTCCGTTTCTGGGACATGAGTTGGAAATAACCCTGAAACCCTGACAACCGCCACGGCGACGTGGCGGCGCACGGAGTCTTTCAATGCTTGCATTCATCATCCGGCGGCTGGGACTGGCGGTGATGGTCGCTCTGACCGTCTCCGTCCTGGCGTTCATGCTGTTGCATCTGTCGGGAGACCCCGCCGTCGCGCTGGCGGGCGAAGGCGCGCGCCAGGCGGACATCGACATGGTGCGCAAAGCCTATGGGCTGGACCGTCCCGTCGTTGTTCAGTACGCCGATTGGTTGTGGCACATCCTGCAGGGCCAGTTCGGCACCTCGGTGTATTTCAAGACGGCTGCCGGACCGTTGATCCTGTCGAAGCTGCAGACCACCCTGATGCTGGGGCTGAGCGCGTTGGCTGTAGCCTTGCTGATCTCCATTCCGCTGGGCGTGATTGCGGCGCTCTACAAGGGCGGCATTGCCGACCGCATCTGTCTGGCCGTAGCGGTGCTGGGCCAGGCCTTGCCGAATTTCTTTTTTGCGCTGCTGCTCATCATGCTGTTTTCGATATCGCTGCGCATACTGCCAGTATCCGGCAGCGGAACGTGGCAGCATTTCGTGATGCCTGCGATCGCGCTAGGCTACTACGTCGCACCGGCGTTCATGCGGTTGATACGTGCAGGCATGATCGAAGTCCTGGCTGCCGATTACATCCGCACGGCCAGGGCCAAAGGCCTGCCCACCGGCACGGTCATCTTTAAACACGCCTTGCGCAACGCCATCGTGCCCGTCGTGGCTCTGGCCGCCGTGCAACTTGGCTACCTGTTAGGCGGCTCGGTCGTGATCGAAACGGTTTTCGCGCTGGACGGCCTAGGCTATCTGGCCTATCAAAGCATCACGTTCAAAGACTATCCCGTCATGCAACTGATCGTGCTGCTGCTATCCGTACTGTATGTGCTGCTGACATTGGCAGCGGATATTGCCAACGCGTGGCTGGACCCACGCATCCGGGTGTCGTAGACCATGACTGTACCGACCTCACCGATTACGGCTAATGCGCCAGTACCGAATGTGACTGCACCGGCGGGCAGTCTGACCTGGCGGCGTTTACGGCAGAACAAGGCGCTGCTGGCAGGCGGCGGCATCTTGCTATTGATCGTCTTGATCGCGATCTTCGCGCCCTGGATAGCGCCGCATGATCCTTATTTTCAGGACCTGGCCCATCGCACGGCGCCGCCTGTCTGGTATGAGAAAGGCACGTGGCTGCATCCCCTGGGCACCGATCAATTGGGCCGTGACTATATGTCGCGCCTCTTTTATGGGGCCAGGATTTCCTTATTGATCGGAATCAGCGTTGCACTTATCTCTGGGTTGATCGGCACCGCGTTAGGCATGGCCGCGGGGTATTTTGGCGGCCGCGTAGATATGTTTGTCTCCTTCCTCGTGACGACACGCCTGTCCATGCCGGTCATTCTGGTGGCCTTGGCCACCGTCGCCATCGTGGGCGGCTCGCTCTGGGTCGTGATTCTGGTGCTGGGCTTTTTGAAATGGGATCGCTTTGCTGTCGTCATGCGCAGCGCCACGCAACAGGTGCGCTCGCTCGAATACGTCGCCGCCGCCCAATCTGCCGGCGCCTCGACCTGGCGCATTGTTCGTGGCGAGGTGTTGCCGAACGTGGTGCCGCATCTGATCGTGATCGCCACGCTGGAGGCCGCCAGCGCCATTCTGCTGGAGGCGGCCCTGTCGTTCCTGGGACTGGGCGTGCAACCGCCGCTGCCCTCATGGGGCCTGATGATTTCCGAGGCCAAGGCCTACATGTTCTTTTCGTTCTGGCTGATCGCCATCCCCGGCAGCGCGCTGGCGCTGCTGATTTTCGCCATCAACCTGGCAGGCGACGGCCTGCACCAGTGGCTGACGCCCGAGGACAAGGCCTGACGCAATGACCGACTCCGATATCGTATTAGACGTACAGAACCTGCGCGTGGATATCGATACGCCACGCGGCCAGCTGCATGCGGTGCGCGACATTTCATTCCAGGTGCGGCGTGGCGAGACATTGTGCCTGGTGGGTGAATCGGGCTGCGGTAAATCCATGACCTCGCTGGCTATCATGGGCCTGTTGCCCAGGGCCGCGAAACGCAGCACTTCGCGCTTGGCGGTCCTGGGCGAAGACCTGTCTCGCGCCAGCCGCCGGCGCATCAACGCCCTGCGCGGCAACAAGATGGCCATGATTTTCCAAGAGCCCATGACCGCCTTGAACCCCGCCTATACCATCGGCGACCAACTCACTGAACACTATCGCCACCATCGGCATGCCAGCGCCAGTCAGGCCCGAGAGCGTGCTGTGGAGTTGTTGGAAAAAGTCGGCATCGCCTCTGCCGCGCAACGGCTTGGACAATATCCGCACCAGTTGTCTGGGGGCCTGCGTCAACGCGTCATGATCGCCATGGCATTGATGTGCGGCCCGGAACTCTTGATCGCCGACGAGCCCAGCACGGCGCTGGACGTGACCATTCAGGCGCAGATCCTGCGGTTGCTGGCCGACTTGCAGGCGGAATTGGGCATTGCCATGGTGCTCATCACGCACGATCTCGGCGTGGTGGCCCGCATTGCGCGCCAGGTCGCCGTGATGTATGCGGGCCAGATCGTCGAACAAGGTCCTGTATCCGAGCTATTTCAAGCGCCGCGCCATCCGTATACCGAGGGGCTATTGGCCTGTATTCCGGTGCCGGGCCGCACCCCTCCCGGCACGCCGTTGGGCACCATTCCCGGCGTCGTGCCGGCCTTGGTCGGCGATCTGCACGGTTGTGCATTTCATGATCGATGCCGCTATGCGCAGGCCGTTTGCCAACAGGCCGTTCCCGTTCACGAAGCACCCGGCCGGCAGTGGCGCTGCATTCGCACGGAGGCGCACGCATGAGCCCACTCATCCAGGCGCAAGACGTCAGCCGCAGCTTCACGGTAAAGAGCGGCATGTTTCAACCTCGCCGCACGCTGCATGCGGTCAATGGCGTGGATTTACAGGTAGAGCGCGGCGGCGTGCTGGGCATTGTCGGAGAATCCGGCTGCGGCAAATCCACCCTGGCGCGGCTGCTGCTGGGGCTCATCCCGACGACCAGCGGCAGCGTCAGTATCGAAGGCCAAGACATACGCAGCATGTCGCGGCGTGATCTTGCGCGGCGGGTTCAACCCGTATTCCAAGACCCCTATTCGTCGCTGAACCCGCGCCGCAGCATCGCGTCCATCGTATCGCTGCCACTGGAGGTGCACGGCATCGCCAACCCTCGCCAGCACAAAGCCATCGAGATGCTCGAACGCGTGGGCCTGCCTCCCCGGCTGGCCAACAACACGCCCGGGCAGCTGTCCGGCGGCCAACGCCAGCGCGTTGCGATTGCGCGCGCCCTGGTGATGAATCCTGAAATCGTCATCTGCGACGAGCCGACCTCAGCATTGGACGTATCGGTGCAGGCGCAGATCATGAATCTGTTGATGACGCTGCGGCAGGAATTCAACCTGACCTATGTGTTCATCAGCCATAACCTGGCAGTCGTCGAACACATTGCGACACACGTTGCGGTGATGTATCTGGGCCGCGTGGTTGAATCCGCGCCTGCCACCGAGCTTTTTCATGAGCCGCGCCATCCGTATACACAAGCCCTGCTCGCCTCGGTGCTCACGCCCGAACCGGGACTGGGCATACCGGACATGGGATTGGGACTATCCTTTCCCGACCCGATCAATCCGCCCGCCGGCTGTCCGTTTCATCCGCGCTGCAAGCATGCGATGCCGCAGTGCGAACAACAACGGCCTGCGCTGCACACACAAGGTCAGGCGCAAGTCGCTTGTCATCTGTATCCGTCGTATTCGCAAGAAAAGGCCATTGCCTGACGACTGCGTACTCAAGCGATGAACAGACAAAACTCAAATGACGACACTCGGAATCAAACATCATGCCGCCCACAGCTGAGGTCCTTCTCCGAAGCCATGTGCGGAGTTTCCATCTCATTCAAGGAAAATCATCGTGAGCCGTGAACAAGCCATTGCCAACGCTGAACAGTGTTTTGATTCAGGCGCCTTTCGTGCCGTTCTGAGCCGTCGTGTGAGCATCCCCACAGAGAGCCAGAACCCTGATCGCGCCGAGGCGTTGGCAAGCTACCTCTGCGCCGAGATGCAACCCGCCTTTGAGGCAATGGGCTTTCGCTGCGAGACCTTGACTCATGCCAAGGCACGCGCCCCGTTTTTATATGCGGAGCGTATCGAAGACCCTGCCCTGCCCACCGTACTGGGCTACGGCCACGGCGACGTGATTCGCGGGCTCGAACCTGAATGGCACGAAGGCCTGTCGCCCTGGACGCTGACCGAGCGAGACGGCCGCTGGTATGGACGAGGCATCGCTGACAACAAGGGCCAGCACAGCATCAACATGGAGGCGCTGCGTCTCGTATTGGAAACGCGAGGCAAGCTGGGCTTTAACGTCAAATACCTGATCGAGATGGGCGAAGAAACCGGGTCGCCGGGGCTGCGCGAGCTATGCGAACAGCACAAGGATCGTTTCAGCGCCGATCTGCTCATCGCCTCGGATGGCCCACGCCTGAGTCCTCAGCGCCCCACCGTATTCCTCGGCGCGCGCGGCAGCCTGAATATCGATCTCAGCATCGAGGCGCGCGCAGGCGGCCATCACTCGGGCAACTGGGGTGGATTGATATCGAACCCGGGAATCCAGCTCGCACACGCCATTGCCAGTATTTCATCTCCCACGGGACAGATTCGTATCCCGGAATGGGTGCCTGCGGAGTTGCCGGCATCCGTACGGCGCGCGCTGGCGGATTGCGAGGTCGACGGCGGATCGGATGGCCCTGTCATCGAGCCGGAATGGGGAGAACCCGGCCTCTCGCCCGCCGAACGCGTATTCGGCTGGTGCTCGTTCGAAGTCCTGGCCTACAAGACCGGCAATCCGGAAACCCCCGTCAACGCGATCCCGCCACGCGCCTGGGCGCGATGCCAATTGCGTTTTGTCGTCGGCGTCGATCCCGACAATTTGTTGCCTGCGTTACGCCGCCATCTGGATCGCCAAGGCTTTCCCATGGTGAAAATACAAACCACGCGCGAAACCATGTTCAAGGCGACACGGATCGACCCCGAAGATCCCTGGGTCAAATGGGCCGTGTCGTCGCTCGAAAAAACCAGCGGCAAGAAAACCGCCATTCTGCCGAATTTGGGCGGGTCCCTGCCCAATGATATTTTCACCGACGTGCTTGGGTTAAAGACGGTATGGGTCCCACATTCGTATCCGGGATGCTCGCAACATGCACCGAACGAGCATTTGCCACCGCAGCTGTTGCGCGAAGCATTGACCTTGATGACGGGACTGTATTGGGATCTGGGCTCAGGCGGCACGCCAAAATGAGATTTGCCAGATAGTCGCCAACTTTTTTTGAGTAATCAGCCGGTTAACGCGAGCACGCGAACGTCTTGCTCTGCGCGTTAACCGGCCCTGACTGTCCGACGACACTCAAGTCATGCCGGCTTCTTGTTCTGAGAGACTTCAGGTCCCTGGCTGGCATCGGCCGCCTGCGTTGCGGCAGAATCCGCTGCAGCCTCGTCGTCCGCTTCGGCCGTACGCTCCAGCTCATTGCCCAACACGTCCTCCGACGCCTCGCCCTGCTCCTTGGATAATTGACGGCGCGTGTGCCCTGCCGCACGCGCATTATGAGTATTCGCGGCACGCTCGGTCTGCATGAATACGTTGGCCGGCGGCGCGTAGCCATTCTTGTCCTGACCAAAGTACAGCACGGTGTGCGGATACGGCAGCTCGATACCGGCAGCGTTGAAGTGCTTCTTGACCAATCGGTTGTAGCCGCGCTGCACTGCCCACTGCATACCCGGCGTGGTCTTGATCAACACGCGAATGGTCGCGCCCTTTTCGTTCAATGCGGTCACACCCGGAATGCTGACGTCTTCCAGGACCTCGGGGGCCAGCAACTCATCCTGCATCAGTTCATCAAACGCCTGGCGCAGATGCTGAATCGCATCATCCACGCTTTCCCGATGCGAAATCGTGTATTCGCCCAAGTGATACGAGAAATCGCGCATATGGTTGGACACCACATCCACCGATGAGAACGGGATCAAATGATAGCCGCCGTCCAGCGTACGAATACCCACCGAGCGGATCGTGATCTTTTCCACTGTCCCGAAAATCCCTGCGACCTGAACCACGTCATTCTGGTTCATGCCGTTTTCCAGCTGGATGAAAATCCCTGTGATGATGTCTTGTACGAGCTTTTGCGAGCCGAAGCCGATCGCCAGACCGACCACCCCGGCGCCTGCAATCAGCGGACCGATATCCACGCCAATCTGCGAGAGCACCACCATGACCGTCATCGTGACGATCACGATCAGGGTGGCATTGCGAAACAGCGCCAACAAAGTTCGCTCGCGCGCGGTAGGCAGGCTGCGGCCCTCATTTGTGCTGAGCCGATGCTCGATGATGCTGGCGATCAAGGTCCATACCACGGCCGCCACCAACAGCACGATAGCCACATGGACGACAACGCCGATGGCCTTTGCCCCCGCGGCCGAAGAAATCCACCTCGACAGGTCAAACACCCGCCAGGCATCCAGCACAAACAACGCCACCACGATGCGTACCAGCACGCCAACGCCGCGCAGTCCTGCGGGCACATAGGCATTCACGCGTGCTTCCAGCATGGGCAGCTTGCGCCGCACATCCTCGGGCAGACGGATGCGCTGAGCCAACATGGTGGCCAGCAACATGATGACGAGCGACCCCACGGCCAGCGCCACGACCGATTGCACCGTCGCTTGCACCATGAATGGCAAGGCCTCTTGGGTGTCGACCTGGCTGACTATCAGCAATACCGTGAAATACCCGATCGCCAGGAAATGCCAACTGCGCGCCAACAAACGCAGCGCCGTGCCAAATGAGTGGATCGAGGCGCGTTCGGCGCGCTGTTTTAAATGTTCGCGCAACAAGTTGCGGTTACGCCAAATGATACGCACCGCGTAGATATAGGCCGTTATCATGATGGCCAGGCCAAGCAATTCGCCTAAGGCAGGCGACAGCAGAGACTGCGCCACGGGCTCGACCAGCAACAAGCCGTAGCCCACGACGGCAGCAATATGCCCCAACCGGACATTCCAGTACTGAGCCGTCTCATCGGCCATCGTAAAAAGACGCAGCGCCGGATAGCGCGTGGCAAACACCGCGCGAATCAGGGCTCGCGTAATTCCCACGGCCACAAAGGCATTCACAAACAAGGATTGCGCCGTCGTCACCGCACCGTAGGGTCTCTCTGCATACATTGCCGTGGCATAGCCTGCCATTCCGGCCAACAACACGATAGCCATGTCGATAAGCAAGGCCCCGACAATGGCTCCCGCCCGCCGCACAAACATGGCCCTGGCTGCGGACCGTACTGGCCCGACGGCCGACAACGACGGGGTCGCCGCCCATTTGTCTATCCGGACGTAGGCAAAGGCCGCAATGGCCCGCAATACGCCAAAAACGATCAAGGTGGCTGCCGCGACAATGGCAAGGCTCACCAGAGTCGTAATCAGCCGCTCTCGCCGCTCCGGGACCATGCCCCGGTTTTGCACCACTGCCGTCAATTCGTCTACGGCGGTCTGTGCATTCGTGCCCATCGTCGCCAGGAAATCCTGTGCGCCAGTCGCAATGCGCGTCGGCAGCGACGGCGGCGCGGCAGCCGGATCCGTGCCAGACGCAGGCTGGGACGGCGCCGCCGCCTGTGCGCGGAGTTGCTCGATCAGCTTATCGCGCGTAGCGGGATCATCGAGCAGGTCCGCCAATTTGGCAGGCGTCAACGCGTCAGCCGGCGCCGCTTCGGCGGCGGGCTTCTCAGCAGCGGACGACAAGCCAGGAATCGCAACGGCTGCCTGCACCCCTTGGCTGAGGAACAGCGCTAACAACACCGCCATGACGCAGCATAGTTGCACCACCCATGGTACCGCCCAGCGCGCGCGCGACAGCGCCGGATTGACATTCATACCGAGGGAATGGGCGGTGCGGGTCTGCAAAGCCACGTGGCGGCCTCCTTGACGAGACGGTGTGCAGCCACTAAAGCGCAGGCCGCGACAACGCAACGCCCCATTTCTGGGGCGCCGCCGTCATGATATAGGTCATCGAGGCGACCCGACAACCGCCGCGGCCTCAGCCGCGCTGGCCTGGGGCTTCACATCCGGCCGAGCATCGTCTACAAATCCGTCCCGATTCGGCATCTGGATACTGCGCAACCCACCCGCATCCAATGCCTTATCCTCTGGCCATAGACCGTTCAAATGCAGCACATAGGCCGACACCGCATAAACCTCATCATTACTGAGGGATTGCGGCGCATAGAGTGGCATAGCGCGGCGAATATAGTCGTACAGCGTCGTAGCATAGGGCCAGTAACTACCCACCGTACGTATCGGTTTGGCGCTGGCCAGCGTCCCCGCTCCGCCCACCAGACGATCACCTTGTCCACCCTCGCCCTGCGCACCATGGCAGGCGGCGCATTGCGCAGCATACAAGGTCCGTCCGGCGGCGACAGTCCCCTGACCCGCAGGCAGGTTCAAGCCATCAGGCGCGACATCGATATTCCAGGGCGCCAGGCGGGCCTCGGTCAATGGCGTACCAATGCCATAGTGCCCCAAGCTCGCGGGCTGCGAAGGCTGCTGGGCCGATGCTGAACTGACCAACATCAGCGACACAGTGACGCTATGACCCATACCACTCAAGAGCGTATGTATGGAACACCATCGCGACCAGCCCCGTGACTCAGCCTGTTTTAATACGCGCATTCGTGACCTCGCCATTCGCAGCGACACGCCAGGGCGTAATCGCATTGTTGTGATAGGTATTGTTCACCCCGCGCACAGCGACCAGCGCTTCGAGGGTGGGCTGCACATAGCCGGTCTCGTCAGTCGCGCGGCTCTGGATCACTGTGGCTTCGCCGTTCCACTCCCAGGGATAACGAAATCGCGTGATCGCGCGGGTCAATACCGGCGCCTGCAGTTGCGCTTCGTGCCATGTCTTGCCATCATCTACAGACACCTCGACACGCACGATTTTCCCGTGCCCGCTCCACGCGATTCCACGGATTTCGTTAAAGCCGGGCTTAGACACGAGTTGGCCGCCAGAGGGGGCTGTGATGATAGACTTGGCCTCCATGTAAAACGTAAAACGCCGTGCAGTGCCGTCGGGCAGCGGATCCGTGTATTTAGAGGTCTCCTCGCGCGATTGCGCGGGCCTGTCCGTCACATGTAAACGCCGCAGCCATTTGATGCTCATATTGCCTTCGAACCCCGGTAACAGCAGGCGCAAGGGATAACCTTGTTCGGGACGCAGGCGCTCACCGTTCTGGCTGTACACCAGCAAGGCATCCTCCAGGCATTTCTCTATCGGAATACTGCGCGTCATCGCTGCGGCGTCGGCGCCTTCGGCCACGATCCATTTTGCTTGCGCTTGCACACCTGCCTCGGCCAATACAGTGCGCAGCGGCACGCCCGTCCACTCGGCACAGCTCACCAGGCCGTTAGCCTCCGCCGCCGTCTTGCCGTAGACGTTGTAGCCCGGATTGCCCGAGCATTCCAAAAAATAGATATGAGATTCGGAAGGAAAACGCCGCAGATCGTCCATCGTGAACAACAACGGCCGATCTACCAAGCCGTGCAATGCCAGACGATGCTGAGCGGGATCGATCTCGGGCACGCCACCATGATGACGCTCGTAGAATAGACCGTTTGGCGTAATAATGCCGTCCAGCTCCTGGATAGGGGTACGCGTGGACGACGAAATGTATTGCTTGTCGTTCGGACGCAGATGCCGAATCACCTTTTTTTCATAGGCGGACGGCTGACCATAAGGCTGCCCGCCTGTAGGAGCCCCTGGCGCACGGCTCCATTCGGGGATTTCCAATGGTGTATCGGCATCGTCAGGAACCGCCGTTGCTGCCGTTGTATGCGCCGTCACCGCTGACGAACCATACACGCCTGTCGTAGCCGTTGCCGCCAACAGGCCGCCTGCCGCGACCCCTCGCCTTAGAAAATCGCGGCGCGATGACTGAACCGCAGTTGTGGCCGCCGAATCGTCTACCTCGTCAATGTCGCTATTTGATACTGCGATACCGGTCTGCATGAACTCCCTCATGAATCACACTCGAACACGCCACGACACGCAAACAGCCGTTAACGCTGTTTGCGCCGTCACGGCTTTAGAGTTTCGCCACGGACACTTCGGTAGCCTTTACAAACGCCAGCACCTCGGTGCCGACCTGCAGATCCAGTTCTTTGACCGAACGAGTCGTAATCACCGACGTGACAATACCGGAGGGGGTATCGACGTCAACCTCGGACAGCACCGGGCCGAGGATGATTTCCTTGATACGGCCGCGAAACTGGTTACGGGCGTTAATGGATTGAATGCTCATGAGACTGCTCCTGTAAAAAAATCTGGCTCTAGACTGCCAGCCGCAAATGGTCAATGGAAATAACCTGAGCCAGCGGACGGGTATCCACCGGGGTGGGGTCTTTTTTGTTCAATACTGCGTCGAGCACACGTGCCTCCAGCGCAGCAAATGCAGTACTCGTGCGTAGCCGGGGCCGCGGCAACGCTACACGCTGGTCGAGGATCACATTGCCCTCGTCAATCACAATGACCCGGTCGGCCAAGGCGATCGCCTCGTTCACATCGTGCGTCACCAGCACCGCCGT
>Ga0164243_10013906_pt1 | contig 11269 bp, 12 predicted proteins | sample OricompcompostOP_FD_108781 | JGI IMG/M metagenome (GOLD analysis project Ga0164243, IMG submission 108781) | Organic Plus compost microbial communities from Emeryville, California, USA - Original compost - Organic plus compost (OP) | ecosystem: Engineered > Solid waste > Mixed feedstock >... | reverse complement strand
CCTCGAGGGCCAGATGCGCGGCCTCGAGAGGATGATCGAGGACGAGGAGTACTGCCTCGACATCGTCACGCAGTCGCTCGCGATCCAGAAGTCGCTGCGCAGCCTGAACAAGCTGCTGGTCGAGAACCATCTGCGCACGCATGTGACCGACATGTTCGCCGCGGGAGGCGACGAGCGGGAACGCGCGGTCGAGGAACTGCTGAAGGTCTACGAACTCAACAACAACCGCGGAGGCGAGGCATGAACACGCACGAGCACCACGATCACGATCAGACCGACCACGGTGGGCACGACCACACCGATCACGCGAGCCACGACCATTCCGCGCATGAGGCTCACGACCACGCGCGCGCTGAGGTTGTCGAAGCGCCCCACGAGGGTCACGTGCCCTCAAGCGCATCCGGTCATGACGCGCACGCGGGTCACACCGATCACGCGGGCCATGACGCGCACGCCGGCCATGGGGGAGACCACTCGCACCACGACCCGGCGATGTTCCGCCGCAAGTTCTGGTTGAGTCTGGTCCTGACGATCCCGACGCTGGTCTTCTCGGAGGGTCTCCAGGACATCCTCGGTCTGCCCGGCCCGCGCTTCCCCGGCAGCCAGTTCATCCCGGCGGTCTTCGGGCTCGCCGTGTTCGTCTACGGCGGCCTCGTCTTCCTGCGCGGCGCCGTCGCCGAGCTGCGCTCGCGCCAGCCCGGGATGATGACCCTGATCTCGCTCGCGATCGTCGTCGCCCTCGGCTACTCGCTCGCCGTGACCCTCGGTCTGCCCGGTATGGACTTCTGGTGGGAGCTCGCGACGCTGGTCACGATCATGCTGCTCGGGCACTGGATCGAGATGTCGGCCGTCCAGGGCGCGCACGATGCTCTCGGCGAGCTCGCAAAGCTGCTGCCCGACGAGGCGGAGCTCGTGCACGGCGACCACGTCATGACCGTGCCGCTCGCGCAGATCAAGGCCGGCGACACCGTGCTCGTCCGGCCCGGCGCATCCGTGCCGGTCGACGGCGAGGTGATCGACGGGGAGTCGGACGTCAACGAGGCGCTCGTGACCGTCCGCTGGCAGGGGCAGTCGTACTTCTTCGGCCGCTGGGCCGAGTACGCACAGGCGCTGCAGTACCTGCTGCACAAGCATCCGGCGTTCGCCGACGACCCGGCCGCGCTGTCGCGGATGCGCTCCCAGATCGCCTTCGGTCTCGCGGCCAGCGGCCAGCGCCGCGACGGACGCAGATGGGCTCGCCGCGCGCTGCGGGGCGGCCCGACCAACCTGCGGGCGTGGCTCGCCCTCGCCGTCGGCTGTCGGCTCGCGTCGGCCGACGCCATCGGCAAGGTCGCCAACCGCTTCGGAAAGGGCATCTGATGAAGATCCTCATCGCCTGCTCGTCCGGCGGGCACCTGGCCCACGCCTTCGCGCTGCAGTCCTGGTGGTCGCAGCACGAGCGCCTCTGGGTCACGAGCCCCACGGACGACGCCAGGGCCAAGCTCGTCGGCGAGCGTGTCATCGAGGCACACCACCCGACAACCCGCAACGTGCCGAACCTCCTGCGTAACACGGTGCTCGCGCGCCGGGTGCTCAAGGAGTACCGCCCCGACATCGTGTTCAGCACGGGCGCGGCCATCGCCGTCCCGTTCCTGCTGCAGGCCCGCTCGGTCGGTGCGCGCACTGTCTACCTCGAGGCCGTCGACCGCATCGAGAAGGCCTCGTTGACCGGCCGGATGGTGTACCCCTTCGCCGATGAGTTCCTCGTCCAGTGGCAGCCGCTCGCCGAGAGCCTGCCCGAGTCGCGCAACGTCGGCGTGATCCTGTGAGCGCCCCGTTCACCTTGGTGGCGAGCATCGGCACCTACCACGAGCCCTTCGAGCGGTTCGTGGTCTGGCTCGAGCAGTGGTCCGCGGCCCACGACGACGTGAGGGTGGTGCTGCAGCACGGCACCACACGCCCGATGCAGGGTGGCGAGAACCACGAGATGCTGCCCATCGAGGAGCTGCTGGCGCTCTACCGCAGCGCCGACGTCCTGCTCCTGCAGGGCGGCACCGGCGGCATCATGGACGCCCGGCACACCGGCCGGCTGCCGATCGTCGTCCCGCGCCGGCCGGCAGCCGGTGAGCACGTCGACGACCACCAGCTGCTGTGCACCCGCGAGCTGGCCGACCTGGGTCTCATCCACCGCGCCGACGACCGCGACGACCTCTTCGCCCTGCTCGACCAGGCATACGCCGGCACGCTCGAGACGCGCACCGAGGACGTCGACGACGGCATCGGTGCGATCCGCTCGGTCGAGCTGCTGTCGCACCTGCCCCGCCGCCGCTCGTCGCGTGAACGTCTCGGGATGGCGGCGACTGTCCTGCGCGGCTCCTTCGGCCGCAGGGTGAGTCATGTCCGTCCTTGACGTCGAGGCACCGGGTCGACGCCTGCGCGACGCTCCGGCGCGGACGGCGGCCAAGCCCGCTGCCCCGGCGCGTCCGCGCAGCCCGAGGCGTCACGTCGTGCGCCAGGGTGTGCTCGGCTACCTGGCCGCGCTGCTGGTCGCCGTCGCCGCCGCCCGGCAGGTCGGGCTCTCCGGGCTCTGGGCCGCAGGCACGATCGCGAGCGTCGCGGCCTGGCTCGCGTACAGCTTCGCCGCCCAGCCGGCCTATGAGCGCGCCCGCTCGTTCCGTCCGGTCCGGCGGCTGGTGGCCGTCGGCGGCACGCTGACGATGCTCGCCGTCGTCGGTGGTGTCCAGAACTCGCGCGAGCTGCGCGAGGCGATCGCGGTGCTGCTCGCCGCGGCCGGTGCCTTCAGCGTCTCGATCGTGCTCCACCGTCGACTGCTGCGTCGCACGCCCACCGTGCTCGTGGGCCAGGTCGAGACGGTCGGCGGGCTCTCCCGTCGCTGGGACGGGCGCGAGGACATCAACGTCGTCGCCACCTGCACCTGGCGAGCGCCGCACGAGCTCGCTCCCGCACGCGCCACCGCGACCACCGCCTTCGAGACCATCGTCGACGAGGTGCTTGAGGCCGTCGCCCGTCACGGGGCCGTCTCGGTCGTCATCGCGAGCAGCCGTGCCTTCACCACCCCTGCGCTGCGGCACCTCGCCTGGGCGCTCCAGCGTGCCGAGGTCGAGTGCCTCGTCGTCGCCGACATGAACGACCACGTCGAGTACCTCCATCCGCGTCGTGTCGGCGACCAGGTCGCCCTCGCCCTGCGCGCGCCCAACGACCACCTGATCTCGCGTGCGCTCAAGGTGGCCTTCGACCGCCTCGTCGCGGCCACCGCGCTCCTGGTCCTCTCGCCCCTGCTGATCGCGCTGGCCGTGGCCGTGCGGGTCACCTCGCGTGGGCCGGCGCTCTTCCGCCAGCAGCGGACGGGTCGCGACGGCGTCCCGTTCACGATGTACAAGCTGCGCTCGATGGTGGTCGACGCCGAGAAGCGGCTCGACGGCTTGCGGGGGCTCAATCAGGGCGCCGGGCCGCTCTTCAAGCTCGTCGACGATCCGCGTGTCACCCCGCTCGGCCGGGTGTTGCGGGCCACCTCGCTCGACGAGCTGCCGCAGCTCCTCAACGTCCTGCGTGGCGACATGTCGCTCGTCGGGCCGCGTCCGGCGCTGCCGAGCGAGACGGACGCCTACGACGAATGGGTTTGGAGGCGTCTGCACGTGCGCCCCGGCCTGACCGGGTTGTGGCAGGTCAGCGGCCGCTCGCACCTGACCTGGGACGAGACGATCCGGATGGACCTGCAGTACGTCAACAACTGGAACCTGCGCCTCGACCTGTCGATCCTGGCTCGGACGCCCCGCGCGGTCCTGCGCCGCGAGGGAGCGATGTGACGACCCGCGCCGAAGGCCCGGTTATGGCACGCTTGGCGCGTGGACATCGCCTACGCCCCGCATCCTGACGGCCGGCCCGATCCGGGCGAGGTCGTCTGGACATGGGTGGCCTACGAGGACGACCCGGCCCAGGGCAAGGACCGTCCGGTGCTGCTCATCGCCCGTGAGGGCGAGCAGCTCGTCGGGCTCATGATGACGTCCAAGGACCACGACCGCGACGCCGCACAGGAGGCCCGTGACGGACGCTTCTGGTTCGACGTCGGCTCCGGTCCGTGGGACTCGAAGGGCCGTCCGAGCGAGATACGACTCAACCGTCTGTTGGCCATCGACCCCGATGACGTCCGCCGCGAGGGCTCGGTGCTCGACGAAGACCGCTTCGAGCTCGTGGTCGCGGCAGTGAGGCCGTATCTCGATGAGCGCAGTTGACGCTGTCGACCGGTTCCAGCGCAAGCATGCGATCATCGGCTTCCCGCTCGCGGTCGTCTACAAGTACTTCGACGACCAGGGTCCGTACCTCGGCGCGATCATCACGTACTACGCCTTCATCGCGATCTTCCCGCTGCTGCTGATCTCCTCGTCGGTGCTGGGCTTCATCCTGCAGAACGACCCGGGGCTCAGCGACCGCCTCATCAACACCGCGCTGAGCCAGTTCCCGATCATCGGTGACCAGCTGGGCCGTCCCGAGGGGCTGAAGGGCAGCACGACGGCCATCGTCATCGGCACGTTCACCGCGCTCTACGGTGCGCTCGGCCTGGGCCAGGCCTGCCAGAACGCGGCCCACGTGGCCTGGTCGGTGCCGCGCAACAGTCGGGCCAACCCCATCTCGATGCGCCTGCGCAGCCTCGTCTTCCTGGCCACCGGTGGCCTCGGCGTGCTCACCGTCGCGGTCCTGACCTCGGTGCTGGCCAACACCGACGCCTTCGGCACGACCTTCTCGCAGGACGTCAACCGCTACATCCGGATCGCGGGCTTCCTTGTCAGCATCGTGGTGTTCATGGGGCTCTTCCGTCTGGTGAGCGGGAGCCGGGGCACCTGGCTGAACGTCCTGCCCGGCGCGATCCTCACTGCGGCGCTCTGGCAGACACTGCAGCTGGCCGGCCAGGCCTACGTCTCGGGTGTCATCAACCGCGCCAGCCAGATGAACAGCACCTTCGCCCTCGTGCTCGGTCTGCTCGCCTTCGTCTTCATCGCCGCGATGATGGGGGTAGTCGGCCTCGAGGTCAACGTGGTCGCGGCCCGCCACCTCTACCCGCGGGCGCTCCTGACCCCCTTCACCGACAACGTCGATCTCACGGCGGCCGACCAGCGCGCCTACGAGGCCTACGCGAAGTCGCAGCGGCACAAGGGATTCCAGTCGGTGACGGTTCGCTTCGAACCGCACAAGGACGAGGCGACCGCCGACCACACGTCGCCTGTCGTCGAGCCCGTGCTGCCCGCGCCCGACCCCGCCCCCGCGCCGGCACCGGTGGTGACGAGCGATGATGCATCGCGTCGCGATGATGCGACGCAACGGGACGTCTGACCGCCAGGCATCGTCGCTCCTCGCCGTGGACGGGCGTCGATGGGCGACAGGGCCTCTCGCGGCCCACTAGGCTGAGACCTTGCATCCGCACGATCGACAGAAGGACACGCCATGCCTACGGGCAAAGTGAAGTGGTACGACCCCGAGAAGGGTTTCGGATTCCTGAGCCAGGACGACGGCGGAGACGTCTACGTCCACTCAGACGCTCTCCCGGAAGGGGTCACGGCGCTCAAGACCGGTGCACGTGTCGAGTTCGGCATCGCCCAGGGTCGCCGCGGCGACCAGGCTCTGCAGGTGCGGCTGCTCGAGCCGGTCACCTCGGTCGCCCGCTCGCAGTCGCAGGCCCGGCGCAAGTCGCCCGACGAGATGGCCGTCATCGTTGAGGACCTGATCGGGCTGCTCGACTCGGTCGGCGAGGGCTACCGCCACGATCGTCACCCCGATGCGCGCTCGGCGAAGTCCGTCGCCCAGCTGCTGCGGGCACTCGCGTCCGAGCTCGAGCTCTGAGCCTGCACCGCTGACCCTCAGGCGTCGTCCTGGGGACGGCTCCTGGTGCCGTGGTCGAGGGCGGCGTCGTCGTCCTGCGCCGTGCGGCCAGGGGCGGTGGTGACGAGCCGCCAGAACACGAGGCCGAGCCAGGCCACGAGCGCCACGGCGGTGATGGTGAGGCCGAGCTGCGGGCTGCGCAGCGCCAACCCGAGGCCGGTGAAGCCGCCGATGACCCAAGCGAGCTGGAGGAGGGTCTCGGAGCGGGCGAACATGCTGGTGCGCACCGACTCGCGCACGTCGCGCTGGATGAGCGCGTCGAGGCTGAGCTTGCCGAGCGATTGACAGAGCCCTACCGTCAGGCCGAGCGCGACGGCGGTCAGGAGCGTGTAGCTGACGGCGGCCAGAAGCACCACGCCGGTGTCGATGAGCAGCACGATGATGACGACGAGCTCGGGTTTTCGCGCCTTGAGCACAGAGCCCAGGAGCACACCGAGCGTGCTGCCGGCCCCCGCCGCGCCGATGACCAGGCCCATCAGGATCGTGACGCGATCGTCCCAGCCTGGGAACGGGTGCGAGCGCAGGACGAACGCCATGAACATCGTCAGGAAGCCCGAGAGGAACCGGAGTCCGGCGTTGCAGCGCAGCGCGGTGACCACGGCCCGGGTGATGCCCATGCCGCGCCGGCCACGTCTGCCGTTGGTCAGCTCGACGTCTTCCTCACCCTCGCTGGAGTCGACGCGTGAGGGCAGCAGGATCGCCAGCACGGTGCCGCCCAGGAACAGGACGAAGGCGTAGCGCAACGTCCACTCCGCCCCGATCGCGGCGAGGCCCACGGCGAGCGGTGCCGAGATGGCGGCCGCCGCCGTGCCCGTGAGGGAGATGCGTGAGTTGGCCTTGACCAGGGTGAAGCTCTCGGGGAGGAGTCGTGGCACAGCCGAGGCGCGGGTCACCCCGTAGGCCTTGGAGGCGACCAGGCATCCCAGCGCGGCAGGGAAGAGCGCGGCCGACTCGTTGGCGACGGCACCGGCCGCGACCCAGGCGCAGAACGCCCGGATCGCGAGGGTGGCGCCGATCGCCCAGCGGCGGCCCCGTCGGAAACGGTCGAGGAACGGGCCGATGAGCGGCGCCACCACGGCGAACGGAAGCATCGTGAGGAGCAGGAACGAGGCGACCTGGCCACGGGCCTCGTCGGTCGGGACGGTGAAGAACAAGGTGCCGGCCAGCGACACGGTGATCGCGGCATCGCCGGCGGTGTTGAAGGCGTGCAGCTCGAGCAGACGCGAGAGCCCGCTCTCGCCAGCGCCCTTGGCGTGGGTGAAGCGGCGTGCGCCGGTGTAGGCGCCCGTGCTGCCTCGGGCGATGATGTGGGCGGTGCGGGTGGAGACCCGTCGGGCGACCTGCGCCGAGCGGGCCACACGAGCGGACAGGGGCTCCGGCTCGACGGGCTCGTCGCGGTGGCCTCTCGACGTCTCGTCCTCCATGCCTTCATCCTGCCTCACCCCAGGGATGACGTGGACCGTGACATGGGCGACAATCGAACCATGTCCACGACTCCCGACACCGTGCTGTCCGCCGCGACCGATATCGCGCGCGCCGCGGTCACCGATGCCGCCAAGGTCGGTGCTGTCGGTGAGCACCTGCGGGTCGTCGACGACGGCGAGCGTCTCGTCTCGCACCACTTCGCCTGCACTCAGCCCGGCTACCGGGGCTGGTACTGGTCGGTCAGCATCTCCCGCGCGCCCGAGAGCGACCACGTCACCGTCAACGATGTCGTCCTCCTGCCGGGCGACGACGCCATCGTGGCTCCGGGATGGACGCCGTACCGCGAGCGCATCCGCCCGGGCGACCTCAGTCCCGGCGACCTCCTGCCGCCCGACGAGGACGACGCACGTCTGGTCCCCTCCTGGTCGGCGGGCGACGACCAGGACACGATCGACCGGGCCTTCGCCCGCGAGGTCGGGCTCGGACGTGAGTGGGTCCTCTCCTACGAGGGCCGTGAGCTCGCCGCCGAGCGTTGGTACGAGGGCGACCAGGGTCCCGAGACCCCGCTGGCGCAGCAGGCCCCGGGGGTCTGCCACTCGTGCGGCTTCTTGATCAGCCTCGCCGGGCCGCTGTCGTCGCGCTTCGGCGTCTGCGCCAACGGGTCGGCCAACGACGACGGCCGTGTCGTCTCCCTCGACCACGGCTGCGGCGCGCATTCTGGCGCCCGGCTCAGCCGTGCGGCCTCGGCGCAGCAGCTGCCGCCGCCGGTGTTCGACACGGTCGCCGCCGACGACGTCGACGAGTTCTGAGACCTGTTCCAGGCCTCGATCCGGCTGCGTGGCGCCGCCGGGCTACTGTTGCGAGGTGCAACGAGAGGACGCGAGCGTCGAGGCTCCTGAGCCTCGCGAGCTGACTCACCGCGAGATCCTCGAGGTGCTGGTCGGCCTCCTCGCTGCCCTCTTCACGGCCGTCATCAGCTCCACGATCGTGTCGAACGCGTTGCCCACGATCATCGCCGACCTCGAGGGCTCGCAGTCCCAGTACACGTGGGTCGTGACGGCCCAGCTGCTCGCCATGACGGTGTCCACCCCCATCTGGGGCAAGCTGTCCGACCTGTTCAGCAAGAAGCTGCTGGTGCAGCTGTCGATCGTCACCTTCGTGGTCGGCTCGATCCTGGCGGGCCTCTCGCAGGACGTGCCCCAGCTGCTGGCGATGCGCGTCGTCCAGGGCATCGGCATGGGTGGCCTGACCGCCAACGTCCAGAGCATCATCGGCTCGATCATCCCGCCTCGACAGCGCGGCCGGTACAGCGGCTACCAGGGCGCAACGATGGCCGTGGCGACCGTCAGCGGGCCCCTCATCGGCGGGCTGATCGTCGACACCCCCGGGCTCGGCTGGCGCTGGTGCTTCTTCGTGTGCGTGCCGCTGGCGGTCGTGAGCCTGGGCATCCTGCACAAGTACCTGCAGGTCATCACGATCCGGCGGCGGGTGCGCATCGACTACGTCGGCGCGGTGCTCATCGCGATCGGCGCGAGCCTGCCGCTGCTGTGGGTCTCCTTCGCCGGCGAGTCGTTCGACTGGGTGTCCTGGCAGTCGGGCGCCTTCCTGGGTGGCACCGCCCTGGCCGTCGCCCTGACGATCCTGGTCGAGCTGCGGCACGAGGAGCCCCTCATACCGTTGACGGTCGTGCGTGAGCGCACCACGTCACTGGCGATCGTCGGCAGCGTCGCGGTCGGCATCGCGATGTTCGGCGGCTCGGTGTTCCTGAGCCAGTACTTCCAGATCGCCGGGGGGCACTCCCCGACGGTGGCAGGGCTGCTGAACATCCCGCTGATGGTCGGCTCGCTCCTGGGCACGGTGGTCTCGGGGCAGCTCATCTCGCGCCTCGGCCGCTGGAAGCGCTTCCTGGTGATCGGCTCCTGCCTGTTGTTGGTGGGCCTCGCCCTCCTGGCGACGATCGACCACCACACCCCCGAGTGGTTCGTGCTGGTCGCGATGCTCGTCATGGGCACCGGCATGGGCATGCTGATGCAGAACTACGTCCTGGCCGTCCAGAACACAGTCGACGTCACGCAGGTCGGCGCGGCCAGCGCCACGATCGCGTTCTTCCGCTCGCTCGGAGGCGCTGTCGGCGTCTCGGCGCTCGGCGCGATCCTGGCGGCGCAGGTGAGCAGCACCGTCACTCGGCGTTTCGTCGAGCTCGGCATCCCCGCGGACGGCGGTGGCGGTGGGTCGCTGCTCGACGTCGACAGCATGCCGGCCTCCGTGGCCGCCATCGTGCGCGAGGCCTACGGTGACGCGACCGGTGTCGTCTTCATGGTGGCGGCGGGCATCGCGGTGCTGAGCGTCGTGGCCTCGCTGCTCATGCGTGAAGTGCCGTTGCGCACCACCGTGCGCAAGGACGACCTGCCCGAGCTCCCGGTCTGAGTCGTCGGAGCGGGCGGCTCAGGACGCGCGACGGCGTCCGGGCTGTGCGTGCAGGGCGTTGCGGCGTCGGCGGCAGTACTCGATGCCGATGAGGCCTAGTCCGAAGCCGGCGAGGGCCGTCCAGATCCACCAGGCGCGGTCCTGCGACTCGAGCCGGCCCAGGAACGGCAGCAGCCCCACGGCGACGGCACCCCACACGATGGTGCCGACCGTCATGGTGCGCACGCCGTCGACGTCCATCGGCTCGACCTTGGCGACCCGGTGCGTCGTGTGTCCGATCTCGAGCTCGGTCAGCTCGGGGCGGCCGAACTCATGACGACGGGCCGCGCGCTCGAGGCGCTCGCGCTCGCGGTGGCCCATCTTGCGCTCGACGGTCTCAGGGCCGTCGGAGTCGCGGATCTCCCACTGCTCGCGTTCGCTCACCACCCCAGCCTACCGCCGTGAGGCTGCCGTGACGGGTGCTGGCATCCTGAGGGCGATGAACCCGCGACACCGACGACTCCTCATCCCCGGCCTGCTCCTGGCACTGCTGGTGGTGGTGCTCGTCGCCTCGTTGGTCCAACGCGCGGACGCCGCCGAGTCCGATGTCGTCAGTCGCATCGGCGACCCGCGGGTCACCGAGTCGAGCGGTCTCGTAGTCAGCGCCGCGTACCCCGACCTGGCCTACACGGTCAACGACTCGGGCAACGACCCCGTCGTGTTCGCCGTGCGCATCTCGACCGGTGAGGTGGTCGGGACGACGACGATCGCCGGCGGGGCGCTGGTCGACACCGAGGCGCTCGCGCTCGACGCCGACGGCACCCTCTGGATCGCCGACACCGGCGACAACCTCGGCAAGCGTGACGACGTCGCCCTCTACACGCTCGACGAGCCCGGCGAGGGCGACCACTCCGTCACGGCCACGCGGTACCCGCTCTCGTACGCCGGTGGCCCTGAGGACGTCGAGGCCTTCGTCATCGACCCCGCGACGGGCTCGCGGTTCCTGATCACCAAGGGCCTCATAGGCGGCACGGTGCTGAAGCTGCCCGCCAAGCTGTCGACCGACCAGCCGAACGTCCCGGTCGACCTCGACGTCTCCATGCCGCTGATGGTCACGGACGCGACGGTGACTCCCGACGGCGCCTTCGCGCTCGTGCGCACCTACATCGCGGTGCACGTCGTCGACCTCGCCGACTGGTCAGACACCCGCTCGATCTCGATCGGCCTGCAGCGCCAGGGTGAGACCATCGCGATGGAGTCGTCGGGCAAGTCCTTCCTGCTCGGCAGCGAGGGCGCGGACTCCGAGCTGATCCGGATGGGCTTCGACGCCGTCGACAGCGCGGTGCCCGCGCCGTCCACGACTCCTGCGCCGGAGCTGAGGCCGGTCGCCGACGACGTCGCGGATGCCGGCAGCGACCGGACGTGGTGGTACGTCGGTGGCGCGGCCGTGCTGCTCGTCGCGCTCGGGCTGGCGGTGCGTCGGCGGGCGCGGCGTCCGCAGCCGTCGCCGCGGCACTGACCCCGGGTCGGTCGCTACCGTGGTGGGCATGCAGATCGCACTCGG
>Ga0164243_10013903_pt1 | contig 11270 bp, 6 predicted proteins | sample OricompcompostOP_FD_108781 | JGI IMG/M metagenome (GOLD analysis project Ga0164243, IMG submission 108781) | Organic Plus compost microbial communities from Emeryville, California, USA - Original compost - Organic plus compost (OP) | ecosystem: Engineered > Solid waste > Mixed feedstock >... | reverse complement strand
GCCGCCGGATCGACCTCGCCCGGCGCGCCGTCGCCCATCACGCTGTGGACGTAGAGCATCACCGCGGCCTGGGTGGCGTCGTCCCGTCTGGCGCCGTGGTTGAAGAGCACCCACGACATCCGCCGCAGCTCGGCGGCCGAGATCCGCTTCCCCTCCCGGCTGCGCAGCCCGGCGGCCGACCGCTTCGCGTAGCCGAAGCGCGATGACGGGTACCAGAAGCGCAGGTCGATGCACCACGCCGGGTCGGTGACGCCCGGGATCGCCCCGCGATAGCTGCCGAACCAGCGGATCCCGTATACGCGCCGAACCCGGTCGTCCCGCACGCGTCGCGACCGGCCCTCGAGCAGGGGTCGTTCTGGTTCGGCGGCTCGGCCGCCCGCGCCGGCGTCGCGCCTGGCGGCGCGAGCAGGACGGCGAGCGTGACGACGGTGGCGAGGGTGAGGAGGAGAGGGAGACGGCGCATCGTGGCGCGCATGATGCCAGCAGCGGGGGCGGGGTCGCCGGCCGCGTCGCGACGCTCGCGACGCGGCGCGGCGTCGGAACCCGGGCCGCCGTGCACGCCGGCGGGGCGTCGCTCGCGCTCGGACGCGCCGACTTGACGCCCTTGGTGACCAAGTGATTAGATGAGTTTGACGGCACTGGTCACCAAGTGATTAGATGACTTCTGTGAGTGAGAGAGACGATCCGGGCACCGCGAGAGCGGGGACCCGGCCCAGCTGGTCCGATCTCGTGACCGAGCAGGTCGTCGAGCTGATCGACCGCGACCAGCTGCAGCCGGGCGACAGACTTCCGTCGGTGCAGGCGCTGGCCGGTCGCTTCGCGGTCGCGCAGCCGACGATGCGCGAGGTGCTGCGGCGCCTGCAGGCGATCGGCGTCGTCGAGATGCGGCACGGCTCCGGCGTCTACGTCCGCGACGGCGGCCGCCGCGTCGTGCTGCCGAACCCCTATCCCCGCCGCCTCAACCACGAGACGATCCTCGACCTGCTCGACGCGCGCATCCTGATCGAGCCCCACCTGGCCGCGCTGGCGGCCGGCGCGGAGCCCGAGCGGGTCGCGGAGCTGGCCGACGTGCTGGCCAGAGCGGGCGGTCTCGTCGAGGCCGGCGAGGACGCAGAGCTGAGCGCCACCAACCTCGACTTCCACCGCGGCGTCGCCCGTTGCGGGGGCAACGTGGTGCTGGCGCAGGTGATCGATTCGCTGCTCGACCTCTACATGGCCGAGCAGATGGAGGTGATGCGGCTGTACGCCGACCGCCTCCACGACCACGAGGAGCACGTCGCGATCCTGGAGGCGATCCAGGACGGCGACGGCGCGCTCGCGGCCGAGCGGATGCAGCGCCATCTCGCAGGTGTCAGGTCGGTCGTCGCCGAGCGCGTCGACGCCGACGAGTCGTAGAGCAGCACCGCAGTACCCAAGAGGAGAGAGAGCGGACGAGATCGTCCCGAACGCGCACCCGCCGCCGCGGCGGGTGCAGGTCGCGCGTGCGCGGACGGGCGTCACGCCGCTCACGGATGTCACTCAACGAATGCAGTGACAGCCACACATGAGTGAGGAGAGTGAACGGTGACGAGAGAGATCTCGCGCAAGCATTTCCTGCAGGTCGGCGGCGGCGCGATCGCGGCCGGCACGCTGGCGAGCTTCCTCGCCGCCTGCGGCGGGAGCGGCAGCTCCGGCGACGGCGGCGGCATGCTGAAGTTCAGCAACGACAAGATCACCTGGAAGGACTGGTTCGTCGAGACCGGCAGACTGGCGCGCGACGCCGGCGCGATCGGCTGGAGACCGACCGAGTACTCCGACACGACCACCTACCAGGCGGCGATCAAGACCACCGGCAACACGCCGAAGGTGCCCGACATGTTCTCGTGGTGGTCGGGCTGGCTGATGAAGGAGCTGGTCGACGCCTCGATGCTGGCCGACGTCTCCTCGATCTGGGAGAGAGAGGGCAGCGCCTACAGCGCCGGCCTCAAGGACGCCTTCACCTTCGACGGCAAGCAGTACGGCGTGCCGCTCAACGTCGCCTACTGGCCGACCTTCTACAACAAGAGAGTCTTCAGAGAGAACGGCCTCGAGGTCCCGAGAACGTGGGACGAGTTCATCGCCGTCTGCGAGAGACTCAAGAGCGCCGGCGTGACGCCGCTGGGGACGACGATCGAGGCCCGCTTCCCCTCGTTCGTCTACTTCCAGGAGTTCCTCGTCCGCACCTCGCCGCAGCTCTACAGAGACCTGATGGACGGCAGAGCGAAGTACACCGATCCAGAGGTCGTCGACGTCATGAGATTGTGGGGCGACCTCATCAGAAGAGGCTATTTCAACGATCCCTCCGCCGTCTCGATCGGCACCGGCGCCAACAACTTCCCGCAGTACTTCAAGCCGGGCAGAATCGCGATGGTCACCTTCGGCGGCTGGCTGGAGCCGACGCTGGTGGAGGCCGGCATGAGACCGGGCGAGGACTACGGCGCCTTCATCATGCCCAACATCGAGGCCGACGCCGGCAACAACCTCATCTACGAGACCGGCCCGCTGTGCGTCGCCCAGAACGGCCAGCGCAAGGACGACACGATGAAGGCCGTCGGCTGGTGGGCCTCCAGAGACGGCCAGAGAGCGTGGATCGAGGCCTCGGGCTTCGCCTCCGCCCGCTCCGACGTGCCGTCGGCCAACCCGGTCGACCAGGAGATAGACAGAACGATCACCGACGGCAGATACCAGCTGCTCAACCGCTACTGGGAGGCGACGCCGCACGAGATCGTCGAGGTCGGCGTCGACCAGCTGGCGAAGTTCATGCTCGACCCGGGGGACCCGAAGCCGATACTGGAGACGATCCAGAAGCAGGCCGACACCTCCTGGGCGTCGGTCGGCTCCTGACGGGAGCGCTGGGATGGCCGCTCCGCTCGCCCGCCCGGCGCCCGCAGGCGCCGCGCCGTCCGCGCCCGCGCGGGAGGCTGGCCTCGCGCCGCCTCCCGCCGGGTCGCGGCGGCGCGCCCTGCGCCGCCTGACGCCCTACCTCTACCTGCTGCCGATGGTCCTGCTGGTCGGGATCTTCCTCCTGTACCCGGCGGTCAAGACCGTCTGGGTCGCGTTCACCGACGCGACCGGGACGAGCGCCGGCAGCTTCGTCGGCTTCGACAACTTCAGCCGCCTCGTCAACGACCCGGCCTTCCGCACCTCGGTCCGCAACACCGTCTACTGGGTGATCGGCGCGCTCGTGCTGCAGGTCGGCCTCGGGCTGCTGCTGGCGCTGATCCTCAGCAACATGCGCGCGGGCGACTGGCTCAAGCGGCTCTTCTACCTGCCCGCGACGCTGTCGGGCGCCGCCGTCGGCGTGATCTGGTTCTACGTCTTCAACCCCGACCAGGGGCTGCTGACGAGCTTCCTCGACGCGGTCGGGCTGGAGTCGCTGACGACGCGCTGGCTCGCCGACCCGCCGATCAACACCTTCGCGATGATCTTCGCCGCCACCTGGCAGGGGCTGGGCCCGGCGATGATCCTCTTCCTCGTCGGCCTGCAGAACCTGCCGCGCGAGCCGATCGAGGCCGCGCGCGTCGACGGCGCCCGCGGGCTGCGGCTGTTCTGGCACGTGACGCTGCCGCTGCTGCGGCCGATGAGCGCGGTCGTCGTCGCGATCACGCTGATCAACAACTTCAAGGTCTTCGACCTCATCTGGGTGATGACGCAGGGCGGCCCGTACCGCTCCTCGGAGACGCTCGCGGTCTCGATGTACCGCGAGTCGTTCGTGACCTTCGCGGTCGGCTACGGCGCCTCGATCGCCGTCGTGCTGACGCTGATCGTGACGATCCTGAGCGTCTTCTACCTGCGCTCGATGTTCCGCAAGGTGGAGGTGTACTGATGGAGGCCGCCTCCGTCCCCACGGCGCGGCGCACTCCGCCCGCGCCCGCGCCGACCCCGCGCCGCTCCCGCGGCGCCGGCGCGATCGCGTTCTCGGCGACGAAGGTCGGCGTGCTGCTGCTGGCCGTCGCCTGGATCGTGCCGCTGGCGCTGCTGGCGGTGACGCCGATGAAGTCGTTCGAGGAGTACTCGGACACGTCGCAGTGGTCGCTGCCGAGCGACCCGCTGCAGCTGTTCGACAACATGAAGGAGGCGTGGGACAGCGCCGGCCTCGGCTCGGCCTTCCTCGCCTCGCTCTCCTACGGGCTCGTCGGCGCGCTCGTCGCGATCCTCTGCGGCGCGCTCGGCGCCTACGCGATCACGCGGCTGGAGCTGAAGGGCCGCTTCTTCTGGTTCCTGCTCGTCTTCAGCGGGACGCTCTTCCCGTTCCAGATGTACCTCATCCCGCTCTTCCAGCTGTACACGGACACGCAGCTGTACGACACCTGGATCGGGATGGCGCTGTTCTACTCGGCGATCGCGGTGCCGTTCTGCCTGTTCGTGATGCGCGGCTTCTTCTCGACGATCCCGCCGGAGATCGAGGACGCCGCCAAGCTCGACGGCGCCTCCAGCTGGGGGATCCTGTGGCGGGTGCTGATGCCGCTCGCGCGCGGCCCGATCGCGGTGCTGATCCTCTTCCAGTTCACCTGGATCTGGAACGACTTCATGTTCGGCCTGGTGCTCAGCACCTCCGACGGCGTGCGGCCGATCATGCCGGCGCTCGTCGGCCTGCAGGGCTCCTCCTCGACGGCCGGCCCGCCGGTCGTGCTGGCCGGCGCGCTGATCGGCTCGCTGCCGACGATCGCGCTCTTCCTGCTGCTCGGCCGCTACCTGCTGAGCGGCCTGACGCTGACCGCGACGGGGAAGGACGAATGAGCGACCCGAGACGGATGACGACCGCGGAGACCAGCCACGAGCGGCTGCCGCGGGAGGACCTCCTGCGCGGCGTCGGCGCCGAGCGGCTGGAGCTGCGCGGCGCGCGCGTCGCGGTCGGCGCGCTGCCGCTGCTGCGCGAGCGCGACGGGCGGCTCGAGCAGGCGGTGCGCGTCGCCGCCGCCGCGGCGCCCGAGCACGGCGCGATCACGGCGACGTTGTCGCACGACGGCGCCGTCGTCGACACGGTGGAGCTGGAGGCGCGCGGCTGGGACGGCGATGTCGCGGATGGAACGGCGACGTTCCATTCCGAACAGGCGCGTGCGCTGCTGTTCGTGCCGGCGCTCGACGCGCCGCGCACGTTCCAACTGGAGCTGACGAGTCGCGGCGGGCTCGACCACCGCGGCGAGCTGACGGTGACGCCGCAGCGGCGCTGGGAGATCTCGCTGATCCACCAGTCGCATCTCGACATCGGCTACACCGACCCGCAGCCGCTCGTCCTCCAGCACCACCTCGACTACCTCGACCTCGCGCTCGACCACGTCGAGGCGACCGACGAGTGGGCCGAGCCGGCCCGCTTCCGCTGGAACGTCGAGGCCAACCTGCCGCTGGAGCGGTGGCTGGCGAGCCGCCCGCGGCGCGACCGCGAGGCGCTGCTGCGGCGGATCGGGCAGCGGCGGATCGAGGTCTGCGCGCTGCCGTTCACGATGCACACGGAGGCGTACTCGCTCGACGAGCTGGCGCGCGTCGTCGCCTCCGCCCAGCGGCTGCGCGACCGCCACGGGATCGAGATCGTCACCGCGATGCAGACCGACGTGCCGGGCGCGACCGTCGGGCTGCTGGAGCTGCTGGCGAGCGCCGACGTCCGCTACCTGTCGGTCGCGCACAACTACGCCGGCCGCTCGGTCCCGCACCTGGAGGGCGGCCAGCAGCTGGCGCGGCCGTTCTGGTGGCGGGCGCCGAGCGGCAAGCGGCTGCTCGTCTGGCACGCCGACTCGCCGCACGGGATCGCCTACATGGAGGGCAACCTGCTCGGCTTCGCCGACGGCTACGAGACGACGCTGTCGCTGCTGCCCGAGTACCTGCTCGCGCTCGCCACGCGCGGCTACCCGTACGACCCGGCGATGGGCTCGTGGATCACCGGCATCGCGCCCGGCACCGAGCTGACGCGCGCGCCGCAGTCGCACGAGCTGCTGCACCTGCGCGTCCAGTCGGCCTTCGCCGACAACGCCTCGCCGGGCCTCGTGCCCGCGAGCGTGGTGCGGGAGTGGAACGAGACGTGGGCGTGGCCGCGGCTGCGCGCGGCCGTCAACCGCGACTTCTTCGAGGTCGCGGAGGAGCGGCTCGGCGACGCGATCCCGACCTACGAGGGCGACTGGACCGACTGGTGGGCCGACGGCATCGGCTCCGCCGCGCGCGAGCTCGGCCGCGGCCGCCGCGCGCAGGCCGGCGCGCGGACGGCGCAGACGCTGCACGCGTGGGCCGACGCGCTCGACGCGGCCGACGCCGCGCCGCCCGCCGCCGCGACGTCCGACGCCGCGACGTCCGACGCCGCGACGTCCGGGGGCGGCGCGCCCGCCGCCGCGCCGCCAGGCCTCGACCCCGCTCTCGCCGGCTGGCGCGGCGAGCTGACCGCCGCCTACGAGGAGATGGCGCTGTTCGACGAGCACACGTGGGGCGCGTCGAACCCCTGGAACGACGCGCTCGAGCACGTCGACGCCGGCGCGCTGCAGTGGGGCTGGAAGGCCGCCAGAGCGCACGGCGCCGACGAGCGCGTCGGGGCGCTGCTCGACGGCGCCCGCGCGCGGCTGGCCGCGCGCGTCGGCGCGCCGGCCGGCGCGCACGCCGGCATCCTCGTCGTCAACCCGAGCGGCGGCGCGCGCACCGACGTCGTCGAGCTGCTGCTGCTGGAGAGCCGCGTGCCGGTCACGCGCGCGCTGGCGGTCGTCGACGTCGCCAGCGGGGAGCGCGTCCCCTGCGCGCTGGAGCCGCAGCGCCATCCCGACTTCCGCCCCCGCGGCCAGCGGCTGCGCTTCCTCGCCCGCGACGTGCCGGCCAACGGCTTCGCCCGCTACGCCGTCGTCCCCGACGGCGGCGCCGGCGTCCCGCACGACGAGCCCGGCGACCCGGCCGCGCTCGACAACGGCCGGCTGCGCGCCGCGCTGAACGTGCTGGAGGGGACGCTCGACTCGCTGCGCGACGCGCGCGCCGGCGAGCTGGTGAACGGCGGCAGCGCCTTCGGCTTCAACCAGTACGTCCACGACCGCTACGCCACCGCCGACCGCCTCAACCACCTCTCCAGCAGAGTCGTCGAGGGGCGGCCGTGGATGCTCGGCGGGCGCGCGGTCGCCGGCGACGGCGTGCTCCTCGCGCGCACGTCGAGCACGCTGGAGGAGCGGGCGACGATCCGCCTGCGGGCCCCCGGCGCCGATTCGCTGGAGGTGACCTACCGGCTGCTGCACGGCGGCGACCGGCTCGACGTCCTGAACGTCGTCGACAAGACGCCGCTGCACGCGAAGGAGAGCGTCTTCTTCGCCTTCCCCTTCGCCGCCGCCGCGCCCCGCTTCGCGTGGGACGTGACCGGCGGCGTGCAGGAGGAGTCCGGCCCGTTCGTGCTCGGCTCCGCCCGCCACATGCGCGCGATCCGCGAGTGGGTCGCGCTGGCCGACGGGGAGCGGCGGATCGCCTGGGCGGCGCGCGAGGCGCCGCTCGTGCAGCTCGGCGCGATCCACCTGCCGTACGCGCCGTTCCCACCGACCGTCGACCGCCGCGACGCCGGCGCGGCGACCGTCTTCTCGTGGGCGATGAACAACGGCTGGGACACGAACTTCCCGGCCGCGCAGGGCGGCGAGGCGACCTTCGCCTACGCCGTCGCGGCCGCCGCCGAGGGCGCCGACCTGCGCACGCTCGCCGCCGCCACCGCGGCCGGCGCGACGCGGCCGCTGGTCGGCGTGCTCGGCTCGCTGCGGGCGCAGGAGGCGCTGCCGGCGCGCGGCCGCCTGTGCGCGATCGACCACCCGCACGTCGAGCTGGTCGCGATCGGCCCCGACCCGCTCGGCGGCGACCGGCTCGTCGCGCAGCTCCACTCGCACGCGACCGCGCCCGTCGAGGCGACGGTCGCCTTCCCCGACCTGCCGGCGACGGCGGTCGGGACCGGCGACTTCCTCGCGCGCGGGCGCCCGATCGACGCCTCCGCCCGCGCCGGCGACGGCGCGCGGGTCGCGATCGCGCCCGGGGAGCTGCTGACCGTCACGTTGGATCTCGATGCTGGAAGGACCGCATGAAAAGCCTGGAAATCGCAGACCTGCGGGCGACGACGGTGACGATGCCGCTCGAAGCCCCGCTGCGGCACAGCAACGGCGCGCACTGGGGGCGGTTCGTCCGCACGATCGTGGAGGTCGAGACGAGCGACGGGCTGATCGGGCTCGGCGAGCTCGGCGGCGGCGGCGAGAGCGCGAAGCTCGCCGTCGAAGGGCTCAGAGAGCAGCTCGTCGGCCACCGCGCCTACGACCTCAGCGCGCTCTGGTTCAAGCTCTGCAACCCGACCGCCTCGCTCTACAACAACCGCGTCCAGATCCACGCGGCGATCGAGTTCGCCTGCCTCGACATCGTCGGCCAGGCGCTCGGCGTCCCGGTCCACGACCTGCTCGGCGGCAGGCTGCGCGACGAAGTCCCGTTCGCCAGCTACCTCTTCTTCCGTTACGCCAACGAGGAGAGCGGCGAGGGGGAGGTGCGCACGCCGGCGCAGCTCGTCGCCCACGCGCGCGAGCTGAAGGAGCGCTGCGGCTTCACCGTCCACAAGCTCAAGGGCGGCGTCTTCCACCCCGACTACGAGCTGGAGTGCTACCAGGCGCTCGCCGAGGCCTTCCCCGACGACGACCTCCGCTTCGACCCCAACGGCGCGCTCGACGTCAAGCAGGCGATCCGCTTCGGCCAGGCGATCGAGCCGCTGCGCAACGACTACTACGAGGACCCGACCTGGGGCGTCGGCGGCCTGGAGCAGGTGCGCGCCGCGGTCGACATGCGGATCGCGACCAACACGGTCGTCACCTCGATGGAGCAGCTCGCCTCCAACGTCCTGCACCGCGCCGTCGACGTCGTCCTGCTCGACACGACCTTCTGGGGCGGCATCCGCCAGACGCTGCGCGCGGCGACCGTCTGCGAGACCTTCCAGCTCGGCGTCGGCGTCCACTCCTCCGGCGAGCTGGGCGTGCAGCTGGCGACGATGCTCCACCTCGGCACGCTGCTGCCGGGCGGCGCCTACGCCGCCGACGCCCACTACCACCACCTCGTCGACGACGTGATCGTCGGCGGCAAGCTGCAGTACCGCGACGGGACGATCCCGGTGCCGGAGGGGCCCGGCCTCGGGGTCAGACTCGACCGCGACAAGCTCGCCGAGTACGCGGAGCTGTACGAGCGGCTCGGCAACTACCCCTACGACCGCGATCCCGGCCGCCCCGGCTGGTTCGCGCTGGTCCCGAACGAGCGCTGGGCCGACCCGAGCGCCGACGGGACCGTCTCCGTCCAGGCACGAGGAGGAGCCCGCTAGATGCCCCCGATCACGACGCTCTACGTCGCCAACCACACGCACACCGACATCGGCTTCACCGACCACCAGGAGGTCTGCTTCCGCCAGCTCGGCGAGTACGTGACGCAGGCGCTCGACGTGATCGAGGCGACGCAGTCGTACCCCGAGGAGGCGCGCTTCCGCTGGACGCTGGAGGTGACCGGGCCGGTCGAGCGGTGGCTGCGGCAGGCCGACCCGGCCGACGTCGAGCGGCTCAAGCGCTGGAACGCCGCCGGCGCGATGGACGTCGCGGCGATGCAGTACAACCTCACGCCGCTGCTGAACGTCGAGCAGATGATCCGCACGCTGCTGCCGGTCCGCCGCCTGCGCGACGGCCTCGGGCTCGAGATCCGCAGCGCGATGCAGGACGACGTCAACGGCATCTCGTGGCTGTTCGCCGACCTGCTGCCGGCGGTCGGCGTGGAGACGCTGACGCTCGCCGTCAACCAGATGCGCGGCCGCGCGCCCAAGCCGCTGCCCGGCGCCTTCTGGTGGGAGGGGCCGGCCGGCGGCCGCGTGCTCGCCTGGAACGGCCTCCACTACCTCTTCGGCCGCTCGGTCGCGAAGCTGGTCGACGAGCGCTACGTCGAGCGCGACCTCGGCGCGCTGGTCAGACGGGTCGAGGACGACCCCGACTACCCGTTCGACTTCCTCTACGTCGAGTCGACCCACCCGATGCGCGTCGACAACGGGCCGCCGGAGCAGCGCATGTCCGACTTCGTGCGCGACTGGAACGCCGCCGGCCGCACGCCGCGGATCGAGCTGACGACGCCGAGCGCCTTCGGCCGCCTGCTGCGCGAGCGCCACGGCGACCAGCTGCCGGTCTGGCGCGGCGACTGGACCGACTGGTGGTCGGACGGCGCCGCCTCCAGCGCCTACGAGACCGGCCTCAACCGCACGACCCACGAGCTGCTGCTCGCGGCCGAGTCGATCTCCTCCTGGCTCGCCTCCGACGGCGCCGCGGTCGCCGGCGCCGACCCGGCGCGGATCGACGCGCTCTACGAGCGGATGTCGCTCTACGACGAGCACACGTGGGGCGCCTTCGCCTCCGTCGCGCGGCCCGACTCGCTCTTCACCAAGGCGCAGTGGAACACGAAGTCCGGCTACGCCTACGGCGCCGCGATGGAGACGCACGACCTGCTCGCCCGCGCCGCGACGACGCTCGCCGCGCGCGAGGCGCAGCCGGGCGCCGAGTCGCGCTTCAACCTCGGCGACCTCGCCTACGAGGAGGCCTTCCCCGACAGCGGCGCGCGCGAGTGGCTGGTGATCAACACGCTGCCCGAGCCGCGCACGGTGCTGGTCGAGGAGCCGGAGGTGCGGGCCGGCGGCGCGCCGCGCGGGATGCTCGACATGTTCTTCCCGCGCGACGTGCCGTGGGGCGGGGCGAGATCGCTGGAGACGGTGCGCGTCGCGCGCGCCGAGCTGCCCGCCAACGGCTGGGCGTGGGTCGCCTTCGAGGAGGCGGCGGTCGACCGCGCCGACGACCTGAAGGGCGGCGGCGCGACGATCGAGAACGAGCACTACCTGGTCGAGATCGACCCGGCGACCGGCGGCCTGCTGCGCTGGGTCGACAAGGCGCTCGGCCACGACTTCGCCGGCGAGCAGAACGGCCACCGGCTCGGCCAGTACGTCTACGAGCGGACCGACGGCGATCGCACCGCGCTCTTCGCCGACAACTTCTCGGAGTGGGACTTCGGCGTCTGGCCGAGAGAGGTGCCGCTGCGCTACGCGACGCCGTCGCGGGTGACGGTCGGCGCGCCGCGGATCGGCGGCGGCCGCGTCTCGATCGACGTGACGATCGCGGCCGACGGCGTCCGCGGCGCGACCTGCACCTACGCGCTCAGCAGCGGCGAGAAGGCGCTGCACGTCGACTGGGAGCTCGACAAGCTGCCGGTCCACGAGCCCGAGTCGGTCTACGTCGCCTTCCCGTTCGCGCTCGGCGCGGGCG
>Ga0164243_10013902_pt1 | contig 11270 bp, 12 predicted proteins | sample OricompcompostOP_FD_108781 | JGI IMG/M metagenome (GOLD analysis project Ga0164243, IMG submission 108781) | Organic Plus compost microbial communities from Emeryville, California, USA - Original compost - Organic plus compost (OP) | ecosystem: Engineered > Solid waste > Mixed feedstock >... | reverse complement strand
TCCCCCTCGTGGCGGCGCTCGCCGTCGCGACCGTGCTCGCGGCGGCCGTCGCGGCCCTGGGCTGGTACGGCGACCGGACCGTCGCCCGACGCGACGAGGCGGTACGGCAGGCACTGGCCACCGCGCCGGCGGCGGCGAAGGCCATCTTCTCGTACGACTACCGCACGTTCGACGAGAGCGTCGCGAACGGGCGGACCTTCGCCACCGGCGCCTTCGCCGACGAGTACGCCAGGACCACCGCGACCCTCAAGGAGACGGCCGGCAAACAGCAGGCGGTGGTGCTGGCTGAGGTGTCGGCCACCGGGGTGGTGAGCGCCGAGGCAGACCGGGTGGAACTCCTCGTCTACCTCAACCAGTACCGGCGCAACGTCAGCACGGCGGGGGAGAAGGTCGACCAGAACCGGGTGGTGCTGACCCTGGTGCCGGTCGGCGACGAGTGGAAGGTCGCCCAGGCCACGGCGATCTGAACCGGGCGGTCGCTTCCCGCCGGTCGGCTCAGCCGCCGCGGCGACCGTCGTACCGGCCGGCCGAGTCGGTGAGCTGCCAGAAGTCTGCGGGCAGCTGGGTGATCACGTCGTCGTACGCGCCCGGCGGGATGGCCTCGCGCAGCGTGTCGAAGACGGCGCGCACCCCGTCCCGGGCCGTCGAGTCGTCCACCTCGGCCCGGCCGCGCACCTGATTGATGAACGAGGTGAAGCTGAACCGGCCGGTCTCCCCGGCGGGCCCGTGGGCGTACGCGCGCAGTTCCTCGGGGAGCTGGGCGGCGAGATCCTTCGCCTCCCCGCTCTCGATCCGCTCGGCCAGCGTGGTGAGCGTGGCGCGCGTGATGGCCGTCGCCTGCTCGGGCGAGGTCCGCAGTCGCTTCGCCACCGAGTCGATGAACTCGCTGTTCTCCACCTTCGCGGCCTTTCTCTCCGACGGACAGCGGCGACTACCCGCGCGCCGGGGGCCGCAAACCGCGGCGCGGGACGTCCGCGGTGCGGGGCGGGCGCGACCCGCCCCCGTCAGCCGGACGCGTCGACACGCCGGACGGCCAGGACGGCGACGTCGTCCGCGGCGGCGGCCTCGGTGAGCAGGGCCGCCATCGCCGTGCTGCACATGGCGTCGGCCGGCTGGCAGGTGAGCGAGCGGCGCAGCAGGTCGACGCCTTCGTCCAGTGCCCGGGTGCGGCGTTCGATGAGGCCGTCGGTGTAGAGGAACAGGCAGCCGCCGGGCGCCAGTTCGGCGCGCGTGGTGCGGCGGGGCGTGTCCCGGTAGGCGCCGAGGGGGAGGTCGGGGACGACCTCGATGATGCGGGTCGGCTCGCCCGGCTCGGCGACGAGCGGCGGCAGGTGACCGGCGCTCGACATGACCATCGTCCGCAGGCTCGGGTCGAGGACGGCGTAGATCACGGTGGCCATGGCGCCCGGCTCGAAGAGCTGCACCTTGCGGTCGAGGCGGGTGAGGACCTCGGCGGGGTCGTCCGTCTCCAGCGCGTACGCGCGCAGGGCGCTGCGGATTCGGCCCATCACCACGGCCGCCCGCAGGCCGTTGCCGGCCACGTCGCCGATGGTGATTCCGATGTGCCCGGACGGCAGGGGGAAGAGGTCGTACCAGTCGCCGCCCACGCCGACCTCGGTGCCGGGCACGTAACGGGCGGCCACGTCGAGCCCGGGCACCGCCTGCGGACGTGCCGGCAGCAGGCTCCGCTGGAGAGCCACGGCGGCGGCGCGGTCGAGGCGCGACATCCGGGCCTGCGTCGCGAGGCTGGCCCGGTCGGCGACCAGCCGGAGCAGCTCGACGTCGTCGGGTGTGAAGCGCCGCGGGGTCAGCGTGCCGACGTGCAGGACGCCGATGACCTGCGCGCCGTTCAGCATGGGCACGCCGAGCACGGAGACCACACCTCGGGTGACCAGGATGGGGTTGAGCACGGTCGTGTCGTCGACCCGTTCGATCATGACCGGTTCGCCCCGGGCCGCCACCGTGCCGGCGAAGCCGCGGCCGACCGGGAGCCGTACACCCTGCCGGACCTCCTGCTCGAGGCCGCTCGCGGCGGTGGCGACCAGCTCGGTGCCGGTGGGGTCGACAAGCAGGATCGCGGCGGTGTCGGCTCGGAGGAGGTCGCGGGTCCGCTCCAGCAGCTCGTCGAGCAGGTCCTCGAGGCCGAGCTGGGAGAGGGCGGCGTCGGTCACGCTCTGGAGCCGGCGGAGCTTCTCCTCGCTGCCGGCGTGTGAGATGTCACCGTTCATCACCATCGCATCCTCGACCGCCCGTCCGTCCCTGCCGGAGGCGTTCCGTCCCGGCGCGAAGCCGCCCCTTCCTGCCGCAATGCGTTACCCGCCCTCGGGTGCGCAGAGATGGTCCCACACCCCGGTCATGCGCAGGAGTTGGCGGACGATCCCCTGGGCGTTGGTGACGTGGTAGGGCTTGCCGTGTTCGTCGGCGAGCCGTCGCCCCCTGAGCAGCACGTTGATCCCGGCCGAATCCAGGAAGGTCACCTCACCGAGATCGACGGTGACCGCCGTGGAGTCGCCCCGGACGGCGGCCTCGACCTCCCGCTGCAGGTCGTCCGCGGTGGACAGGTCGACCTCACCGCGCGCCATCACCGTGACGACACCGGTGTCACGGTGTTGGGAGAACGACAGCGCCACGCCGCGCTCCTCCTCTCGCTGCCGATGCTGGGCGAACGTGCTGACTTTATAGTGAGGCACCGGCAGCGCGCCGTCTCCGGCGCGTGACGCCGGCGGCGGTTAATCTCCGGCGATGAGGACGTTGTGGATGTGACATCACCCGGAACACCCCGTCCCGGTGCGGACGGGGCGACGCTGCACGGTGTCACGGCGCCCGGTGTCGCCGCCGTACGACACCGCGTGACGGACGCGGCACTGGGCGTGGGGCTGGCGCCGGAGCGGGCGGAACAGTTCACCATCGCCGTGAACGAGGTGATGATCAACGCCATCCAGCACGGCGGGGGCAGCGCCGACGTCACGGTCGAAACCAGCCCGGGTGCGGTCGTCGTCACGGTCCGGGACCACGGCGCCGGGATTCCGGGTGACCTCTCACCCCGCCTGCCGTCACCGCAGACGCTGGGCGGCCGCGGGCTCTGGCTGGTGCACCACCTGTGCGAGAACGTGACCATCGACACCTCCACCGCCGGTACCGTCGTCACCTTGAGCGCCGCCGTGTCCCACCGTGTGACATCCGACCGCCCCGTCGACACCCGCTGATCGCCTCCGGGGGAGTGGCCGGCCAGGTCAGGCGTCCGTCGGCCGGGCGACCGCGCCGGGCGAGGCCGGTGGGCGGCGCCGGACCGCGCCGGGCGAGGCCGGTGGGTGGCGCCGGGCGACGCGCCACGCCGGCCCCTCCCGCGTACGCAGAAGGGGCCCCGCGGCGCGGTGCCGGCGCCACGGGACCCCGTCCGGGTGGGGGTTTCTCAGTGGGACAGGGACGCCGTCCGGGCGGCCTCCTCCTGGGCCCGCCGCTCCTCACCGCTGAGGGTGTGCAGCGGCTTCTCCCGGATGAAGAAGACCACGACCATGGCGAGCAGGGCCAGCGGCGCGCCGATCAGGAACAGCTCGGCGGTGGCGGTGCCGTAGACCTCCTGCACGACGCGCAGCACCGGTTCCGGCAGCAGGGAGAGGTCCGGCACCTCGGCGGTCGAGCCTCCACCGGCCGCGGCCGGGCCGAGCTTCTCGGTCATGAGGTCGGTGACCCGGTTGGCGAGGACGGCGCCCAGGGCGCTCACGCCGATCGCGCCGCCCATGCTGCGGAAGAACGTGAGCACCGACGTGGCCGCGCCGAGCTCGTGGGCGGGCACGTCGTTCTGCGCCGCGAGGACCAGGTTCTGCATGAGCATGCCGACACCGATGCCGAGCACCGCCATGTAGATCGACAGGACGACCAGGCTGGTCCCCGCGTCGATCGTGCCGAGCAAGACCATGCCGACGGTCATGATTGCGGCTCCGGCCACCAGGTACGCCTTCCAGCGCCCGTACTTCGTGATGAGCTGCCCGGCGACGGTCGACGAGACGAGCAGGCCGAAGACCATCGGGAGGCTCATGAGGCCCGCCACCGTCGGCGACTTGCCGAGCGAGATCTGGAAGTACTGGGACAGGAAGACGGTGCCGCCGAACATCGCGAGGCCGACCAGCACGCTGGCGATGGTGGCCAGCGAGACCGTGCGGCTCCGGAAGATCTCCAGCGGGATGATCGGCTCGGCGGCCCGGGACTCCACGTACACCGCCACCGCGAGCAGGACGACGCCGCCGATGACCATCAACGCGGTCCAGCCCGACGCCCAGGCGAACTTGTTGCCGGCGAGCGACGACCACACCAGCAGCACGGAGACGCCGGTCGTGATCAGCGCGGCGCCGAGCCAGTCGATGCGGACCTCGCGGCGGACGACCGGCAGGTGCAGCGTCCGCTGGAGCAGGAAGATCGACAGGAGGGTGAACGGCACGCCGATCAGGAAGCACCAGCGCCAGCCGAGCCAGGACGTGTCGACCAGGACGCCGCCGATCAGCGGGCCGGCGATGGTGCCGACACCGAAGACGGCGCCGAAGATGCCCGCGTACCGGCCCAACTCCCGGGGCGGGATCATGGCGGCCATCACGATGGTGGCCAGGGCCGTCATGCCACCCGCGCCGATGCCCTGGACGATCCGGCTGACGAGCAGCACCTCGACGTTGGGGGTGAGACCGGCGATCAGCGAGCCCACCACGAACAGGGCCAGGGACAACTGGATGAGCAGCTTCTTGCTGTAGAGGTCGGCCATCTTGCCCCAGAGCGGCACGGTCGCCGTCATGGCCAGCAGTTCGGTGGTGACGATCCAGGTGTAGACGGTCTGGCTGCCGTTCAGGTCGGCGATGATGCGTGGCAGCGCGTTCGCCACGACCGTGGACGCGAGGATCGACACGAACATGCCGACCATCAGGCCGGAGAGGGCCTGGAGGACCTCGCGGCGGGACATGCGTGCCGCGCCGACCTCGGGAGCGTCGGCGGGCGCGGTGGGTAGGGACATCAACTTCCTCACGTTGTCGCAGCGGCAGGTTGCGGGGTGGCGGTGCGGGGGTCGGGCAGGCCGGCGGCGAGCGCCTCGAACACCTCGTCGACCAGTTCCGCCAGCGAGCGGGCGCCGCCGGCGGCGGCCCAACGGAGCATGGCGGTGCGGAACGCGGCGCCGGTCACGGCCACGAGCAGGGCCGGAAAGCCGTGGTCCGGGGGTACGCCCACCCGGGCGGCGACGGCCTCGATCATCGCGCGTTCGACCTCGGCGCCAGCGGTGACCAGGCGGGGCAGCAACGAAGGGTTGCGCTCGATGACCACCATCCGCAGCAGCCAGCTCTCCCGGTCGGCCTGGATCCGTTCGATGACCCCGGTCATGGCCGCTCGGACGGCCGCGAGGGCGGGCACGTCGGACGGCACCTCGGCGAGGTCTGCCACGAACCGGGCGCTGTCGACGGACGGGTCGGCGATGAGCGCGTCGTCCTTGGACGGGAAGTAGTTGAAGAACGTCCGCGAGGAGACGTTCGCCGCGGCGCTGATCTCCTCCACCGTCACGTGCTCGAGACCGCGCTCGGCCACGAGGCGCAGCGCGGCGGTGGCCAGCGCGTCCCGGGTCTGTCGCTTCTTGCGGTCCCGTAGCCCGTCGGCAGGGGAGGGCGGGGAGGTCACCGGGCAACGGTACGGACGATCTTTCAGCTCGCGCAAACTTTCACCCAGTGAAGTGACCATCACCACCCCCGGGGGGCGCACACCCTCCCGGGCCCGCACCCTCCCCGGTGATCATGAAGTTGTTGCCATCGGCATCGGCGTGTCGTGGCAATAACTTCATGATCAACGCGGGTCTGGGCCCCCGGGGGGCGGGGGTGTCACTCCTCGTTCAGGGCGTTTCGGAGGTGGTGGCGGGGACCGCGGCTGACCACGAACTCGGTCACCGCGGTGACCGTGCAGATCACCGCGAGCCACCCGAGCGCCGCCAGGGCGGAGATCCGGGCGGTTAACGGCACCATCACGAGCAGGACCAGCACCGCGACGAGCCGCGGCCAGACCACCGGCAGGACGAGGCGGTTCAGCCGCAGCTGGAACATGGCGTGGGCGAGCAGGTACAGCGCGACGCCGCCGTACATGGCGTACCGGCCGAACGCGTCGAGCGGGTCGCCGCGATGGTGGGCGGGCGCCGCCCCGACCAGGGCGGGCACGTGCTTCAGGCCGGCCGCCAGCAGGATGATCCCGGCGATCATCGGCAGGTGCAGGTAGCTGTACGCGTCCCGGGCGAGGCCCACCCGGCCGTGCTGGTCGGCGTCCCGCAGCGCGTGCTCGCCCACGAGCGCGGAGAGGTCGAGGTAGATCCACTCCAGTGCCGCCGCGACGACGACGGCGAGGGCCGAGGCCTCGATCAGGCCGCGTGAGTTCGGGATGTCGGCGCCGGCGATGCCGATCGACACCAGCACCTCGCCCAGCGCCACGATGATGATCAGGCTGTGTCGTTCGGTCCAGTGCCGGGCCGAGAAGATGGCCCGCTCGGGTACGGGCAGCGCCAGGGCGGCGCCGTAGTCGACGCCGATCGCGAGCACCCAGAGCGCCACCTGTCCCCAGCGCACCGTCGCGTCGTCCAGCCCAGATCCGGGCAGCCGGGCGGCGATCAGCAGCAGGCCGACGGCCAGCAGCATCGGCACGGTGAGCGCCACGGCGTCGCGGGCCCGCAGTGGCGTGGACGCGTAGAGGCGCAGGGCGAGGTAGAAGAGCCGCAGGACGAAGAACGTCGCCACGAACACGGTGGGGGTGTACGGGCCGCCGCCCGGCGCGTCGCGGAACGCCTCCCGGGTGTTGACCGCCAGCACGAACATGACCGGCACCGTCGCGAGCAGCACCAGCCGCACGCAGCCGTAGTTCGCGCGTACGCGGTTGCCCAGCCAGGCGAAGAGCGACCACGACCACCACAGCATCGTCAGGACGAGCAACCCGTGCAGCACGCCCAACTCGTTCGTCCCGCCGGTCATCAGCGTGGTGACCTGGATGAAGGCGAAGACGAAGACGACGTCGAAGAAGAGTTCGGCCGTGGTGACCCGGGTCTGCTCGGTCACCGGCCGCAGTCCGCGGCGCAACGGTGCGGTCAGCGGGGTGGCCCCGCCCGGATCAGGTCCGCCCACCGGTGACGTGCGGGTGCGATACCGGAACGGTCACGGACGCCTCCTCGCTCTGCCGGGCTGCTCGGGCGCGCGTTCCCGCCGGCCCGCCCGGCAAACCGCCGGGCGCCGTTCCGCCGCCCGGCAAACCGCCGGGACCGGTCAGGACTCCTCCGTGGGCGCCGTGTCCCGCGCGCGGGCGTCCTCGTCGGTCATCGCGTCCTCGTCGGTCTCGGCGGGCTGCTCGGGTTCGCGGCGCTCCGCCCGCTCCGGCCGGTCCGGAACGGGCTCGTGCTGCTCGTCGGAACCCTGCGACATCCGCCCCTCCGCTGCCGTGTGCCGCCCGCGGTGCGCGGGCCCGCTCCGGATACCCGTGACCGCCCCGCCGACACCCGAGTTGCCGGCGACCGGCGACACCGCGGACCCGCCGGTTGTGTGGGACGCACTCATATGGACTGTGATGCATGTCTCGGTACCGTCGGCGCACGCCGGGCGTTCCCGGCGTCGGGCGACAGGAGTGCATCATGAAGCTTCGCTGGAAGGCCCTGGCCGCCGCCGTCGGCCTGCTGCTCGTGCTGCCGCCGGCGGGCGCCGCGCGCGCCGCCACCCTCTACACCGTCCCGCCGGTGCCGGGTCCGCTCCCCACCTACCACGTCTCCTCGGTGTACGTCGCGGGCGTCTCCTCCGGCGGGTACATGGCCACGCAGCTCCAGGTGGCGTACTCGGGGCGGATCCGCGGGTCGGCCGTCTTCGCGGCGGGCCCCTACTACTGCGCGCAGAACACGGTGACCCAGGCGCTCTACGCGTGTGGCGACAACGTCTACCCGACCTACCTGCCGACCCTCGAGGCGTACACCCGCACCTGGGCGTCGTACGGCTGGATCGACCCGGTGGGCAACCTCGCCGCGCGCCCGGCGTACGTCTTCCACGGCAACTCCGACGCCACCGTGCGCACGTCGGTCACCGACGACCTGGTCCGCTACCACCAGCACTTCGGGGCGAGCGTGCAGTACGACAGCGGCTCGGCGGCCGGCCACGCCTGGGTGACCCCGTACGGCACGGGCGGCTGCACGGTCACGGCCGCACCGTTTCTCAACAACTGCGGCACGGACCCGCAGAACGCGTTCCTGCGCAAGCTCTTCGGCGCGGTGCAGGCTCCGAACACCGGGCCGCTGCGTGGCACGCTGATCCGCTTCGACCAGAACAGCTTCGCGGTCAACGGATGGGCGCCGGGCCTCAGCATGGACACCGCCGGTTTCGCGTACGTGCCGCCGTCCTGCGCGGCCGGCCAGTCCTGCCGGCTGCTGGTCGCGCTCCACGGCTGTCTGCAGGGTTACGGCCGGGTCGGCACGGCCTTCGTCGACCGGGCCAACCTCAACCAGTACGCCGACACCAACAACATGATCGTGCTCTACCCGCAGGCCGTCACCTCGGCCGTGAACCCGAACGGCTGCTGGGACTGGTGGGGCTACCTGGGCGGCACGAACTACCCGATCAAGGGTGGCGCCCAGGTCGAGACGATCATGAACATGGTCCGCCGGCTCGACGGCTGAACCGCCCGTCGACGGGGACGCCGTCCGACCCGCGCCGGCCCGGCCAGCCGTGGCCGGCGCGGCCGTGTCACCGCTCGGGGTGGCGCCGGACGAAGTCCTGGTACGTCTCGTTGGCCAGCTCGATCTCCCGGATCTCGGCCTGGCGCAGCTCGGCCGCCGCCCGGGCCTGCGCCAGCCGCAGCTCGTGACGCCGGTCGCGGGCGCGGGCCCACCCGCGCGCGAGCCCCCAGGCGATCCAGCCGCCGCAGGCCACCAACCCGGTCAGCGCGAAGGCGAGGAGAAAGTCCACGGTGGCACCCCTTCCGGTCAGCCGACGTCCCGCCGTGCCGTGAGCCAGATACCCAGCCCGAACGTGACCAGCACGTACCCCAGCAGGACGGCCACGGGGAGCGCGGCGTTGCCTGATTCGAGCACACCCGGCGTGCCGCCGTCGAACTGCGACCGCGCTCCCAGCGCGCCGGCCAGCGCGCCCGAACTCGGGGCGAGCAGCAGGTTCCGCACCGCCGTGAGCGGGCTCAGCACGAGGGCGAGCCCGCTCACCGCGTTCTCCAGCACGAGCGTCCAGACCAGGCCGACCGCGATGGCGGTGGCGGTGCTGCGGAACGCGATGGCGAGCAGGAACCCGAGCGCGGCGTGCGCCGTGCAGATGAGCCAGGCGGCGGCCACGGCGGCGGCCAGCCTGCCCGGCGACGGCAGGCTCGGGGCGCGCCCCTCGACGAGCGCGATGACGGTGGTGACCGCGGCCAGCGCCGCGAACGTGAGGACGGCCAGCAGCAGGGTGAGGACGCAGAGCGCCACGGCGTGGCCGGCCGTCACCTGCCACCGGCGGGGACGCTGCGTGAAGATCAGGTTCAGCGTGCCCCAGCGGTACTCGTTGCCCACCACCAGGGCCCCGAGGATCACCACGATCGCGCCGCCGAAGAGCGGGAAGAGCCCGATCCCCGTGGTGACGAGTTGGCCGGGCAGTACGCCGTCCAGCAGCGACGCGGCGGCGTCGGCCTGCTCCGGGTCGCCGGCCAGCGTGAGGTGTACGAGGTAGGGGACGCCGATGCCGAAGACCAGGGCCAGGGCCGTCCAGGTGAGCGTGACCGTCCACACCGCCGGCCGTTTCCGGTCGGCGAACCAGGCCGCGCGTACCGAGGCGATCATCGCGTGCCTCCCGTCGTCGTCGCGTCCGCCAGGACCGGCTGGTCCGGGCCGGTCAGCTCCAGGAAGGCCTCCTCCAGCGAGTGCCGCACCGGCCGGAGTTCCGTCACGTCGACGCCCGCCTCCACGAGCCGGCGGTTGAGCTCCGCCGCGAGCGTCGGGGAGGCGGTGACCCGAAGCCGCCCGTCGACGACCTCGACGGCGCGGACGGCGGGATGCCCGCGCAGGCAGGCGACCGCCTGGTCGACGGGGTCCGCGCCGATCAGCAGCGACCCGTCGCCGAGGACCGCACGCAGGTCGTCCGGGCTGCCCTCGGCGACCAGCCGGCCCCGGTTGATCACGCCGATCCGGTCGCAGACCTGCTCCACCTCGCCGAGCACGTGGCTGGAGAGCAGCACGGTGCGCCCGTCCCGGCGCAGCGAGCGGAGCAGTTCCCGCATCTCCGCGACGCCGGCCGGGTCGAGGCCGTTCGTGGGTTCGTCGAGGATCAGCAGGTCCGGTTCCTTGAGCAGCGCGGCGGCCACGCCGAGTCGCTGCTTCATGCCCAGCGAGTACGTCCGGAACGCCGAGCGCGCCCGCCCGGTCAGCCCCACCTCGGCCAGCGCGCGGTCGGCCGCGGCGTCGGGCACGCCCGCGTACCGGGCGGCGAGGCGCAGGTTGTCCACTCCGGACAGGTGCGGATAGAACGTCGGCGACTCGATCAGGGCGCCCACGCGGGCGAGTTGGCGCGGTGTGCCCGGAGGCTGGCCGAGGACCGACACGCGACCGGACGTCGGCCGGACGAGCCCGACCAGCATCCGCATGGTGGTCGTCTTGCCGGCGCCGTTGGGCCCGAGGAACCCGAAGACCGCACCCTGCGGGACCCGCAGGTCGAGGTCGTCGACCGCGGTGATCCCGCCGGGATAACGCTTCGTGACCTCGTGCAATTCGATGGCGAAACGGTCATTCCCCAACGGACTGCCGCAATCGATCGAAGGTGCGCACTGGCTCGTCGACGGGATTTCGTGCACCGTTCATGCGAGAGTCCTTCAAATTCCGGCCGCGGACGTTTATTGCGTACCGTCAATTAACTGTGGCGACAGCGTCGAGTGCCGGCGGACCCGCACCGACGCCGGAGGGGTGACGTCACCCCGGTGTCGCGCCGGCCCTCGCGAGACAACGATGTAAACGCTCCTGACCTGCGGTGGCGCGGACGACGCCCACAGGGTAGCGGAGGTTGATCGGCTCGGGAAGGGCCTTCGGCTATCGACGGCCGCAGTTCCTGTCTTAGCCGCAGCTCACTGCCGTGCAATTCACTTCTGCCACTATCCGACTCGAAACAATCTGTTGACGTACCAATCGATCTTGGGCAGCATGAAGGCACTTTCGATTCGATGACGATCGTTGGCCGAGGAGCCCGGATGAGCCTGCCACCGGACGGTGCACGGACCTTGGAAATGCGGCCCAAACTGCGCCACGACGTGGT
>Ga0164243_10013899_pt1 | contig 11271 bp, 8 predicted proteins | sample OricompcompostOP_FD_108781 | JGI IMG/M metagenome (GOLD analysis project Ga0164243, IMG submission 108781) | Organic Plus compost microbial communities from Emeryville, California, USA - Original compost - Organic plus compost (OP) | ecosystem: Engineered > Solid waste > Mixed feedstock >... | reverse complement strand
TCACCGGGGCTCCGTGCCCGATGACCGTCGAGGGTCGGCAGGTCGCGCCCTGCTCGGTGATCTGGGTCCCGGACGGCGCCACGCTGCGACTCGGCGTCCCTGCGGCAGGCGTCCGCAGCTATCTCGCGGTGCGCGGCGGAGTCGACGTTCCGCCGGTCCTCGGCTCGCGGTCGACCGACACCCTCGCCGGGCTGGGGCCGGCGCCGCTGTCGCCCGGCGACCGCCTGCCCGTCGGCAGCGCCGCGGGCGGCCTTCCCGGCGTCGACCTGGCCCCGGTGGGAGCGCTCGAGGCGGGCGAGATCCGCCTGCGCGTCGCGCCGGGCCCGCGCGTCGACTGGTTCGCGGCCGGCGCGTACGACGACCTGCTGGCCTCGCCGTACGAGGTGACCGCGGAGAGCGACCGCGTCGGGATGCGGCTCTCCGGGGTCGGCCTGGACAGGATCCGCGACGACGAGCTGCCCAGCGAGGGCATGGTGCCGGGAGCGCTGCAGGTCCCCCCGTCGGGACAGCCGACGCTGTTTCTCGCCGACCACCCGGTCACCGGCGGCTACCCGGTCATCGCGGTGGTCGTGTCCCCCGACATCGGGCTGGCCGCGCAGGCCAGGCCGGGACAGCGGATCCGGTTCCGTCCGGCCCGTGCCCGCCGAACCGGCTCCTGAGCTGGGGAGTGCCGGTCCGGCTCAGCCGACCCGGCCCTCGCCGCCGACCGGGACGACGAGCACCGCCAGCAGCGGCAGCACCGCCGCGAGGGCGTACGTCGCGCCGTACCCCCAGGTCGTGATGGCCAGGCCCGCCACCGGTGGGACCGCGACGGCCGCCACATGCTGTGCGGTGTTCTGCAGCCCGAGCGCACGCCCGGACCAGAAGGGCCCGGCGCGCTCGGCCACCGCCGTGAAGGCCAGGCCGTTGTCGGCCACGGTCACCGCGGAGGCGGCGACGAGCAGGGCGACGGCGGTGGCGGTCAGCGCCGCCGACGCGTCGGCCCCGCCGGCCGCGAGGCCGAGGAGCGCCATCGTGGCTGCGGCGAGGACCGCGACCGCGCGCATCGGCCGCATCCGGCTGCCCACGACGTCGGATGCCCAGCCCGCCCCGATCCTCGCGGCGGCGCCGGCCACCTGGGTTCCGGCGACGACGAGGCCGGCCAGGCCCGGGGACCAGCCGAGGTCGTCGACGAGCCAGGTCAGCCCGAAGGTCCACACCAGGAACTGAGGGACGACGAGCAGCACCGAGGCTGCGTGGATCCGGGCGAGATAGCGGTCGGACCGGTACGGGTTCGCCGCCGCCTGTGCGGCGGCCGCCGGTGGCCGGGGAGGGTCCAGCACCACGGCCGCCACGAAGGCGGCGACTGCGACGGACACGGCGGTCGGCAGCCACAGGGCGGGGCCGACGCCGTGGTGATGGGCGATGACCGCGACGGTGCCGGCGGCCAGGCCCACGCCGAGTGGCTGTCCGGTCTGTCGGATGCCCATCGCGACTCCGCGTCGCTCCGGTGGGAACCACCCGACGACGACCCGGCCGGACGCGGAGTTGGTCGCCGCCGCTCCGACACCCGCGCAGCACAGCGCCGCCGCCATCGGCCACGGCTCGGCCAGAGTGGCGGCGGCGGTGCCACCGGCGGCCGTCACGAGGAGGCCGGCCACGAGGGCGAACCGCTCCCCGCGGCGGTCGACGACCAGCCCCCACAGCACCAGGGTGGCCATCAGCCCGGCCGTCGATGCGGAGGCCACCAGGCCGGCCTGGGCGAGGCTCATGCCGTACCCGCCCTGCGATCGCGGCCGGTGCAGCTGGGGGATGAGGAAGCTCGGCGCCGTCACCATGGCCATCGTCGCCGCCTGTGCGGCCGTCCCCGCCGCCAGCATCGCCCAGCGCCGGCCCGGCGAGACCGTCCGGGCGCGGGGGCGAGAGGCGGCGGCGGTCGGGCTCACTCGTCCAGACAACCACATCCTGTCCGGATCGCGAGACGTGAGTCTTGAATTCCGAGACGCTCAGTCGCCGCTCGGCACGATCGCCGAGATCACCGTCCCGTCGGCCCGCTGGATGCCCGCCGGGTACGGCGGCTCGCCGGTCAGCCGCGGCCCCTGGTGCGCCAGCGGCACGACCACCGGGGCGCCGGGGGCGACCTTGACGAGCTCCCCGCGCACCGAGAACGTGATCGGCGCGGTGCCGTGCTCGACGTACAGCTCGAGCTCGGTGGCGCGGACCGTGACCCGCACCCGGGTCCCGTGCAGAGTGACGCGATAGACGAGCGAGGACCACTCCGCCGGCAGCCGCGGGTCGAGCTGCCACTGCTGGTCGCCGGCACCGGAGCCGCGGTCGCGGAAGCCGCCGAAGCCGGCCACCAGGGCGCTCCACACGCCGCCGGTGGAGGCGACATGGACGCCGTCGGCGGTGTTGTTGTGGCGGTCGGCGAGGTCGACGAAGAGTGCCGAGTGGAAGTACCGCAGCGCCAGCGAGTCGTAGCCGACCTCGGCCGCGACGATCGACTGGACCACGGCCGAGAGCGTGGAGTCGCCCGTCGTGATCGGGTCGTAGTACTCGAAGTCGGCCTTCTTCTGCTCGGCCGTGAAGTCCTCGCCCTGCAGGTACAGGGCGAGGACGACGTCGGCCTGCTTGAGCACCTGGAAGCGGTAGATCACCAGCGGGTGGTAGTGCAGCAGCAGCGGCCGCTTGTCGAGCGGTGTGTTCTCGAGGTCCCACATCTCGCGCTCGAGGAAGTGGCGGTCCTGGGGGTGGATCCCGAGGAAGGAGTCGAACGGGATGTACATCCCGTCCGCGCACGCGGCCCACTCCTCCGGCTCGTCCGATGACAGCCCGGTACGACGCACCAGGCCCTCGTAGGCGGCGGGATCGTCACGCTGCAGCTCCCACACGGCGCGGGCGGCGCGGCGCAGATTGAAGCGCGCGAGCACGTTCGTGTACAGGTTGTCGTTGACGACGGTCGTGTACTCGTCCGGTCCGGTGACGCCGTGGATGTGGAAGGTGCGCCGGGTCTCGTCGCGCCAGAAGCCGAGATCGGCCCACATCCGCGCGGTCTCGACGAAGATGTCGACGGCCTCGCGGGCGAGGAACTCGTCGTCGCCGGTCGCGCCGACGTACTGGCTGAGCGCGTAGGCGACGTCGGCGTCGATGTGGTACTGCGCCGTCCCGGCCGCGTAGTAGGCCGACGCCTCCTCGCCGTTGATCGTGCGCCACGGGAAGAGGGCGCCCTTCTGCGACAGCTCGCGGGCGCGCGCCCGGCCGCTGTCGAGGAGGTTGTAGCGGAAGCGCAGCGCGTTGCGGGCGGCCCACGGCATCGTGTACGTGAGGAACGGCATCACGTAGATCTCGGTGTCCCAGAAGTAGTGCCCGCCGTACCCCGACCCGCTGACGCCCTTGGCCGCGATGCCCTGGCCCTCGGCGCGCGCCGATGCCTGCAGGATCGAGAAGAGGTTCCACCGGATCGCCTGCTGCAGGGCCGGCTGTCCGGGCACCTCGACATCGGCTCGGGCCCAGAAGCGGTCGAGCCAGGCCCGCTGGGCGGCGTACTGGTGCTCGACCCCCTCCTCGTGGGTGCGGGCCAGCGTGCGCTCGCAGCGGTCGATCAGCTCCCGCGGCGGCACCGTCTGTGCCGTGTGGAAGGCGACCAGCTTGGTGAGCCGCACGGGCACGCCCGGCTCGGCGGCGATGCGGAAGATCGCCTTGGCGAGGTCGTCCTCGGCGTGCACGTCCATCGAGTGCGGCGACGCCGACTCCAGGAGGTGATCGGCGACCACGCCGAGGGTCATCCCGCTCTGCGCCGTCCGGTAGCCCAGCTTGAGCCGGCCGGTCTCGGGGTCGGCGTCGTGGATCCGCGGCTCGAGCACCCGCCGGTCGAAGTCCTCGGCCCGCCGCGGGTCCGCGGTGCTCCCGCCGCTCTGGTCGAGCGGCGACTCCTCGCGCTGCTCGTCTTGCCGGTTGACCAGCTGGGAGGAGATCGCCAGCGACGCCGGCTGGTCGAGCAGGGTGACTTCGAAGCTGAGCACGGCCAGGTGCCGCTGCTCCAGCGGGACCATCCGGGTGCTGCGGACCCGCACCCGCTTGCCGCCCGGGGTGCGCCACAGGAGATCGCGGGTGAGCACGCCGGTGCGGAAGTCCAGCGCCCGCTCGTACTCCGGGAGGTCGGCGACCGAGACCTGCAGCGGCTCGTCGTCCACGTAGAGCCGGATCACCTTCGGGTCCGGCACGTTGACGATGGTCTGGCCGATCCGGGCGAAGCCGTAGGCCTCCTCGGCGTGGGAGATCGGCCAGGTCTCGTGGAAGCCGTTGATGAAGGTGCCGTCGAGGTGGGCGTCACGGCTCTCCGAGTAGTTGCCGCGCAACCCGAGATAGCCGTTGCCGACGGTGAACAGCGACTCGGTCGCGCCGAGGTCGGACGGGTCGAACCGGGTCTCGACCAGCCGCCACTCGTCGACCGGGAAGCGGGTGCGGTCGAGCGGGTCGGCGACCGGCGGCGCCTTGTGCGAGGGGCCCTCGGGTGCGTTCACGCGCGTTCTCCTGGCTCGGCGGTCCGGTCGGGCAGCAGGTCGGCGAGGTCCGGCACCACGACGTCGGCGCCGGCCGAGCGCAGGGCGTCCTCGCCGGCGCCACGGTCGACGCCGATGACCAGGCCGAAGCCGCCGGCCCGGCCGGCGGCGACACCGCTGACGGCGTCCTCGAGCACGACCGAGCGGGCGTCGGTCGCGCCGAGCACGGACGCCGCGTGGGCGAAGGTGTCCGGCGCCGGCTTGCCCGGCAGGCCGAGGTCGGTCGCGAGCCCGCCGTGCATCACGAAGGCGAAGTCGTCGGCCAGGCCGGCCGCCGCGAGCACGGCGGGTGCGTTCCGCGAGGACGAGACGACGGCCAGCGGCAGCTCCCGACGCCGCAGCTCGCGGATGAGCCGCACCGAGCCGGGATAGGGCGTGACGCCCTCGGAGGCGAGGATCTCGCGGAACGCCTCGTTCTTCCGGTTGCCCAGACCACCCACGGTCTCGGCCGTCGGCGGGTCGTCCGGGGAGCCCTCCGGCAGCGTGATCCCGCGCGAGGCGAGGAACGAGCGCACGCCGTCGTAGCGCGGCTTGCCGTCGACGTGGGCGAAGTAGTCCTGCTCGGTGTACGGCGGGTAGCTGGTGTGGTCGGCCGCCGAGCGAGCGGTCAGGAAGGCCGTGAACATCGCCTCCCAGGCATGCATGTGCACCTCGGCGGTCGGCGTGACCACCCCGTCGAGGTCGAAGAGCACGGCGTCCCAGGCATCCCAGTCCACTTGTGTCCGAGGCACGGACACAGGCTAGCCGTGGCGGCCTCAGGGTCGGGTCAGGGTCGCGATCCGGGTCACACCGGATTCATCGACCCCTCTCGTCTGATGGAATACACCCCATGCGCATTCCCCTCCTCGGCTCCGTGATCGGGCCCGCGCTCGATCCGGTGCTCGGCCCGGTGAAGCAGCGCGTCGGCGTCTGGCTGCTCAACCGGACCATGCGCAACGGCATCGACCTGCGCAAGCTCCGCTTCCTGCCCGACTCGGTGACCCTGCCGCTCAAGCGAGAGGGTCTCGACCCGCTGCCGGAGATGGCGCGGGTGCAGGCCGAGGAGCCGGTGAAGAAGCTCGCCGACCTGTTCGGCAAGGGGATCTGGCTGGTCAGCGGGTACGACGAGGCGCGTGAGGTGCTCGCCGGCGGAGCCGAGCTGTGGTCCAACGACCTGGGCCAGTTCGTCTCCCAGGAGGGGCGCTCCGCCGAGGAGCAGATCGGTGGCCTCGGGATGACGGACCCGCCGCTGCACACGGCCCTGCGCCGCTATCTCACGCCCGAGTTCACGATGCGTCGCCTGGCGCGCCTGCAGCCGGGCATCGAGGCGATCGTGCGGCAGCGCCTGGACGCGATGGCCGACGCCGGCCGCGACGGGCGCCCGGTCGACATGGTGGCGGAGTTCGCCTTCGCCGTCCCCTTCGACGTCATCTGCGACCTGCTCGGGCTGCCGGTCGACGACCGGGCCCGGTTCCTCGAGCTCGGCGTGGCGCGCTTCGACCTGACCGAGGGCGGCGCCGGCGCGTTCGGCGCCGCCGCCCACACGCGGGAGTTCCTCATCAACGCGGTGCGTGAGCAGCGCGAGAACCCCGGGGACGGCCTCATCGGCGCCCTGATCGCCGAGCACGGCGACGAGCTCGACGACGTCACGCTCGGCGGCATCGCCGACGGAGTGTTCCTGGGCGGCTACGAGACCTCGGCCAGCATGCTCGCACTGGGCGCCTACCTCATCGCGAGCACACCCACCGCCGGCGAGATGCTGCGCTCCGGCGACGCCGAGCAGGTCAACCAGGTCGTGGAGGAGCTGCTGCGCCACCTGTGCGTCGTCCAGCTCGCGTTCCTGCGCTTCGCCAAGCAGGACGTCGAGGTCGGGGGCGTCCTCATCAAGGAGGGCGACGCGGTCGGCGTGTCCCTTCTCGCCGCCAATCGGGACCCGCGCCTGGCCGCCGGCCTCGACGAGTTCGACCCGACCCGCGAGCCGACCCGCCACCTCGCCTTCGGCTGGGGCATGCACCGCTGTGTCGGCGCCGAGCTGGCCCGGATGGAGCTGCGCACCGCCCTGCGCATGCTCGCCGAGCGCTTTCCCTCGCTCACGATGGCCGTCGACATCTCCGAGCTGGAGTTCCGCAAGCTGTCGGCGGTCTACGGCGTCGAGGCGCTCCCGGTGCTGACCGGCACCGAGCGGGTCGCCGCGCCCGCCTGACCCGCCGGGCGCCGTCGAACGTAGGGTCGCCGCGTGAGGATCGTGGTGATCGGTGCCGACGCCGCCGGGATGAGCGCCGCCCACACGGCTCTGCGCACGGCCGCCGGTGCCGGCCGCGAGGTCGGCGTCACCGTGCTCGAGGCGACCCGGCACACGTCGTACTCGGCGTGCGGCATCCCGTACTGGATCGCCGGGGACGTCGGGTCCGGGGAGGACCTCGTCGCCCGGACGGCGGGCGAGCACCGCGCTGCCGGGATCGACCTGCGCCTCGGCGCTCGCGCGGTGGCGATCGACCCGTCGCGGAGGCGGGTCCGCTTCGTGGCCGACGGGACCACCGGGGAGATCGGGTACGACGAGCTGGTGCTGGCCACCGGTGCGGCGCCCGTCGTCCCACGATGGGCGCGGACCGCCGACGGAGGGCTGCTCGACGGCGTCCACCCCGTCAAGAACCTCGACGACGGCGCCCTGTGGAACGCGCTGCTGTCGGGTGGCGGCGAGACGGGCGCGCCGGCGCGGGCGGTCGTGGTCGGCGGTGGCTACATCGGGCTGGAGATGGCCGAGGCGCTGATCCGGCGCGGCCTCACGGCGACCCTCGTCACCCGGGGCCGGGTGATGAGCGGCCTCGACGCCGACCTCGGCGCCCAGATCGAGGACGCCCTGGTCGCCGGAGGCGTGGACCTGCGCACCGGGCGCACGGTCGACCGGCTCGAGACGGCCGGAGGGCGCGTCGTCGGGGTGGTGACCGACACGGGGGAGCGGCTGGCCGCCGATGTGGTGGTCGTCGCGACCGGCGTGGCGCCGGCGACGGGGCTCGGCGCGGCCGCCGGGCTCGCGGTGGGGGAGGCCGGCGGGTACCTGCCCGACGCCGGGGGCCGCGTCGCGCCGGGCATCTGGGCGGCGGGCGACTGCTGTGAGGTCGAGCACCGGCTCACGGGGCGCCGGGTCTTCCTGCCGCTCGGCACGCACGCCAACAAGCTGGGCCGGGTCGTCGGAGCGAACCTGATCGGCGTGGGCGGCGAGCGCCGCTTCGGCGGTGCGCTCGCGACGGCGATCACCCGGTTCGTGGCGGGCGGCGTGCACCTGGAGATCGCGCGGACCGGCCTCTCGAGCGAGGACGCCGCGCACGCCGGGTACGACGTGGCGGCGCTCGTCACGACCGGCACCACCGCGAGCGGCTACATGCCGGAGGCCGAGCCGATCCAGACCAAGGTGGTCGCGGACGGGGCGACCCGGCGCCTGCTCGGCGTCCAGATCGTCGGGGGCGCCGGCTCGGCCAAGCGGATCGACGCGGCGGCGGCCGCCCTGTGGGGCGGTCTCGACGTCGACGACCTGGCGGGCATGGACCTCGCCTACGCGCCGCCGTTCGCCACGGTCTGGGACGCGCTGCAGATCGCCGCACGACGGCTGGCCGACCGGATCTGAGCGGGTGACCGGGTCGGGCCCCGGGACACCCCGGGCACCCGACCCGCGGGCATCAGCTGCTCGTGGTCAGCCGGTACTGCCGCACCGACAGCGGCGCGAACACGGCGATGATCACCACCACCCAGATCAGCGTGTAGGCGACCGGGTGCTGCAGCGACCAGGCGTCCGAGCCCGGTCCGACGCCGGTGTTGCCGAACAGGTCGCGACTGGCCTGGGTCACCGCCGAGACGGGGTTCCACTCCACGATGGGCTTGAGCACCTTGTTGAACGACTCGGTCGGCACGAACGCGTTGGAGATGAAGGTCAGCGGCATGATCACGATGAACGACGCGTTGTTGATGACCTCCACGCTGGGCACCATCAGCCCGACCCACGCCATCACCCAGCTGATCGCGTAGCCGAACACGAGCAGCAGCGCGAAGCCGGCGAGGGCGTCGAAGAAGCCCTCGCGGATCCGCCAGCCGACGATCAGGCCGGTGAGCGCCATGATGACCAGCGACAGCACGTTGTAGACCACGTCCGAGGCGGTCCGCCCCACGAGGACCGCGGAGTTGGACATCGGCAGGGACCGGAACCGGTCGATGATGCCCTTCTGCATGTCCTCCGCCAGGCCCGCGCCGGTGAAGGTCGCGCCGAACACGATGGTCTGGCCGAAGATGCCGGCGATCAGCCACTCGCGGTAGTTGACCCCCGGAGTGTCGATCGCGCCGCCGAAGACATACGCGAACAGCAGCACGAACATGATCGGGCTGATCAGGACGAAGACCAGGATCTCGGGGACCCGCACGATCTTGATCAGGTTGCGCTGGGCGACCACCCAGCCGTCGTTGAGGGCCTGGGCCATGGTGCTCACTGCGGTGCCTCCGCGCTGTCGTCGGTGCTCTCGTGTCCGGTCAGGGTGAGGAAGACGTCGTCGAGGGTCGGTCGCCGCAGGCCCACGTCGAGCACCTTCACCGCGTCGCACTCGAAGCCCTGCAGCACGCGCAGGAGGTCGTCGGCCGCCTCGTCGCCCACCGCGGCCTTCAGCTCGCGTCCGCCGCCGGCGACCTGGACCTCGCCGACCGCGACCTCGTTGAGGAGCCGCGACGCCGCCTCGGCGTCGGCGGCGCTGGCGAGCACGACCTCGATCCGCTGTCCCCCGGTCTGGGCCTTCAGCTCGTCGGCGGTGCCGTGGGCGATCTCGCGGCCGTGGTCGATCACGACGATGTCGTCGGCCAGCACGTCGGCCTCCTCGAGGTACTGCGTGGTCAGCAGCAGGGTGGCGCCGTCGCCCACGAGCTCGCGGATGACATCCCACATCAGCTGGCGGCTGCGCGGGTCGAGACCCGTGGTGGGCTCGTCGAGCACGATCACCGGCGGGGCCGCGACCAGCGCACAGGCCAGGTCGAGCCGGCGGCGCTGCCCGCCGGAGTACGTCTTCGTCGGCCGGCCGGCGAACTCGGTCAGGTCGAAGCGCTCGAGCAGCTCCTGGGCGCGGGTGCGCGCGTGCTGGCGACCCAGGTGGTAGAGCCGGCCGATCATGACCAGGTTCTCGTACGCCGTGAGGTGCTCGTCGACCGCCGCATACTGGCCCGACAGGCCGATCTTCGCCTTGGCGGCCGCGGGGTCGGCGAGGACGTCGACGCCGGCCACGCTCGCCGTACCGCCGTCGGGCCGCAGCAGCGTCGTCAGGCAGCGCACCGCGGTCGTCTTGCCGGCGCCGTTGGGGCCGAGCAGGGCCAGCACCTTGCCCTCGGGCACGCTCAGGTCGAGCCCGGCCAGCGCCTCGACCTCCTTGTAGCGCTTGACCAGTCCGGTCGCGCGGATCATCGGTTCGCTCATCGGTGTCCTTGCGTCTCCTCGTGTCGTGTCCCCAGGCGTCGAACTCTAGGGACCGCCACCGACACCGGAACTCATCGCTCGGCGCGGCGTTGGAAGGGTGGTGGGGGGCCGCGCCGTGCATCGTCGAACCCGAGGTTGGTCCCGTGTCCCGCAAGAGCTTCCTGGCCGTCGCCCTCGCCGTGCTGGTGGCCGCCGCCGTTCCCTTCGTCTCGACCCTCCCCGCCGGTGCCGCCGGTGCCGCCCCGGCCGCCCCGGCCGGGGCGACCGCGTGCGTGGGCGGCACCGCGCCGTTCGCGGCCGGTGGCGACCTGGACCAGGCGCGGCAGGCGATGACCTGCCTGGTCAACGAGGAGCGCGCGCGGTGGGGGTTGCCGTCCGTCACCACGTCGGCCCTCCTGGACGAGGCGGCCGAGCTCCACGGCGAGTGGATGGCCGACACCCAGGTCTTCGACCACGTGGAGACCGGTCCCGGTGCGCTTGCCCAGCCCCACGACCGGGTCACGCATGCCGGGTACGCCTTCTCCTTCGTGGGGGAGAATCTGGCGGCCGGCCCCGCGACGCCGTACGACGTCGTCCAGCGCTGGCTGGGCAGTGTGGGGCATTGCCAGAACCTGCGCTCGCCCGAGCCGGTCCACGTCGGTCTGTACGTCACGACGGCCCCGATCGTCTACCAGGGCAGGACCATCGCGCCGGTGTGGACGCTCGTGCTCGGCCGACCCCAGGGAGTCGCCGCGCCGTCGGCGGACACGACCGCCCGGGCCGCCTGCCTCTCGGCGCCGGCGCCGGCCCCCGGCCCGGCCGTTGTCGGCAGCACGACCGGCAAGGCCTCGAAGGTGAAGGTGGAGGCGGTCGTCGCGAAGCGGCGGGTGACCTTGCGGATCACGGTCCGGGCCGCACGGAAGCCGGCGAGGGGCAAGGTGGTCGTCACCACCGCTGAGGGCATCGTGAGGAAGGCCCGGCTCTCCCGGCGCGGCCAGGCGAAGGTCACGCTGAAGAGGCAGCCGAAGGGCAAGCAGGCCTACACCGTGATCTACCTGGGCAACGCCCGCACGAAGTGGTCGCAGAAGACGGTGAAGGTCAAGGTCCGCTGAGCGGACATAGGCAAGGCTTTCTTTTCTGGAATGATTCAAAAAAGGGTGGCAGACTCGGTGGTACCGCAATCCAAGTGAAGGGAGCACCATCCGTGGCCACCACCGTGACCCGTCACCGCTCGTCCCAGCACGTTTCCCACCCGGCCTTCCGGGCCGACGCGACCCTGGCGGGCCATCTGCAGCAGGTCCTGGTCGACCTCAACGACCTCGCCCT
>Ga0164243_10013898_pt1 | contig 11272 bp, 10 predicted proteins | sample OricompcompostOP_FD_108781 | JGI IMG/M metagenome (GOLD analysis project Ga0164243, IMG submission 108781) | Organic Plus compost microbial communities from Emeryville, California, USA - Original compost - Organic plus compost (OP) | ecosystem: Engineered > Solid waste > Mixed feedstock >... | reverse complement strand
GACACCATCGACACGAAGCCCTTGTACAATTCGCGTAGCCTGGTCTCTCGCTCCAGCGACTCCTCCAGATCCCTGGTGCGCTCCTTCACGGTCGCCTCGAGCTGATCGCGGTGTTCGACCAACTGCATCCGGGCAAGATGCGCATCGGTCACATCGCGAATGAAGAGAATGCCGCCAACGATCACCTTTCCCGACCAGACAGGATAGGTGAATTTCTCGACATAGCGGTTGCCGGTCGGGATTGGGTGAGCCGGCATGTGAAGGCTTCGCCCCGCCAGCGTGTCGCGCATCATGTTCAGGATTACGTGCCCCTCGGGCAGGCGGTATGCGTCCTTGATGAGCTGACCGATGACATCGGCATTGCCGGGGGCGGGAAACATCTCGCCCATGACCGAATTCCAGTGTGTGCACCGGCCATCCATATCGAAGGCGATCACCCCGTCACCGCTCGATTCTAAAAGCAGGTTTGAGAAATCCCTGTCCCGTCGCAGTGCATCTTCAGCCTTGGCGGCGGTGCGCAAGCTAGCCATGAGGCGCGCGACGATAAAAACGCCGCAGCCGAGAATCAGGACGATGGCGACTATCGCTTCCCATAGCACGGACGAATATCGATCCCGCTGCGTGCCGATATTGTCTCGCTCGGCGAGAAACACACGAGTCGCCGCAGCCTTAAGCCTGGCTGCATCCGTCCGAAGTTCCTGCAACACAGGCTGGGGTATCGCGCCTCCTTGCGACAGGGCATCCTGCAGGGTTCGATCGAACGACATGAGGTTGATGCGCGCGGATTCGATGATGGCATCTTCCTTCGCATCCGCCAGCTCACGTCCCAAGGTTCCGTGAGAAACAACATCCAGACGGCTGATCGCCAAGTCTGTCTGAAGTCGAAGCTGCTCTGCCTGCTCCTTCAGTTGGCCGTTGTTCCAGTCGTACGCATCCAGAATGAGGCGCTGCTCTTCATCGTGAGCCTGGAATAACGCGTAGAGCAGGCTTTCGCCGGAGCCGGTCGCAAGTTCGGTTTCGGTTTGAATCAAACGATGTAATGCGAAGACCAGCAGCAGGGCGCACGCGATTACGATCACACCTGTTATGCCTGTCGCCGCCCGCTTCTTTGCCGCGATGCTCATTGAACCTCGATTCTGGTGAGTTGCCATACCCACCGGGCATCATGGCGCTCGTCCTGAATTCTCGGATTGTCGTCGCGCGGATAGACGATCCAGATCGGTCCCTTGTCGCGGCGCGTCAACGCCTTGCCGTCCATGCGCATGGCCAGCAACGCGCCATGCTCGATGGCTTCGGACAAAGGCGAAGCTATCTCGTACTCGTTCAAGGCCACGGCACGGAGCGTTTGCGCGTCCTTTACGCCGAGGAAATCGAGCAGGTCTGATAGCAGCACGCCTTCGAAGACGTTCTTGCTGTCCGTCCATGGGGTCGATGTTTCAATCCGGTGCTGTGGCAAAGCGGAAAGCATCGCCTCGTCGAACGTGGCGCCGGTATCATGATTGGTCTTTTCCAGGTTCCCGGAGATCGTGAGAAGTACCGGCCCCGACGGCGCAGCAAGGTTACCCGCAAAAGCCACCGTGGCCACAAGGAGCATAGGCAGCACGATGACCAAACGCCGCAGCTTACGGCCAAGGCCATCGCTCGAACGAAAGTGTCCGGGTTTCTTCATGATTATTCAATTTCCCCCGAAATAGTTGCCGCTCCTGAAAGTTACCATCATTGGTGTTCTACTCTTAGAAAAAACTCCCGCCCCCTATGAACAGATGGGGCAGTACCTGATTTTTCGTCTTAAGGGCGATCTGGAATTCAACCGATGGCCAAGGCCGCGCCCCGAAAACGGGGCCTCAGAAAACGGTCATCCAGGAAATCAGGAGAAAACATGAGACTCGTTGCAATGGTGGGCGCGATTGCGCTCGCGCTGGCTGGTTGCAGCCAGACGACTGGGGATACTGCAACCACGGCATCCGCTGGCGGCAAATCTTCCGCCCGCGCCGGTCAGCAGAAAGTAGCCGTGCAGAAGCGAGACGCTTGCGAAGAAGCGATGCGAGGACAGACCAATGCGGCGATGCTGGGCAGTGCCCTTGGCATGGTCGGCGGCCTCGGCGGTTTTGCCGGACGAGGTGGTGCGATTGCGGGCCAGGTCGCCTCGACCGGCGGCAGCATGATAGCCCAAAGCCAGTCCGCCAATGCCCGTGCCAAAATGCAGGATTGCTACAGATGACGGGCAACCTGTTTTGCAAAGCGGCAGTCGCCGCTGCAGTCGCCTTCGTCTTCTGCGCGACCAGCGCGTCCGCGCTCGAAAAGCGCGAGGCCGAGACCGTCGTCACCATTTTGGAGCGTCTTTCGTCCGAAACCGGGAAAACGGTCTTTTATGACGAAGAAGCCGCTCAGGAATGGTTCGAGATCGACGATGAATCTTCTCAACTGATCCCGGCCGCCGGTTTCAGCGAAACAAGCTGGAAGACTGCATTCGATCAGACCATGACCGGCTTCATCGCCTCCATCCCGCAGGCCGAGCTTCAGCAGATGATGGAGGAATTCGCGGACAAACTCGGCGAACTCGGCAAGATGACCCCGGAGCAGAAGAAGATGGCAACCGAAATGCTCCGAGCGCAAATGGGAAATTTCGACATCATTCGCGAGAAAGGCGCGCCTTATCGCACTGTGGCAGCTCCGTATGCTGACCGCCTGAAACGTCTTTCAAAAACGGAATAGTCTGCACGAATTCAGTGACAATCCCGAACGCGATTAAATTAGCGGACCGGAAGATCCGCGCCAATCGACAGCCGATTGTCCTGGAGAAAATAATCCTCCCGGGAATAAACTCTCCGATTCAACGGGGAGTGTCTGAAATACTGATTGCGGCGGAAGAAAGCTCTTCCGCCGTCTTTGTTTTCAACGCCAACTGCATCACCTCCTAAGTCAATATTTTTTCGCTGCCCTGGCTGAACATATGGGGCGGTCAGAGGGCGGGCTTGCTACGCCGTTCAAAATTTGAACGGAGGTCTATGGGCAATGTCGGTCACGAGAACGCGGTTGAGGGTGAAGACGCCGTCCGGAAGGGCGGTGGACTCGATGGCCGATTTTCAGCTTGGGCACGCGATTTCCAGCGTGTGCTGCCGCATCGCTCCCCGGCCAATCCGCGCCGCCTCAAAATCTTCAAAACCTTGAGAGTAGGACCCATGGTAGCCACCATTCGCGCCACGCATTCTGTTGCGTTTACCCGTAAAAGCCGTCTTCTCTGCGCGACCGCGCTGATGAGTGTTTTGCTGCCGCTGGCCGCTGTGCGAGCGCAAGAGGCAGAATATCGCTACACGTCCACCGGGACCTATGCCGACGACATTGTGATCAATTCGCGTGTCGATATGTCCACGGCGGCGGGTACGACTGCGACTTACGCCGGCAATCTCAGTTTTGATCATTATGGTGGAATACTCCGTCTGGGTGAGGGTGGAGACGATCACGGAACTATTGTTTTCGCACCGGAAACCGTCTCTGGCGTCGAGTCGATGCCAGGTGTTTGGGGAAGAAAGATCGAGTTACGAAACGGGCGGATGCAGTTCGGTTCCGATGCTGCGCGGGAATACTTTAATCGCTGGGGAACGGGTGTCCGTGTGTATGGGGAAGGTATCCTCGACCTCGCGGGCAGCAATCTTGACCTGTTTGCGCTTGACATACTCAGCACAGAGGCAACCGTTCTGAATGATGCTTCAGATACCAATGTTACACTCACCCTTCAGGCCGGACTTGCTCGAGGACTTCGTGATGGTGAAGGTATTTTAGGGCTTCGCAAAACGTCAGATCTCCTGCTCCAGCTTTCTGGAGTGAATGACTATTCCGGCGGCACAGAAATTGCCGGAGGCACCATTCAACTAAATGGCGCCGCAGCGATCGGCACCGGCGCAATCGAGTTTACCGCGGGTGGAACAGAGGCACCCGTGCTCGCGCTGCATAATGCCCAGCTGATAACGATCGCCAACGACGTGATCCTTTCCGGCGCAGCCGGCGCGACGTTCGATACCTCCTCAAATACTTTTGCTAATCTGGCCGGCACAATCTCCGGCTCCGGCTCCCTCTTCAAGGATGGTGAGGGGACGCTGATACTCACCGGGCAGAACACCTATACCGGCGACACCGTGGTCCGAGCGGGTGCGCTGGTGCTCGATGACGGCGATGCGATTGCCGATACCGGGAAGGTCACAGTCAACCTCGGCGCAATGTTGCGGGTGGCCCAAAGCGAGACCTTCGACAGCCTGGTCATCAACGGCGGCGGAACTCTGTCCATCAATACAGGCTCGACGCTGACCGTTGGCGCCTTCAACGGTGACGTATCCATCGCCGGAGAATCCAGCGGTGGCGGCGTGCTGCGCAAGGTGGGTTCGGGCTATCTAATTTTGTCAGAGAACAGCACCCGTTCCGGCGATACCATCATCGAAGGTGGAACGGTAGCCGTAAGTAAAGACTGGGCTTTCGGTATCGGCTCGAACGTGATCTTCAAACGTCCTGCCGAGAGTCACAGCATTCTGGATCTTGGGAGCGCCCTGACGATCGCCCAGAATATGCGATTGGAAGACCGCATCATTCTCGAGTACGGCGGGGTCGGCACCTCCACAATGAGCACCCTGGCCGGTGTCATCAGCGGCCACAACCACACTATCACCAAGATGGGTCAGGGGACGGTGAGTCTGACCGGAGAAAGCCTCGACGCGCCCGGCGCCATCGTGAACGAAGGCGGCCTTTCCTTCGACGGCAACTACAGCGGTAACGTGGCTGTGGAGTTCGGCGGCACCGCCACCGGCTCGGGCCGCATCGGCGGCGATGTCGAGATTGCCGATGGCGGGCGGCTCTATGGCCAGCATGACCGCACGCTGACGATGGGCAGCCTGACGCTCAACGAAAATTCCGACGTCGAGATTGTGGTCGGTGCACCAAGCACCACGGCATTTTTCGAGGTGGAAGGCGATCTTGTTCTTGATGGACGGCTCACCATAGCCGACGGAACCGGTGAGTTTGGAGAGGGCGTCTACCGTCTCTTCAACTATGGCGGCGATCTGACCGATAACGGGATGGAGGTCGTCGGCGTACCCGCCGGCAGCCAGTACGATATCGGCGATATCGAGATCCAGACCGCCATAGACAAGCAGGTGAACGTCGTCGTCGGCGGCACTCCTGGGCCTGGCCCCGATCCGCGTCCGGGCACCCTGTTCTGGGATGGACACCACACCACTGCGGATGGCGAGATTTCCGGCGGTTACGGCGTGTGGCGGAACGGCACGACCAACTGGACCACCACCAATGGCGATGCAAATCATGACTGGGGTGGCCGCTTCGCCATCTTCCAGGGCGAGCCGGGAACGGTCACCGTCGACAACACAGACGGCGATATTTCCGTCACCGGCATGCAGTTTGCCATCGACGGCTACCGGGTCGAGGGCGATGCGATCACGATGACCGAAGCTCAAACCACGATCCGCGTTGGTGACGGCACGCAAATGGGCGCTGATTATGTCGCAACCATCGCCTCGGAGCTGCGCGGCGACGGCGCCCTCGTCAAGGACGATCTGGGCACCCTGGTCCTCACCGGCAACAACAGTTATCGCGGCGATACCATCGTGCGCAACGGCACGCTGGTTGGCAACGCGCAGAGCATCCGCAATGACATCGCCAACAATGGCCATGTCGTGTTCGATCAAAACGAAGACGGCGTATTCGCGGGCGATATCTATGGCCGGGGCACCATGCAGAAGCTCGGCTCACATATGCTGACTCTGTCTGGACGCAGCACTCTCGACTGGACGATTGATGAAGGTAGGCTGGTTTCCCGAAGCGATCTTTTTGGCGGCAATGTCCATATCGATGAAATTGCCGCCATGCGTTTCGAGCAGAACAGCAGCGGCACCTATAAGGGTGAGGTTTCGGGACGCGGTAGATTTGAGGTCGCGGTGGGCGATGGTAACTTCCTTCGCCTGACGGGAGACAGCTCGGATTTCACCGGCAGCACTGTCGTGAGCAGCGGCGGGCTCATGGTCGACGGGACACTCGGACGTGACGGCGCTCTCCTCGATATGTGGGAAGGGACCGTACTGGCCGGGAGCGGCACGATTGGGGGCCACGTTAACCTATTTTCCGGGGCCGTGCTTTCACCTGGAAATGGCGTCGGTACCCTGACACTGACTGGCGACCTCGCCTTGTACAAAGGCTCGATCTATCAGGTCGACATCAACAGAGACGGCCAGTCGGACCTCGTCGACGTTTCGGGAGCGGCGAACATCTATGGCGGCTCTGTTCGTGTTATTGCCGGCACGGGCAATTATGCGGCCTCGACGCAATATACGATCCTGACGGCGGGTGGCGGCATCACCGGCACCTTCGACGAAGGTGTGACGTCTAACCTTGCCTTCCTCGATCCCTCGCTCAGCTATGACGACAACAATGTCTATCTGACGATGACGCGCAACGGCACCACGTTCGAGAATGTGGGCCAGTCACGCAACCAGATCGCGACGGGCGGTGGTGTGGAAAGCCTCGAGGCCGGCAATGCCGTCTATGACGCCGTGCTCAACCTTTCGGCCGAACAGGCTCGTTACGCCTTCGACCAGCTTTCGGGCGAGATCCATGCGTCGACCAAGACGGCGTTGATCGAGGACAGCCGTTTCCTTCGTAACGCGGTCAATGATCGCCTTCGCGCGGCCTTTGACGGTGTTGGCGCATCGGGCTCTGCGGTCACCTACGAAAACGGCGTACCCCAACCGGTTGCCGCGAACACCGATGGCTTCGCGGTCTGGGGACAGGGCTTCGGTTCGTGGGGTCACACATCCGGCGACGGCAACGCCGCGCGCCTCAACCGCTCGACCGGCGGCTTCTTCGTCGGGGCGGATGCTCCGGTCTTCGACACTTGGCGCTTCGGCGCGATCGCCGGTTACAGCCATACGAGCTTTGATGCCAAGGATCGCCATTCCTCCGGTTCGAGCGACAATTACCATCTCGGCCTCTATGGCGGCTCGACCTGGGGCGATCTCGCCTTCCGGTCCGGCGCGGCCTACACTTGGCATGATATCTCGACCAGCCGCAGCGTTGCTTTCCCCGGCTTCAGCGAAAGTCTCAAGGGTGGCTATAATGCCGGCACCGCGCAGGTCTTCGGCGAACTGGCCTATGGCTTCAATTTCGGGACGACCCGGTTCGAGCCATTCGCAAACCTAGCCTATGTAAACCTGCATACTGACGGCTTCCGCGAGACGGGTGGTGCGGCGGCGCTTACGAGCGGCTCATCCAGCACTGACACCACCTTCACGACGCTCGGCCTGCGCGGCTCGACCACTTTCGACCTCAACGGTGCCTCGGTTACGGCCAAGGGCATGTTGGGCTGGCGTCATGCTTTCGATGATGTAACGCCAACTTCCAGGATGGGCTTTGCTGATGGCGGCAGTGCCTTCACCGTCGCAGGCGTACCGGTCGCGCGGAATGCTGCTGTCGTCGAAGCTGGTCTCGACTTCGCGCTGACGCCGAGCGCCGTGCTCGGCGTCACTTATGGCGGCCAGTTCGGCTCCGGTGTCGTCGATCAATCCTTCAAAGCCAATTTCAGCGCCAAGTTCTGAGTTCCCAACCCTGCTGGTGGCGCCTGAATGGGCGTCACCCAACTATTCGGATTGCTTAGAGGGAAGTGTGTTTCCATGGCAAGGTTATCAGATCCGCGACGCAACGATGATGAGCAAGACGATCTTGCTATTGTTTCCTTTTTCCTGGTCGTCGCATTCGCTGCGGTGTGGTTCATCGCAGGCGTCTATATCGGTCGGCCGGTTCATATTCTCGTTCTCGACGCCCTCTGTGGCGTGGGGCTCCTTACTGCGCTGATTGCAGCCTACTCCTCACTCAGCACGCGATTGCGCCGTCTCGAGAGGCCGCAATCGAAAGGGAGTGATGCGCCGGAAACCAATCGGCACTCACCTTTCGAGTTCGACGACGAACTGTTCGATCCGCGCGTCGTTAGCTCTGCATCATCCAAAACTGCCCAGTTCTGAGGTGAGCAGATGGAAGAGCGCACCATTTCACTTATCCAGTCGAGCCTTGATGACCTCAGCCCGGTCAGCCAGAAGGCTCAGGAATTGTTTCACGGCCGCCTGCTCGACTCCTATCCCGAGGTCTACCGTCTCTTCTTCATGGACACTGAGCCAGAGGAACGACGGCTCGTGAAATTGCTTGGGTTCGTCTCTTGCCATTTACGGCACACGGGGGCGATTGCGGCAACAGTTAGAATTCTCGCGCAGTCCGACAAAGTCTTCCGGTTGATCGAGGCGCACTACGAAGCGCTTGCAGAAACCTTGCTCTGGACGTTGCGCCGCAGTCTCACCGACAGTTTCACGATCGAAGTGGAACGAGCGTGGATGCGCGCGCTCTGGGGCACTTCCCGATTTAGGCCGATGGTGGTGGCGTAGAGCCGTCAGCTCGACAGGCTCTGCGCACGCTGCGGACGAAAGTTTAACATAAATGGCGCGGTGCGCCGGGTGGCAGATTTTGACAACAGATAAGAGTGTTTCTTCCGGGAAGAGCAGCATCCGCCTTCCGCTTTTTTACGAGGATCCTGTGGTTCTTCGCTTCGAGGAACATGCCGATGTCGGCATTACGGCCGCGACGAATTTCGGCTTTACGCGTAAAGCCGTTGCCATTCCGCTCTGCGTAAGTGAGTTCGCCCTCGCCATGCGGGACTACCCGATCGTCTTTGCCATGGAAGAGAGTGCTCCGCCGATTGCATTGGTCGGGGTACTCCGTGACGACAATCTCTTCGTCGCGCAAGACGGGAACTGGCATCCCGGCGCTTACGTCCCGGCCTATGTCCGCCGCTACCCCTTCATCGCTACTGAGTCCCAGGACAGGACCCGGCAATTTCTGGGCATTGATCGGGGTAGTGACCGCTTCGTCACCCATGCCGCCACTCATCATGATGCGGAGCGGCTCTTTCACTTTGATGGTGAGGCAAGCGCGACAGCCCAGTCGGCCATGGCTTTCTGCAATGCCTATCACTCCGATCACACCGCCACGATCGCCTTCGGCCGGGCGCTGATAGAAGCGAATCTGCTTTCGCCATACCACGCGCGGTTCCAGCTTCCCGATGGATCACAGCATCAGATCAACGGTTTCCAGTCCATCGATGAGCAGGCGTTTCGCGCGCTGCCCTCCAAAACCGTCGCTGACTGGCACGCCAAGGGGTGGCTCGATCTGGTGACGCTGCATCTGGCGTCGCAGCGAAGCTTCCAGAACCTCCTCGACCTCAATGCGCAGCGCGCGAATGAACGAAAGGCGCTCGTATGATGAGCAAGAAACGTGCTTTTGGTCTCACCACAATCGCAACAGTCATGCTTGGCGTGGGTGCGGCGCTTTATGTAGCGCCCGGTATTGCGGTTTCGAATCCGACACAGACCACATCTGCAAAAGGTAATTTCAGCGACCCTGCGCCACAGCGTATGGAGGTCGCACAGGCGCAAACTGGAGGCGCGGCGGGATCGACCTTGCCGGGTGGCGCGTCCTCGCTCAACGAGACCTACAAGGATTGGCGGGTCGCCTGCCAAGTCGCCAATAACACCAAGCGTTGCGTCATGTCGCAGCAACAGGCCCAGCAGAACGGCCAGCGCGTGCTCGCGATCGAGCTCAATGCGCCGAGCGGCAACGTGGTCACGGGCACGCTCGTCCTGCCGTTCGGCCTCGCGCTCGATTCCGGCGTCACCTTCCAGATCGACGAGAAACCGGCCATGCCGCCGATCCGCTTCCGGACCTGCGTGCCGGGCGGCTGTCTCGTCAATGTCAATTTCGACGCCCCCACGCTGGTGGCGCTGCGCGCCAGCGCGATCCTCAAGATCAAGGCGACAGCCGACGGCGGCGCGGCCGCGCCGTTCTCGATCTCGCTCCAAGGCTTCGGCACGGCCCTCGATCGCGTGGTAGCCCTCGCGCGCTGAGAGGCAGGCACCCATAGAGATGAATGTCCGACAGCTACGCTATTTTGTAGCGGCCCTGGAATACGGGAGCTTCCGAAAAGCCAGCACCGCACTTGGGGTGCAGGAATCGAGCGTCAGCCGCCGCATCCGGGATCTTGAAGACAATCTCGGATCGGCGCTGTTCCACCGCCATAGCGGAGGCGTGCTGCCGACGGTCGCCGGCCAGCGGTTGCTTCCGCGGGCCCGCAAGGTTCTGCGCTATGTCAGCGAAGGCGCCGAGATAGTGGATGCGGTTGGCCGTGTGAAGGACGGCCGTCTTCGCATCGGCATCTTCTCGTCCCTGTCGTCGGGCTTCCTGCAGGAGCTGTTGAAGTCGTTTCACGAGCAGCATGAAGGCGTCCAGTTACAGGTGCTGGACGGGAATCCGGCCGAGCACGTCGCGGCCATCCGGCAGTTCAGGCTCGACATCGCGTTTCTGACCGGCTCGCAGGAGTGGCCACAATGCGAGGCCGATCATCTGTGGAACGAGCGCGTGTTCGTCGTGCTGCCGGAATCACACGCGCTGGCCGAGAAGGACGAGGTGAGCTGGGACGAGATCGTCCATGAGAAGTTCATTGTGATGGACTCGGCGCCCGGCCAGGAGATCTACGATTATCTTGTGAAGCATGTCAGCGACCTCGGCCACCATCCGCGCATCGAGTCGCAGTTCGTCGGCCGTGACAGTCTGCTGACCATGGTTGGGCTCGGCACCGGTCTCACAGTGACCAGCGAAGCGACGACCGCCACTCAGATACCCGGCATCTGCTATCGGCCCATTGCCGGGGAGATTCTCCCCTTCAATGGGGTATGGTCGCCGAAGAACGATAATCCGGCGCTCCGACGCTTCATCAGTATCGCGAAGGTGCAATCGCAGCGTCGGGCCGCGATGCCTACGAACCGGCCTTACCCTCCGCCATCTGGCGGCGAGCTTTTGCAAAGCCGCGATCGGTTCCAATGAACCGTTGGAGCATTGGCACGATCAGCTTCACGGGATCGGCGACGGGATTGCCGGTTTCCCGGGCCAACACCTCGGCATAAGCGACAAGATCGCGGTGAAGTTGGGCAGGCAGTTCCACCGTCGCCTTGACGGGTTTGTCGTCGGCGATGGGGCCGAGTTTCAGCTTGGTCATGGTCAGCTCCTGTAGGGTTCGAGCACCAAATCCTTGGTGACGATGACACGGACCGGAAAGCCGGGCCGGATGGTCAGTGTGGGTGCGACCTGCAACTGGCGCTGGACGATCTGCTGACCGGCTTGATTGACGGTATCCTGCGCGCCGTCACGGATGGCGCGGATCAGGCGGTCGTTG
>Ga0164243_10013897_pt1 | contig 11274 bp, 6 predicted proteins | sample OricompcompostOP_FD_108781 | JGI IMG/M metagenome (GOLD analysis project Ga0164243, IMG submission 108781) | Organic Plus compost microbial communities from Emeryville, California, USA - Original compost - Organic plus compost (OP) | ecosystem: Engineered > Solid waste > Mixed feedstock >... | reverse complement strand
CGGCCCGGCGTGCGGCGGCCGATCCAGGTGTTCAGGACGATCAGCCAGGCCGCGAACGCCACGCCCCAGACGAGGACGGCTGCGCCGACGACCGCCGTCGAGCCCGGCAGCGCGATCACGACCAGCAGCGACACGCCGATCAGCAGGGGCACGATGCCGGACAGCGGGGCGAGCCACCGGTCGACGACCGCGCCCGTGACGATGTTGCCGACGAGCCCGCCGACGCCGAACAGGGCGAGCACGAGCACCACGGTGCCCTCGTCACCCACCCGCTCCAGCGCGGGCCGGATGTAGGTGTAGGCGGTGACGTGGCCCAGCACGGTGAGCACGTGCCCGACGAGGCCGAGCCCGACACCGGGCCAGCGCAGGGTGGACAGCAGCACCGCGGGTCCGGCCGACCGCTCGGCGGGCACGGCGGGCAGCGACAGCCGCAGCGCGAGCGCCACGGCCGCGGAGACGAGCGTGAGCACGACGAAGGCGTTGCGCCAGTCGGAGGCCGACGAGAGCACGACGCCGAGCGGCACGCCCATGATCGTCGCGAGCGAGAGCCCGGCGGTCGTGAACATCACGGCCCGGCCGAGCCGTTCGGGCCCGGCGATGCGGGACGCGACCGTGAGCGACATCGACCAGAACGCGCTGATCGCGCCGCCCAGCAGCGCGCGCGAGACGAGGATGAGCGGCAGCGTCGGGGCGAGCGCCACCACGAGGTTCGAGACCGCCGCCGCCAGCGCCAGCAGGACCATGAGCGTGCGGCGGTCCATGCGGGGGAAGGCCGAGCCGATCGTCAGCGCGGCGAGGAAGCCGACGACGGCGGTGATCGTCACCATCTGGCCGGCCTGCCCGACGGTGACGCCGAGGTCGCGCGCGATCTCCGTGAGGATCCCGTTGGGCAGGAACTCGGCGGTGACGAGCACGAAGCTCGTGAGCATCATCGCGACGAGCGCCGGGTAGGGCATCCGGCGCCCGCGGTCGGTGGACGGGGGACTGTCGGGAGTGTCTGTCTCGATCACACCGGCTGCAACACCGGCGTCGGCCGTCGTGTCCGACCACGCATCCGGGGCTTCCGACCGATCGTCCGGAGATCGGCCGTGGCTCAGGCGACGACGCGGTCCGGCCGGGTGTAGACCGAGAGGCTGGTGCCGCGGGAGAACCCGACGACGGTCATGCCGACCTCCTCGGCCAGCTCGACGGCCGCCGCGCTGGGCGCGCTGACGGCCGCCAGCACGGGGACGCCGGCCATCGACGCCTTCTGGACCAGCTCGTAGGAGAGCCGGCCCGAGACCTGCAGCACGGCGCCGGTGAGCGGCACGAGCCCGTCTCGCAGCGCCCGGCCGAGCACCTTGTCGACCGCGTTGTGGCGCCCGACGTCCTCGCGGACGCACACGAGCTCGTCGTCGAGCAGCAGACCGGCGGCGTGCACGCCCCCGGTGCGGTCGAACAGCCGCTGCCGCTCGCGGAGCCGGTCGGGCAGCGCGAGCAGCGTGGCGAGCCGGACCCGGACCCCCGGGTCGGCGACCGGGTGGCTGCTGGTCCGGGCGAGCGCCTCGATCGACGACGTCCCGCAGATGCCGCACGAGGCCGACGTGTAGACGGCGCGCTCGCGCCGCTCCGGCGCACGTGCGCCGTCGCCGAGCCGGACGTCGACCGCGTTGTACTCGAGCAGCCCGCCGGCGTCCACGCCCGGTCCGTACCCGACCCGCAGCACCTGGTCGGCGCGGCTGATGACGCCCTCGGCCAGCAGCAGCCCGTGCACGAGGTCGACGTCGTCGCCCGGCGTGCGCATCGTCACCAGCCAGCGCTGACCGTCGAGCGAGATCTCCAGCGGCTCCTCGCCCGCGAGCGTGTCCGGCCGGCTCGTCCGGGTGCCGTCGGCGTGCAGGCGGACGGCGGGGGAGCGTCGCGTCGTCCGGGCCATGCCCAGGTGTCTAGCACGGCGACGGGTCGGCCGCGACGCCCCGCCCGCGGACGACACGGCGCTAGGGTCGGCGCAGGAGCGAGGAGGTCCGATGGGTCGCCCACCCGAGAAGGGGATCGACGAGTCCCGGCTGCACGTCGAGGCTCCCGAGCGCACGGCCGCGGGGCTGCCCGCGGTCGTCGACGCGCTGCGGGTCTCCGTCGAGCAGATGGGCGCGGCACGCACGGCGCGCACGCTCGCGCGGATCAACCAGCACCACGGCTTCGACTGCCCGGGGTGCGCGTGGCCGGACCCGGAGCACCGCAGCCCGGCCGAGTTCTGCGAGAACGGTGCCAAGGCGGTCGCCGAGGAGGCCACGACGCGCCGGGTGACGCCGTCGTTCTTCGCCGAGCACTCGCTCGCCGACCTCGCCGAGCGGGACGACTACTGGCTGGGGCAGCAGGGCCGGATCACCCACCCGATGGTGCTCGACGAGGGCGGCACCCACTACCGCCCGATCACCTGGGACGACGCGTTCACGCTGGTCGCCGACGAGCTGGAGGCGCTCGGCTCGCCCGACGAGGCGGTCTTCTACACCTCCGGCCGCACCTCGAACGAGGCGGCCTTCCTCTACCAGCTCCTCGTCCGCGGCCTCGGCACGAACAACCTGCCCGACTGCTCGAACATGTGCCACGAGAGCTCCGGCACCGCGCTGGGCGAGACGATCGGGATCGGCAAGGGCTCGGTGACCCTGGAGGACGTGCACGCGGCGCGACTGATCGTCGTCGCCGGTCAGAACCCCGGCACGAACCACCCGCGGATGCTGTCGGCGCTGGCGCGCGCCAAGCGTCACGGCGCACGCATCGTCTCCGTCAACCCGCTGCCGGAGGCCGGCCTGCTCGAGTTCCGCGACCCGCAGCGCCCCGCCGGGCTCCTCGGCAGCGGCGAGCGGTTGTCCGACCTGCACCTGGCGATCCGTCTCGGCGGCGACCTGGGTCTGTTCATCGGGGTCGGCAAGCACCTGCTGGAGGCCGACGAGCGCGACGGCGGCGTGATCGACCACGCGTTCGTCACCGAGCACTGCGAGGGCTTCGAGGAGTACGCGGCGCACGTGCGCGCGGTGCCGTGGGCGGAGATCGAGACAGCGACGGGGCTGACCGAGGCGCAGGTGCGGGCGCTGGGGGAGGAGATGGTCGCCTCCCCGGCGACGATCGTGTGCTGGGCGATGGGGCTCACCCAGCACGAGCACGCCACCGACATGATCCGCGAGATCGTCAACGTGCTGCTGCTGCAGGGCAACATCGGCCGCCGGGGCGCCGGGGTGTGCCCGGTGCGCGGGCACTCCAACGTGCAGGGCGACCGCACGATGGGCATCTTCGAGCGGATGCCCGACGACTTCCTCGACCGGCTCGACGCCGAGTTCGCGTTCTCCTCACCGCGCCACCACGGCTACGACACGGTCCGGGCGATCCGCGCCATGCGCGACGGCCAGGTCGGCGTGTTCGTGTCGATGGGCGGCAACTTCCTGCGCGCCACGCCCGACACGGCCGTCACCGAGGCCGCGGTGCGCTGCTGCCGGCTCACCGTGCAGGTCTCGACGAAGCTCAACCGGTCGCACGTCGTCACCGGGCGACGCGCGCTGATCCTGCCCGCGCTGGGTCGTACGGACGCCGACGTGCAGGCCGGTGGGCCGCAGCGCGTCAGCGTCGAGGACTCGATGTCGGTGGTGCACGCCTCCACCGGACGGCTGCGGCCACCGTCGCCGCACGTGCGCAGCGAGGTCGCGATCGTCGCGGGGCTGGCGCGCGAGGTGCTCGCCCGGCCGCGCTTCGCGAGCGGGGCCCCGCGCGCGGACTGGACCGCCCTGCAGGCCGACTACCGGCTGATCCGGCGGCACATCGAGGCGGTCGTGCCGGGCTTCGAGGACTACGAGCGCCGGCTCGACCGGCCGGGCGGTTTCGTGCTGCCGCACCCGCCGCGCGACGAGCGCCGGTTCCCGACCCCGTCCGGCCGGGCACGGCTGACCGTCAACCCGCTGACCTACCCGGCGCTGCCCGAGGGCCGGGTGCTGCTGCAGACGATCCGCAGCCACGACCAGTACAACACCACGATCTACGGCGACAGCGACCGGTACCGCGGCATCCACCACGGCCGCCGCGTCGTGCTCGTCAACCCGGCCGACGTCGAGCGGCTCGGGGTGGGCGACGGCCAGCTGGTCGACCTCGTGTCCGAGTGGCGCGACGGCGTCGAGCGCCGCGCGCCGGGCTTCCGGGTCGTCGCCTACCCGACGGCGGTCGGGTGCGCGGCCGCGTACTACCCGGAGACCAACGTGCTGGTGCCGCTGGACTCGGTGGCGCGGGGGAGCAACACCCCGACGTCGAAGTCGGTCGTCGTGAGGCTGGAGCCCGCGCTCAGCGCGTGAGCGCCTCGTGCATGAGGTGCACGAGCGCGTCGAGCTGCACCGACGTCGTCGAGACGACCTCGGTGTCGCTGCCGTCGAGCGCGCGCGCCGCGAGGCCCTGCTTGGCGTCGATCAGCTCGGCGATCTTGGTGTCGATCGTGTGCGCGGCGAGGATGCGCCACGCGGTCACCGGCTGCTCCTGACCGATGCGGTGCACGCGGTCGATCGCCTGCGCCTGCTCGGCCGCCGTCCAGGACAGCTCCGCCAGCACGACGTTCGACGCCGCGTGCAGGTTGAGGCCGACGCCCGCCGCGGTGAGCGAGCAGACCGCGACCGAGACCTCCGGGTCGTTGGTGAACGCGTCGATCGCCTTCTGGCGCGCGGTGCTCGTCTGCTCGCCGCGGATCGACACCGTCTTCAGACCCGCCTCCGCGAGCGCGCGCTCGGCGGTGTCCATGACGTCGATGTGCTTGGCGAAGAACACGACCTTGCCGACCGAGCGGGCCAGCTGCGCGGTGTAGTCGGACGCCAGCGCCGCCTTGGCCTGGCCGATCCGGCGGACCATCGTGAAGACGTTCTCGCCGCCGCCGGAGGCGTTGCGCGAGGACTCCAGCTCGGCCGTGGCCACCGAGCGCATGATGTCCAGGTCGGGCTCGAACGGCTCCGGCTCGCCCGGGTGACGCGTCTCCCAGAGCTTGCGGTAGCGCTGCGCGAGCCGCGCGCCGAGCTCGCGCTCGGCCTGACGGATCGAGCGGCCCAGGTCGTCGTCCAGCTCGACCGGCAGGTCGGCGATGCGGCGTGCCGGCAGGTCCTTCGCGACCTCGGTCTTGAGACGGCGCACGATGCCCATCGAGATGACGGCGGCCCGCGCCTCGGGGTAGAAGCCGCGGTCGGCGGGCGTGAGCCCGATCGCCTCGAGCTTGCGCATCAGCTCCCGCGAGGGCTGGTTGCCGTCGACCCAGCCGAGGAACTTCCAGATCGCGTGGAAGTCCTCGACGTCGTTGATCAGCGGCGTCCCGGTCAGGGCCATCAGCAGCGGCCGGCCGCCGGGGGCGGTCGCACGCACCTGCTCGGCGAGCGCGAGCACGTGCTGGCTGCGCTGCGAGCTGAGGTTCTTGATGAAGTGGGCCTCGTCGACGACCATCGAGCGGAACCCGAACCGCATCAGCCAGGACAGGTGGCGGTCGAGGATCTCGTAGTTGACGACGAAGACGTCGGCGAACGCGTCCATGTCGTCGCCGTCGCCGTGGATGACCGTGACCTTGCGACCCGGCGTCCAGCGCTCGACCTCGCGGGCCCAGTTGATCTTGACGACGTTCGGGACGATCGCGAGCATCGGGAAGGCGCCCGCCACCGACGCCGCCAGCACCGACTGCGCGGTCTTTCCCAGACCGGGCTCGTCGGCGAGCAGGAACGTGCGGTGGCCGCGGCGGACGGCCTCCAGCAGCCGCACCTGGTGCGGCATGAGGTCCAGGCCGCGCGGCGAGAACCTGTCGAACCGCGGCATCGGCGGCAGCTCCATCGACGCCGCGCCGCCGCCCGCTCCCTGCTCGAAGCTGCGGTACAGCGGCTCCATGAGGTCCCAGCCGTTGAGCCGACCGGTCAGCGGCGGCTCCGGCTCACGGATCGCGGGGGCCAGGAACGGGTTGGCCTTGAGACGGCGCTTGACCGAGGGCGGCACGACCTGGCGCTCGGCGAGCGCCTCCGGCACCACCGCGGGGCGGGCCGGCTGGGGCGCCTTGATCTCCATCTCCTCGGCGCTGAGCTCGGCGCCGGAGTCGAGCAGCCAGTCGAGCCGCATGCGCTGCGCGGCCGGGCCCGGCGTCGTGGCCGGGTCGAGCAGCGTGAGCAGCGAGGTGTCCCGCGCGGCGGTGCGCGCGAGGATGGTCGCGACGCCGTCGAGGCGCTTGAGCAGCTCGGCCCGCGCGGCGGAGGAGAGGTTCGGGTCGTTCTTGACCCGGGCGCGTTCCTCACGGACGAGCAGCGCGATCACCTGGAAGCGCGTGCGGTTGGTCGGTCCGACCTTGCCGCGGGCGGCCTTCGCCTCGACCTCGCGCACCTTGCGGGCGAGGATCGGGATGATCGGCGCCGCCTCGTCGCCGCGCGCGGCGCGGCGGTCGAGCAGACGGGCCTGAGATGAGGGCACTGGGTCTCCACTACGTCGAGCGCGACGGCTCGACGGACAGATGTGCGCGACGCGGACACGCGTCGGGGTGCTGCTGACGGGCGCCTCGACGGCCACCCGGTCCAGCCCTCACGGCTGGTCCAGCAGTGGGCGATACTGGGATCGAACCAGTGACCTCTTCCGTGTCAGGGAAGCGCGCTACCGCTGCGCCAATCGCCCGTGCGAGGTGGGTACGGGATTCGAACCCGTGTATACGGCTTTGCAGGCCGCTGCCTCGCCTCTCGGCCAACCCACCATGTGATCCGGTGTCGCAGTGTCGTCAGTGCTGTCAAGTGCTGAGTGACACCCCGCGCTGGATCCCCTGCTGGGCCACCGATCTCGAGCGGACGACGGGACTCGAACCCGCGACCCTCACCTTGGCAAGGTGATGCTCTACCAACTGAGCCACGTCCGCGTGCGACCACCGTTCCGGGGGCTTCCCCCCTGCGTGGTGGCGCGGCGACGATGCTAACCCAGTCCGGGCCGAAGAGTCCAACTGAGCCTCTCCGGTGTGTCGCGGAGCGGACGTCCACGGTCTCGGGCGGGCGCCCCGTAGCGTGGTCGCGTGACGTCCACGCGTGCCCCGGGAAGGGCGTGGTTCCGCGGCTTGCGGGCCACCGAGGTGGTCGAGCACGTCGACCTGCGCGAGCGGCCCGACGCGTTCGCCCAGGGCGGATGGTGGGTCGTCGTCGCGGGGTTCGACGGGCCGTGGCACGCGTGGCGGATGGCGCGTGTGGAGGCCACCGAGGAGGTCGTGCGAGACGGTGCGTCGTGGACCGGCCCGGCGCGGTCGTCGTGGCGCAGCTCGATGTCTCGGGACGTCTACGTCGACGCCGTCGCCCGGGTGCGCGAGGCGATCGCGGAGGGCGAGGTGTACCAGGCGAACATCTGCCGGGTCCTCTCGGCGCCGACCGACGGCGTGCGCCCGGACCCGCTCGGTCTCGCCGTCCGGCTCGCGACCGGCAACCCGGCGCCGTACGCGGCGCTCGTCGACGTCCCGGCGGGCGCCACCGGTCCTGCGGACCCGGGCGCCTGGGTCGTGAGCGCCTCGCCCGAGCTGTCGCTGGAGGTTGCCGACGGGTGGGTGACGTCCGGGCCGATCAAGGGCACGGCGGCCACGCCGGCGGGCCTCGCCGACAAGGACCGCGCCGAGAACGTCATGATCACCGACCTCGTGCGCAACGACCTGCAGCGCGTGTGCTCTCCGGGCACGGTCGAGGTCACCGACCTGCTCGCGCTCGAGCAGCACCCCGGCCTGGTGCATCTCGTCTCGCGCGTGCGCGGCCGGCTGCTGGACCCCACCGCGGCCGGCTGGCCGGCGCTGCTCGCCGCCGCGCACCCGCCGGGCTCGGTGTCGGGCGCGCCGAAGTCGTCGGCGCTACGGGTGATCGAGCGGCTCGAGACCGCACCGCGAGGTCCCTACTGCGGCCAGATCGGCTGGGTGGACGCCGACCGCGGCGCCGCGCGGCTCGCCGTCGGGATCCGCACCTTCTGGTGGGAGGAGGGGCTGCTGCGGTTCGGGACCGGCGCCGGGATCACGTGGGGGAGCGACCCGCAGCGGGAGTGGGAGGAGACCGAGCTCAAGGCCGCGCGGCTCGTCGCGTTGGCGTCGAGCGGCCCCGAGGGTGGAGGCTGAGCCCATGACCGCTGCACCGCTGCTGCTCCACGTCGACGGCACCTTCCACGAGCCGGACGCCCCGCTGGTCTCCGCGCTCGACCACGGCATCACGGTCGGCGACGGCGTGTTCGAGACCTGCGAGCTCCTCGACGGGCGGACCTTCGCACTCACCCGCCACCTCGCGCGGTTGTCCCGCTCGGCCGAGGGGCTCGGGCTGGAGCCGCCCGAGGAGGGGCGTGTACGCGACGCGGTCGCCGCCGTCGAGCAGCGCTGGCGCGAGCAGGGCGGCGGTCTCGGGCGGCTGCGGATCACGTGGACGGCCGGGCCCGGCCCGCTCGGGTCGGACCGCACGCCCGGCTCGGGCACGCTCATCGTCGCGGCGGGTCCGACCCGCGCGCCCGGCCCGGTGCGCGTCGTCGTCGTGCCCTGGGTGCGCAACGAGCGCTCGGCGATCGCCGGGCTGAAGACGACCTCCTACGCCGAGAACGTCGTCGCGCTCGCGCACGCCCAGCAGCGCGGCGCGGGCGAGGCGATCTTCGCCAACACCCGCGGCGAGCTCTGCGAGGGCACCGGGACGAACGTGTTCGTCGAGCGCGACGGCGCAATCCTCACGCCGCCGCTCGACTCCGGCTGCCTCGCCGGCGTCACCCGCGCGCTCGTGCTCGAGTGGGCGGCCGACGCCGGGATCGAGGTGCGGGAGCAGACGCTCCCGCTGGCCGCGATCCACGAGGCCGAGCACGCGGCGCTGACCTCGAGCACGCGTGGCATGACCCCGATCGCCGCGGTCGACGACCGCGAGCTGCAGCCCGGGCCGCTGACGCTGCGGATGGCCGAGGAGTTCGACCGCCGCAGCCGCGAGCAGCTCGACCCCTGAGCGTGCGCGCGCGTCAGCCGGCGGGGTCGTCCGCCCACGCGTCGACGGCGTCCGCCCAGCCGTGGGGGTCGGCACCGGTCGGGATCTGACCGAGCCCGACACGCAGCCGCGTGGCGGTCCACCAGCCGCGCTCGGCGTCGTCGAGCGGGAGCACATCCTCGTACCCGGCGAGCAGCGCGTGCTGCGCCGCAGGCGGCGCCGGTGGCCACCGCCGGAACTGCGTGGCGAGCAGGACCGCCGCCGTCGCCAGCTCGGCGGTCGGGCTGCCGAGCCCCAGCTCGTCGAAGTCGAGGAGCGCGGCGACGCGCCCGTCGCGCACGAGCACGTTCGCGCCGCGGACGTCGCCGTGCACGAGCTGGCGGGGCGGCGCGGGCGGCGGCAGCGTCGTGAGCAGGTCCGTCAGCCGCGCGTGGGCGCGCGGCGCCCGTCCGGCCGGCAGCCCGTGCAACCACGCCGCGCGCCGGTGCTCGTCCGGGGTGAGCCGGTCGAGCCGGCCGGGTCCGAACGGCGCCGGGTCGACCTCTGCCAGCGCCAGGTGCAGCCGTGCGACCAGCGTGCCGGTCGCGCGCACGGCCGCGAGGTCGGCGACGTCGAGGTGCGCGCCCTCGACCAGCGGCAGCACCGCGACCGACAGGGCGCGGTCGGAGCGCCGGACCACCCGCCGCGCCGAGGACCGAGCGGGCAGCGGCGCCGCCACCGGCAGCCCTGGCGCGTCCAGGTCGCCGAGGAGCGTGGCGATCGCCGCGAGGCGCTCGAAGGTGGGCTCGTCGGCCGCGACCTTGACCACGAGGGGTCCGTCGTCGCTCGTGACCCACGCGAGGGCGTTGGTCGCGGAGATCACCCAGCGGTCGCAGCCAAAGATGCGCAGCCCCCAGTCCTCGGCGAGCACCGCCGTCAGCCAGGACGTGGCCGCCGGCAGGTCCGCGAGGCCGAAGCGGGCCGGCAGCGCGTGCGTCGGGTCGGCGTCCTCCCACAGCATCGACAGTCCTGGTGCGAGCATCCCGGCAGCGTAGGTCGGCTCGCGCGGCGTGTGTCGGCGACACCCGCAGCCGCTGGTAACATCGGTGCTCGCCCCGTCGGGGCACCGGCTTCACACCCGGGCGATTGGCTCAGTGGTAGAGCGCCTCGTTCACACCGAGGAGGTCACTGGTTCGAACCCAGTATCGCCCACCACCCGCGAGCGCAGGCCGTGTCGAGACCCTCGACCGCCTGCGCTCTCGTCGTCTCCGGGCCGGCTTCCGGCGCCGTCGCCACGCACGGCACGCGCGGGCCGCCGCGCTCCGTAGGCTGGCCCCGTGCGCGCGGTCGTCTACGACACCCCTGGTGGTCCCGTCGAGGTGCGCGACGTGCCGGAGCCCGCCGCGCCGGAGGGCGGCGTCGTCGTCGAGGTGCACGCGACCGGGCTGTGCCGCAGCGACTGGCACGCCTGGGCGGGTCACGAGGACGTGCCCCTGCCGAACGTGCCCGGGCACGAGCTCGCGGGCGTCGTGGTCGAGGTCGGCGAGGGCGTGCAGCGGTGGCGGCCCGGCGACCGGGTGACGGTGCCGTTCGTCGAGGGCTGCGGCCGCTGCGAGTGGTGCGCGTCGGGCGACGCCCAGGTGTGCCCCGACCAGCAGCAGCCCGGCTTCACGCAGGCCGGCTCCTTCGCCGAGCTCGTCGCGCTGCACGCCGCCGACACCAACCTCGTCCGCGTGCCGTACGGCGTGAGCATGGTCGCGGCCGCCGGCCTCGGGTGCCGGGTCGCGACGGCGTACCGCGGCCTGGTCGGCCGAGCCGGTCTGCGGGCGGGGGAGTGGGTGACCGTCGTCGGCGCGGGCGGCGTCGGGCTGTCGGCCGTGATGATCGCCGCGGCGCTCGACGCGCGCGTGGTCGCGCTCGACACCAACCCGGCCGCGCTCGCCGAGGCGCGCACGCTCGGGGCCGAGCACACGGTCGCCGTCGACGACGGCGCCGGGCCGTCCGACGTCGCCGCGGAGGTCCAGCGGCTCACCGGCGGCACCCACGTCGCCGTCGACGCGATCGGGTCCGAGCGTGCGGCGAGCACCGCGGTCCTGTCGCTGCGGCGCCGCGGCCGGCACGTCCAGATCGGCCTCCTGCCCCCGCTGCCCGACCACCCGCGCATCCCGATGGACCGGGTCCTCGCCTGGGAGCTCGACGTCCTCGGCAGCCACGGCATGGCGGCCGCCGACTACCCGGGCATGCTCGAGCTCGTCCGCACCGGCCGGCTGCGCCCGCAGCGTCTCGTCCGCCGGGTCGTCTCGCTGGCGCAGGCGGCCGAGCTGCTCCCTGCCATGGAGCACGCGACCCACGCCGGGGTCACGGT
>Ga0164243_10013894_pt1 | contig 11276 bp, 10 predicted proteins | sample OricompcompostOP_FD_108781 | JGI IMG/M metagenome (GOLD analysis project Ga0164243, IMG submission 108781) | Organic Plus compost microbial communities from Emeryville, California, USA - Original compost - Organic plus compost (OP) | ecosystem: Engineered > Solid waste > Mixed feedstock >... | reverse complement strand
TCCAACCTTTGGATGGCGCGACGACAGCTCATGCCAGAAGTCCGTCCGAAAGCGGCGTGAAGGCCGCAAACACGGCCGAACCCCCACCTTGACGCGACCGCGATCGCAAGTCCTATGGACCATTTCGACTCGAACGGCCTGTGCGCTGCCTGCGTTTCGAGTTGTTCAGACCTTCCCTAGTTGACCTCGCGTCGCTTGACCAGCCGCTTGCCTTCAGCTGCGTCCATCAAGACCTGTTCAGGTCTATGCGTCCGGGCCGCCAGTTCTGTTGGCGCGCACCCACTCGCTGCGTCTGAGTGCAATCAGGTGGTCCCGCAGCGTCTGCATCAGCGGCGACCAGGCCGATCCGGGCCGTGACAGCAGCAGCACGGCGCGCGGAATTCGCAGGGCAGCCACCGGCAGCACGGTGAACCGGTCATCAGTCGCATGCTGCATGAACGAGCGCGGCACGAGCGTCACCAAATCGGTGGCCGCGAGCACGGACAGATTCAGCTCGGAGGCGAACGGCACTTCCATGATGATCGTCGGCGGCGGCAGCGCATGGCGCGCGAAGATCTCGGTCAGCGCACGGTAGGCGGCGGACGTCGTCGGCCCCGTCATCCATCCGAAGCCGGACACGTCCTTGAGCGATACCCGTGCTCTCGCCGCCAGCGGATGCCCCGCCCGGACCAGCGGAAGCATCGGGTCGTTGTCGATCTTGGTGCGTTCGGCGTCCAATGGCTGTCCCTCGTAGGCCGGCACCATCGCCAGATCCAGCTCGCCCTCGCGCACCAGCGCGGCCAGGACATCGGACCGGTCCACGCGCATGCGCACCCGCAGCCCCGGGCGCTGTACCAGCAGCGGCCCCAGCACGGCGGCCATGCGGTTGCCGGCCGTGGTGTCGGTGACGCCGATGCGAAGGAGGCCGGCTTGGCGGGCCCGCATGTCGTCCGCCAGTAGGACGGTGTCGGCATAGGTCGCCTGCAACCTGCGCATCTGGTCCGCCACGCGGATGCCCGCCGCCGTCAACGCCATGCCGCGCACGCTGCGCTCGAAGAGCTGAAGACCGAACTCCTGCTCGACGCGCTGCACGGCCTTGGTGAGCGCCGGCTGCGTCACCCCGACCTCCTCCGCTGCCGAGGCCAGCTGACCGCTGCGGGCCACCGCGAGGAAGTAGTGGATGTCTCGAATGGCCATCGACATTCCTGAAGTTTATCGACAGCCTTCTAATCAGGAATGTCTGTGCCGCCTGAGCGGACGTAGATTGGCGGCCTCGATCCACAGGAGCCATCCGGATGCCCGTCAGCGCGCGCCCCAACATCGTTTTCATCCTGGCCGACAACCTGGGCTGGGGTGAACTGGGCTGCTACGGCGGCGGCGCCCTGCGCGGCGCACCGACCCCGCACATCGACGCGCTCGCCAGGCAGGGGCTGCTGCTGCAGAACTTCAACGTCGAGAGCGACTGCGTCCCGACCCGCTCGGCCCTCATGAGTGGGCGCCATCCGATCCGCACCGGCTGCCTGCAGTCGGTGCCGCCGGGGCTGCCCCAGGGCCTGACCCGCCGCGAGGTCACCCTGGCGCAGCTGTTGTCGGCCCAGGGCTATGCCACCGCCCATTTCGGCAAATGGCATCTGGGGGACGTGCCCGGGCGCTTTCCGTCGGACCGGGGCTTCGACGAGTGGTATGGCATTCCCCGCACCACCGACGAGAGCCAGTTCACCTCGACCATCGGCTTCGACCCCAGCGTGGTAGATCTGCCGTACATCATGGAAGGCAAGGCCGGCGAACCCTCGCGGCAGGTCAAGGTCTACGACCTGGAGGCGCGCCGCGGCATCGACGCGGACCTGGTCGACCGCTCGATTGGCTTCATGCGGCGCCATGCGGCGGCGGGCCGGCCGTTCTTCCTCTACCTGCCGCTGGTGCACCTGCACTTCCCGACCTTGCCGCATCCCGAATTTGCCGGGCGCACCGGCGCCGGGGATTTCGCCGACTCGATGGCAGAGATGGACCATCGGGTGGGGCAGGTGGTGGCGGCGATCGACGCACTGAGCCTCGCCGACGACACCTTCTTGATCTTCTGCAGCGACAACGGCCCGGAGTTCCGCGCGCCCTACCGCGGCACGGCAGGCCCCTGGACGGGCACCTATCACACGGCGATGGAGGGAAGTCTGCGGGTGCCCTTCATCGCCCGCTGGCCGGGCCGCATTCCCGAGGGCCGGGTCAGCAACGAGATCGTCCATGTGACCGATCTGTACACCACGCTGGCCGGCGTCGCCGGTGCCCCCCTGCCGCAGGACCGGCCCATCGACGGCGTCGACCAGTTGCCGTTCTTCAAGGGCGAGCGGGAGAAATCGGCGCGCGAGGGATTTCCGTTCTACATCAAGAACGAACTGCGCGCCGTCAAGTGGCGGGACTGGAAGCTGCACTTCTACTGGGAGCCGGCAGTCAACGAAGGCAAGGGGAAGCTGGAGTCGCCCTACCTCTTCAACATCACCCGCGACCCCAAGGAAGAAACCGACGTGCTGGTCTACAACACGTGGGTACTGGGCCCGGTGCTCAAGATGGTCAAGTCCTTTCAGGACAGCTTCGTGCAGCACCCGAACACGCCGCCGGGCCAGTTGGACTGAGCGTTGCCGACTATCTTTTCACCGCCAAGGACTTCACGATGAACAGCTTCGCCTTCCGTCGGCGCGCACTCTGCCTTCTCGGCGCGGCCGCGCTGGCCCTGGCCGCCATGCCTGCGCTTGCCCAAGGCGCCGGTTCTCCCATCACCTGGCTCGTCGGCCAGCCGGCCGGCGGCACCGTCGACGTGGTGACGCGCCTGGTCGCGCGGCAGGTCGAGCAGACGCTGGGGCAGACCGTCGTCGTTGACAACCGGCCGGGCGCGGCGGGGGCCATCGCGCTCCAGGCGGCCGCCAAGGCGCCGAGGAACGGCTTCACGCTGGTCACCGTGCCCGGTCCCATCCTGACGAATGTCCCCGTTCCGCAGATCGGCAAGGAGTTGGCGGCCGTGGCCATGCTCGCCAAGGGGCCGATGGTGCTCGTGGGCAGCACGGCGGTGCCCTTGCCCGGCACCCTCGAAGACCTGCTCGCGGCGGCCAGGAGGGATCCCAAGGCGTTCTCCTTTGCGTCTTCAGGCAACGGCACGAGTCAGCACCTGGCCGGCGAGTTGGTCAACCAGATGGCTGGCACCCGGATCGTGCACGTGCCCTACAAGGGCGGCAGCCAGGCGGTGACGGACGTGGTGGGCGGCCAGGTTCCGCTGGGCATGCTGGGCATCACGCCGGTGCTGCCCCACATCAAGGCGGGCAAGCTGCGGGCCTACGGGGTCACGACCGCCAAGCGATCGGCCATGCTTCCGGACGTGCCCACGTTGTCCGAAGCCGGGCTGAAGGGCTTCGACGCGGACCAGTGGTTCGTCGTGGCGACGGCGGCCGATGCGCCCGCAGAGCGCATCACCATGCTCAACGGCGCCATCACGAAGGCGCTGCAGAGCTCAGAGGTCCAAGCTGCGCTGGCCAGTGCCGGCGTGGAGGCCGCTCCCGCCACCGCACAGCAGGCGACCGAGTTCGTCGCCAGGGATGTCGCCCGCTGGCAGACGCTCGCCCGGAAGGCCAATCTCCCCTTGGAGTGACGGGCCGCGGGTCCCCGCGACCACCGCGGCCATCGGCGCGGTCCCGGAGCCTGGCGGGAGCGGGAAGGCATTAGAAATTCCGCATAGCTTGCGGCTCCAAACGGTATTTCTCCTAGGCCGGAGGCGTTTCCATACTGCAGGCGCCTCTCGATTCCATTCCTACAAGGAGAAAACCATGGGCATGAGGCGCCGGCGGTTCGTCGGATATCTGGGCGCATCGGCGTTCGGCCTGGGCGCCGGCCTGGCCCGCGCCCAGGACAAGACCCTGCGCGTGCTGGTGGGCTATGCCGCCGGCGGCGCTGCGGACACCGTGGCCCGCGCCGTGGGCGAGGGCATGCGGGATGCCGGCTACACCGTGATCGTGGACAACAAGGCGGGCGCCGGTGTCCCGAGGTTCAGTTGCAGCTGAGCACTGGGATGTCGCGGGAAGCCCAGGCGATGGTGGAGGCCCGGCGCGTCGACCTGGCGCTGCTGCCCACGGCCTTCGAACTCACGCGCCTGCTGGTCACCCCCTCGTCTTCGAGGAGGGTTTCTGCCTCTTTGGACGGGCGCCGCGAACCGGCGCAGGATTGGTGCGCTGCTGCAACCCCATGACCGACCTGAGCCTTCGTCGATCCGGCGTCGGCCGCGAACGTGACGCTTCGCGCAGTTGGACAAGCGCATCCAGGATCTGCGCGGCAACACGCTCGGAAGCGGCGACTGCGGGTCGTGGAACTACGATGCCAGCGACGAGAGCCTGAGGTCCGTGACGAGCATGTGCCCCGCCGCGTGCGTGATCATCTCGGGGATGCCGCAGGCCATCGCGATCGCCTGGGGCGTCACGCCGCACGCCCAGAAGACGGGAACGTCGTCCACGCCCAGCGGGTTGTACCTGCCCCATGCCTCTTTCGACAGGTCAGGAATGCCGATGGCTTCGGGACATCCGATGTGAACTGGCCCGCCGTGCGCCAGCGGATGCCGGGACGTGATCTCGACGGCCTTGGCGACCTTCGATGCCGGGATCGGCCGCATGCTGACCACCATGGGCCCGCGGAACACGCCCGCGGGCTGGCACGCGATCGTGGATGTGTAGACGGAGATTCGCCCGTCCTCGGTCTCCAGGTGCCGCAACGGAATGCCTGCCTCCAGCATGGGTTCGTCCATGGAGTTGCTGCAGCCGATGAGAAAGCCGACGTGATCCCCGCGCCAGATGTCCTCGATCGAGCGGCGTTCTTCGACGAAACGCCCCTCCCGGTAGACGCGGTAGCCGGGCAGGTCGGTCCGGATGTCGGCGCCAGGCGCCGTGATCACCGGCTCGGGGCTGCCGGGGTCGAGGACTTCGATGATCGGGCAGGGCTTCGGGTTGCGCTGTGTGAACCGGAGGAAGTCGAAGGCGTGGCGCTCGGGCAGGATCGCGAGATTGGCCTGCACGAAGCCGCGCGCCAGTCCGTGCGTCGCGCGGTTCCACGCCCCGGCGCGCACCGCGGCGCGGACGTCCGCCCCGGTGGCGCGTTCCAATGGCGCGCGCTCCATGCCGAATCCGCTGTTGTCGGGCATCCGTGCAGGCATGGTTCAGTCGAACTTGATGTTGGCCGCCTGGATGACCTTGGCCCAGCGTCTCGCGTCCTCGGCCAGGAAGGCGCCCATCGCGTCCGGCGTGCCCGGCGTCGCGACCAGGCCGGCCGACAGCAGCTTGGATTGCACGTCGGCGTCGGCGAGCGCCCGGTTGACCGCGCGGTTCAACTGCGCGATCACCGGGGCAGGGGTCCCCGTGGGGACCATGAGGCCGTACCAACTCTGATAGTTGAACCCCGGCAGCCCGGCTTCCGCCACGGTGGGTACATCCGGCAGGGTCTTGCTTCTGGTCGGCGACCCCACGGCGATCGCGCGAAGCTTGCCGGCCTTGATGAGCGGCAGCGAACTCGCATCGGCGAAGGTCAGGTCGACTTCACCACTGACCAGGGCGGGCACGATGGCCGGCGTGCCCTGGTAGGGCACGTGCAGCATATCGATGCCGGCCATCTGCTTGAACATCTCCGCGGCCAGGTGCTGCGAGTTGCCGATGCCGCCGGACGCGATGACCAGCTTTCCCGGGTGGACCTTCGCGGCCGCGATGACGGACTGGACGTCGCGCAGCGCCGAGTTGGCGCCGGTGACGAGCACCGGCGCCATGGAGACCCCCATGGACACCGGCTGCAGGTCCCTGGCCGGATCGAAGCTCAGCTTCCTGTGGGAGGCGCTCAGGATCGTGGTCGAAGGGGTGGCGACGAGCAGCGTGTACCCGTCGGCCGGCGAGCGCACCGCCACCTCCGTTCCGATGATGCTGCTCGCGCCGGTCCTGTTCTCGACCACCAGCGGCTGGCCCAGGATGGACGCCATCTTGTCGGCGACCACGCGCGCGAAGACGTCGGGCGCACCACCGGGGCCGAACGGCACGATGATGCGAAGCGGCTTCGACGCAAACGCATCCTGGGCGCCTGCGGCGCTGGAGAGCAGGGCGGCCGGCACGAGCAACACTGCGCTCACGACTTGTCGACGGTTCATGGCGAGACTCCAGAGGTGAGGTGGGACAGCTTGGATGACGCGGCCACCGCGGCGGCGCGCGCACTCTCCAGCACATGTTCTTGCGGTGCCCCGGTCACCGGGACGTCCTTCCAGTCCAGCGTCGACTTGTCGAGGTCCTTCAGGCCCGATGCCGTGGCGAGGCAGACGACCAGATCGCCGCGCTTGACCGTTCCGTCCTGCCGCAGTCGGCGGACGGCGGCGAACGGCATGACGCTGGCCAGCTCGAGGCAAAGGCCTTCGATCGCCCCGACGAGCTCCTGCAGCGCCACCAGGCCCTCGTTGCCGATGCGCACGGCCATCCCGTGCGTCTCCCGCAGGGCCTGCAGCGCCTGGTATGAACTCTGTGGCGCACCGACGGAGGCGGCGAGGGACGCAGGGTCGGCCGGGACGGCGTCCACGTGGTCGGCGGACGTGGCCATCGCGTGCGCCAGGGACCCGTGCGCCTCGGCCGCGATGAAGCGGGGACTGCGGTCCGCCAGTCCCGCGGCGCGCAGGTCGAGGAATCCCTGGTGGATGCCCGCGAGCGCATCTCCGTAGCAGACTGGAAGGGCCAGCCAGTCGGGGACGCGGCCGAGCTCCTCGAAGATCTCGTAGGCGATGGTCTTGTATCCCTCGATCCCGATCGGCGTGCTGCCCAGCACCGGCGCCGAATACGGCGAAGCGACGAACCAGCCGTGGTCCTTGACGGCCTGGGCGAGCAGGGGCCATCGCCGCGTCTTGTCTTCCATCAGGATGAGGTGGGCGCCCAGCTTGCGGATCTGGGCCACCATCGGTCCCGACGCACCCTTCATCGAGGCGACCACGCACGGCAGCCCGGCCCTGGCCGCATACGCGGCCAGCGACGCACCGGCGTTGCCGGAGGAGGCCGTGGCCACGACGGGAGCGCCCAGGGCCTTCGCATAGGACACCGCCACCGCGCTCAGGCGGTCCTTGTACGACTGGGTCGGGTTCCTCGATTCGTCCTTGATGTGCAGGTCATCCAATCCGAGATACGCGCCCAGGCGGCCCGCGCGGTGCAGCGGGGTATCGCCCTCGCACAGCGTGACCAGGGCGTCCTCCTCGACCGGCAGCATCGGACTGAAGCGCCGCATGCCGCGCCTCCGGGAAGAGAACGCCGCCTGGAAGTCCCAGCCCCGGACATCCGCCGGCGCGTACTGGACCCGGACGTTGCTGGCCAGCGCGCCCCGGCAGTGCTCGCAGCCCGGCACGCGGACGTCCACCGCGCGGACAGCGCCGCACCGCAGGCACCGAAAGGCATCGGGCCGGCTCATGCGAGCACCTTGAGCGCGCCGTCCTCGCGGTGGAGCAGCTCGACGCCCTCTTTTCGGACGACCACGGTGTTTTCGACCTGGAGACCGCACCAGCCGAATTCGTAGTACGGCGTCTCGACGCACATGACCATGCCCTCCTCGATGACCTGGTGGTTCGCCTCGGTCAGGTCGGGCATGTCGTAGCCGTCGAGTCCGATCCCGTGGCCGACATGGCTTCTCGCGTAGTGCGGGATCCCTGATTGGCGGGTCGCCTGCATCGCGACCGCGTAGACCTCCGAGGCGCGCACGCCCGGACGGATGGCTTCGAACGCCGCGATCACGCCGTTGTGCAGGGCCTTGTGATAGGTCTGCACCTTCCTGCTCGGCTCGCCCAGCACGGCGATTCGCGCAAGATCGGCGCGGTAGTGCCGGTATCGCCCTCCCGCATCGAAGCGGATGACGTCCCCGCGCTGCAGCCTGGCCTCCGACGGATAGACGTTGGGCATGGCTGTCCGCGCCCCGAAGCCGACGCAGCCCAGCACCGGCGTCCCGTCTCCCTCGACGGTCGTCCTGTGGAAGGCACGCGCCATCTCGATCTCGGTGATGCCTGGCTGCGCGAGCTTCAGGGCCGCGTCCACGGACGCCTCGGTGATCGTGGCGATGCGGCGCAGCCGTTCGATCTCCGTCGGGGTCTTGACCGCGCGGATCTCGCGGAAGAGCTTCATGGCCGGTACGAGCTTCGCGTCCGGCAGGGCCCGCTTCAGTTGCTCCCAGTGACCGGGCATGAGCCCGAGTTCATCGACCGCCAGGGTCGCCTTGTGCAGGCCGGCGGCCTGAAGCGCCTTCAGCAAGGCGGCGAGCGCGTCCTTCTCGTCCGGTTGTCCGCACAGGTCGAGCAGCCTCGCGTCCGATTCGCTCAGGGGCGCGTCGGCGCGGTCGACGTGGAAGAACCCGTAGCGGGAGACGTTGCGGACCCAGACGTCCTGCTGGTCGACGAGTTGGTCGAGCAGCGAGGTCGGGGCAATCACCCGCGCGGCATCGAGGTCGGCGATCGGCAGCAGCACGTGGACCTGGGGGCCGCGCCGGATCCATTGCGACAGCGCCCAGTAGCCGCTGGCGTAGGTGACGTTCTCGGGAGACGTGGCGACGAACGCATCGATTCCGTCGCGCTTCGCGATCTCAAGGAGGCGCGGCCGGTTCAGAAGGAGTTCCATGGGATGGCTGGCTAGTGGGCTTGGGGCTTGAACGGGACGCGGGCGCTCGTATCGTGGACGCGCTCGTCGAGTGGCAGGTCGCTCGCGTAGCCGAGTGCGCTGGAGCAGCGTCTTCCCGCCGAGAGAACCATCTCGGCGATCGCCGGCCATTCCTTGGGTCCGCGTTGCGCCTTCAGGAACGCCACGCTGATGGCAGCAATCACGATGCCGTCCTTGTTCCGGACGCTGGTGCCGATCGAGGCGACGCCGAGATCGTTCTCCTCGTCGGCGATCGAGTAGCCGCGCCTGCGCGTTTCCTCGAGTTCGCGCTGCAGGGCGCGGACGCTGGTGATGGTTTGCTTGGTGCGCGCCGGATAGGGGGCCGGCCCGAGCACGGCTGCGGCCCGATCCGTCGGCAGTTCGGCGAGAAGGGATTTGCCCAGCGCCGTCGCGTGCGGCGCCAGGCGCTGGCCGGCCTCGGCCCGGATGGCGATCGCGCCGTGGCTCTGCACCGTGTGGAGGTACACGACGGCGTCCTGCTGGATGACGCCGAGGTAGCCATTCAACTGATGGTGCTCCGCGAGGAATCCGAGCTCCTGCGATGCGGTGACGTAGAGCGTGTCGCTGCGGACCATCGAGGAACCCAGGGCCAGCGCCCGATAGCCGAGCCTGTACTTGCGCGTTTCCGGCTCCTGCTGCAGGTAGCCGGCCTCCATCAGGGAGTTCGCGAGCCGCTGTGCGATCGAGGGGCTGATCTGCAGGAGCCTGGCCACTTCGCGGATGCCCAGCGGCTGCGCGCTCTCGTTGATGGCGTCGAGGAGGGCGAGCCCCCTCGACAGGGATTGGTTGGTTGACATATGTTCCTATAATCGGTACAGTGTGCCGATAAATGAAATTGTGCGGCTTGTTGCCGGCAGCCGTCAAGGCCTGCCGGTCGAGGCGCGTCCGTCCTCTTCAGGGCAGATGCGTCTCCTGGAGAAGCCCTTCGACGAGTTCGCGGCGCCTTCGGCGTGACTGCGGTGTCCGTCTTCCGTGAAATGGAAAAGAAAAGGGCTCCCGCCGAAGCGGGAGCCCTTCCTGTTTTCTTGTGCTCAGCGCGGAGCCAGCTTCACCAGCCCGTTGAGCACCTGGTCCAGACCGCCGAAGACGGAGATCCGGTCGATGCGCTCGGAGATGCGCTCCAGCGTCTCCAGCTCCTTCAGGCGCAGGGCGACGGGGTTGTCCTCCATCACCTTGGCCGTGTTGAGCAGCGAGCGCGTGGCGGCGGTTTCCTCGCGCCGGCGGATCACGTTGGCCTCGGCCGACTTGCCGGCCTCGACTACCTGCGCCAGGATGGTCTTCATCTCGCCGGGCAGCACGATGTCCTTGACGCCCACGCCGTCGAGCGCCAGACCGAACTCGGCCAGCTTCGAGCGCACGTGCGCGGACACCACCTCGTCGATCACTGTCTTGTTCTCCAGCAGCTCGTCGAGCGTGCGCGTGCCGACGGCGGCGCGCAGACCGAACTGCAGTTCGCGGTACAGCTGCTCGGCCGGCTTGGCCAGTTGGGCATGGGCCTGGAGCACGTCGGTGTAGCGCCAGGTCGCGGCGAGGTTCAGGCGCAGGCTCACCTTGTCCTTGGTCAGGATCTCCTGGCCGCTCACCTCCATCGCCTGCAGGCGCAGGTCGACCAGTTCCACCGCGATGCTGCGGCCGAACTTCCAGAAGGCGTAGCTGCCCGCTTCGAGCAGACGCACGACCTTGCCGTCGATGGTCAGCAGCGCGGCGCCGCGGTCGGGCACCTGCACCTGCAGCACGCCGGCCAAGCCCGTCACCGGGCGCTGGCGCAGTTGCGTCTGCGTCAGGCGCTGCGCCAGCTCGCCAGACAGCTGGGGATCTCCCGCGATGTCCACGACCTCGACGCGCACGTCCACCAGGCCGCGCCAGTACAGGCGCCGCGTCGCAGGCGGCAGGATCTCGACCAGCACGCCGTCCTCGTAGCGCAGGCCGGCCTGCGTTTCGGACAGATCGGCGCGCACGAACTCCTTCGCCACCACCTCCGGCTCCCTGGCCATCAGGTAGTCGGCGATCGGGTGCGCGAACGCGGGCTGCTCGAGCGCGAACTTCTCCACCGAGAGCGTGTCCGCGAGGCTGAAGAGGCGGTGCGCGCCCGGCGCCAGGACGCGCTCGAAGTCGCCGTTGCGCAGCAGCAGGCCGCGCTCGTTCTTGCGGATGGTGACACGCTTGAATTCCATGTTGTTCTCCTTGAAAGAATGGCCCCCACGCTCCCCCGCTGCGCGAGGTCCGCTGCCCCTCCGAGGGAGCGTGTTTGCCTTGGGGCGGCCCGGCGGCAAAAGCGTGTGTGTGTGTGTGAAAAAAGGTGCCGTTACAGGGGCACGGCGGGCCGGCGCTGCCAGAGCACGGGACCGCGGTGCGCCGCCGCCCGGACCGAGGTCGTGGACGGCTGGCTGGCCGCGGGCGCGAAGCTCCGCATGGCGCCGGCACGGGACCGGGCCGCTGACACCGGGCGCACGCGCCGCTTGCGCGACACGCATCCGATGCGTTCGGCGGGTGGTCTTTCGACCGTTCATGGTCTTGGAGCAGGAGTCGAACCTGCGACAGACGAGTTATTGGCTCGTTGCTCTACCCGACTGAGCTATCCAATGGAAAGCGATGCCGGGATTCGAACCCGGATGA
>Ga0164243_10013893_pt1 | contig 11277 bp, 12 predicted proteins | sample OricompcompostOP_FD_108781 | JGI IMG/M metagenome (GOLD analysis project Ga0164243, IMG submission 108781) | Organic Plus compost microbial communities from Emeryville, California, USA - Original compost - Organic plus compost (OP) | ecosystem: Engineered > Solid waste > Mixed feedstock >... | reverse complement strand
CTGGCAGTAGGCGTTGGCGGCGTCGCGCACGGCGCGCTCGTCGTCGCTGAGCTGCTGGTCCAGCAGCAGGGGGTCGTCCCAGTGGAAGGCGGCTTTGGTGGTGGCCATGTGGAGTCTCCGTGGAAGGTGGAATGCGGGGGAATGGGCGGCATGGTACGTCCGGCACGGGGGCCCGGCAAACGAGAATTCGGCACCCAGATATGCGACATTCGCACATCTCGGACGCCTCTCCCTGCTGCCGGTAAGGGAGCACCGCGCCGATCCAACCATGCAGCCGGGGCATACCATGCGACGCAAGATCCCTTCCACCCAGGCGCTGGCCTGCTTCGAGGCGGCGGCACGCCACGAGAGCTACACGCGCGCCGCCGAGGAACTGGCGCTGACGCAGAGCGCCGTCTCGCGCCAGGTCGGCGCGCTGGAGGCGTTCATGGGGATGGCGCTGTTCCGCCGCACGCGCCACGGCGTGCAGCTCACCGCCGCGGGCGCCGACTACGCACGCCAGATCCGCCGCCAGCTCGACGCGATGGAGCGCGACACACTGGACGCGATGGCGCGCCAGGGCACGGGCGGCGCGCTGCAACTGGCGGCGGTGCCGACCTTCGCCACGCGCTGGCTGATCCCGCGCCTGCCCGGCTTCGCGCGGCTGCATGCCGACGTCACCATCCACATCGAGACGCGCACGCGGCCCTTCCTCTTCGCCGACACGCCCTTCGACGCCGCGCTGTGGGCCGGCACGCCGCAGCAGGCGGCGCACTGGGCCGGCACCCGCTCCACCGTGCTGATGCACGAGGACGTGGTGCCGGTGTGCAGCCCGCAGCTCATCGCGCCGCGCCGGCAGGTCGGCGCGCAGGCGGTGGCGAAGCTGCCGCTACTGCAGCAGAGCACCCGGCCCGACGGCTGGGCCCCGTGGTTCGAGGCGCAGGGCGTGGCCGCGCCCCGCGCGCGCAGCGGGCCGCGCTACGAGCTGTTCTCCATGCTCGCCGCGGCGGCCGCGAACGGCCTGGGCGTGGCGCTGATGCCGGCGATGCTGATCGAGACGGAGCTGGCGCGCGGCGAGCTGATCGTCGCCTGCCCCCGGCCGCTGCGCGGCGAACGCAGCTACTTCCTGGTCAGCCCCGCCGTGCAGGACGAACGCCCCGCCCTGGCGCTGTGGCGCGACTGGCTGCTCGGGCAGGCGCAGGCCTGGCTGCAGGCGCATCCGGCCGCGCCGGACGCCGCCGGCGGCACCCGGAATGCGAAATATGTGTCGTAAGCGCCATGGATTGTTATTGCATTGTTTCCTGCGTGCATTCAGCCCTACCTCGCCGGCGCGCGTAAGGCGAAGATTGCGGGTTGTCCGCGCGGCCGCGCGGTGCCCGCGTCCCGCGCCATGGCCTCCGAATCCCCCACGCCTTCTCCTGCTGCTGCCAGCCCCCGCCGCCTGCGGCGCTTCCGCGTCGACGTGGGCACCATCATCACGGCCGTGGTGCTGGCGCAGTCGCTGCTGCTCGTGGGGCTGGGCTACTGGGGCGCCCAGCGGCTGGTAACGGCCATCGGCGAATCGGCCCACCGGGCCGACCACCTGCGCATCGAGGACAAGGTCAACGCCTTCCTGGCCAAGGCCACCTCGGTGGTGCAGGCGATGGCTGCCGCGCCCAGCCTGCGCCCGGCCGGCGAGGGCGCGGTGCCCACGGCCGAGCTGCTGTGGGTGCTGCTGCAGCAGTCGCCCGAGCTGGACAGCCTGTACGTGGCCAACGACGTGGGCCGCATGCTGATGGTGCAGCGCTACCCCGACCCGGCGGTGCGCCACATCGTGCGCGAGCACGGCACGACCATCGAGACCTGGGAGTTCAAGCCGAAGCCGCCCGAGGACGGCACCGGCAGCGACGCGCAGCAGCGCTACCTGACCGAGCGCATCTCGGCCTTCCGCAGCGACTACGACCCGCTCTCGCGCAGTTGGTTCTCGATGGCCCTGCAGAAGCAGGCGCCGGTGTGGACGCGCCCCTACGTCTTCGCCGCCGCGCAGGAGCTGGGCGTGACCTACGCCATCCCCAGTCGCCGCCGCGACGCCAGCGGCGCGCAGGTGCTGGTGGCCGCCGGCGACGTGACGCTGGGGCGGCTGGCGGACTTCGTGCGCCAGTTCAGCCGCGCCGGCTACGGCGACAGCGCCCTGCTCAGCGCCGACGGGCAGGTGCTGGCCCGCAGCGACCAGCCCGGCCGCGCCCATGCGCTGCACGCGCCGGAAGGCGGCGTGCTGGGCGCCGTGCACACCCACATGCTGGCCGACGGCAGCGCGCGCGGCACCATCGCCACCCACTTCCCGATCCAGGTGGACGGCCGGCGCTACCTGGTGCAGACCTCGCGCATCCCCTCCACCCACTGGCGGCTGATCAGCTGGGTGCCCGAAGAGAAGCTGCTCGGCGGCCTGCGCCGCGCCGTGCTGTGGGCGATGGCGCTGGTGCTCGGCTTCCTGGGGCTGATCGTGATGGTCTCGCTGCGGCTGGCGCAGCGCGTGACGGCGCCGGTGGAGCAGCTGTCGCGCATCGCGCGGCGCATCGGCCGGCTCGACCTGGACCGGCTGCCGCGCGTGCAAAGCCGCGTGCTGGAGATCCAGCACCTGGACCAGGCGCTGGACGACTCGGCGCGCGGCCTGAAGGCCTTCCGCAAGTTCGTGCCGGTGGACGTGGTGACGCAACTGGTGGACCGCGGCCACGACCTGGCGCCCAGCGGCGAGCCGCGCCGCATCACCGTCATGTTCACCGACGTGGGCGGCTTCACGCGCATCGCCGAGACCACGCCCATCGGCGGCCTGGTGGACCAGCTCACGCAGTACTTCAACCTGGCGGCGGCCGTCGTCGCGCGCCATGGCGGCACCATCGACAAGTACATCGGCGACGGCATGCTGGTCTTCTGGGGCGCGCCCACCGAGTGGCCCGACGCGGAACTGCGCGCCTGCCGCGCCGCGCTGGAGCTGCAGACCGAGCTGGACGCGCTCAACGCCCAGTGGCAGGCGCAGGGGCGCGCGCCCTTCCCCACGCGCATCGGCATCCACACCGGCCCGGCCATCACCGGCGTGCTGGGCTCCAACGACCGGCTGAGCTACACGGCGGTGGGCGACACGATGAACGTGGCCAGCCGCATCGAGGGGCTGAACAAGGAGCTGGGCACGCGCATCCTCATCTCGCAGACCACCTTCGAGGGCCTGGGCGGCGCGCTGCCCACGCGCCGGCTGGACGCCATGCAGATCCGCGGGCGCCAGCAGCCGCTGCTGGTGTACGAGCTGCTCGAGGCCGCGCCGCCCGCCGCCTGACCGGCGGAGGCGCTCAGCGCGAGGCCCGCTGCGGCTGCGGGCGGTGGAACAGCTCGCGCAGCGCGCGCTTGGCCGCTTCGAGCCGGCGCCTGCGCGCGGCCGGCAGCCGCCGGCCGGCGCGGTTGATGTAGAAATTCAGCATGGACATGGCCGAGCGGAAGGGGTCGCTCTTGCGGCGCCGGCTGTGCTCGGCCGAGTGCTTGAGCGAGCGCGCGATGGCCTGGGCGCTGGACTGCGCGAAGACCCCGTGCTCGAGGTCCATCGCGTCGCTGGTCTCGGTGACGTGCTGCGACCAGCGCCGGCCCTGCTGCGCGCCCGCGCGCTGCCCGGAGGGGGATCGATGTGGCATGGCGGTTCCTTGGAAACGGAGGAGATGCCTTCCATGCTGCGCGCCTGCCCGGGCGCCGGCGTAGGCCGGCTCTTGCATCGCCTGTCGGTCGGCCCCGGCTGCACGCGCCGGCCGGCAGACAGCGGCCGTGCGGCGGTGTAAAAGCAGGGCCCATGCACGCCGACCGCTCCCTCCCCGCCCCGCGGCTCCTTTCACCGCTGCTGCTGCTGGCCGCAGCCGCCGGCGCGCAGGCGCAGGGCACCTCCTGCGAGGAGCTTCGCGCCAGCATCGAGGCACGCATCGCCTCGGCCGGGGTCAGCCGCTTCAGCGTCACCGTGCTGCCGATGGACGCGCCGACCGAGGCCCGCGTGGTCGGCACCTGCGAACTCGGCTCGCGCAAGATCGTCTACGTGCGTGAGCCCAGCCAGCCGCTGCCCGCCGCGGCGCCGGCGCCGCGGCCGGGCGGCGGGCAGGAGCGCATCCTCACCGAATGCCGGGACGGCACGGTCTCGATGGGCGGCAACTGCAAGCCCTGATCCCCGGGCCGCCGCGCGGACGGGGCAGCGCTCAGCGGCAGATGGTGGTGGACCCCACCGGCCGGCAGGTCTTGCCGTCGGGGCCGGTGTAGCGGTCGATGCGGCCGCGGCGGTCGTAGTGGTTGCCCAGGGTGTCGTTGCAGCCGGTGGCGTCGCAGTTGCGCAGGCGGGGGCGCATGTCGCGCGGCGGCGGCGCGCCGCGGTAGCCCGGCCCATAGGCATAGCCGGGGTAGGGATAGGGTTCGTCCACATACGGCTCCGGCGCAGCCGGCGGCGCGGCAGTGCCGCGGCCGTCCAGGATCACCAGGCCGTCGCCCGGGGCCGCCGCGGGGGCAGGAGCGGGAGCCGATGCGGGCGCGGGCGCGGCAGGCGCCGGCGCGGCGCCCTCGGCGGGCGGGGGCGGCGCCGGCGGCACTTCCACCTCGGTCAGCCGCTGCGCCTGGCGCGTGCCGGCGGGGCACTTGCCGTCGGTGTAGCTGACGCGTCCGGCGGCGTCGGTGCAGCGCACGACCTCGGCGCCGACCGGCGCCGTCCACCCGGCCAGGAGCAGCGCCGCCAGCAGCGTGGCCGGCGGGAGAGCGGTGCGGACGCGGACGGCTTGCATGGTGCTGCCATTGTGGGCCCGCCCGGGGCCACCGGCGCGTGCCTTTCGGCGCGGGGCGCGCTCCGTTCGTCGATCAGTGCTGCGCCGCGCGGCGCTTGCGCGTGGCCGCCGCCTTGCGGGCGGAGGCGGAGCACTCCTCGGCGCTGCGCGACGCCGAGGCCGCGCCGCCCAGGCGGCCGCCCTTGCGCGCGGCGACCTTCGTGTCGGCGTGGCCGCGGCCCGAGCCGCTCTTGTTGCCGCCGCCGGACTCGCGGTTGACGGTGGCCCAGGCGCGGCGCTCGGCTTCTTCCTTGCCGACCCCGCGCTGCTCGTAGCCCTCCTCGATGTGCTGCGCCTTGCGCTTCTGCTTGTCGGTGTAAGCGGACTTTTCGCCTCGGGGCATGGTGGGCTCCTTGGGTGGTTGCACGACACCCCAGGTTGCGCCTGCCGCCGCAGCGGCGGCGTAGGTCGGCATCGACAGCCCGTGTCTCCGCTAGGATGGCCGCCATGCTGTCCAACCTCGCTCCCTTCCTCGTCCAATGGGCCATCACGGCGCTGGCGCTGTGGGTCGCCAGCCACATCTTCAAGGGGCTGAAGTTCGACAGCACCGGCGCGCTGGTCATTTCCGCGCTGCTGCTGGGCTTCGCCAACGCCATCGTCAAGCCGCTGCTGATCGTGCTGACGCTGCCGCTCACGCTGCTCACCTTCGGCCTGTTCCTGCTGGTGATCAACGCGCTGATGATCCTGCTGGTGGCGGCGCTGGTGCGGGGCTTCCGCGTCTCGGGCTTCTGGACCGCGCTGTTCGCCAGCCTGTTCGTGTCGATCCTCAGCCTGCTGATCGGCGCCTTCGTCAGCGGCCCCGACCCGGCCATGCAGATCCAGATGCCGCAGGGGCCGGGGACGTGGTTGTAGGGCGGGATCGCTGCGCACCGCCATGACGACCCAGTACTACACCGCCGCGAGCCTGGACGGCTTCATCGCCACCGAGGACGACGCCCTCGACTGGCTGTTCCCGCTCGGCGACATCAACGACACCGGCTACCCCGCGTTCATCGCCGAGGTCGGCGCGCTGGCGATGGGGGCGAGCACCTATGAATGGATGCTGCGGCACGCGCAGTCGGTCGCCGAGCAGACCGGCTCGGCCTGGCCGTACAGCCGGCCGGCCTGGGTGTTCTCGCACCGGACGCTGCCGGCCGTGCCGGGCGCGGACCTGCGCTTCGTGCGCGGCGACGTGCGGCCCGTGCACGAGGCCATGCGCGCCGCCGCCGGCGGCCGCAACCTGTGGATCGTCGGCGGCGGCGACCTGGCCGGCCAGTTCCACGACGCCGGGCTGCTGGAGGAGATCATCGTGCAGGTGGGCTCCGTCACGCTGGGCAAGGGCAAGCCGCTGTTTCCGCGCCGGCTCACGCAGCCGCCGCTGGTGCTGGTCTCGGCCAGGCAGATCGGCTCCGGCTTCGCAGAACTGCGCTACCGCGTCCCGGCGAAGCCGCCGGCGGGCGGCGCCTGAGCCGACACCTCGCCTGGGTCAGCGCGCCGGCACGCGCACGAGCATCAGGTCCGCCGTCTCCCCCGCGCCCTGGGTGAGCACCGGGTAGGCCGTGTCGCTGATGAAGAGCAGCCGGCCCGCCAGCTCGACGCGCGCCGCGACGGTGCAGCGCATGCGCGGGTCGAGGCGCGCCGCGTCCACCGCGAGTTCGAAGGCGAAGGGCGGCTGGCGGCCGCCGGTTCGCTGGCGCTGCTCGGCCAGCACCGTGGCGGGCGCGTCGGCGCGCGAGACGTCCAGCAGGCGGACGATGAGCTCCGCCTCCGGCGGCACGGCGATGCGCTCGCGCCAGGCGACGCTGCCGCGCACCACGCGGCGGCCCGGGGCCGGGGCCGGCGGCGTGCCGCAGGCGGCCAGCATCGACGCGGCGGGCACGGCCGCGCAGAGCACACGGCGCCGGCGGTTCATGCCTTCGCCCCCGCGGCGCCTGCCAGGTGCCGCGCCGCCAGGTCCACGTACCAGTCCAGGCAGCCCGGGTTGGCCATCGCCTCCCGGTTGACCACCTTCTCGATCGGCTGGCCCAGCAGCAGCTTCTTGATCGGCAGCTCCTGCTTCTTGCCTGAGAGGGTGCGCGGGATCTCGGCGACCTGGAAGATGTCGTCGGGCAGGAAGCGCGGCGACAGGCTGGCGCGGATGGCGTCGTTGAGTTTCTTCTTCATCGCGTCGTCCAGCGCCACGCCGGGGCGCAGCACGACGAACAGGGGCATGTAGCTGTCGCGGCCGAGGTACTCCAGGTCGACCACCATCGAGTCGAGCACCTCGGGCAGCGCCTCGACCGCGTTGTAGATCTCGCTGGTGCCCATGCGCAGGCCCTGGCGGTTGATGGTGGCGTCGCTGCGGCCGTAGATGATGCAGCCGCCGTCCTGGCCGACCTTGAGCCAGTCGCCGTGGCGCCAGACGCCGGGGTAGGTGTCGAAGTAGCTCGACAGGTAGCGCGCGTTGCCCGGGTCGTTCCAGAAGTACAGCGGCATCGACGGGATGGGCTCGGTGCACACCAGCTCGCCCACCTCGTCGACGACGGGCTGGCCGTTCTCGTTCCACGCATAGACCGCGGCGCCGAGGAAGCGGCACTGCATCTGGCCGGGCACCTCGGGCAGCTCGCGGTTGCCGCCGACGAAGGCGCCGCAGAAGTCGGTGCCGCCCGAGATATTGCACCACCAGACATCGGCCCCCACGCTCCCCGCTTCGCGTGGTTCGCTGCCCCCCGAGGGGGCGCTCGCTTGCTTGGGGCGGCCCGGCGCGGCGCTCGACGCGCGCGCCGCGGCCTCCCTGGCTTGGCGGAGCTGGTCGCTGCCCCAGCGCTGCACGTCCTCGGCCAGCGGCGAGCCGGTGCTGCCCAGCACGCGCACCTGCGACAGCTCGCCGCATTCGCGCGCCTGCACGCCGGCCTTCATGCAGTTGGTGAAGTAGGCCGCACCGGCCCCGAAGAAGGTGACGCGGTGGCGCGCGACGAAGCGCCACAGCACCGACCAGTCGGGCTGCTCCTTGCTGTGCGCAGGGTGGCCGTCGTAGATGACGCAGGTGGTGCCCGAGACCAGCCCCGCGAGCTGCGCGTTCCACATCACCCAGCCGGTGGAGCTGTACCAGTGGAAGCGCTCGCCGAGGCTGTTGGGTGCGTAGCTCGCCCCCGTGTCGTAGTGCAGTTGCGAGACCGCCATCGACAGCAGGATGCCGCCCTGCCCGTGCACGATGGGCTTGGGCAGGCCGGTGGTGCCGCTGGAGTAGACGATCCACACCGGGTGGTCGAAGGGCAGCCACTCGGGCTGGAAAGCGGCCACCTCGGCATCGTCGCGCGCGGTGGCGGCATGCCAGTCGATGTCGTGCGGCACCTCGGCCGCTGCATACGGCGTCTTGAGCAGCAGCAGCTTCTCCACCGTCGGCAGCTGCGCGCGCAGCTCCTGCAGCACGGCGCTGCGGTCGATGGCCTTCTGCCCGTAGTGCACGCCGTCGGCCGCGACCAGCACCTTGGGCTCGATCTGCCGGAAGCGGTCGGCCACGGCGGCGGTGCCCATGTCGGGCGCGCACACGCTCCACACCGCGCCGATGCTGGAGCAGGCCAGGAAGGCGACCATCGTCTCCGGGATGTTGGGCAGGTAGGCCGCCACGCGGTCGCCGCGCTGCACGCCCATGCCCTTGAGCGTGAGCGCGACGGAGGCGACCTGCCGCCTCAGCTCGGGCCACGACAGCTCGCGCACCTCGCCGCGCTCGTTCTCGCTGATGACGGCGGGCAGCCCGGCCGCGTGCGCCTTGTCGACGTGCTTGAACACCTCGTGCGCGTAGTTGACCTGCGCGCCCGGGAACCACACCGCGCCGGGCATGCGGCGCTCGGCCAGCACCGCCGTGTGCGGCGTGGGCGACTGGATGCCTGCGTAGTCCCACAGGCTCTGCCAGAAGGCGTCGAGGTCGGTCACCGACCACTGCCACAGGGCGTCGTAGCTGTCGAAGGCGAGGCCGCGCGCGTCGCGCAGCCAGTTCTGGAAGAGGCGGATCTGGGGGACGTAGGCAGGAGCGGTCATGGCGCCAGGGTAGTGCGGCGCAGCAGGGCGCTCAATGCGGATTCCCCCGGGCACCGTCATCTGCGCGACTTCGGGTTTGCACGCGTGTACAAGTCTTTTGTACAGACGTTCAATATGCGCCATGAACGCCCGGCCGCCCACCGTGCCACGCCCCGCGCGCCGCGCCCGCGCCGTCTCGGCCGAGCCGCGCCCGGACCGCCGCCAGGCCATCCTGCTGGCGGCCGAGAAGCTGTTCGCCCGCCACGGCTACCACGCGGTGAGCATCCGCCAGATCGCCGACGAGGCCGGCGTGCCGCTGGCGCTGGTGGGCTACTACTTCGGACCCAAGAACGAGCTGTTCGAAGCCATCTTCGCGCACTGGAACCACACGATCGAGGAGCGCCTGGCCGCGCTGGCCGCGGTGCACATCGACCCGGCCGACGCGCGCACATTGCCGCGCATCATCGACGCCTTCACCGCGCCGGTGCTGGCCCTGCGCGCCAGCAGCGAGGGCGAGTACTACGCGCTGCTGGTGGCGCGCGAGCTGTACCACGCGACGCCCGAGGCCGACCAGGTGCTGCGCCGCTACTTCGACCCGCTGGCCACCGCCTTCATCGACGCGCTGCACCGCGCCCTGCCGCACGCCACGCGCGGACAGGTGGCGTGGGGCTACCAGTTCGCGCTCGGCGCACTGCTGCACCACCTGACCGACACGCGGGTGGAGCGCCTCTCGGGCGGCGAGGACCACGCCGCCGACCCGGCCGCCGGCGCGCTGCTGGTGAACTTCATCGTCGGCGGCCTGCGCGCCGCGCTGCCGCGGCCGCGCGCCGGCCGTTCCGCCGCCACGCCCCCCAAGAAGACCATCCCACGGAGACAAGCCTGATGAAACGACGCACCGCCCTCACCGCGCTCGGCGCGGCCTCGCTCGCCGCCGCCCTGCCCGCCCGCGCACAGGGCACGACGAAGATCGTGTTCGGCTACACCGCGGTGACCGACTTCGCCTCGGTCTTCGTGGCCAGGGAAGAGGGCTATTTCACCAAGCGCGGGCTCGACGTGGAGCCGAAGTTCATCCCGCTGAACTCCACCATCCCGGCGGCGCTGCAGTCCGATTCGCTCACCATCGGCGGGCCGACGCCCTCCGTGTTCCTGCAGGCGGTCGACGGCGGTCTCGACCTGGTGCTGGTGGCCGGCGGCGGCCTCACCTCCAAGACCATCACCGGCTTCGGCCTGGTGGCGCGCGCCGGCTCGGGCATCAAGACCGCGCAGGACTGCGTCGGCAAGAAGATCGGCGTGCCGGGCCTGGGCGCCTTCCTGCACGTGACCTTCCGCGCCTGGCTGAAGGACCAGGGCGTGGACTACCGCAAGGTCAACTTCGTGGAAGCCGCCTTCCCGCAGCATGCGGACCTGCTGCGCGGCGGCTCGGTCGACGCGGTGGTGTCGGCCGACCCCTTCATGAGCCGCATCACCGAATCCGGCGCGGGCTACGTCGCCAGCTACTACTCGACCTTCCTGCCCGAAGGCAACCAGACCATCGTGCACGCCGCGCGGCGCGACTGGGCCGAGAAGCACCCGCAGGCCGTGCGCGCCTTCCGCGAATCGCTGGTGGAGGCGGCCGCCTTCATGCAACAGCCGAAGAACGACGCGAAGGTGCGCGCCATCATCGGCAAGTACATCAAGCTGCCGCCGGACGTGCTGGCCAAGGTGCAGATCTCACCGCCCGGCCCGGTGGTGACGGACAGGCAACTGGCCTACTGGGTCGGGCTGATGAAGGACCAGGAGATGCTGAAGTCCGCGCCCGACGTCGCCCGCCTGATCGCCCGCTGAAGCACGCCGGCCGACCATGGGTGCCTCCGACTTCGTGACGGCCCGCGCCGGGACCGCGGCCGCGCCTTCCGGCAGCGCCGACGCGCCGCTGCTGCGCTTCGATGCGGTGAACATCCGCCTGGGCGGGCGCGAGATCCTCTCGCCCACCAGCTTCGACGTGGCGCGCGGCGAGTTCGTGTGCATCGTCGGCGCCAGCGGCTGCGGCAAGACCACGCTGCTGCGCGCCGCCAGCGCGCTGGTCGTGCCCAGCGGCGGGCGCGTGCTGCGCCACGGCGTGCCGGTGACCGCGCCCTCGCGCGAGATCGCCTTCGTGTTCCAGGACTACGGCCGCGCGCTGCTGCCCTGGCGCACGGTGGAAGGCAACGTGCGCCTGGCGCTGGAGGCCGCGCACGTGCCGGCCGCCGAGCACGCGGCGCGCGCGGCCGAGGTGCTGGCGAAGGTGGGCCTCGCCGCGCACGCGGCCAGGTTCCCGCTGCAGCTCTCGGGCGGCATGCAGCAGCGCGTGCAGATCGCCCGCTGCCTGGCGCAGCGACCCGAGCTGATGCTGATGGACGAGCCGTTCGGCGCGCTGGACGCCCTCACGCGCCAGGGCCTGCAGGACGAGCTGGCGCGCCTGGTGCGCGAGGACGGCCTGACGGTGATCTTCGTGACGCACGACCTGGAGGAAGCCATCTACCTG
>Ga0164243_10013892_pt1 | contig 11277 bp, 6 predicted proteins | sample OricompcompostOP_FD_108781 | JGI IMG/M metagenome (GOLD analysis project Ga0164243, IMG submission 108781) | Organic Plus compost microbial communities from Emeryville, California, USA - Original compost - Organic plus compost (OP) | ecosystem: Engineered > Solid waste > Mixed feedstock >... | reverse complement strand
TTCCAAAGAAACCGAAGCACGCATCACCCGCGTAGAAAACAGCCTCGGCAGCTGGGCAAAAGCCGAAGGCACCACCGGCTGGAACCTTACAGAACGTATGAAATTTCACAATGTGCATGGGGTAAGCATTGCCGTTATACACAATTACAAAATTGATTGGGCCCGCGGCTATGGCTACGCCGATACCACCGATGGCCGGCCCGTTGCTACCAACACCCTCTTCCAGGCCGCGTCCATCAGCAAATCACTCAATGCCATGGGCCTCCTGCGACTTGCGGATGAAAAGAAACTCGATCTGCACCGCAACATCAACGATTACCTGCACTCCTGGAAGTTCCCGGAAGATTCTTTTACCCGCAATAAAAAAATTACTGCGGCTCACCTGCTCAGTCATACCGCCGGACTGAGCGTGCACGGATTTCCCGGCTACACCTGGCAGGACAGTCTGCCCAGCGATAACGACATCCTCGATGGCAAACGCCCCGCCAACACAGCAGCCGTCCGCAGCATATTTGAACCCGGCAAACAATTCAAGTATTCCGGAGGCGGCACTACCATCAGCAAAAAGCTCATCATGGATATTACCGGCATGGCGTATGATATGTACATGTGGAAACAGGTGCTGGAACCCATCGGTATGACGTATAGCACGTACACGCAACCACCGCCGCCACAGGCCTTCCGCCTTTTGTCTACAGCCTATCATGCCGATGGAAAACCGGTAAAAGGAAATTTTCACATTTACCCCGAACAGGCCGCAGCTGGTTTATGGACCACACCCACCGACCTGGCGCGTTTTATTATTGAAGTGCAGTTGTCGTTACAAGGTAAAAGCAATAAGGTGCTGTCAAAAGAAATGACCCAAACCATGCTTACGCCCTATATCGACCAATATGCGGCGCTGGGTGTTTTTATTGAAACACGCGGTAATCAAAAATATTTTCAGCACAACGGCGCCAATGAAGGATTCCGTTGCCAGTTTATCGGCAGCGTTGAAAATGGCAATGGCGTGGTAGTGATGGTTAACAGCGACAGGGGCGATATCATAGGTGAAATCATCAACAGCGTGGCATCCGTATATGACTGGAAAGATTATTACAAACCGGTATCAAAGAAAATCGTTACAGTGTCCGAAGAAAAACTGAAACGCTACCTGCACAGTTATCAGCTCGGGTTCAATGTGTTTACCTTTACGGCCAAAGGCAATCAGCTTTACATTTCACAAAACGGCAACCCGCCTGTTCCCATACATTTCACTTCCGACACAAAATTCTTCCTGTATGAAGTACGGGCTGAGTTTGAATTTTTGCTGAATGAAAAAGGCGAAGCGGACAAGTTGCGCATTCATCAAAATGGAGGAGAGTATACGGCGTTTAAGAAAAAACAATAGACTCCTCACTTTTCTCCTTCCGGCATCATTCGTTCCCGCCTGGCAGATTCTTCTGCCCGTTGCTCTGCTTCTTTTCTTTCTTTTTCTTCCTGCCGTGCGCGGCGACGGAAGAATCCGCGGAAGAGGAAATTGTGCTGCAGCGCTTCCAGGTTTTCATCCAGCTTGACGCTGCTGCTGTTGAGGTTGGTGATGATCTCGCGCAATTGAGCGGCAGTTTCCGGGTCGTTCAATAGCACGCCTACGGCATTGTTGTCGCTTTTCAACTGCTCGCTGGTTTCCTGCAGGTTTTGCGTAAAGCGCCGCGTATCGGTGGCCGCCTGGTGTATTTGCGCTACCGCTTGTTGCAGGGTGGTCATGATCACCGTATCGTTTACCAGTCCCTCGGCCAGCGTGCCTGGTTCCTGCAGTCTGGCTGTGTACGCGGCAATGCTGCGTGTGGCCGCTTCACTGTTACGCGCCGCAACCTGCAGGTTGGCAGCCGTGGCCTGCAGCTGTTTAAACAAGGCATCGTTGGTAAGCAATGCGCCAATGGTACCTTCGCCTTCGGCCAGTCGCTGGCTTACTACCTTGAAATCGTTGGTGATGGCTACCAGGTTTTCGTTATTCTTCTGCAGGGTGGCCAGCATGTCTTCGGCACTCGCGGTTTCCTCTACACGAAGTTGTTCACCGCCTTCCACCGGAGGGGCGGAAGCACTGCCTGCATAGATCACCACGGTGCGGTTGCCAATGAATCCTTCTGCCCCGATCTTTGCCAGGGCATCTTTACGGATGTATTCACGCACCCGCCGTTCTATCTGCATGGTAACGCGCACCTGCGAGTTGCCCTGGAATTCCACATCGCGCACGGTGCCGATTTTTACACCGGAGAAGAATACGTTGTCGCCCTGCAGCAGTCCGTTCACATTGCTGAACACTGCATGCAGTCGCAGTGAAGGCGCAAACACTTTCTGCTGCCCGCCCAATGTTAAGATGCCGGCAATGAGAATAACCAAACCAATGGCTATAAAAATGCCCACAATCACTGTTCGCCTGTTTCTTTCTGACCGGATCATGTGATAAAATTGTAGTCGTAAAAACTTTTTATCCTGGGATCAGCGCCTGCAAACACTTCCTCAAAACTGCCCACGCGCACAAACTGCCCATCCAGCAACATGGCTACACGGTCGCCGGTAGCTTTGGCGCAGGTAAGATCGTGCGTAATGATCACCGAAGTAGTACGATATTGCTTCTGCACATGGTTGATCAGTCCGTTGATCTCCATACTGGTAATGGGGTCCAGTCCTGCAGTGGGTTCATCATACAACATGATCTGCGGGCGCAGTATCAGCGTGCGTGCAATGCCGATGCGTTTACGCTGACCGCCGGATATTTCAGATGGCAGCTGATGCATGGTATGCAATAAGCCCACCGCTTTTAAAGATTCCTTTACTTTTTCCTGTATTTCTTCTTCCGATAAATGCCGGGCATGGCGTCGCAGCGGAAATTCAAGATTTTCCTGCACCGTCATGCTGTCGTACAAAGCGCTGTGCTGAAAAGAAAATCCCATCTTCAGGCGCAGCTGGTCCAGTTCCCTGTAGTCCAGATGCGCCACATTCTTGCCCAGCACAAAGGCTTCGCCTTTATCGGGCCGCATCAGTCCGGCCAGTATTTTGATCAATACCGATTTACCCGCGCCTGATCTGCCCAGCACTACAAGGTTCTCGCCCTGGTAAATGTCGAGGTTGATCCCGCGCAGCACATGGTTTTTCCCGAACGATTTCTCCAGTCCGCGCACCGAAATCACCACCTCGTCTTTGTTGATATGTGCCGGCTTCTTCTTCATTCGTCTGCTGTCATTTGCACGTTTTCAATGGTGTAAATTGTCTTATCAGGTCGCTCTTCAGGATGTTTAGCCGGGTAAACAAACCATACCATTCCGTCAATTCCTGAACCAGTTGATCACCTGCACCACCAGCATTTCTTCAATGAATATGAGAAACATGGCAGCCACCACCGCAGTATTGGCAGCCTTACCCACACCCTGTGTTCCTTTTGTGGTAGTAAATCCTTTGTAACACGCTACAATACCGATCGTAAATCCGTATATGGCCGATTTGAGCACCGACGAAAAAATGTCGAGAAACGTGATGCTCTGAAAAGCATTTTGTATAAATGACGGAAAACTGGTTTGCTCGTGCGCATGAATGTTCAGGTAGGCGCCCATCAGTGCAATCAGCGCCATGTACAACATCAGCACCGGCAACATCAGCGTGGTGGCCAGCACGCGCGTAACTACCAGGAAACGAAAAGGGTTTACCGCCGATACTTCCAGCGCATCAATCTGTTCTGTTACTTTCATAGACCCCAGTTCCGCGCCGATATTGGAACCCACTTTACCTGCTGCAATCAATGCCGTTACCAGCGGAGCCAGCGCCCTGATAATGGCAATGGCCACGAGCGAAGGAAGCCACGATGCCGCACCGAATTCTTCCAGTGAAGGGCGCGACTGCTTGGTGAATACAATGCCCGTTACAAAACTTGTGAGTGATATCAGCGCCAGCGATTTATACCCCACGATATAACACTGCCGGATGATCTCTTTGAATTCATAGGGCGGCAGAAACACTTCCCTGAAAAACTGTCCTGTGAACTTCGTAATGGCATACACCTCGAAGAAAAACTGGTCGAGCTGACGGGATAGCACATAGCGATGTCGTTTTTGTTTCTGCATACGCTTACAATGAACACGGATCACAGCGGGTAATCTTTTCCCCAAACCGGTTAAAGCAAAGGTTTCAGCAGGAACAATTGGCGGAATACTTGTTTCTAATCTTATGCCACAGCAAGCCGGCAGGCGCAGCAAATGGAAGCGCAGGAAGCATTTCATACGCATGACGGCCCCTTTACAGCAATGACCGGCAGCCTATTTCATAATCTCCCGCTTTATATACGAATTCCACGGACCGAATTTTTTAATGCCGAGCCAGTAATCAAGATCAAGATCCACATCGCTGTAGGGGCGGCCTGAATAGATTTCTGCCGTTACATCGGTCAGTTCCCAATCATCTTCTTTAAAATGCCATTTGAATGTGTGCACGCCATTCCTGTTGTAACCCCCGCTGCCTTTTACGAGCGTACCAAAGACGATTTTACGTGCGTTAACGGCTTTGGCCAGTTCTGCCTGTATCTGGTTCAATAAAGCAGAATCGGAGGTGGCCACTACAAAGGCGGTATCCCGCCAATCGTCCATTGTGTCTACAAAGCCTACTTCAAAATAACGCCATGTGGGGTCCGCTTTGAATTCCGAATCTTTTTTGCACGCAATGAACACCGTCATTGCCATCAGTAGCATACCTGAAATTAATTTCAACATAATGCTCCGTTTTGATTGTTTTGATTACTGTAGAAAAATCCGTCCCCGTGGAGTTTGATCAGAAACAAATTTTTTCAGGTGGTGGTGGACGTGCCCGTATTGAAGCAATAGTCATTATTAACTATTACTCAATCACTTGGAACAAATTTTTGACACAATCAGGAACAGCGCCGTTGCATTGCCTGCTACGCTTAACCGAAATTTTTAACAATATGATACGCGACTGATTCAGCGCTTACAGCCAAATTGCGGCGTGCCACTGGTGAAAAGGCCGGTGATCGTTGTATTTATTCAAAAAAAATTGTGGTGTTGAAGCTGGCAGTTGAATAGCATTTTTTTACACCGGAACAGGAGAGCGAAAAAGCGTACTCATTCCGGTATACTCAAACATTATCACGTCCACGAAAGACGTATTTCAAGCGAAAAATGCTAAATTTAGTTGCCATTGACTGTGATGAGTATGGAAGCAAAAAAATTCCTTTTTATTATTGACGACGATGAAGATGATCAGCTGTTTCTTAATGAAGCTGTGAGCGACTTGAATATCCCTATTGAATGTCATTATGCCAACAACGGAGAGGTTGCACTGAGCGTATTGAGAGAAGAAACCATTCCGGTGCCTGATTATATCTTTCTCGATCTTAACATGCCCCGGCTGAACGGCAAGGAATGTCTTGCCGAAATCAAAAAGATGCCGCGTTATTCGCATGTGCCGGTCATCATATACACTACCAGTTCACATCAGAAAGATGTGCAGGAAATTATGCAGAGTGGCGCTTCGTATTTTCTTACCAAGCCCACGCGCATCAGTGAACTGTGCAGAAAATTGCAGGATATTTTTTCTATTGACTGGCAGGAAGCAGAACGGCACCGGTGAATCGCTACCGTATAAGCACAACCGTACCTCGCTGCACATACGGCTGACCGGTATAATCCACCGCTTTCACCACCCATACATACGCGCCGGACGCCTGCAATTTGCCGCCCACGGTGCCGTCCCATCCGTGGTGTGTGCTGTTGCTGCTGAACACCATTTGCCCCCAGCGATTGAACACCTGGAATAATTCTATGCGCTCCATGCCGGCAGCTATCGGCCGTAACACATCATTGCGACCGTCGCCATTGGGCGTAAAGGCATTGGGCACAAATATCGAAGGAAGAGTGGCAAATACTTTTACCTTCTTATAGGTGCTGTCAACACAACCCGCTTCGTTAAACACCTTCACTTTATAGTTGACGGCAACCAACGGTTCATAAAAAGTGATGGTAGGATTGGGAATATGCGGATCAGACAAGCCTGCCTCCGGCCACCATTCGTACTTCACCCCACCTGTTGCCTGCAATTGCAATAACTGTCCTACCACAACAGCAGTATCTCTTCCTGCCCACGGGTTGATGTCGGCCATTACTTCCACCAGTACCGTATCATAGCCGGGCTTGGGGCATCCGCGCACATCATATGCATACAGTACATACGTACTGGTCTCCACCGGCTTCGCAACAGGGTCCAGTATGGATAGATTACTGAGTGTTGGAGAAGCTATCCATCCGTATGAACTGCCATCGGTACTGCCATGCAATTGTGCGTAGGTATCGTGGCAGATAATAGTATCAGGTCCCGCGTTGGCAACGGGATAGGGAATGGAAGTAACCACTACTTCGTCGGTAGCCGTACAACTACCAATGGATGCGGTTACCTGGTAAGCAGTGTTCTCATGCGTTACCACCAGCGGATGGGCTGATTGCGGGTCCAGCACCTGCGCCGCCGGACTCCAGGCATAACGCAGGCCGTCTGATTCCAGTCGCAGGCGAATGGTATCGCCCTGGCAGATCACTGTATCGCTCATCGCCTGCAGCGTAACATGGTCTACCACCCGCACCCTTACCGAATCGAAATTGATGCAGCCATTATCATCCAGCATTACCACGTACGTAGTAGTTGTTGTTGGCGCTACGGTAGGCGTGGCTGTTTCCGCATCTGCAATATTTTCACCGGGCGTCCAGCTGAATGTACCATTGCCGATAGCTTCCAGTTGCACATTGTCCGGTGTGCATATCAATGTATCGCGAAAACGAACGGTTAATGGCGGCTTGTCCACCACAGGCAGGGTCTTTACCGTGGTATCGCGACAGCCCAGCGAATTGGTAACAATCAGCCGCACATTCTTATTACCCATGGTAGGATAGGTATACGTAGGATTTTGTTCATCCGATATATCAGTCGTAATGCCTATTTCACCAAAATCCCATCGCCATGAATTCACATTACCATATTCACTGGTAGTGGCATCTGTAAACACAGAAGGTTTGGTATAACAAATTCCGTTGTACGTAAAATCGGGGCGAAAGCCGGGATACACTCTTGCAACGGAATAAGCGGAGTCGGAGCACTGACCATTCCGGTTGATAACCAGCTTTACGTTGTACGTACCCGTGTCGGCAAAAGTGTAGGTGGCCGTGGAATTGGTGCTGGTAAACAATATGGATCCTTCTGCATCAAACAATTCCCAGTAATAGGAAGTGATCAGCGGGCTTTGCGAATTATTAATGAGGTGAATGGTTTTGCTGTCTTTACACAACATGTATTCCGGCTGAATGGAAGCCGCTGCAATGGTACAGTCTGTAATACGTATCTGCAGGTCTTTTCGCTGCACGGCTATCACCACGCCGTTCCGTATTTCTTCCACACAAACGGTTACCACATAAATGCCTTCGCGCGGCGCAATGCCTGTAATCATGCCCGTGTTCGGATCTATTTTTACCGATAACCCCAGGGGGCTACCACTTCCATAATCGTAATGGTAAGGCACGCTTGAATAGGGAGGAGGCGAAGGGGAAGTGTTGGTGCCAAAGCCGCCGCCATTGCCGCCCTGGTAAGCTTCGCAGAAAGAATAGCGCAGTTCATCACCATCGGGGTCCTGCGCGCCGAAATTGTAATTGAAGTTGTTGTTGGCGCAGATCACTACCAGGTCGCTGCCAATAAATTTGGCGCTGTTGTTTTGCGGACCATTGGGCTGCGCGGCCGTTCCCGGAATTTCTGCCGTGTAGGTAGCGCCCACGTTGCCGTAACCCGGTATAAGGTTGGCTATGCCATTCACCCGGTAAATTACCTGGATGGTAATGATGTACCCGAGTTCCGCAGCCGGCACTTTTACATCAAACGTGTAATGACCTATTTCATAACACACGCGGGGCGGATTGGTGATGCAGGGATCAGCATTGGCGAGGGAAAGATTCTGCTGGTGCGACATGGACACGCTGATGTCCGTCATACGCTGGCCGGTGGCTTTATTGAATACACCAAAGATGGCCGGGTTGGGCAATTGGCGGCCGCTATAGCAATCCATAAACAGTTTAGCAACCACCCGGTAATGATACACGCCATTTGAAACACCTACCAGCGTGTAAGACATTTCCCCTCCGGTGATATGATCGGCTCTTACGGCAGACAGGAATCCCATAAGCAATACCCAGCAGGCAACTATTTTCTTCATGTAACCGCAATGATTGGGTGTATGTTTTTAATGCGGGAAACGACCAGCAAATGATGGGTTAGTAGTTACGGGTTTCTGGCTAGCGGTGATTTTCAGGGTAGGATTTCAGTAGAATCTGCGACTGAGTGTATAATTGTAATGTACGAATTTTTGAGCAGAAGGTTGGTTAGTACAGCAAAAGAGTTTCAACTTTTTTTGCTGATGAAGATGCAATGAAAAGCATCATCATCTAATGTACAATAAATCAATTCTTTCACCTGCAAAATAATCGCTGCCACTTTTCCTGACCACTTATTTCCACAATTATTTTTTTCCAAAACCGGGATGGGGAAACTTTGAAACCATCCGCATATGTTGGCGGCAATACTGCTTTATTAGTTAGTTTTCATTAAGGAAACGTGCATGCAGAAACCGGCAACTCCTGTTTCCCATAAAGAGCGATGCTGCGCCGCCACACATGTGAAGATGCTCGTTATAGTACTACCTCACCACGCTATTCAGCAAAATGTTTACCATTCATTCGCTCCTTATATGGTATAGAAAATCCGGTAAGCAGGCATAATTTTTTGAATACCTGTAGAGTGAGTGGTGGGTAGTGCGGGGGCCCGCCTTTGTGATTACCAACATTTCCTGCTATGAAAAAGATCTCTACTGTATCTTTCATTGTTGCAAGACATACTACCATTCTTATTGCACTCCTTTTATTGTTCTTTACCGCTGCCGGTCAAACTGATACCACCCGGAGAGATACTACCCTTACAGACACTGCCACCGTGATCACCGATACCATACCGGAAAGTGGTTCAACTATTACTGTAAGTGGAAAAGTAACCGACGAAACAGGCGTTGGCCTGCCGGCAGTAACGGTAACATTAAAAAGATCGCTGCGCGCCACCACCACCGATGCAGAAGGCAATTTCAGTATAGTGGCCCCTCCTGATGATACCCTGCTGATCACTTTTGTGGGATATAACCTGGAAACAGTGCCCATAGCAGGACAAACAGAGATCAACGTGGCCATGACGGCTTCTGCCGGTCAGGAACTGGAGCAGGTAGTGGTGGTAGGCTATGGCACGCGGCGCCGGCGCGATGTAACAGGAGCGGTGAGCAGCGTGCAGGGAGAAGAACTGGCGCGGCAACCGGTATTAACACCAACACAGGCCATGCAGGGCCGGGCGCCGGGCGTACAGGTAATCAGTTCGGGCGCACCCAACTCGCAACCCTCTGTGCGTATACGCGGCACCGGTACCATGCTGGCAGGTGCTGAACCTTTATATGTAGTAGATGGCGTGCTTACCAACGACATCCGTAATATCAATAATGCAGATATCGTAAGTGTAGATGTGCTGAAAGATGCATCCGCGCAGGCTATCTACGGTCTCAGCGGCGGCAACGGGGTAGTGATCATTACCACCAAACAGGGACGCACCGGACCGCCTCGCGTGAGCTACAATGGCCAGGTGGGTTTCCGGCAGGTGGCCAAACAGGTGGAAATGGCTCATACTGCCCAATACATCGCTTACCAGGCAGATGCCACGCCCGATCTTGCTATTCCCCCCAACCCCGCCAATACCGATTGGTACGACGCCATTCTTAAAACCGGGATTCAACAAAACCATGTAGTGTCGCTTTCCGGCGGCTCTGAACATGTGAAATATTATCTCAGCGCCGGTTTCTTCGCCGACGATGGTATTGTGATTGACAACCAGTTTCGCCGCTATACGTTCAGGAGCAATAACCAGTTCAATATCACCAACAATCTCAAACTCACGGCACAACTATCGCTGGCGCATGCCAGAACACAGGATGTAAATCTTTCGGCCGCTTACAACGATGCCTACCGGGCCGCGCCGGTTATTCCTTCCAAAACAGGCAGGCTGTATGGCAATACTTCCGCTTTTCAGAATGTGGGCAATCCCGTGCTGGATATTGAGAGCCAGGACAACCGCCTGCTGGAGTACAGGCTGCAGGGTAATTTTGGATTGGAATGGCAACCCATACGATCCCTCACCCTGCGTTCGCTGATCAATGCTGATTTCAATAATGGTAACCGCCGCCAGTATTTCTTCCAGTTCAATGCAGACAGTACTACGTTTCTTACTACCGGCGGTAACCAGCGCAATGACCGCAGCACGCTTACGTTGCGCCGCGACAACTACTTCTCTTATACCTGGGATAACACCGCCACTTTTCAGCAGGCCTTCGGTGATCATGATCTTACGCTGCTCGGAGGCTTCCTGCTCAATGCGCTGCGCAGCGATTATGTAACCGGATCGGTGCGGGATGTGCCCGTTGATCCTGATCTCTGGTACCTTGATGCCGGTGACCCCAATACAGAAACCAACGAAAACCTTGCTTCCCGCTACAACCGTATTTCTTATGTGGCCCGGGTGAATTATGGTTTTATGCAGAAATACCAGCTCACCGCCTCCCTGCGCTATGACGGTACTTCGCGCTTTGCAGAAGACAACCGCTGGCTGGCTTCGCCTGCTGTGGGCGCCTCATGGGACGTTACCCGCGAAAATTTTATGGCCAGCCAGCGCATCTTCGATTTTCTCAAACTGCGCGTAAGCTGGGGACGGGTGGCCAATGAAAATATAGACCCGAACCTGTTCATTATAACCGCCACCTCCAATATTCCCTATTTCTTCGACGGACGACCGGTACTGGGAACCGTAATACAGGATATCAAAGACCAGGACCTGCAATGGGAACAATTGGAAGAAACCGATGTAGGTCTTGAGTTTGCCGTACTGGGCAACCGGCTGTTAGCAGAAGTAACGTACTACAACAAACGAACAGAAGATGCGCTGGTGCAGGTTACCATTCCCGCCATACTGGGTGACCCCGATCAGCAATATGTAACCAATGCGGCAACCTTTCGCAATGAAGGCGTGGAAATAGGATTGACCTGGAAAGACCGCGTTGGTGAAGACTTCAGTTATACCATTGCCGCCAATGGCACCTTCAACCGCAACCGTATTCTTGATCTGCGGCAGGGGCAGCCGTTATTTAGCGGCGGCGTGGGCAACCAGGGTTTT
>Ga0164243_10013890_pt1 | contig 11278 bp, 7 predicted proteins | sample OricompcompostOP_FD_108781 | JGI IMG/M metagenome (GOLD analysis project Ga0164243, IMG submission 108781) | Organic Plus compost microbial communities from Emeryville, California, USA - Original compost - Organic plus compost (OP) | ecosystem: Engineered > Solid waste > Mixed feedstock >... | reverse complement strand
GCGGGACACGCTGAGGGAGAACCTTCAGAGGAGGTGGTGGATGTATAGGGCCGTGGGCGGGTTCAATGTGCAGGGGAGCAATCGCGGGGTCAAGGAAGGGTGGATTTGGGATGCTGTGAGGGATAAGGTGAATAGTGGAGGAGCCAAGGTTTGAGGAGGAACAAAGATGGGATGGGTGAACAGATTCGGTTGATGCCAAAATGTATGTGGCATTGTATAATATTGAAGGGCCGAAGGGGCTTACATGTATTCATCAACTCCAAGTCGTCTGTGGTATATTGGTATATATCTACTTCGTTTAGAAATTATTTATTCGCGAAAAGGGGGGAAAATCCAAAATCCTCTGCATCACCTCTCTGAGCGATTCTCTTTTTTTAGCCAATCCTGCAACATCTATGCAGAGACAACCCCGTACCGAATCATCCCCATAACGGCTCCGATAAGAATCGCCACCGGAGGGCTCAGGTTAAACCAGTACCCTCCAACATAGCTCGTCGCCGTCACGACAACCCACCAGGGCTCATTCGCCAAACTAGTGCCCTGCCCAAAGCCCTCGTCGATATACCCGATTTGCCAAAGCCTATACACAGCCGTGTAGATCAACCCCACAGCAGCGGCGTTGACACCCCTAATCGCTGACTTGACGGCTCTCAGGCCACGGATGGCACCCCACACGCCCATGGTACCGTGGACGATGATGAGTCCTGGGACGAAGAGGCCAATATGGCCCAGGATTGCACCGACAATGGAGGGATAACCCAGCGTGATCGCTGCAAGACTGCCCAAATACACAGCGAAGTTGAAGTTGGGTCCCGGCAAACTCTGAATGATAGCCACGCCGATAAGAAAGTCCCTCGGCTTAACCCAACCCTCGGCAACGACATACTCCCTCAAAAGCGGAACAACCACAGGACCACCGCCGAAAATAATGGTACCAGCGAGGAAGAAATTTGCAAACACGTCGTACAACGGCGGCTTTTCCTTAACCACGCCGCGAATAACCATGATGACGGTGAACGAGAGGAAGAAGCCCACGATGACGGCGAGGCCGAATTTCCAAGTGAAGTTGAGCCGGCGCTCGGAGGGGACGATGCGCGGCTCGGGGCTAGGCGGTCGCGATGACGACAGTTCATGGGCTTCCTGCTCGGTCGTGGGGAGGGTGAGCGGGTCGTCGTCGTCTTCGCGGTTTTTGCCGCGGTTGGAGGAGATGGCGCCGGAGGAGGAGGGGCCGGCGACAGCGGAACTGTGACCGGTTACGTCGTCGAGCTCTACGGGCGCCGGGGCGGCGTTTTCGTCGCCTGATGAGCCGTCTTCGTTCTTCCTCCCCTTTTCCTTTTTGCGACGAGCGTACCGGATCGGGGCCTTGACGACGCGGGCGACTGCCTTGACGGGACGGTGCAACCATCTGAAATCGTACACGATGGTAGCGAGGCCTGATACGGCCATGAGCACGGGGAAGTACCAGAGGGCATTGTGGAGCATGCCAGCGGCGGCTCCGAAGAAGACTAGGAGACGTGTCGGGGTGTCGGTGATGGCCTTTTCACTTAGCTGGACGCCGGCGAGGGCGATGATGCCGACTGTGGCGGAGTTGAGGCCCGAGAGAAGGGCGTAGACTGGGCGGGGGAGACCTTCACCGATGCCGGAGACACCGATGGAGAGGCCGTACATTACCGCGGCGCCGGGAAGGCTCCACAGCAAGAAACCAAAGCATGCCGCGAGGAATCCGTCATGGATGAGGTTGATGCAGTAGAGCATCTTGGTGCTTGCGGGGCCGGAACATGCTTGCGTGACGCTGAAGAGCTCTTGGTACTGCATTTGGGGGTTAGATATGATATTGATGGAGGGTTCATTCATATCATTGAGCTGGGGCTTCGGAACTTGACTTACAACTTCTTCATCGATCCAGCCAATCTTGTCAACAAATTTGTCGTGAAACTAGGCGGAGATGTGTTATTGATATGAAGAGCTAGAGTGAACGGGAGGAACGAAAGACTCACAATCTTAAAGTGAACAGGCGGCCCTCCAAACGAGGTTGCGCCCATATGCCAACATTGACGGGCGGTATTGCCGAGCTGTCGCACAAGCCTCATGGGATTCAGTCGATCCCATTGCGACCCGCGTATTGCCATGATTTTCCCACGTGGCACAAGGCCTAAGGGAGGGTGCGGTTATTAGGTTTCGAAGACAACAATGGAGATGCCAACGGGATCTTATCCCCGATGTCTTCTTGTGTGTTCGTTCGGGTCTGAGTAAAACGCTAATTGGTCGGTGTTACTCTCAACTGCACTCCGGAATGACGACACGGCGCGGCGCGGATTTACCAGGGCCTATAATCGAAAGCCCTTTCTTCCGAGTCAAGGAAAATCACGGAGGATGGGAAAGCGAATGTTCTATATAGGGCTGTCGAAGCAAATTCCATGCAGAGAGACGTCGCTGTCTAAGACGCCCTTGACAAGGGTGAGGATGGGGGGCACCACACAATCGGATCCGATTATCCGCTCGAAGTGGTGCTGTGCGGGTGGGTTTTCTCGGCGCGGGAGGTGATTTTTTTTTTCTTAGGTCGGGCAGGGGAGCTGGCACGTCATCTACCTTGCGGCTTGCGAGCTTGGGGATTGGAGGTCGATTGGAGGGGATCAGTGTAATTTAGATGGTCGTGTGAGTGGAGGGAAATCTGGTGGTCTTTCATGAATATTGGTTGATATCAGTTGGCTCCTGTCATGGAAACTCACATAGTTGCCATGGTATATACGAGTTCAATCTTGGCAATTGAGTCATCATCAATCTTTTCACAGAAACCTCAATCATTTTGTAAACCACGCAGACCATGAACTATTCGCTCTTCGCTGCCGAGTCATCATGGTCGTACTATCATTTGGTATTAATCGCACTTTGGCTTGACTTCGGTTCACGCCAGCCGGTTTCCCCACCTTCCAAACGACCAACGCATTTGTACTTCGTAGTGGCAGGGCGGTCCTTGCACAACACGAGGACGACAGAGACGGAACGGGAAGGCAACATGGAATCCCCCCGATTGACTCACAGGCGGTAGTGCGAGAGGATGAAGGGTGCAGATGCCTGGGCTGGTGGCCGGCCATTGCAGTGTTGTAATTTGATGTCAGGTTCTACTTTGGAGGGTGCATTCGTTCCAGCCCGCTCGGAGTCATCAACTGGTGGGACAGAAATCTGAGAGTCACTCCTCACACCCCTTCTTATGAATCGTACCTCATCCTCGGGTGAGGTGTAACTATGACCAGGTCAGACTCAAACTGCGGTACCTTTTCTCATAAACTACAAGACAAGATACAATTGAATAACGTAGAGTTCTGTATCTCTCTTGCAAATATAGAGAATAAAACTTACTGGGTTGTCTCCGCATGAGTAATCAAGACTATCTTAGCTACCTTTGTCTAGTGTACGTACCCTGTAGCTAGTATATCTCCGAATCTCGCAAAATGACGATGATTGATCTTGACCTCCATCTCATCCGCCCTCACTTCACTTAGATATCATCTCTCATCCACCTCTCAAGAAAGCAACCCGTAGACTATCAATTGATCCCAGCCCAGGCCATCGGACACAATCCCGCCCTGGAAACCCCTATCCAAATCCCCACTAAACCGTAAACCCCCGCCAATGTCCCCCCGGCAAAGCAGCTCGACTCGCCTCCGTATCCAGCCCCGCAACCACCACTCATCCCCATTCTCATAGCTTTACTTTCCTCTACATCGCAACCCAACCTAGAACTCACCACAATGGATCCTTCGGCCAATGAGCTCACATCCGAGCTCGACGCCTTCCGCAGACAGTGGCTCTCCGAGGTCCAATCTAAGCGGACCACCGCTCCCACCGTCTCCGCGGCTCACCAAGGCCCGCCCAACACCGGCTCTTCCGCTCATGGAACGGTGCCGATCTCGAGCGTGAGTCGGGCCCGGAGGGAATCCGGATCCAAGGCTTTGCCTCCGGCTCCGGCACTGGCGGTCCAGCCGACACACGGCGATGACGACCATGTGCAGCCGCCCGTCTTTGATGAACTGTTCGGCGATGCTGCTGCGAGGAAGGGAAAGGAACCGGAGGGGGCACCGGAAGATGTAGGCGACGAGGGTCTCGTGTCGGCTCTTGATCACTTTGAGGCCGCTGTGATGAGAGAGGCGCAGGGAAATCTTGGGGATAGTCTGAATCTGTACCGGAAGGCATTCAGGGTATGTACATGTCCCATGTTTCGTCTTTTTTTGTGTATCTCACATATACTAATGGCCGCATTTAGATGGACAGCCGAGTAGACCAAACGTACCGCAAGAAACACTTTGGCCCCCCAGCATCTCGCCCTCCTCAATCCACCACATCACCCACAACCACGCAAGCCTCGCTAGCAAGGCCCGCCGCCCCAGTCAAACCGCCTACCTCCCAATCCATCAGCGACCTCATCTCTAGCTTCCAAGGCCTCGTCATCGTCCCGGCCCCGCCCATAATCCAGGGAACCCCGGCACCCCCGTGTCCCATCAGCGATCTCCCCGAGGAAATCCTGTGCCACATCTTCCGCGATGTCGCCATCCTGGACGTAGCAGACTTTGCCCGCCTGTCCCGGGTATGCAAACGCTTCGCTTACCTTGTAGCTACGGAGGAACGTATTTGGCGCCGTGTCTGTCTTGGATCCGAGTTCGGTTTTGCTGGCATGCATTATCGTTTCCAGACCGATGTTCATTGGAATGCCTTACCGCCTACATTCGACGAGGAAGAGGAAGACGAGGGAAGCGAAGAAAAAGGAGAAGAGACAGAAGCCGTCACAACCTCTGTAGAGAAGTCGGCCCCTCCTCCGCTATGGCTCTCCCCTGAAGAACACGCCGAGCGAACTGCCCGCCGCAAAGAATCCATCACCCTCTCCCTCCTACCAACCTTCTACTCCTCCTCCTGGAAGCAAATGTGGCGCAACCGGCCCCGAATCCGCTTCAACGGCTGCTACATCTCCACCGTCAACTACATCCGCTCCGGCATCTCCAACGCCAACCACATCACCTGGAACAGCCCTGTCCACATCGTGACCTACTACCGCTACCTCCGCTTCTTCCGCGACGGCACCGCCATCAGCATGCTGCACACCAGCGAACCCGTCGACGTGGTCCCCTACCTAACGAAGGAGTTCGTCGAGACGCACCGCGGCGGCGCGGCGCTACATTTACCTTCCTCTGTGATGCGGAATGCCCTCCGTGGACGGTGGAGGCTCGTCTCGGGTCGAGGCGGAGACGAGAATCCGGAGGGCGATTTGGTCGTGGAGACGGAAGGGGTTTCGGATTATATTTATAGGATGGATCTTTCGCTACGGAGCGCCGGGAAGGCGGCGAGGAATAATAAGGTTGTTTGGAGGGGGTTTTATAGCTATAATAAGCTGACGGATGATTGGGCGGAGTTTGAGTTGAAGAATGATAAGGCTTTCTTCTTTAGTCGGGTGAGGAGCTATGGGTTGGGGGAATGAGAAGGATGGGGAGTTGATGACATGTCGTTGGAATGTGTTTAGAGGAGTGGTTAGGGTTAGATATTGGAATGCGATGAATAGATAACGCTTGCTTCATCAGATGTCTGTTTCTTTTACTCTTGCTAATGAATATACATGAATACACATATGCCCCGCAGGTATTCATCCATATCATCAGTTTCCATCGCCTACAGACGGCTGACCCTCATAATCCGATGAGATGCAACGCACGAGAAAAGAGTCTCGCCATAGCTCAATATTGTTTTAAAAGATATCGTTCATTTACCAAGCCCATCCAACCCTATGCTAATGCCCCATGCTCCTCGCTCACTAGACTTGTCTAAGACAAAACACAAAAAGGCACAAGGCTATAGAAAGACCCTTCTCCACCGACCGACCGATTGTTACAAAGATCTCAAGGCTCCTCGCCGAAATAAAGAGAGACTTGCCAGACGCTGTTTAAGACAATGGCGTGTCAGGAAAGACACAAAAAAGACACGACGCCTCGGTCTCTGCGCCTGCCCCCGGCAGCTACCCTCCTCACGAAAGAGACTTCTATTCCAGATATCCGCTCCTCCTGCACAGAATGCTCCGATACACATTACCACTAAGAGAAGAAAAAGTAATGAAATAGTAATTAGATAGGGGAAATATCCACCTTCATAAGACATGATAAATATGACAGACATGCTTCTAAGTAGGCAAAAAGACTGTTCGCCCAATGAAAATGAAAAACAAGCGAACGACAAAAGAAATCATATACGGGAGGCTAAGCAGCGAAGCTGTTTCGTAGCCTGTTCGTGGGCTGGGCGTGACCCCATTATAGTAACCGCCCTAAGAGGGGACCAAGTCGAGTATATATCGTGAATGGGGATCTGCTTTGGAAGTGATGTGGTGTGCCCCGCACGAATGCAGGGCGAAGTCGACGTGTGAACGGCATGCCAGCATTAGGAAAAATGATAATAAGCTTGAGAGGCGTTGTGTCTCGATGTGGTCTTCTGGGCGAAGCTGTGCATGGGGCGCGCCGTTAAGCACAAGGTAGTGGTGATGCGGGCGACGCCACGGGTAGGGTAGTGACACCATGCGACGATCGTATGGAAATATGCGGGAGGAAACGGCTTATTGGCAGCCAAGGTATAAAAAGACAGAAACAAGGGGCAAAAAAAATCGAAACTCCGTCGCTAAATGAGTGTAAGCCTGGCGGCTAAGTATGTCTAGGCCAGTGGAAATTAAAGATTCGTGAGGCAAGCGGCCTCAGACCCGAGCTTCGTTGAAACCTGGTTACGGCTCCAGCCGGGTCGGGATTGACTGCTGCAGGAGGTGATCAGCACCAAACTGGGCTGGCAGAATATGCATAGACCCGAGAGCCCAGTTCGTTTAAGAACCACAATCCCTCATATAGGGTGGGTATAATATTGTGCCGCATCAGATGCCGTTCGTACCAGGGGAATTCGACACGCATTTTCATGCTCCACCTGGAAAAATCAGTGATAGCCGGTCGGGCTCGGGTATCCCGTCGACTCGTGATACATTGAATGTTGGTACGCGGAATTTGGGTAATTAGAATTCTGGTATTGCGACTGCGGGTACACCGATGCCTGGTAGGTCGAGGCTTGATATGTCGAGTTCGACGGGCTTCGGTGATCAGGCTGACCTGGTTGGCGGACCCTCCGGCCGTCAAGGAACTTGTTGCTGCGATTTTCGTAGTAGAGGTTGCGATCCTGTGCCGCCCTTCGAGCTTCGAACGCCGCTTTTTCCTCCTCGCTGAGCGAGAAAGCCTTCTTTAGCCAGCCAAAGGCGCTCTTCTTCTTCTTGAGACGCTTCTCGCCCTTGCCGCCCTGGGTAGTGCTCGAGTCATATGTAAGTGTCGTAACTTTACTCAACATGCTAGCACCGCCAGCCCGTGAAGGCACGTTCCGCGTGTGGCTAGGATAGTATCCGGAATTGGTGCCCTGCCTCGCGGGAAAGGCATTGTATGACGTATGCGGCCGTTGCTGCAACGGCGAGTGGGGACTGGCCTGAACTGGGTGATAGATCTGCCGGTCAGATAACGGTGATGGCATGGTGTGGGTGAAAATGGGGGGAGAGGGCTCGGGAATCGCGGCGCTTGCTCGGTTTCGCAGGTCGATGTCCGATCCATACGCAGAGTCTGGTGGTGGGAGGGGTGGCTGGGTTGGTTGGTCTCGAATTGATTCTCGGAGTTGTGGCGTTGACCTCATAACGTGGGGCGGAGGGATCTTGATTGACTCGGGTGGATTTGCCTTGAGCGAAACTCTCTGACGTAAGGACGATCGCTTAGGCAGACCTGGAGTGGAGGCAGGCTGCTGTTCGACGGACCCCCTGATGGTCGTCCTGGGTGAGAATGAGTCTCGCAAATTGGGGGAGTTGGGAGATAAAGGCTCCACGGTTTCTGCTGGCGTGTACTCCTTGACTGCAGGAGAAGGAAGCGGCGCGGGAAGTCTCGGCGTATAAGTGCGAGGCTGCAGGATGTACAGGGAGCCATAGGTATCATCCTCGTTATCGCCTTCCCTAGGACCGTCATTAGGCTCTTCTCTGTCCTGGCCTTCGCCCCCATCCGTATCACCAATGGTCTTATCCTTTGCGTCGTCATTAACTTCGTGATATACGTAGTCGTCGGTGGCAGTCGTGACAACCTCTTCATGAGTCGATGACTCTTCAGAGATTGCGTCATCTTGGCGTCGAGTATTATACTTCAAATCATCGAATGGATTTTCCAACGCTGGGCCGAGCTGAGCCGTGATGGTCAGCCTATTAAACTGGATCGAGTTCATGGGCGCGTGAGCGGCCGTGATCGATTCGCCCACGCTGTTCGAAGATGCTGGACTTCTGTTAGACATAACGGAGGGAGGGGGGCTAGACGCAGGCGATGTCTGCTGGCTCAATCGAACGCTGCTAACTTGAGGGAGGCTAAATGGCTCGATGTTGATCTATACCAGTAAATGATCAATCAGCACTTTCCTCTTTAACCCGTGCGTGATGCCGGCAAGGGAATGAAAGCATTGTACAACTTACCCATGTCCTGCGGCTAACCTCACCAGCCTTTTTCTGCATCTCAGCAACCATGGTTGAAAGTTCAGTGGACAACTCGTCCAGTTTGCTTGCTCGGTGCTGCAGATCTTTAAAGGCCCTCTGCCACCCGTCCGTGTTACCGTTCATCGCGTTGTAAATGTCGTCAATGTCGGGGTATTGGCTTCGCCTCGGGCTATTACGTTGTTCGGAGAGATACGCGATGAAATCCTGGGTAGAGCGGAGACCTTCGGCAAAGTCGTTCTCATACTGGTCGGCCATGGACGCGGTCCGATTGAGAATATGTTCAATGACCTCGTTGTTTTGGATTAGTTCGGCGCGATAATTACGATCCTCGAGTAGCTTCTCGAAAACTTCGAGATGGTCAAGGGGCAACCGTAGGTATTTTATGCGTCCAGAGAGGTCGGTGGCAGCTTGTTGGAAATCCTCGAGCGCGACTTCGAGGAACTCGTCAATCTCGTCGATGTGTCCTTGAATAATGGACACAACCTGGTCATCGCTATTCGCCTTTCCGTTCAAAAGCAAGTTCATGCCGAATGATATCTGAGACATGAGCTTACGTAGCTCATGCTGTGTCTGACCGGGTCGGTACCGCCACCGCAAACAATGCGGCTCTTCGTTCTTCTCTTGGGCAATGAGGCGCTCACGGCGAGTTTTTGCATCGTACTGGCGAAGCTTGGGCTTATCAGCTGGACCTCTCGTCGCCTCGACCAAGGATTCGTTGAAGGCATTTTGCATTGACGGGATCGGGTGAGCATGGGCTGGCGCCTTGGGTGAGCGGTTCTTCAGCCGTAGTAGTCTAATCTCGGCTTCCGAGGGGGGGTGGAGGGTCAGGGGCGAGGAGGTTTTGGGGTTGGCGATGCTAACGGCGGCGCTAGCGCCGGTGGTGACAGAAGAACCGTCGGAGGGAGGCATTAATACTATCGGTGGGGGATTATCGTAGGAGTCCAGCGTTAGGACGGGAAGGTGTGTAGTGGTCATCGTGGGAATACAATCAGAGACGGGCGGCTTATAAGTGATACGTTCTCTATTCTCTCCACGTCAATCAAGCAACAGCGCACCGCCACCACGTCGTTGGCAAGTCTCAGTCCGCCTTTGCTGTGTGCCCTCGGATCCCAGAAAGATTGGATTGTGCAGTTAGGAAGAGATGGCGTGCCGCATTCGGAAAATTGGGGGCAAAATCAGAAGGTTATCCTTCTAGGAGACTGCAGGGCGCTGCCCATGGAATGTTTCCAAAGCAGTCAAACTCGAATGTTTCGAAGCTCCAAGTGAACGGGTTTTTTGGTTCGTGGGCAGGGACCAACTACACAAACATCTATAGTCGATGAGGTTGAGCTTGAGCCGTTTCTCAAACACAGGAAAAGGGTTCGGGCCGGAGAAACGCTTCCGGTTTATGCGTGGGATGACCGTTTCCTTGAGATCGGACAATGTTTGTCGTTTCGCCCAGCTATCGACAAGATAAACAACTCGGGAGTTCAGCAAGACGCTCTTGTCAGCTAGGCACGACTTTGCGAAGCATGTCCTGGCTTGGTCTCGTTGATGGACAACTTTTGATTTCGCCAGGCGACAAATATAGCAGTTAATATCGACGTTTCCAAGGGAATGTTGACGACGTTGACGCGAGTTGGTTCGATAGGCCTCCAGAGCTTAGCAGAGAGAAAAGCGCGATTCACACAAACAAGTCAAGAGGCGTCTTGCAGCTCGAGGTCCAACACGTTGTTAGGCCATCAAATCCTTGGCGCACAGATGATGGAAGAGAGCGGTTCTCAGCGGAATTGTCCAAATCGGGTGTTTACATTAGACGTCGTCAAGGTGAAACCCAAGCAGAAAGTCGTCGCTCCGTAACGGTCATGAACATGCGAATTGAAGATGCAGATGCAGGCGTCAGATGGAGGTTTGGGGTCGTCAACTCCAGTTCGTATCCTGAGGAGAGGTTTCAGGTCTGTCAAGCAGGAACAGACGAAGTGGGGGAAGAGGGAAGAAAAAGGTGTGAGATGGTGAATGGTAAATCCCAGTCGTGGCTCTGAGCAGGAGAAAAGACCCCGGCTTCAAGGTAGTGCACAAATAAAGGGGGCCAGACGATGGCTTGTGCTACCAAGCTCAGGGCCAGGGGGAAAGAAGTCAAGGGTCTTGGTGTTCGTATGATATACCAGGAACCAGGGACAAGCCTCTCTCCGAGGTGAAGTATGGGGACAGGCTTCGTGAACACAGAGTCGTTGCGCCTCCCTATGTACGAAGTGTTTGTTCTGTATACTTTACAGCCCTGTTTGCCGTTTCAGGCCTAGGCCAAATTAACGTGTAATCCGGAGGCGTCTTGATGCTGGGCGGCCGCAATGATTAAAAGAGGCGCTGAGAAGATCATTTATCATGGACCGGATTGACCGGTGAAGGCATTGACAGTTGCGGCGAGAAACTTGAGCGGTCTTGTCTCTGCCATCGACAACACTATTATCATCAAGGAAAATAGGGAAAGGGCGGCTAGTACATATTCAATCTAGGGTCGTAATATGGGGAGGACAAAGTGGTAGTAATGTCCGTCAGGAGAGCGACCGGAACCCAGACCGCAGGAATCTCGGCAAGGGTGTCGATAGTGCACGTTTGATGTAGTGTACACTACTCCAGACTTGGAGATGGGCTGTGCTCTTGGGGGCCTATGCCTATCCTACCATCAGAAGCCTCATCAATGATGTCGTAATGTATCAATCCTACTTGGACGAAGGAGCGAAGAAGGAGGAGGTGGGAGGGTGGTCAAAGTACTTT
>Ga0164243_10013888_pt1 | contig 11278 bp, 11 predicted proteins | sample OricompcompostOP_FD_108781 | JGI IMG/M metagenome (GOLD analysis project Ga0164243, IMG submission 108781) | Organic Plus compost microbial communities from Emeryville, California, USA - Original compost - Organic plus compost (OP) | ecosystem: Engineered > Solid waste > Mixed feedstock >... | reverse complement strand
GGCTGGAACGGCTTGGCGATGAGGAAGGCCGGCTCGGGACGTTCGCCGGTCAGGAACCGCTCCGGATAGGCGGTGATGAAGATCACCGGCACGGAGAAGCTCTGCAGCAGCTCGTTGACCGCATCGAGACCGGAGCTGCCGTCGGCGAGCTGGATATCGGCCAGGATGAGGCCAGGCCGCTTGGCCTTGGCGATCGCGACCGCCTCGGCGTGGGTGCGGGCGACGCCGGTCACGCGGTGGCCGAGGCCCTCGACGAGCCCCTCCAGATCCATGGCGATGAACGGTTCGTCCTCGATGATCAGAACGTCGGTGGCGATTTCCGCCGCCAGTTCGCGGCCGGCGTCCTCGACCAGGGCGCGAAGGTCGCCGACGTCGACCTCGAGGATCTTGGCGGCCTCTTCCTCGCTGAACCCCTCCAGCGCCACCAGGAGGAAGGCCTGCCGCGGCCGGGCCGTGATCTGGCCCAGGCGCTGCTCCACCGGAGCCCGTTTCGGCGCCTGTTCGGGCTTTCCGTTCACGTCAACCGAACCCCAGAGGGCGGTAAAGACTTTATAAAGCGCGGTGCGGGGAGATAGCTCGTTATCGAGGATCTTCGGGTCGGCGATCAAAGCTTCGAGCACGGCGACAACATACGCGTCGCCGGAGCTCTGGCTACCGGTTAGCGCGCGCGCATAGCGACGAAGGAACGGTAGATGTTGCGCTACAACCTGCGATGTGGACACGAAACCCTCCCGCATCCGTGAGTGACATAAGATATCGCAGTTCAACGCCGGACGGCCGAAAAAGTTCCCGACTATGGAACCATTCGAACCACATCGCGTTATGTGGGGACGAAAAGGGGGTACCGCCGGGAACAATACCGTGTGGCGGAGGATTGGGCATGGGACCACAAGATGAATGACAGAAAGCCTGGCAGGCCACCTTCCATGGATATGCATACTCCCGAAACTGCCAAGGCCGGTGCCCGACTCGGCCGAGACATCCAGAACAAAATCGGCCAGCAGCTTCGAGCCATCTACGATGAGGTGGTCAGCGAGGGGGTACCCGACCGGTTCGCCGACCTGCTTCGGCGCCTAGACGACCGAGGCGAGGACAACAAATAATGAGCGTCGACAACTCCGTTCGAGACGCCGTGCTGCGCGCGGTTCCCAGTCTGCGCGCTTTCGCCATTTCGCTGTGCGGCAATGTCGACCGCGCCGACGATCTCGTTCAGGAGACGCTGCTGCGAGCGCTCGCCAACATTAACTCATTCCAACCCGGCACGAATATGTCGGCGTGGCTCTTTACCATCCTGCGCAACCTGTTCCGGTCCGAGTACCGGAAGCGGCGGCGGGAGGTCGAGGACGGCGACGGCAGCTACGCGGAAAGCCTGAAGTCCCAGCCCGAGCAGAACAGCCGGGTGGAGTTCGAGGAATTCCGCACCGCCCTCTCCCGGCTGCCGTCCGACCAGCGCGAAGCGCTGATCCTGGTCGGGGCCTCGGGCTTTTCCTACGAGGAAGCGGCCGAGATTTGCGGCTGCGCCGTCGGCACGATCAAGAGCCGGGTCAACCGGGCTCGCACGCGGCTGGCCGAAATGCTGGCCATCGAAGGCGCCGAGGATTTCGGCCCCGACGTCGCCACCCGGGCGGTGCTGGCCACGACCAACGAATAGGCGGGGCGGCCCGCAGGGCGAAAAACGCCCGGTGCGGGAGCGGTTCGCTGCGGCCGAGGCGGCCACTTCAGACTTCAATCCATGAGTGGGCGGGTGAATCGCGTGCAAGCGCCCCGGATCAGCGCCGCATCGCTGCGCGCTGCGCCGCATCCGGGGCACGGCGATGCTCAACGCAGCGCGTTCACATCGATCGTCCTGCCGTGCCGCCCCTGGGCCCGGATCGCGCTGCGCGGATCCGGGGAGCGCATCGACACACGGCACGGAATGCGGCGCGGTCTTGATCGTTGGGGCCGCGCACGGCTTCTCCTCTCGCGTTTGCCGGACGACGGCGCGCAGCGTCGTGCGATCCGGGAGCCAGGGCCACGGGCACCGCGCCGGCCATGCCGTGCTCCGGATGCGCCGCGGCATGCAATGGCGCGGCGCTGATCCGGTGCGCTTGCTCCGTCCCGCTTCCCTCCCCTCCCAGCAAAACGCCGCCGGGCGGAGCCGGCGGCGCAAACCGTTCGTGGATCCCTTCGTCAAAGCGTCGTCAGGGGATCGTCCGGCGTCCGCGCACCAAGCCGGCAATCGCGGCGATGGCGAAGAGGATAATCGCGACGAAGAAGATGATCTTGGCGATTTCAATCGCGGTGCCCGCGATGCCGCCGAATCCGAGCACGGCGGCGACCAGCGCCACGAGGAGAAACGTCAGGGCCCAACCCAACATGGCAACCTCTCGTTTTGGCCACGGCGTCCGATGCCGCGTCGATACAACTTGACAGCGGTGGACATCGTTCCCCTGCGTCCCGCCGAGCCGTGTCCAAGTACCGCAAATTGGGCACCCGGAACCGTCTCGCTGCGCCGACGTTGGGATGGGTCAAGGCTGGGACATTCACATGGCACCGCGCGCGAACTGGAAGGGCCACCTGAAGCTGTCGCTGGTTTCCTGCGCGGTGGCGATGTTCCGCGCGACCACGACCAGCGAGCGGATCAGCTTCAACATCATCAATCGCGACACCGGCAATCGCGTCCGCTACCAGGTGGTGGATGCCGAGACCGGCGATCCCGTGGCCGACGAGGACCGGGTCAAGGGCTACAAGACCGACGGCGACAATTACATCCTGCTCGAGGACGAGGATTTCGAGCGTGTCGCGCTCGAAAGTTCGCACACGCTGGATATCGACACGTTCGTCCCCGAGGAAGAGATCGATCGCCTCTATCTCGACGAGTCTTATTACATCGTGCCCGACGACAAGGTCGGCCAGGAAGCCTTTGCGGTGATCCGCGAGGCGATGACCAAGCAGGGCGTGGTCGGGCTGGCGCGCGCGGTGCTCTATCGGCGCGAGCGCGTGCTGATGCTGCAGCCGCGCGGCAAGGGTCTGCTGGCGACGGCGCTGCGCTATTACAACGAGGTCCGCAAAGAGGACCCCTATTTCGACGAGATCCCGGACATCAAAATTCCGGGCGACATGGTCGAACTCGCCACGCACATCCTTGAAAGCAAGGCCGGGCATTTCGAGCCCGAGCGCTTCGAGGACCGGTACGAGGAGGCGCTGGCGGAGATGATCCGCGCCAAGCAGGCCGGCAAGGCCCCGCCGAAGGCGGCCCAGGGCCGTCCCACCAATGTCGTCAACCTGATGGATGCGCTCAAGCGCAGCGTGAAGGCGGAGCACAGTGCCGCCTCCGAGCCGGCGCGGCGGCGGGCGAGCCGCGGTACGACGGCCAAGAAGCGCAGTTCCGCCCGCGGGAGCAAGGTGAAACGGGCGAGCTGAGGTCGTGAGCCTCCAGAAATACAGGACCAAGCGCGACTTTTCGGCGACGCCCGAACCGCGCGGCAAAGCGAAAGGCGCCGCCGGCACGCGCTTCGTGATCCAGAAGCATGCCGCGCGGCGGCTGCATTACGACCTGCGCCTCGAAGTCGACGGCACGATGAAGAGCTGGGCCGTCACGCGCGGCCCGAGCCTCGTGCCGGGCGAGAAGCGACTGGCGGTCCAGGTCGAAGACCATCCGATCGAGTACAACGATTTCGAAGGCACGATCCCCAAAGGCCAGTATGGCGGCGGCACGGTGATGATCTGGGATCGCGGCCGCTGGGAGCCGGATGGCGATCCGCGCGCGGGGCTAAAGAAGGGCCATCTGCATTTCACTTTGCACGGCGAGAAGCTCGACGGCGCGTGGCATCTGGTGCGGATGAAGCAGCGAGCCGGAGAGAAGCAGCCGCCCTGGCTGCTGATCAAGTCGGACGATGAGGCCGCGCGTGGGCCGGAGGATCCCGACATTCTGGAACAGAAGACGCGTTCCGTCGTGACGGGGCGCACGATGGACGAGATCACCGCGGGCAAGGCGCCGAAGCGGCGCAAGGTGGCGGCCTCCGGCCGCGCGAAGAAGGCCACGGCCAAAAAACCGGCGGCAAGTAAAACGGCGAGGAAGAAGCCTTCTGCGAAGAAGCCTGCAGCGAAACAGGCAGTGAATAAGAAGGCCGCTGCGCCGAAGCGCGCCGCCGCGCGCGCATCCGCGGCAGCGACGAAGACGGCCGTTGCGCGGCCAAAAGCGCCGGCGACGCAGCGCCGGCCACGGGCCGCGGTAGCACGCGCCCGCAGCCAGACCGCGCCGCCCGACTTCGTCGCGCCGTGCCTGGCGACACTCGTTTCCAAGGCGCCCGGCGGGTCGGGCTGGATCCACGAGGTGAAGATCGACGGCTACCGGATGCAGGGCCGCATCGCCGGGGACGACATCGCGCTGCGGACCCGCAGCGGACTCGACTGGACGGCCAAGTTCAAACCGGTGGTCGAAGCGCTGCGCGCACTGCCGACGCGATCGGCGCTGATCGACGGCGAGATCGTCGTCGAAGACGAACGCGGCGTCTCCAGCTTCTCGATGCTGCAGGGTGACCTGAAAGCCGGCCGCCGCGACCGGTTCCGCTATTACGTGTTCGACCTCTTGTTCCTGGACGGGCGCGATCTGCGCGCGGAGCCCCTGCTCGCGCGCAAGGCGGCGCTGGCGAAGCTCTGCAGAAAGCTGCCGGCGAACGGCGTCGTGCATTTCAGCGATCATTTCGAGGACGACGGCGCGCTGGTTCTCAAGCATGCCTGCCGCATGACGCTGGAGGGGATCGTCTCGAAACGCGCCGACGCGCCGTACCGGTCGGGCCGCAACGGCGACTGGCTGAAGGCGAAGTGCTCGCAGCGGCAGGAATTCATCGTCGCCGGCTGCACGCCGGCCACCAGCGGGCCCGGCATCCGTTCGCTCGTCGTCGGCTATCGCGACAAGGGCAAGCTGATCTATGCCGGGCGGGTGGGCACCGGCTTCTCCCACGCCGATTCCGTTTCGCTCGCGAAGACGCTGAAGCCGCTGCGCGCGGCGCGCAGCCCGTTCGGGGCGGTGCCGCCCGAGGAAGCGCGGCGCAAGGCGGTGTGGGTCGAACCGCAGATCGTGATCGAAGTCGAATATCGCGGCTGGACCGGCGACGGCCTTTTGCGCCACGCTGCCTTCCAGGGCGTGCGCGAGGACAAGGGGCCGCGCGAGGTGGTCCGCGAGGAACCGGTGGACGATCCGGCCACGGTGACGAAGAAAGCCAGCAAGAAGGCGGCGGCGAAGAAACCGGCCGCGCGCAAGAGCACCTCCGCGCCCGCGCCGGGCGGCGTCAAGCTTACCCATCCCGACCGCGTCTACTGGGAGGATGTCGGCGTCACCAAGCAGATGCTGGCGGACTATTACGTCGCCACCTGGGACTGGATCGCGCCGCATATCGTGCATCGCCCGCTCAGCCTGCTGCGCTGCCCAGACGGCGTGACGAAGGAATGTTTCTTCCAGAAGCATGCCACCGCCGGCGCGCACAAGCGCGTGCGGGTGGAGAAGGCCTCGGGCGAGGACGTGATCGTGATCGAGGACCTGCCGGGTCTTCTGTCGCTGGTGCAGATGGGCACGATCGAGATCCATCCGCGCGGCGCGACGGTCGACGATTTGGAACGCTGCGACCGGCTGATCTTCGATCTCGACCCGGGCGACGGGGTCGGCTGGGACGCGGTCGTCGCCGCCGCGCGCGAGGTGCGCGAGCGCCTCGCGGCGCTGGGCCTCGAAAGCTTCCTCAAGATCAGCGGCGGCAAGGGCCTGCACGTGGTGCTGCCGATCGCCAAGACGCCGTGGGAGCCGGCCAAGGCGTTCGCCCACGACATCGCCAAGGCGATGGCGGCGGATTCACCGGAGCGCTACGTCGCCAACATGGCGAAGCGGCTGCGGCACGGGCGCATCTTCGTCGACTATCTGCGCAACAGCCGCGAGGCGACGGCGGTCGCACCCTATTCGCCGCGGGCACGGCCGGGCGCGGCGGTGGCAACGCCCGTCCGTTGGGAGGAGCTCGGCCCGCAGCTGCGGCCGAACCAGTACACGGTGCTCAATCTCGGCAAGCGCCTGGCGCGGCTGCGCAACGACCCGTGGGCGCAGATGGGCGAAATCGACCAGAAGCTTCCCTCCGCTGCGTCCCGCAAGCGGCGGTGACTTGCAGGAACGCCGCGCTCCATGCCGGCGTTGACGCCGATGATGCTGCGCTGCACGGCGCCCGCGCCGGCCTTCCGCGGAGACGATCACGTCCTTGGCCCACCATCACGACGACGTCGGCATGACAACCCCGACGGCCACGCCGCGCCGGAACAGATCGGCTGGTTCAGCCGCGTCGCGCATGAAACGGCGCGGCTCGCCGGAAAGCCCGCGGCGTTCCTGATCGCAACCGGCCCGAGCGAAGCCGCCGGTTCAAGGCGACCAATTACCGGCTGAGGCCAGCAATCGTCACCTGGCGTTACGGGAACCAAGCCGGCGATCCGTGGTTAGAACAACGATGCCCGGCCCGCCGGGCCACTCACCGGCGCGTCGCGCTCGACGGCGCGCTCCCGTTGCGGCCCGCCCGCACCAAAAATTCAGGGAGACCACCATGCGCAAGATCCTCATCGTTTCCGTGGCGGCGCTCGCCCTCGGGGGCTGTTCGCAATATTCGCGGTCGGACCGCGCCCTCGGCGGCGCGCTGATCGGCGGCGGCACCGGCGCGGTGATCGGCGGCGCGGCGAGCGGCACGGCTGGTGGCGCGGTCGCGGGCGGTGTGATCGGTGCGGCCGCGGGCGGTCTGATCGGCGCGGCGACGACGCCGGAGCCCTGCTATGTGCGCACGCGCCGCGGACTGCGTCGCGTCGCCTGCTGACAGGCTTTAAACGAAAACGCCCGGTCCTCGCGGACCGGGCGTTGTCGTATGCGCGGCGCGCGGCGCCGCTCAGCGGCCGCGCAGCTTGGCCAGCACCATCCAGGTCGCGGAGACGGACGCCGCGGCCAGCGCGACCTTGACCAGCTCGCCGAGGGCGAACGGATAGAGGCCGACCGCCAGGGCCTTGCCGAGGCCGAGCCCGGTGGCAGTGCCGACCTGGGCGAAGGTCGCGAGCCAAGCAACGCCCAGCGCCATCGTGACGGCGGTGGTGAAGAACATCACCGCGAACAGGCGCAGCGGGGCGCGATCCCAGCCGCGCTCGGCGGCATGTCCGACCACCCAGGCGGACACCAGGAAGCCGGCGAGGAAGCCGCCGGTCGAGCCGAGGAAATAGCTCGGGCCCGCCGCCAGCGGCGGCGTGTTGGTGAAGATGGGCAGACCGAGCGCGCCCTGCGCCAGATAGAGTGCCACCGAGGCGACCGCGAGGCGCGGCCCGTAGGCGGCGCCGAGCATCAGAACGGCGAGCGTCTGCAGCGTCATCGGCACCGGATAGAACGGCACCCGAATCTTCGCCGCGACCGTCAGGATCAGCGCCCCGACAAAGGCCAGGACGACCGCGCGCACGACGCCGCGGGTTTCGCTCTGCGGCCACAGCGTTGCGACCAGCGTGTTGCCGGCCGGCTTGCGAAACGTCGCTTCTGCATGCATCGATAGCACTCCTCCCGCGGATATCGCGTCCTGTCCCGGCTGGTATATTGGCTTCGGACGGCCGCCTCAAGGGTCCGCGTATCCCATTCCAACCCTCCCCTCATGGCTGAAGACATTCCCTACGATCGCACGTTGGACCTGGCGCCCGGCATTGCCGAAGAGGTGATGCCCGGGATTCGGCGCGTCCTCGCCAACAATCCCAGCCCGTTCACGTTCAAGGGTACGGTCAGCTACATTCTCGGGCGCGGCCGGGTGGCGATCATCGATCCGGGGCCGGACGACCCGGCGCATATCGACGCCCTCCTGGCGGCGGTGCGCAACGAAACGGTGACGCATATCTTCGTCACCCATACGCATCGCGACCATTCGCCGGCCACCGCCGCGATCAAGGCGGCGACGGGCGCCACGGTGATGGCGGAGGGGCCGCACCGGCTGGCGCGGCCGCTGCATGTCGGCGAGGCGCGGCCGCTCGATGCCAGCGCTGATATGGATTTCCGGCCCGATGTCGCTCTGGCGGACGGCACCGTGGTGAGCGGACCGGGATGGACCGTCGAGGCGGTGACGACGCCCGGCCATACGGCCAATCACATGGCCTATGCGGTCAAGGAAGCGGCGGCGCTGTTCTGCGGCGATCACGTGATGGCGTGGTCGACGCCGATCGTGGCGCCGCCGGACGGCGCGATGAGCGACTATATGGATTCGCTGCGCAAGCTGGCCCGCCGCGCGGAGACGATCTATCTGCCCGGCCATGGCGGCCTGGTGCGCGACGCGCCGACCTTCGTGCAGCACTATCTGCGCCACCGCCAGGCGCGCGAGGCCTCGATCCTGCACCGGCTCGCGAAGGGCGCGGCGGACATTCCGACCATCGTGCGCGCGATCTATATCGGGCTCGATCCGCGGCTGGTGAACGCGGCCGGACTGTCGGTCCTCGCGCATCTCGAAGATCTCGTCGCGCGCGGCCAGGTCGCGACCGACGGCGCACCGTCGATCGACGGCGTCTATCGCTTGGTGGTCTGAGCCTCGACCGCCGCCTGGATGTCGATGCCGAGCTTCCGGATCAGCGTGGCATTGTCGCCGAGATCGTGGCGGCCGTAGCGCGACGACGAACGCATGTCGATGCGGCTGCCGTTGCCGTCGGCGCGCACGCGGATGACGACGTCGTTGCGCAGGCCGAACAGCGGCGTGCGCGCGATCGCCTCGACATGGCCGTCGCGGCGGCCGACCTGGGGCGGACGCGCGTCGACGATCTGCCACTTGCGCCGGGTGACGACGTCGAGAACGGCATTGTAGGCCTCGGCCGGCGTGGCCGGGTGGATCATCGGCGTGAGTTCGGGATAGGCCAGCCGCTGCAGCGCCGCCGTATCCGGACCGGGATAGGCGACGGGATTGGCTTCCCGCGTGCGCAGACGCGCGACCGCCTCGTAGCGCGGCGGATCGTAGGGATCGGTGACGATGTCGGCGATCGCCGGCAGGCGATAGGCCTTGAAGCCGAGATAGGCCGGGTAGGCCAGCAGGGCCACGCCAATGATGAAAGCGAACAAGGCGCGGGCGAAGCCCTTGATGCCGTGATTCCAGATCACGACGAACGCGCCCAGCGCGAGCAGCACCGCCAGCAGCGCGATGACCAAGGCGGCGCCGAAAATCGCGAGGCCGGGCACGAGCTCGACCAGGTCGCCGCGCAGCAGGATGACGGCGAGCAAGGTCACCGGCAGGGAGAACAGAGCGAGGCGCCAGGACCAGGCCGCAAGCCGCGACACCGGCTCTTCCAGATTCATCCGCCGTGGCATCCGCTCCGCTCTCTCCCCTCGCCGCCGGCATCGCGCGGCGCGATTCCCGCTGGTCGGCGATTGTTATCGGATCGCGGCGCGTCGCACCACAGGGCTACTCGGCGGCCTGGGCGGTGGGCAGGACGTGGTCCTTGAAGCGGTCGCGCAGAGCGGTCTTCTGGATCTTGCCGGTGGCGGTATGCGGGATCTCGTCGACGAAGGCGACATCGTCCGGCAGCCACCATTTGGCGATCTTGCCTTCCATATAGGCCAGGATCTCGTCCTTGGTCGCGCGTTCGCCCGGGCGCAAGACAATGACGAGAAGCGGCCGCTCGCCCCATTTCGGATGGGCGACGCCGATCACCGCGGCCTCGGCCACCTTCGGGTGCCCGACCGCGAGATTTTCGAGGTCGATCGACGAGATCCATTCGCCCCCGGACTTGATCACGTCCTTGGCCCGGTCGGTGATCTGCATGTAGCCATGCGGGTCGATGGTCGCGACGTCGCCGGTGTCGAAATAGCCTTCATCGTCGAGGATCGGTTCCTCCTCGTGCCGATAATAGGCGCGCGCCACGCAGGGACCGCGCACCTTCAGGCGGCCGAAGGTGCGGCCGTCCCACGGCAGCGGCCGGCCGTCGTCATCGGTGATCTTCATGTCGACGGTGAAGAACGGATGGCCCTGCTTCTGCTGCACGTCGATGCGCTCTTGGCCGGCGAGTCCGGCATATTCCGGCTTGAGCGTGCAAACGGTGCCGAGCGGGCTCATCTCCGTCATGCCCCAGGCATGACGCACCTCGACGCCGTAGCGTTCCTCGAACGCTGCCGTCATGGCGACCGGGCAGGCCGAACCGCCGATGACGATGCGGTCGAGATGCGGCAGCGTGGCGCCCGTTTCCTGGAGATACTGAAGCAGCATCAGCCACACGGTCGGCACGCCGGCGGTGAGCGTGACCTTCTCGCCGTCGAGCAGCTCGTAGATCGACGCACCGTCCATTTTCGGGCCGGGCAGGACCATCGTCGCGCCTGACATCGGCGTCGAGTAGATCAGCGACCAGCAATTCGCGTGGAACATCGGCACCACCGGCATGACCACGTCGCGCGAGGACAGGCCCAGGGCGTCGGCCTGGCAGGCCGCAAGGCCATGCAGAACGTTGGAGCGCTGCGAATAGACGACGCCTTTGGGATTTCCGGTCGTGCCCGAGGTGTAGCACATGCCCGCCGCCGTGTTCTCGTCCACGGGGACCCAGCGAAAGTCGCCGTCGACTTCGGCGATCCAGTCTTCGTACGGAACGGCATTCGGCAGCGTCGTCGCGGGCATGTGGGCGGCGTCGGTCAGCACGATGTAGCGCTCGATCGACGGCAGGCGCGGCGCCAGCGATTCCAGCAGCGGGACGAAGGTGAGATCGGTGATCATCACCCGGTCCTGCGCGTCGTTGACGATCCAGGCGATCTGATCCGGGAACAGCCGCGGATTGACGGTGTGGCAGATCGCGCCGACGCCGAACACGCCGTACCATGTCTCCACGTGTCGCCAGGTGTTCCAGGCGAGGGTCGCGATGCGATCGCCGATGCCGATGCCGTCGAGGGCGAGGCGCTGCGCCACGCGCAGGGCGCGACCACGAAGTTGCCCATAATCGGTGCGATGGATCGGTCCTTCGACGGACCGTGACACGACAGGCCGGTGGGTGTGATAGGTGGCGGCGTGATCGATGATGCGATGGCACAGCAGCGGCCAGTCCTGCATCAGACCCAGCATGGGCACTCCCTCCTCGCCGTGATTATTGTCTTTGGGCGTCGCCAAGGTTACCGCCGCGCGCCGGTCGCGCAATGCGTCTCCGAACGACAGGTTCAGGCGAGTCCCCCGCGGCTCCGATCGGAGCGCGAATGAGAGGCCGCCTCGCCCCCGCGCTCTGCGCCTTCATGATCGCCCTGCTTTTGCCGGGACCCATGGCGGACGCCGATGCAGCGCCGCGCAAACGCAAG
>Ga0164243_10013887_pt1 | contig 11278 bp, 10 predicted proteins | sample OricompcompostOP_FD_108781 | JGI IMG/M metagenome (GOLD analysis project Ga0164243, IMG submission 108781) | Organic Plus compost microbial communities from Emeryville, California, USA - Original compost - Organic plus compost (OP) | ecosystem: Engineered > Solid waste > Mixed feedstock >... | reverse complement strand
GAGAAGTAGTACTCCTTCGCGATGCGGGCGCCGCCAGCGACCATGACGCGCTTGACGACGTGGCCCTTGATGTCCAGGCCGAGGATCGCCTTCGCCGCCTCGTACGCCTCGTCCGGGTTCTTCGCGACCTTGACGCCACCGGCCTTGCCCCGGCCGCCGGTCTTGACCTGCGCCTTGACGACGACGACACCGCCGAGCTTCTCCGCCGCCGCCTTCACTTCTTCGGGGGTGTCGGCGACGATACCGGGGAGCACCGGCACCTCATACTGTTCGAATAAGTCTCGTGCCTGGTACTCGTAGAGATCCACGTGCAATCCTTCGTTGGGACGAATGCGGGGTGGCGAGGCGAAAACGTCTCGATGTCGAGATAAATCGACCAATCCCCCAGCCTACTACCCCTGCAGGGGAGCACCTGTCGGCGGATGTCACGACCCGACCCACGCGGGCGGGCACGCTGCCACGAGTACGCTCGGTGACATGCGCACCACTTCGCCCGCTCCGCACACGGCAGTGATGGCGGCGGCGCTGGACCTGTTCGATCGGCAGGGGTTCGAGGCCACGTCGGTGGAGCAGATCGCGCAGGCGGCCGGCATCTCCCGCTCGACGTTCTTCCGCCAGTTCGGGGGCAAGGACGACGTCGTCTTCGCCGACCACGAACTGCTGCTCGACATGCTCCGTGAGGATCTCGCCAGGTCCCACGAGAACCCCTGGGTCGCGGTGCGCGACGCGTCGCTGAAGGTGTTCCGCCATTTCGCGTCGGACCCCGAGTTGGCCCGGCGCCGGTATGCCGTCGTGCGCGAAGTGCCGGCGCTGCGCGAGCGTGAGATCGTCACGGTGTTCCGCTACGAAAGGCTGTTCGACGAGTATCTGCGTCAGGCTCTTCCGGGGCTCGATCCCGTGGATGCCGTCAGTTTCGCCGCGGTCGTGACGGCGATCCACAACCATGTGCTGAGGCGGCTGATCCGTGGCTCCAAGCGCGTGCCGGTCTCGGTGCTCCGGGATGCCCTCAACGACGCGATGCGCCGATTCGGAGTCCTCGACGAGGCCGGCGGATCCTCCGAGGACGATGTCGTCGTCGCGGTGTTTCCCCGGCGGATGCCCGCCGCCGAGGTGGCGCGGCGTCTGCGCGACGAGCTCACACCCTGACCCACGCCCCTCCGGGGCGCGAGGCATCCCTCAATCCCCCGAGACATCCCCCAATCCCCCGGGGCATCCCTCAATCCCGGGGTGAAGCGAGGGATGCCTCGCGCAAACAAGGGATGCCTCGCGCAAACAAGGGATGCCTCGCGCAAACAAGGGATGCCTCGCGCGGAGGTGGAGGGCAGGATGGACGCATGCCGCACCAGATCCCCGCGCCGATGCTCGCCAAGTCCGTGCCCACCGTGCCCGATCCCGACAGCGTCCCGGGAGGTTTGAGCTACGAGCCGAAGTGGGACGGATTCCGCGGCCTGGTCTCGTGGGACGGGGAGAGCGTCGAGATCGGCAGCCGGGGCGCCAAGCCGCTGACCCGCTATTTCCCCGAGCTCGTCGAGGCGTTCTCGCGCCTGCTCCCCGAGCCGTGCCTGCTCGACGGGGAGATCGCGGTTCCCACGGGGGACCCGGGGCATCGACGACTGGACTGGGAAGCCCTGACACAGCGCATCCACCCCGCGGCGTCCCGCGTCGCGCGGCTCGCCGCCGAGACGCCGGCGATGTTCATCGCATACGATCTGCTCGCGCGCGGCGAGCGCGAGCTGCAGAGCGCGTCGTTCGCCGTGCGCCGCGCCGAGCTGGAGGATCTGCTGGCCGGGCTGCGGCACCCGGTGCACCTGACCCGGACCACGCGCGACCCCGCCGTCGCCCGGCGCTGGCTGGCGGAGTTCGAAGGAGCCGGCCTCGACGGAGTCGTGGCCAAGCCTCTCGCACAGCCGTACGCGCCCAACAAGCGCACGATGTTCAAGATCAAACACGCCCGCACCGCCGACGTCGTCGCCCTCGGCTATCGCGTGCACAAGTCCGGTTCGGGTGTCGGATCACTTCTCCTCGGCCTCTACACGTCCGATGGGCGGCTGCACAACGTGGGCGCCGTGTCCGCGTTCAGCAATGCGCGCCGGCAAGAGCTCGTCGATGAGCTTGCGCCGCTCGTCGAGCAGGATGCCGACGGCCGCGCCGTCACGGGAGCGACGGACAAGTCACGGTTCAGCGGCGACCGGGATGTCACGTTCGTCCGACTGCGGCCCGAACGCGTCCTCGAGGTGCGCTACGACCAGCTCGAGGGGATGCGGTTCCGTCACACGGTCCAGTTCGAGCGCTGGCGGCCCGATCGCGAACCGCGTTCCTGCACGTTCGATCAGCTCGAGGTCGTGTCTGCGTTCGACGTGGACCGCGTCCTGGCCTGACCGGGCGGCGTGAACTCCACGAGGGGTATCTTCGCCTCGCCACCGGCCGCATAATCCATCGCGCCCTTCAGTCTCGCGAATGCGGTCGGATGCGCGGCGGCGTAACGCCCGAGGCGCTCGGCCGATTCCCGCTCGTCCAGCAGCCGCACATCGGCCCGGACGCGCCGCGCGCGCCCCGTGCTCAGATATGCGACGCCGTTGGCCGCGAGATTGCGGTACCACTGTGCCGACGTGCCGAACCCCGACGCGACCACGAGCCGGCCGGGTCCGCGCTCGACCACCTCGACGACGACGAACCTCGGCTCGTGCGAGCGCCGGCCCCGGTGCTCGATCATCACCAGCCGAGGACCAAGGGCCCAGCCCAGGCCTGCGCGATACAGCGCGATCGGGGCGCGGACGAGCCACTGCGTGCGCAGGAGCCTCTCGATGATCCGGTCGAGGGGGCGTGCCTTCGCTGTCGCCACGATCGATCCTCTCAGTCCTCGCTCTTGCGAGCCCGACTGGGCTGGACTCGCGGCGGCTCGCCGGGCATCTTGGGAAACTCCGGCGGAAACGGCAGTTCGCCGAGGCCGTCGGCGACATCCCTCTCCCACCATTCCAGGAGAGTGTCGATTCGGCCCGGTCTCTCGCCGAAGCGCGCCCATGGATCGCCGACCTCGGTCAACCGCCGCGGAATCGTGCGGATCGTGAACGATGAAGGATCGGCGGATGCCAGCTCCTCCCACGTCACGGGGGTGGACACCGTGGCTCCGGGAAGTGCCCGCGGGCTGTAGGCACCTGCCATCGTGCGGTCCCGGTTGGCCTGATTGAAATCGATGAAGATGCGCTGGCCGCGCTCTTCTTTCCACCAGTCCATCGTCACCCGATCGGGCATGCGCCGTGCCAGCTCGCGGCCCGCCGCGATCACGGCGTGGCGGACGTCGAGGAACTCGTACGCCGGCTCGATCGGACAGAAGACATGCAGCCCCCGGCTGCCGCTCGTCTTGATCCAGGCCTCGAGTCCCGCTTCGGCAAGGACGTCGCGCAGTGCGGGTGCGACGGCCACCGCGTCGGCGAATCCGGTTCCCGGCTGCGGGTCGAGGTCGATGCGCAGCTCGACGGGGTTGTCGGTGTCGGCGGCCCGAGATGCCCACGGGTGGAACACGATCGTGTTCATCTGGGCCGCCCAGACCGCCGCGGCGATCTCAGTGATGACCAATTGCGGATGCCGCCGACCGCTGTTGTAGGTCACCGCGACCGATTCGACGTAATCCGGAGCGCCTTTGGGCGGGTTCTTCGAGAAGAAGCTCTCACCGTCCACACCCTCGGGGTAGCGCTGCAGCGACACCGGCCGGTCGCCGTTGGCCGCGAGGAACGGCTCGGAGACGGCGATCAGGTACTCGGCCAGTTCGCGCTTGGTGATCCCGTCCTCCTCCCAGAGGACGCGCCCAGGATTGGAGATCGCGACCTCACGGTCACCATGCGGGCCGGGGACGGTCAGCGTGACGCGCTCGGATGCCATTCGGTCAGGCTATCGGCGACCAGTGACATCCCGGAAGAGCACCAGGGAGATCCGCGAAGAGCATGCGCACCGCCGCGTGCGCCGGGAGAAGTGCACGCGACGGGTCAGTGCCCCCGGGAAGGCAAGCGCCTGTCGGCCAGGATCAGGAGGAGCACGCCGACGCCCAGCGCGACCAGGGCCCACGCCGCGGCATGCAGGCCGCCGTCGGTCGCTCTCCCCGGAAAGGCCAGCCCGATCAGGGCCGACGCGAAGATCGCGCCGAGGTAGCTCGCGGTGCGCAGCAGCCCCGACGCGACACCGATGTCGGCCGCTGAGGTCTGCGTGTACAGGGCGGCTTGATTCGCGGTGGAGTTCATGCCCATGACGACGCCGAAAACGAGGCTCAGGCCGACCAGGACCGTGACATCCGTGGTGCGGTCCACGAACGCCATCGCGGCGCCTCCCGCGACGATGGCGACCGCGCTGATCAGCAGCGGCCCCCGCACGAACGCACGGCGTGAGATCACCGCCGCCCCGAGAGCCGCGATCGCGCTCATCGGCAGCATCACCAGGCCGCTGGCGCCCGCCCCGAGTCCGCGGCCCTCCTCCAGCCACTGCACGTAGCCGTACAGCACCGTGTAGGCGGCCATGAGGGTCAACGCCTGACGCAGATACGTGCGCACGAGCGGACCGTTCGCAGCCAGCATCCGCACGTCGATGAAGGGACGATGCGCCCGCAGCTCCCAGAGCACGAGGGCGCCGACCGCGAGCACGAAGAGCGCGATCAGCCACCAGGCGGGGTGGCGCACGTCGGTGAGCACACCGATCAGGGCGACCACCGCGGCCGTGAACAGAGCCATGCCGACCGGATCGAGCGCTCGCGCCAGCTCCCGAGCGGAACTACGAGTGCGAGGGCCATCGGGCGGCACGCCCACGAGCGTGAGGAGAACGCCGATCACACCCAGTGGCGTGTTCACGGCGAAGACCGCCGGCCATCCCCACACCGCGACGAGGACTCCGCCCAGAGGAAGCCCCAACGCGGCCGTGACCTGGGCGGCGATCGAGATCGCGCCCAGGATCCCGCCGGGGATGCCGCGGCCCACCGTCTCGGCGCGCGCCCGGATCATCGCCATGGCCGTGGGGTATCCCGCGGCCGTCCCTACGCCGATGAGTGCGCGCGATGCGATGAGCCAGGTGAAATCGGGGGCGAATGCCCCGACGATCCCGGCAGCGCTGACGACGACGAGGCCCGCCAGGAACACGCGACGCGGGCCGAACTGGGACGCGAGCCGGCCCATCGCCGGCTGGGCGACCGCGCTCGCCACGTACACCGCCGCGACCAGAGTGGCCGTCTGCCCCGCGCTGACGCCGAATGCGGCGCCGATCGCGACCAGTGAGGTCGCGATGACGGAGGAGTTGATCGGGTTGAGCGACGTCCCCCACAGCAGCGGTGTGATGAAGCGAGCACCGAACGGGCGCGGGGGGACGGCGGGCGGGGTCACCGCGCCGTCGCCGCCAGCAGGGCCGCGATCTCGCCGACCGTCCCGGTCTCGCCGAGGGCCGGGAAGATGCGCTCGATCGCGTTCCGATGCGCCTCCGGGTCGGTGTCGCCGACCGCGTCCACGGCGATCGTCACGTTGTAGCCGTGCTCGTGCGCGGCACGGGCCGTGGACTCGACGCCCTTGCTGGTCGCGATCCCGCCGAGCACGACCTGTGTGATTCCGTGTTCACGCAGCTTCTCGTCGAGGTCCGTGCCGTGGAAGGCGCCCCACGTCCGCTTGGTGACGCGGATGCCGTCGCCGAGCTCGGGAAGCAGGTCCGTCCAGCCCGGAGGCCACTCGACGGGGACGTTTCCACGCTCGGTCCGGCCGGGTGCGCGGCCGTCGACGTTCACGAGCACGACCGGATGCCCCTGTGCGCGGAACGCGTCGGCCAGTTGGGCGGCCTTGGCGACGACGGGTGCCATCCCGGGACGGCCGGCGATGCCGGCCTGCAGGTCGATCAGGACGAGGGCGGTTCGGGAATCGAGCGTCGTGACGGTCATGATGTCTCCTCGGTCGGTCAGGGCTGCAGCATGCGTTCGATCAGCGCGACCGCGTCGGCGACGATGCGGCGCTCGTCGGGGCTGAGGCGCTCGGCGAGCGTTCGGGTGAGCCATTCCTGTTTTGCGGCTCGGCCCTCGCGGAGGGCGCGCTCGCCGGCCTCCGAGAGGTAGACCTGGGCCGCCCGGCCGTCGTCCGGATCGGGTCGCCGCTCGACGATCCCCGCCGCTTGCAGGGAGGCGACGGTCGCGCTCATCGACTGCGGCCGCACGCCTTCGGCGCGGGCGAGTGCGGAGGTGGTGGCGGGGCCATGCTCGAGCAGGTGGCGGATCACGGCCACTTGCGCTGCGCTGTGCTCGGCCTGCCCGGCCTCCGCGCGGAGCCGTCGATGCAGCCGCGATGACACGGTGCGCAGAGCGGCCGCGATCTCGTCGAGCTCCGTCACACCGGCACTCTAGCAGTTATGCAGTCTGACTGTGCAGCTTGCCTGAACAGGCGCCGCTCGCCCTATCGAGCGTCGCCGCTCCCGGCACCCGGCTCAGGTCCGTCCGGACCGATCTCGTCCTCCACTTCCGGTGCCGCGGCGGCATCCGGGGCTTCGTCCTCGCCCTCCTCGGCGGCGCCGTCGTGCAGGCCGTCGGCGGCGACGTCGTCGGAGCCGGCCGCGGCACCACCGCCGGTCCCGCCATCGTCGTCCGGCTCGGGCAGTGCGAGCACCCGCGCGAGGTCGTCACGGTCCAGCCGGATCCAGGGACCGGCGGGGTCGACCACGATCCCCGCGATCTCGGGGTCGCCACGCAGCGCCGAGCCCAGTTGCCTCGCGGAGAACGGCACGGGCTGATCGCCTCGTCCGAGCGCGACGACTTCCAGCGGGTGGGAGAACACGGGCAGTATCCGCTCGCCGGCGTCGGTGCGCGACTCCGCGACCCCCCATTCGCCGTCTTCGGATGCTCGATTGACGGCGATCCACAGAGGCGCCTCCACGAGCGCGTTCGCCACGGCCTCGGCCGTCTGCTCGCTGCGGGGACCGGCGACCAGGCGCTTGAGCGTGAGGCTCTCGTCCATCTCGGCGAACATGCGCTCGAACAGCGCTCGCGGCAGGATCACCGAGGCCGGCGCCGATGCGTGATCCACGATGACGCCGGCGAAGCCGCCGTCCAGCACGTACCGCAGGACCGCCGGCGCCGCCTGACCCATCGCGGATGTCTCGGTGTCGCCGTCCGCGTTCACCGCCGCGGCGAGTGCTTCCCCGCCGCTGTAGACCATGACGAAGTTGCCCTCTTCGCGGGTCGCGATCGCCAGGGGCAGTTCCGCACCGGCGTTCACGAGCTCTTGCGCATTGCCCTTCACCCGGAGGTACACGTTCCCCTGCAGCAGCTGGCGCGCCACATTCAGGACTTCATGGCCTTCCGGCTCCGTGCCCAGGCCCGCCAGGGCGGCGCGCAGCACGACGTTGTCCGGCAGTCCCGGGATCGTCTCCGTGGCCGGCGGCGCCTCCCCGGTCGGCTCAGAAGGCACAGCCTGCGGGGGTGCGCCGAACCCGCCGTAGGACGACGTCGTGATGCCGACGGCGGGAGCGTCATCCCGCTCAACGGGGACGTCGGAGCCCGCCCCGGTCTGGTCCGGGACCGCACTGCCGACGCCGTCGGACGGCGTCGTCGTCTCGTCGGCCGCGGCGTTCGACTTCGAGCCCCGGGAGAAAAGTGCCATTACGCAACCCTAACCCGGGGGTCCGGTTCACAACTTCTCGATGGGCGCGATCTTGATGAGAAGCTTCTTCGCTCCCGCACTGTCGAATCGGACATGGGCGACTCGTTTCGCGCCCTCGCCCGTCACGGCATCCACGGTCCCGTCGCCGAAGTCCTCGTGGCGGATGCGGTCCCCCGCCTCCAGCTCCATGTCGCCGTTGTCGCGCACGCGCGCGGGAATGCGATTGGGGAACTTCTCCAGAGCCGTGGACTTCGGCCTCAGCGCGGGAGGGTCGTCGTGGCGCCGGGGGCCTCCGGGGCGGCGGGCGTTCAGGGCGCGGGACTGCATGCCGCCGCGGGAGTTGACGTCCCCGGGCGACTGGCGCCAGTCGATGAGCTCGGCCGGTACCTCCTGGAGGAATCGGCTGGGCATCGCCACCGACACCTCGCCGAACTGCGCGCGCGTCATCGCGAGCGTCAGATACAGGCGCGCCCGCGCCCGCGTGACGCCGACGTAGAAGAGGCGGCGTTCCTCGGCCGGTCCGCCCGGCTCACCGGCCGAGATGCGGTGCGGGATGAGGTCCTCCTCGACGCCCGTGATGAACACCGCGTCGTATTCGAGACCCTTGGCGGTGTGCAGCGTCATGAGCGACACCGTCCCGGAGGCGTCGTCGAGATCGTCCGCATCGGAGACGAGCGCGACCTCGGTGAGGAAGTCGAGGATCGTGCCCTCGGGGTTGTTGCGTGCGAACTCGCGGGCGACCGCGACGAGCTCGTCGAGGTTCTCCAGCCGCGCCTCGTCCTGCGGGTCGCGGCTCATCTGCAGTGCGTCGCGGTAGCCGCTCTGGCTCAGCAGGAGCGACAGCCCGTCGGCGACGGCCGTCGGAGGGGCGACCTCGCCCGAGGAGGGCAGCATGATCTCGGACGCCTCGGCGAGCACCGCGTCCAGTCGCGCGATGGCGGTCTGCAGCTTCGGCCCCACTCCGAGCGCCGACGCGTTCGCGAGCGCGTCGCGGAACGTGATCCCCTCGTCCGTGGCGTAGCGGGCGATGGTCTCCACGGTGACGTCGCCGATGCCGCGCTTGGGCTTGTTGATGATGCGACGCAGCGCCATCTCGTCGGCGGGGTTGGCCACCGCCGTCAGATAGGCCAGCGCATCCTTGATCTCGGCTCGCTCGTAGAAGCGCGTGCCGCCCATGATCTTGTACGGGATGGCGGCGCGGATGAAGATCTCCTCGAGCGCGCGCGACTGGGAGTTGGTTCGGTAGAACACCGCCATCTGGGCGTAGCCGACGCCGGCGCGCCGCAGCGTCTCGATCTCGTCGGCCACGAACTGGGCCTCGTCGTGCTGCGAATAGCCCGTGTAGCCGACGATCTTGTCGCCCGCGCCGACATCCGTCCAGAGCCGCTTGTCCTTGCGGTCGAAATTGTGGCTGATGACGGCGTTCGCCGCCGAGAGGATGTTCTGCGTCGACCGGTAGTTCTGCTCGAGCAGCACGACCTTGGCCCCTGGATAGTCGCGCTCGAACTCCGTGATGTTGCGGATGTCGGCGCCGCGGAACGCATAGATGGACTGATCGGAGTCGCCGACCACGGTCAGGGACGCCGGCTCGACCTCGGGCGCCTGATCGGGTTCGAAGATCATCATGCCGCCTGCGGCGTACGGTTCTGCCGCGCGACCGGTGACGGGTCGGGTGAGCTCGTGGATGAGCGCGTACTGCGCGTGATTCGTGTCCTGGTACTCGTCCACGAGGATGTGGCGGAATCTGCGGCGATACAGGTCCGCGATGTTCGGGAAGGCGCGGAACAAGTAGACGGTCTGGGCGATCAGGTCGTCGAAATCGAACGCGTTGGCCTTCTGCAGCGCCCTCTGGTAGTCGCCGAACACCTCGACGAACTTCCGCTCGGCCGGGTCGGACAGGTTCGCCTGCCGTGCGTAGGACTCGGCGTCGGCCAGCTCGTTCTTCAGCCGCGAGATGCGGCCCTGCACCGCCGCGGGGGTCAACCCGAAGGCATCCGCCTCGTGCTCTTTGACGAGGCGTTTGATGAGGGCTCGCGAATCGCCGGAGTCGTAGATCGTGAACGACTTGGTGAAACCGAACTGCTCCGCCTCGCGACGGAGGATCCGCACGCATGCGGAGTGGAACGTCGAGATCCACATGCCCTGAGCGTGCTGCCCGACCAGCTGCGTGACGCGCTCACGCATCTCGCCGGCAGCCTTGTTCGTGAAGGTGATCGCCAGGATCTGGCTGGGCCAGGCCTCCTTGTTCCGCAGCAGCGACGCGATCCGGTGCGTGAGCACCCGCGTCTTGCCGGACCCGGCACCCGCGACGATGAGCAGCGCGGGACCACGATAGACGACGGCCTCGCGCTGCTGAGGGTTGAGTCCCTCCAGCAGATCTTCGTCGGCTCGGCGGCCCGCACGGGGACCGGGATCCCGGCCGATGATGAGGGGCGAGGATGCGTCGGTCATGGCCCTTCGAGTCTAGGCGCGACCACCGACATCCCGGCGCGGACGAATGTCTTCCCGCAGCCGCTCGCCGCTCGCCGCGAGGGCCGGGCGGATGTCGGAGACCGTGACTACCCTGGCCGCATGGACGCACGCCTCACCTTCATCACTCTCGCCGTGGCCGACCTCGCCGCGACCCGACGGTTCTACGTCGGCGGGCTCGGCTGGAGTCCGGCCATGGAAGCGGAGGGCGAGGTGATCTTCTTCCGCGTCGGTCCGACCGTGATGCTCTCGCTGTGGAGTCGTGACGGGTTCGAGGCCGAAGTGGGCCCGCTCCCGGATGCCGGCGGCCTCGCCCCGATCACCCTGTCGCACAACATGCCCGACCGGGCGGGCGTCGATGCGGTGCTGGCGGAGGCCGCAGCAGCCGGCGCTCGGATCGTGCGGCCCGCCCAGGAACGGGAGTGGGGCGGATACTCCGGCTACTTCGCGGACCCGGACGGGTTCCGGTGGGAGGTCGCATACAACCCGCAACCCATCGGAGTCGAGCTCATGGCCGCGGCCGGGCTGAACTGAGTGAACGGGCCACGCCGGGGGCGTCCCGGCGCTTCGTCATAGCGGCACCGACGATCACGAGGACGAGCCCCGCCACGCCCACCCACCAGACGACGGAATCCGGGATGTCGAGCCTCAGTGTGACCGCGACGATGCGCTCGAGCCCCCACGGCAGCAATCCTGCGCGGTCGTCCCACACTGTGAGCGCACGCTCGATCCCGACAACGGCGACCAGGAACGCGGGCACCGCGACGGCGGCGCCAGCCGCGCACAGCACAGCGCCGACGCCAGGTCGCGCACCGAGCTGGGCGAACAGGGACCAGCCGGCCGCGACGAACAGCCACAGGAACAGCGCGAACGCGACCGTCACGTACCCGCCGCGCAGCGCCGGAATCTCCCAGAACGCATACCAGTAGCCGCCGGGACCGGCGAACGAGAGTGCGACGAGGGTGAGGATGCAGCGGAGCACGACCGCGCCGCCCACGGCGGCGATCACCGGCCAGGGCGAGCGCCCGCGCACGAGGACGCGCAGCGCGAGCGCGAACACGGTCCACGCGCCGATCACGACCACGAGCCGCAGCCAGCCCGTGAAGGAGCTCTGCACGGCCCGGGTGGCCACCAGCAGCGCAACCGGCACCGCGAACAGCAGCCACCTGTCCAGCCACAGCATTCCGAGCGTGGACTCT
>Ga0164243_10013886_pt1 | contig 11278 bp, 12 predicted proteins | sample OricompcompostOP_FD_108781 | JGI IMG/M metagenome (GOLD analysis project Ga0164243, IMG submission 108781) | Organic Plus compost microbial communities from Emeryville, California, USA - Original compost - Organic plus compost (OP) | ecosystem: Engineered > Solid waste > Mixed feedstock >... | reverse complement strand
GAACATCATTTTCCGTTGAGCACTAGCTGCCATTCGGCTCTTGATGTCGTGATGATCCGCGGGGGTTGCAAATTGCCACTGAGGGACAGAAATGAGGGGAATGTGTGGTGCGGCAGTTAACCAAGCTCCGAGGCACCACAGTCACCAGCAAGGGAAATTGGAGCCTCGGTCTCTGTTGAGGACACCGTCCACCCCAGCCGGAAGGCCGGGGCAGAGGGACCACCCGCGTTTTCGGGTAACCCCCAGCTGGTCTGTGCGAGCAGAATCTCGCAGCTGGAACCAGTCGAGGACCTCCAGACGCTTACACCCAATAAAAGGCTGTTTGATTGTCTTTATCTATATTGTGAGGATTCCTTCCCTCGGACCACATGATGATTCGGGATGGAATTGTCATCTGGGAGCTTTGACCAGGCGGTTCAGTCATTGGGCTGAGACACACATCTGTCACGTTCGGAAAAGGGGCCACAAGGACCTACAGGATGGGAAAAGATGGTGAGGGAGTGCGATAAAGTCCTGAGGCTGCCACATGATTCTGGTGACAGGCCCTTATCGATTTTCGCATGGATCAACAAGACAGATTAGAGATGGAGAGGCTAGGCTTCCACTTGGACGGTTTCTAAGATTTGGTAGGTTAACTTCGTACTCCGTAGTGAGAGAAGAGCTTCTCAGAGCGGCGGAGTAGCGCCAGAGTGAAAGTGGTTGTCTCCGAAATCCTGTTCCGGTCGGATTTAAGCAACTGAGATGCTGACAATGGGAGATAGGTCAGTCGCGTCTTGACCTGTCCTGTCAACTGACTCGATTTGGAACCTATGACGTAGACAACGCTGACATCGGCCTGCTCGTTAATTTCCAATTGTATTACTTACATCCACGACAAGCTAACCAGGTCCCGTTTTGCGGGAATCCTGCCTCGTACTCTGGGGAGGAAGGACTGGGGATTCGGAAAGTGCGGATATTACCAATATGCTGGGGATCGGAGGGTCCACGGGATTCGGGAGTTAGTTAGGAAGGGCGGGACTTCTTGATGGCCGCTAAATCTCCGGGGTCTGGGCCTACAGTATTTCTATCTATACCTTGTAAACTACATTGGTGGCATCTGATTTCAGCAATTCTTTCTCTGCCAACATAGTGTCATCAAGTGCCATCAAAATAGCATTCAATTTGTTACAACTACGAAGCAGGTGCGCGAGCAGGGTGAACCGCCAACATGTGGGGACGGACAGGGAAGCAGCGACCGGTAATGTGGTGATGGAGATCATGGACGCTCGGACCATCTAGATTCTCCGATCGTCCTTCAACATCGCTCAAAAAATAATTCAACATCACCAAAAACGTGCTTACCAAGCAATCAACTCCTGCACAACCAGCTCAACGATCCACCAAACGTTTCCTCCCTCAATTCCGAATCCAATTCGCAAAAAGCCAAGCGTATGGGCCAATCATGACAGTGCAGAACGCAAGGGCGGGCATAGCTCGCCTTTCACGGCGGCTCCTCTCACTCTCCGGCCCCGATGCCGCCAAGTTCCTGCAAGGCATGATGTCGGCGGCCATTCTAACCCGCGACGGCAAGCTCATCCCCAGGGACGGAGCGGTGTATTCTGGTTTCTTCACGCCGCAGGGGAGGGTACAGCACGACATTTTGGTGTATCCGCGGCCGCCGCAGGATCGAAGCCAGGAGATGCCGGATTATCTCGTTGAGGTGGATGGCAATGAAGCTTCGAAATTGGTGAAGAGGCTCAAATTCTACAAGCTTAGGGCGAAGTTCGCGATGAGGGTCGTGGAGCCGGAGGAGTTGAGCGTTTATCATCTTTGGGATGATGCAGGAGGACAGGCGATCAAGTCAATCGAGGGCAAGGTAGGGGAAGGCGAAGTGCTCTCTCAGGATCCTAGATTGGCTGCTCTGGGGTACCGGTTGCTCGCCAGAGGTGACAAGGCGCCCGGGGTGGACCTGGGAGAAGTCGGCGAGGATTCATATCGCCTTCGGAGATATCTACAAGGCGTAGCGGAGGGCCAGGATGAGATTCCTATGGAGCACGCCCTTCCGCTCGAATACAACATGGAACTTCTCGGGGGAGTTAACTTCCAGAAGGGATGTTACGTCGGCCAGGAACTGCAAGCGAGGACGAAGTATTTGGGGATTGTGCACAAAAGAGTACTGCCCTGCGTGCTGTACGATGGACCAACACCAGAGGTGCTCGAGTACAAGCCAGAGACCGACGCCGTATCCGCGACCGATATACCCAACGATACCGCTATCGACAAGATATGGAAGGAAGGCGAGAAGCCTAGCAGACGAGATAGGAAGCCCGGCAAGTGGATAGCGGGCATTGGCAATGTCGGAATCGCGATTTGCAGACTCTCCGCCATGACGGATGTGGTCCCCCCTCACCCCCCCGATATGCCGATCAATCCGACTTTCACACCCGACACCGAGTTCAAGGTTGATACGACTGACGGCAAGTCTGTGAAGGTGAAGGCATTTGCGCCAGAGTGGTTGAGGCAGGGTCTAGTTGGTTACCGAGACTAAGGAACGGGACTCGGAATGTACAAAACAGCTGTGTATATTTTCTGCATTAAGGAGGAGGCGAAGAAACGAAATTTCATGACATAGAGATCCCCTCAATTCTACAGGAGCTAGGAGCTCACACACGAAAGGGTCATATCAAGGAAACACATCAAAATAGACACCACGACTATTATCCACTCTCCATAGCATATCTTAACCCGCGTACGTTCGTCGTGTATATCTATCTAAATGATGAACCATATAGCCTAGTGATTATTACGCCGCTGGAGAGGATGATTAAGAGCACATGTAAACAAGGGCTCTAATTTGATATAAAACACTTCGTTTTGGAAATTTTGCCGGGGAGATGAATGAAGTACAATATCGGAATGTCGAAAAGCAAGGGCAAACACTAGGCCTCTCACATATCTCGTACATAGCGCAAGTCGATGGGTCGATTGACAATTATTATCAGATGGCGCCTGAGAAACTGTCAAGATCAAATTGCCAGTGGTTAATCGCCTCCCGTTAAAATATAAAAATAGAAGCGTTCAATCGCGGTCGCGTTCCAAGTCACGTGGAGCAGAGCTTTGATGAAGCTACCATGGGACATGCATTTTCAGAGCTCCGTAGATCCGAGCTCAACATTCCATCTGAGCGGCTTGCTTTCAATTTTTGCGGCCAGCGTCTCATCTCGACGACTTCGACACCACATAATCACATCGCCCAGTTTACCGCTTCCCAAACCGTCTCCAGAATGGCCGACAGCTCGAAGAACGCCCCGAAGGAGGCGAAGAAGGGTCCATCCGGACTCAAGCTCGTCTACCTCATCACCTACAACCTCGTCTCTACTGTTGCGTGGCTGGTCCTACTTGCGTGCACAGTTTCCGTCAATGGCATGGAGGGGCCTTCATTCGTCTACCCCGAAATAGGAGACTGGGTGCGCTGGACGCAGACATTAGCTGGCCTCGAAATTCTTCATGCCGCATTGGGTATGTCTTCGTTCTTCTCTCACCCTCGCTAGGAGGGAGACTGTAAGCCTGCTAACTCGGGAATTGCGTTGCTCTAGGAGTCGTCCGTTCCTCCGTCCTGACAACTGTTATGCAAGTCGCCTCCCGCTACCTTCTCGTCTGGGGCATTGTCTACCCCTTCCCAGAAGTCGCCGATAGCCCCGTCTACTCGACTATGCTGCTCGCATGGAGCATCACCGAAGTGATCCGATACTTCTACTTTGTGCTTACTTTGGATGGATATCAGCCCGATGGACTCCGGTGGTTGAGGTACAACACATTCTATGTGCTCTATCCCATGGGCATCTCCAGTGAGGCGTGGCTAGTGTATAAGGCTATTGAACCAGCGGGGGCTTTGCACCCTCTTCTCCCGCTGGCGCTTTATGCTATTCTTGCTATCTATGTTCCCGGTGAGTCTCCGTCTGCGCGATCTCAAATGCTTTGGAAATGAATAGGCATGCTGACTAGATTTGATTAGGGTCATATATCCTTTACACTCATATGATGAAGCAGCGGAACAAGGTTATGAAGTCTTTGAAGGAAACCAAGGCGGAGTAGTTGAGCTGACGCCATAAATGTTATGCTTTGATGAACAGAAGAGGCCGGAGAAGAGGAGCTCCGCCTAGAACATGAAATCTAGATGTAATAATACTTGGTATCTTTGTGTTGATATATTTAGATTATTGCTACATAATGTAATACTATGGATGCATTCGTTCGTTTCCAGAAAATATCGAATAGCTTTCATGGTAAATGACAACGTCCGCCCATCTCGAGGCTAAAACAATACCTCCAGACAAATCCTCCCATCACAAGACTCGGGAGATGAAGACGAAATTCCTCTGCCGTGGTATCCAAATTTGGTATGAGGACATTCTCTCTAATTCATTGCGGCATCTCCCGGTCGGCCTGCGGTTCCGAGCTCGACTCATACCACTCATTCCTAGTCCAAGTCACGACGAGTTCTGTCGCATCCTTTAAGAGAACATTATACCCGGGGTTGTTATTCGGCTCAAACATACCTGTGCATTGTTAGAAGCCATTGGCACTCGACAATAAAACGGAGGGGGCGATATATAGAACCTACTCATATGCGCAATCGTCTCGTCGGACGCCTTATCATTCACAGCCTCCTTCCACGTCCCCGCCGCCATCCGACTCGGCAAGTTACAAAACGTCCTCTGACTCCCAAACACAGACCCCGCCACGCCCGGCACATTCTTCGATCCGGCGGCCTGTCCAAGCCTCGTGTACAAGTTCGCAAAACCGAAATCAAGCTCCTCGGACGCGCGCACCAGATGCGCCACCCTCCGCTTAAGGTCCTCGGCGCGCGCAAGACACCCTACGAACTCAAGATGGGAAGAAACCCATCCCAGGCCCTGGGTGATGTTGTCGCGATTCACGTATGCCGCGGCAGAGGTTGCGGCGAGGGCGGCGGCGCCCGCGCCCGCGTACATGGCAACACGGCCCCATTTGCCCCAGCCGCTTTGGGCCGGTACCGCGGCTGCGGCGTTGTCGACGGGTGGCGCTGGCAGAGCTTTGAGGCCGGTGGAGGAGGCTGAGGTTGCCGTTGTGGATTTTCCGGTACCCCAGAGATTGTTGATCTGGGCGAGGGCGTTGGTCGCTGTGTTGTAGTGACTTTCGGCGCCATGGGCGACCACGCCGGGTGAGATGCCGAGGTAAGGGGTGTCGAAGGCAAGGACGCCTTGGATATAGGGAAACATTAGGCTATGCAGAGATGGGGAGGGCAGGTCTTGACCAGTGGTCTCTGGAAGGATGGGTTTCTCAGAAGTGAGGTTGATGACTGTGTCGGCGGCGACAATGCCACCCATGGAATGGCCGATTAAGATGGTTCGGACGGAAGGGTCAATAGTGGGTGAGGCGGTACCGGTCTCAACTTCAATATCAATGACCTTCTCGAGGAGCCTGGATGAATAAGTTAGTGAATGACTTCTCGTGTGGAATCGAAGGGGAGGTTACGTACCAATCGCGGAAGCGGCTGACGCATTCTCCTAGATCACCTCTGGTCTCATATTTCGGGTAGACGAGAACCTTGACATTTATTTTTGGTAGTTGCTTGGCGATACTGTCGCGCAGGCTACGGGTGAATTGGTAGTCATCGCCAAAGGTGGACTCTCCGCCCTGTCATGAGAAGTTCACACTAGAGTTAGTCCTTCACTCAAAAGCTGATGACGCGGGGTAGATGCGACGACCATGGTGGGGCATGTATTCAGAGAGTCGCGTATGACGAACCTTGAATCCGTGGATAAAACATAGCAATAGGGTCTTTTTCATTTTTGCCGGACCTCGAGGAAAGAGAGAATAAGCAGCAATGGACGGGCGGATGGTGATCAAGATGACTGAGAGGTACAAGCTACTTATGGGGTGGCAAAGAAGACGGCGAGGCTTCGCGTTGCGGTAAGCTAGAGAAAGGCAGCAGTCACAGCCGCTGTGGAAACTATGCAATCGTCTACCATCTATTAATATAATGGGGATATCTTGAAAAGTAGATCTCGGCGCAATTAAAGAAGCACATTGTTTGAAGGAATATGGCAACATCTACTGCTCACACAGTTTAACCTTGATTAATGCGCCGTAATCAGATACCAGGGGCTACGTTGCATGTGCCTGAACCAGAGTTAAAACTGCCATTGCTGCGGCTACTATTATCGTCTATGGGGTATCTAAATCCATCAAACGCCTTGCTGTAAACACATTTGGGGTTGGTAATACAAGTCGTGAAGCTCCCCCTCCTGGTTTCCTTTCTAATCTCGCTTTGAACATGCCCAGTGTGCGCCTTCACAGTAGTAATCCGCGTCGCCGATACCTCATCCTTCCTGGGTAATCCTAGCGTTGTCGTAGGGGGCACCTAAAAAATGGCACTCTGGGGATCGGGGGTTGGGGGCTCGCTCCCATGTCGACTCCCAAGTCAGACCGAGAAATCGTGGGTAAGGTGAAGGGTCGTGTCGTCTCAGATCATTCAAGTCATGATAGCATCCGCTTGCGCCTGCTTCCGCTCGTCCCTCTCCTTCTGCCGAGCACGGAGCTTGGCCATAACTCCGGCGACCTTTTCCTCATAACTTAGGCTGGGATCCGTAGAGTAGTAGTATGACGCGACTTTAGGCGTCGGTTTCTCGACCCCTTTCGCGGCAGCCTTATCGGCTTTCTTCTGCGCCTTCTCCGCCCGTCGTTGGGCCTTGGCAGCCATCTTTGCCAGAATCTCAGCCTCTTGTTCATCAAGAGACGGTCCCATCCTTTCCTTCTCCATCCGTTCTTTCCACTCCCTATCCTCTTGTTCTCTTTTCTTGATGCCTTCTTGTCGCAGCCTCTCTCGCTCGCGATCCAACTCTCGTAATTTTTCAGCCTCCTCCTCCTTCTTCAACTTAGCCATCTTCTCCGCCGCTTCCAGCTCATCAATATACCGGCGCTTTTCTCTGTCCATCCTCTCTCTCTCGGCCTTCTTGCGCGCCGCTGCGCCCATCGCCGAGTCGTAGGCCTGCCTCGCGGCAGGCTCCATAAGGATGTCCTTTGCATGACCGATGCGCTCATAAATGACGGGGTCGAAGGCTTCGCGCGTCTTGTCTGGGTGGTGCAGCAGGTTCTGGCGACGCCAGCCGCGGTGGATTTCTTTGTCCGATGCATCGGTGGCGACGGCGAGCAGGTCATATAGATCGATCTCTTTTGTCGCATAGTCCTTAGCTAGAGCTAGGAGTTCGTTGATGTTTCGTTGTTCAGACATTTTGTCTGATAATTTGGGGTTTGATTTTATTGTAGTTTTGTTTTTGAGGTGGTGATCGCGAAGTTTGGCTGATCCTGGAAGTACATGGGTGTGGTTGTTCACTGGAAAAATGCCTGGTGGCGGGGGCGTCTTAGTGAGCTATGTAAGCAAAGCCGATATTTTGATGGGCTCCTTCCCTCACTCACTCTACCTCACAGTAACTCAACAATCCATATCAAGTGACCTCACAATTCTCCAGCTTCAGCTTTGGCCTTCCTGTCAACTATATTCACCAAGCAACATCGGCTGGGAGGAGCTTTGAAAGTGTAGGTCCAGCCATTGGTCCTCCAACATTGATGATCCAACCGTTTGGAACAATCCTTTGATTCTTCGCGTTTCAAGCCCGACCTCAACATGGCACACCCAACGCCAAAATGCAGACCCCGAGTTCCTGCAGTGTTGCAGGATTGTGTGACAACGGCACAATGATGAGAAAAGGTGGGGAGGCGATGACTACAGAGAGATATAGCGGTTGGGTTTATATGCTCCTGGACATTTTATATGATAATATGGATGCTTATTTCCGCTTTACCCTTCTTCCCACGGATACTCGTATTTGAATTCCACGTTGATATTTTACATTTTGCCTTTGGCAGTTAGCCAACTAAGTAGTAACTCGGCCTGGGGTTTCGGAAAAGGATGACTGCCTCCTGTGATGGATTCGATGGCTACCTGTGGCCGGTAGTTCCCCCGTCTTGTTATGGAGGGTTTGACTTCACCCTTTTCTTTGAGCAAGCTGTGCTTGTTATACCACCCTGCGTCCTCATCCTGCTTTCGTGCCTCGCGCGTTATCGTCGCCTATCTCGGAAAGAGCTCGTCGTATCTAAAGATGCGCTCTACGCCGCGAAGTTGGTAGGTCACACGGACAATTCTTCTCCCGATATGTGCACCCACTTACAAGTTTCTGGAAAGGTGAATGCCTCCATATACGTCTCATTACAACTGGCCTTCTTAGTTTTCTCGAGTCTTCCCCCTACTCCACGGACGAGACTGTCTCTTCCATCTGCAGTACTATCTTTCGTCGCAGCGCTTACCGTCATCCCCTTATCACATTACGAGCACACTCGCTCACGCCGACCCTCTTCCATCCTCGGCATATTCCTTTTCTTCACCTTCCTCTTCGATGTTACTACCACACGCAGTCTGTGGCTGCGGGACCGCCCTCTTCGTCTCTGCGCAGTGTTCACCGTTGGAGTCGGCGTCAAATTCATCCAGCTGGTCCTCGAAGCACAGAAAAAATCACCTGTTACAAGATTGGAGAAGAACTACTCCGAGGAAGTGAGCGGAATCTATTCGAGGTCTTTTTTCTGGTGGCTCAACCCGTTATTTCTGAAGGGGCTGCGTAATATCTTGTCGCTTCAGGATCTCGACGACCTTGGGAGGGACATGTCGTCAGAGAGACTCGGAAATAAGATGATGGAATCATGGAATACTTGTTGGTGTCGATAGCTCTTTCACCTGCTGTGTCAAACCCCACTAACAATGAATGCACGACTATAGCAAACAAGAGCAGTAAATGGGCTCTATTTACAGTCATTTGGTCTGCTCTCAAAGGTCCCTTGCTCCTCCCAGTAGTTCCAAGGCTAGCCCTAATGGGCTTTTACTATGCGCAGCCGTTCCTGATCAAGGCGGCGATCGGCTACATCCAAATTCCAGTTGAAGAAAGACCTGAGAACCATGGCTATGGTTTGGTTGGAGCTACTGTGATCATCTACCTGGGGATATCTGTGAGTTATGACGTCGCCTCGGCGCTGGAACCGTGGAGAAATAACAGACAAGAGCTAGATATCCAATGGATGGTACAACTACCTCCTTCACCGCGTAATTGCCATGATCCGGGGCTCTCTAGTCTCCGTCATCTACCGCCAGACCCTTCGCCTTTCTTGTGATTCCGCCAAGTCCTCAGCAGCACTAACGCTGATGAGCACTGATGTCGATCGGATAGCGCTCACAGCACAAAAGGCATTCGATCTTTGGGCATGCCCCTTAGAAATCGCCGTAGCAGTTTTTCTCATGGCGCGGGAAGTCGGCTGGGCCTGTGTTGCCCCAACCTTACTCGCCCTGGGTGGGTAGCCGTTCTAATTTCCCAGAATAAAACAGCGCGACTATTGCTAAGTCTGCTGTGTCCTTAAGTATGCACGGTTGGTAGTTCGACCATCGCCCGCTTTATGCCTGCGTACCTGAAGGCATGGAACCAGGCTATCCAGACTCGAGTTGCCTCGACGGCCGCCGTTATCCGTAATATGCGCTCAGTCAAGATGATGGGACTCGGCCCAACCACTGGGAAAGGGCTTCAGGATGCTCGCGTGTACGAATTGGAAAAGTCTGTGAAGTTCCGGTGGTTCATTGCCATCATGAATCTCCTAGGTAAGGTCGATAGGATCCACCTTTGCGGATGACGAGTTAATTAGAAAACAGGTGCTGTTCCCAAAGAAATCTCGGCGCCTCTCGTATTTTTAATCTTCTTTTATTCGGCTAAGTACAAGTCTGAAGAAGGCCTAAGCGCCACGCGGGCCTTCACCACGTTGTCTCTGCTCGAGCTACTAACGGGACCATTGACGAACCTTCTGACCGCAATTCCTTCATTTACAGCGTCCTTCGGGTGCATGGATCGAATCCAAGATTATCTCTTGCGTGATGGCCAAGTTGAATTTCGGCGTCAAGCACAGTTTTCGGTTAGACATTCCATTACTGAGGGGAGTCTCCAGGTCGCCCCTCACGATGCCAGCTTTGGAAAGCCGGGTTCACATGCTCAAGTGAGGGGATCTCCTGCAATTTCCTTTGCTGACGTCACCCTCCGATATGGGGGCGATGCCGCTGTGCCAATTGTCAAGGATATGAGTCTCTCGATTGAGAAGGGGTCGCTACTTATGCTCGTTGGAGCTGTTGGCTCGGGCAAAACGTCGGTCTTACGATCTATCATTGGAGATCTCGAGCCGACATCTGGAACTCTGTATCTGGCAGACACCGAAGTTGCGTACTGCCAACAGGCTCCGCCTTGGCTTGTAAACGGTACCATTCGGGATAACATAATCGGCCCTTATGAATATGACGGAAAATGGTATGACACGGTAAAAACTTGCTGTGCGTTAGACGAGGACGTATCAAAGTTTCCCAACCAGGACGAGACGCTTATTGGATCCGCTGGGCTCTCACTGAGCGGAGGACAGAAACAGCGCCTAGTAAGTCTACTGGATATATCTAGCGAGCTTTCCTCCAGACATGGTCAAAACTAATAATGGCTATTAGGCACTTGCTAGAGCTGTATATGCAAGGAAGAAAGTTATAGTCCTCGATGATGTGTTGAGTGCGCTTGACTTTCATACTGAAAAGAGGGTATTCGCCGCCCTTCTTTCGAGAACAGGCCTCTTTAGACAACACGGGACGACTGTGGTCATGGCCACCAATACCCGTAAGCCTAGGCTTTGCACCTTATCCCGGCAAAGGAGGCCGCTAATATGAAGCTCAAGCCTATCATCTTCATTCCGCGGATCAAATCGTTGTCCTCGGCAGAGATGGACTTACTCTACAGGGAACACTTGATGACTTGAAAGCAGTGCCAGGATTCGTGCAGACTCTCCTCAAGAGAACTTGTGGTGAAGCTGACGGAATCGGCCCTACAGAGCCTACCGCCAGTCTCAGTGGAGGAGAGGGCCCAGTCCAATCCAACAGGCCAAGAAATGGACCCGACCAGGCGGCAAATCAGGGGGACACGGCTAGGCAGACCGGCGATTGGGCATGTTATTCATTCTACTTTAAATCGATGGGAGTCTGGAGAGCGGTAGTGTCGGTTGGAATCGCAACTGTATTTGCCTTCTGCTCCAAGTTCTCGCGTAGGCCCGCCCTTTCAACCCCCAAATTCTACAGCTAACTAGGGTTCCTCACAGAGATCTGGCTGCACTGGTACGCCGATGATCGAGCTATTGAGATCGGGCCGTTCATAGGAGTTTATTTCGCATTTGGATTGAGCGCCCTTGCGTTTAG